>OCHC01000007.1_pt1 | contig 333856 bp, 283 predicted proteins | sample 1538641 | NCBI WGS metagenome assembly OCHC01 (sample SAMN04571714, study PRJEB22368) | human gut metagenome | biome: human gut; material: stool | host: Homo sapiens | place: Luxembourg | collected 2012-08-17
TGCATTCAACTCCGTATTCATTCTCAACAACTAAAGGCAGTTACAGCTGGCAGTCGTCAAAATCAAAGACATTTACTGCAAACGATACAATTTATGTTTACGTTCGTGACGCACTGAACAACATTCGTCTTGTATCCACTCAGAACATTACAAAAATTGATAAAACAGCTCCTGCTGCGCCTACGGTGACCGGCAATGCTTCATCATGGACAAAAGATAACGTTACCCTTACTGCGTCTTCAACAGACAGTGCATCCGGTGTTGCCGCATATAGTTTTTCAACACAGGCAGGTACTTACAGTTGGCAGACAGGCAAGACTAAATCATTCAGTTCTAACGCAACTGTATATGTTTACGCAAAGGATAATGCGGGCAATATTTCAGCTGCCAAAACCGTTACAATAAATAAAATTGATAAGACAAAACCTGTTATTTCCGATATCGCAATAAGCAGAGATCAAACAACGGGTAATACTGTTGCGAAAATTACTGCATCCGACAGCCAGTCAGGAATAGGCGGATATAGCTTCGACGGTGGCTCAACATGGCAGACAAGCAATACAAAAACATTTGAAAACGCACCAAATGAAGTTTCAATAGCTGTAAAAGATAATGCCGGAAACATTTCAACAGATGTAGCAGACGCACTAATGCCGGAATTTTATGATGAAGACAATCTTATTGGTATTCTTAATCCGGATACAGAAAGCAAAGAAAGTATTCAGTATAAGATCGGTGAAGAAGGCGAGTGGACCGATTACATTGTTCCTTTTGCTGTTCCTGCATATGAAGAATCTACTGTATATGCAAAAATCGGTGAAAACGGCGCAGTAATTAGTAAAACCGTTACAGCTGACACATCAGAAATAGGCGCTTATTCTGAATCTAATACAGATTTCTCATTATCATACAAGAATGTTTCTTTTGACTTTACAAGAACTTATAACAGCCGTGAAAAAGCATGGTTCTTTGCTACTGACAGCAGTGTTTCAAAAGTAAGCGAAAATCTTATTAAGGCTCAGCTGCCTGACGGTTCAAAACTTTCTTTTGTAAAAATCAGCGATACAGCCTATAAAAACGAGCTGACCGACTGTACTTTAACTGTTTTAGACGAAGGCTTTATCATTAAAAATGATGATATAAATTACACCTACAATAGTGAAGGTCAGCTGATTTCTGTCAGCAACAAATACGGCGATGAAATTAGCGTAACACGTTCATCTTCATCAATATTTATTAAGGATGGGGAAGACAGAGGTTATACTCTTGCACTTAACTCTGACGGCAACATTGTTTCCGTTACAGACCCTGTCGGCGGTGTGATCAATTATTCATATGACCAGTCAAGCAATCTTACTAAAGTTGTTGACCAGGCAGGAGTTACACTGTCTCAATATTCATATACCGACGGTGTGCTTACAAAAAGCCTTGATAAAACAATAAATTATTCATCAGACGGCAGAGTTAGCAGTTATGTATATGACAGCGGTGCTTACGTCAATTACACATATAATGATGAGGAAAAGACCATTTCAACAGAAAGTTCTGTTGAAACAACTACTTCAACTACGTATAATGACGCACTTCTCACCGTTTCTTCAACGGACGAAGAGGGGAACACTACCGAATATACATATGACGAACAACTCAGAATTTCAACAGAAACATCTGACGGAAATACCATTACATATTCATATGATGAAAACGGTAATATGATTTCACAAGTTTCCGACGATGAAGAAGCTGAAAATACATATTATATTTATGACAGTAATTCAAACGTAATTCGCCAGCAGACAGGAGACAGTTATACATACTATGTGTATAACGAAAACGCCGAAAATACTCTTGTTGCCACATTAAAAGAGGATTATAAGGGTGAAATACCTACTGTTTATGATTCAACGTTGACATGCTTCGATACCGTAAGTTATAATTATGATAACGGTATGCTTTCCAAGACGGTAGACAGCAAAGCAGGGGAAACAGTTACTTATACATATGACAGCTATGGAAATACATTAAAAGTTTCAACAGCTAAAACAGACGGCGACGAGACAACAGTATCCGTAACTGATTCAACTTACGATTCTCTTGGCAACGTTCTTACTTCAACAAGCGGTGAAGAAAAGTCTTCATACGTTTATGACGCGGCAGGAAGAACGCTTCTTGCCGATGATAACGGAAAATGCACGAGAACAATTTATGATAGCCTCGGCAGAACAGTTCAGGAGATTTCTCCTGAGGACTACGATGCGTCAAAAGACGGACTTAAAGCAGAAACACCGTCAAATACGTATGCTGACGCTACCGCAGGCCAGACTTACGTCTATGCCTCAAACGGTACTCTTACAAGTGAAACAAACCGTCTCGGTAAAACAACAAAATATTTCTACAACGATATCGGTTCAAAAGTCCGTGAAGATTTTGACATTTATAAATTCTATTATCTTAATCACGGCGAGCTTTATCAGGTAAAAGTCGCCGGAGTTACAACCGTTTCATATAACTACGATAATGATTTTAGACTTTTGTCGGAAACTTATGCAAACGATGATGTAATCCGCTATACATATAACGACAACGATGATGTAACAGCTCAGTATCACAATAGCAATGCCCGTCCTTATGTCACGTATACGTATGACGAAGAGGGAGAACTTACCGAGAAGGTCAATACAGATACAGGTCTTAAATATGTCTACGGCGAAAACAATAAGGTAGACGTATATAAAACGTCAGATAATACCCTTGTTCAGTCATATACTGAAACAGAGACAGAAGCTGACGAGGAAAACAATATTGAAGCAAAGACAGATATAACCGAAACTCATTTCGGCAATATCTATACTTCTGTTTCAAAAGAAAAATCAATTGAATATACTTCAGGCTCAAATACTGTTCAGTACAGCTATGAGACAACGGGTACAGACGAAGATGAAAAAGTATCTTCCGAAACTCTTAAATACGGCACTTCAGCAGTCCTTTCTTCTGAATTTACTTATGATGATAGCAATAATATTACTGAAAAGCTAATAAGTTATTCTCAGAATTCTAAGCCACAAACAGTTTCAATAGTCAATTCTTATGACAGTAAAAACAGAATTACAGCAACAGGTTATGGGCAATTTGATGAATACTTTACTTATGATGAAAGTGACCAGTTAACAAGAGTTGATAATAATGCCAATGGTATGGGCTATACTGCCGCTTATTCATACGACAGCAGAGGCAATGTTGTTTCAAAAATTGAATACAGCTATACAAGAGATAGTCTTGAAAACAAAAGGCCCAGAAGCACAACAACATTTACATACGCAAACAGCGGTTGGAAAGATCAGCTTGTAGCGGTAAACGGAGTTGAACTGACGTACGATGCCAACGGAAATGTTCTTACATACGGTGACAGAGAGTATACTTGGGAGAGCGGCCGCAATCTTGCAGAGATAAAAGACGGAAGTAATACATACTCCTACAAGTATGATGAAAACGGAATAAGAACAAGCAAAACCGTAAACGGAGTAACAACGTATTTCAATACGAGAGACGGAGTAATCCTGTCACAAACAGACGGAACAGATACCTGGTATTTCCAGTATGATACAAGCGGAATACCGATAGGATTTATCTTCAACGGCACTCAGTATTTCTATATGACAAACCAGATGGGTGATGTTATTAGCATTACTGATGCAAACGGTGAAGAGCTTGTTGAATACGAGTATGACGAATGGGGAAAGACAATTTCCGTAATGGAAATGAACGACAACGGTAAGTTCTTTGCAAATACCAACCCAATTCGTTACCGTGGATACTATTATGACACCGAAACAGGCTATTACTATCTCCAGTCCCGCTACTATGATCCCAGCATTTGCAGATTTATAAATTCTGATGGTTATACTATTTCAAAAAACACAACTTATCAATCTTTAGGTAATAATATTTTTCTATATTGTAATAATGACCCAATAAATAACATAGATTTTGATGGACGTAAATATGTACCTTCACGAAGTTTTTTGTATAAAGGTACTACTCCTCCAAAAAATTTTGGTAAACAAAAGCTATCTGAAAGTGGTATTAAAATGTTAAAAGCATGTGAAAGTTTTCATTCCAAAGCTTATAAAGCTCTATCTTCTGAAAAGTATTATACTATTGGATACGGCCATTATGGATCAGATGTGAAAAAGAATAAAACTATCACAAAAGCTAAAGCAGATAAATTGCTTAGAAAAGATATAAAAATATATGAAAAAAATTTAAATAAATTTCTGATTGACTTCAGAATATATTTGAATCAAAAGCAATTCGATGCATGCGTTATTGATTCATATCAACGTGGACAAAATATGTGGAAAAAGGGTATTTGGAATAAATATGATTTGCCTTGCTTTTTATATAGATACCGTGTTTTCAATGATTCTAAACATAAAAGATCATTCAATGAAATAAACAAAGCATTTCAAGGCACTGCAAGATCTGCGGCTGGTTTAAAGAAAAGAAGAAAAGCCGAAGCAAGACTTTTTGCTGGTGGCTTCTATTGTACAAAGACTATTCAAGTTTACGGATAAAGGAGACAATATGAAAAAGGGTATAATAATTCTCGTGTGTGTGTTATGTGTATGCTCTGGATTTGCTGTTGGTTTTGTTTATAATTCCGAGCATCAAAATTCTGCGATAGAGTCAACTACGGATATTTCAAATGCTTCTTCTCAGTCTGCATTAAGCAGTGATATAGTGGAAGATGAAACAAGTTCAGTAGAAACCGAAACAAATTCGGAAGAAAAAAATGATTATCCATTTGAATTGTATCATAGTTTTTTAACAAACTCCTCTGAAAAAACGGTTGAAGCTCTTAATAACAACCCCATTGACGAAGAGTATTATAAGTACTATATAAGCGCAAAATCTTCTGATGAAGAACAGAAAATTTTGAGCGGCTGGATTTCTGCATATGAAAAGGAATTTGAAAATGCAAAGTCGGTATTCGAACGCTCTTTAAATGAGAAGTCAGTCGATAATGATACTTCTAAAGAGGATATTATGAATATAACCGAGAAATATATTGAATGTTGTTCGGAATACACTGAGGCGACCGCACAGCTTGCATATACATTTGAAGAATTCAATTTAGGAAAAGGTACAAATCATAACTATAGTTTGTTGCTCAATTCATTAGAAATTGGAAGAACAAATACATTGCATTTAATAGAATGTATTTATATGCTTGATGGTGATTATACTTGGAGTAAGTAAGAAAACAAAAAAGTTATTTTTTATTTACTGCAAAAAAATTCAAAACGGCAAGGGGAATATCTCCTTGCCGTTAATTTTTTTGTTATAATACAAAGTTTTTCCTTTTCTCCAACGCCAAGCAAAACCTTTAAATAGAGATACCCAACTATCAAGTGATTGAATAACTAATTTACCTGAAAGATTATGTGCAACTTGACCGTTACCAATAGATACCAACATAACCGTTTGGATTGCTTGAATCCTACATGTATTGCACTCCAATTACTTGATACTGAACATTGCTCAGCTGCACACACAATAAGCAGAGCCTCGTGAACCAGTCATTTTTTGCTTTTATATTGCAATTTTTCATTATTATCTTGCATTTTGATGAAAATCAAAAATTAATAAAATTAATATGATAATATCCAAGTGGAATATTAATGCTTATTTTAATGATGATTAATGTAGCATTATATAATTTATTTGAAATTAGGTAATATTTTGAGGTTGAGTCCCCAAATAAAAATATGTATTTTTAGATATTGGTTATTCAGATATTTTTTATTTCTTTTATTGAAAAAAGCATATCAACCATTAATTTCTTCTGCAACATTGTAGATGAGTAATCCGTTGCTTTTAGCATAATTAACAGTATACGCAGTTCCGCCGCTTTTCTTAGTGAGATAGCATATGCAGTACTTACTATTGTTAACAAGATGTCTGTTTCGTTTTATCATACAGCCATTATAGTGTTGTTTAGACGTATAAACGTATTTATCACATTTTGATTTGATGAAGTCATATAATTGTTTGTCTTTTATTGACCAATTATAAGTTTGATTTTTGCAAGGCAAAACTAAAATTAGTTTTATATTTGGATACTTTTCTTTTAAATTTAATATGGTTAATGCGGCCATTGTATCAAAACCTAATGCACCCCCTGTGCCAAAATAGCATACTCCAGAATCAATAAGTCTTATGACTGCTTTTTCTAAAATGTTTTGTATTTTTGTGTATTGGTTTAATGGAATGCTTCTATGACCGGTAAAACAGCAAGTATGTTCTTTCTTCATATTAATAGCCCTAATAATTACATAAGTTATTACGATGTGTCGTAATTATAATTTAACATAAAAAGTGTGAAATGGAAATAAAAGACGCAATAAAAATAAGAATATTGGCATTATGCAATGAGAAAAGAATAACAATTAATGAGTTGGGTGATCGTAGTGGAATTAGATCGTCTACTATTTATAGTATCATTAATGGCAAAAGTAAAAATCCAAGTTTTATTTCAATAGAAAAAATTTGTAGAGGTTTTAATATTTCTGTTCGCGATTTTTTTGATGATGATTTATTCAACGAGAGAGGATGAACCTTATGACTATGTAACTCAAAATTCAATACAGATATAAGAATTTACTGTAAAGAAATGTGAAATGTTAATCTTATAATTTCAGAATTGTATTATTTGAAGGAGATAAAAATGTTAAAGTATTATGAATTATTAATATTAAAAAACGGAGAAACAAGGTGCCAAATTTGTGGCGCGTTTTGCCAGGGCTTTAAAGCCCCGGATGGCAAAATTATTTGCGCTGACTGCATGGAAAAATATTGGTAGGGTTAATTATCTAAAACCAAAATATTCATATGACTGTTATAGCGTTGCTACTTAAATATTATAATTGTCTAAAAATATAATAAGGAGGATGATAAAATTACTGCTACCGACTAACAATAAATGTATGGCTAATTTGATATAGAGAGGGGAGAACTTATGAAACATACTGAGAAATTGTTGATATCAATAATTTGGTGAAATTGCGTTATTACGCAATTTGTAAAGTAATGTTATTGCGCAAATTTATATGTATTCTTAATTATTAGCGTGTTTTATTAGGTGAGTTTATGGAGCGTGTAGTCAATAAATCAAATTATAATTATGATTGAAAATGAATTGAAGAGTAATTTTAAGTGTTAGTGTATGAAATATTGATTTATATGGCGATTTTAATATTTTAGCGTATTATGCTAAACAATCTACACTAAACATTTGCCAAACGAGCAATTATTGGAAATCGTAGAATAACTTATTGATATTAGAATATTATATAAAACTGCTAGAGTTATTTAATGGCGGATTATACGGGATGAAATTGGCGGCTACTATCAACAAAAGGGGTCAACGTTGAAATAATAATTTATAGCAAAGCATATAACGAATGTTTAACTTTTGCAAACAATATGTCGAAAAATGCAATTAAGTCAAAATAAAGCATCAATTAAACATGTCTAATAATAAATTTACTTGAACAATATTAGAAACTTATCAACTTAAACAATTAAAATGAAAATATAAAATATCATTAAAGGAGGAAACTAGATCACTTCTCTATATATTAAAGACAAATATTGTTTTGAGAATAAATGGCGATGATATGAATAATAAGCATTAGATGATCTATTAAATTTAAGGGGGTTAATTATGAAAAAAATATTTGTTTTTATGATGAGTTTAGTATTGATTATGACGTCAATACCCACATTATCATTTGCCTTAACAAATAACCAAGAGGCTTCAATAGTTATTTCTAATGAGTTAAGTAGTAATGAACAGTCTTTAATTGACAACGATAATTTGGAATCGGGAATATATATTAATGAAAAATGTCGATCATTTTTTGATGACTTACTAACTGGTGAAGCACTATTTTCAATTAGTGAAAGTGGCTATTTGGTAAAAAATACTGATACTGTATCAATATTAGAAGATGATTACGATAAAATAGTCGATTATACAAAAACAGGACGGAAACTGATAATTTCAATGAATGAAAATCATTCAATGTTTGAAAACACTTTAATACCAGAAGAAAAAATCAGCAATTATCTAATTTATATAGTTAATGATACTACTGATATTGTGGTTTTTGATTCAACAGTTCTTATAGATTATGATGAACTACTATTTTATGATGATCTTATAGACATTGTTGATTATATTGAAGATAGAGAAGAATTTGAAAATGAGGAGGTTACCTCTTCTAATGAAAGCAGTACAGAAATAAATGAAAATACAACTGCTTCTGATAATTCGGAGGATTTTACCGATGAAACGGTTACTGACGAAAGTAAAAATGAATCATCAGTAGAAACCACAAACGACGAAAAATACAGTGAAGAAGATAGGTCGGATTTTATATCTGAAGAAGAAACAAATGCAAATTCAAAGGATTCAGCGGAAACTGATTCGGACGACGAGAAAATTAATGTTCTTTCAAATGAATCAGTAATAGAGGTTAGTTCAGAAATAATTTCCAAAATTAGAATGTCTGCGTTTGTTAAAAAGGGTAATGAATTTAAAAATAATTCAATATATGTTTCAGATGAATTAATCAATTATTTTGATTCATTGTTGGAAACATGGTATGAAAACGAGTACATAATGAACGGAAATGAAATAATTATAAATCCAGAATTAATACTGAATAGTTCAAATAATGTTGCATTAGATAATGGAATCCAATATATTTTTCTTGGACAAGATGATGAAGGGAATTTGTTGAGCGTAAAAGTTTCTGACAACATAAACAAAACAAATGGAATACTTCAGCTTATGAATTCAAATTATTCTACAATTATTATTTCATTTGATGCACTGGAAGAGAATGATATAATAATTGATAGTGAGATAGGGTTTTGTTTATTATATTGTGGTGATCAGCTTATAGTGGCAATAAATAATACCTATTGTTCTGAAAATGCTTATGTGGCTAAGAATTCTTTTAACAGTTCCGTCAGTTCTTTTCTTGCAACGCATAAAATAAATAAAATTCAGCCGTTTGGAATTGCTGTAGGAAATCCTATTGTTTATTCGGGTCCTGGAAAAGAATCTTATGCAGCTGTTGGTTCTCTTAATGCATTTGAAACTTATGAAACAATTTACAAAGAACTAGGCTTCCAATATATAGAATATAAAGTAGATGGAACTAATACTCTAAAACGAGGTTATATAGATCAATATGGGGGAGGTTCAGGTACTATACCTAGTAACTATTCCTATGGGCAAGGCGGAAATGTAAAAAGTAGTTGTACTGTTTATTCTGGCCCTTCTTCAAGTTATGCTACAGTTGGAAGTGTAAGTTCAGGTGAATCGGTTACATTGCTATCTCAGACTAGAATAGCCAGTAACATTGTATATTGGTATTTGGAATATTCAAGCAGTAGTGGCAGCAAGAGAGGTTATGTTTTAGCTACTAATATTACAACTAATGACAATACAGGTTTGGGAGTAACACTAAATGATATTGAGGTGTACGATAGTTATGTTGTTAATAGCGGTTCACTTTGCAAAAATGAATATTTTGTAATTACAGGATATAATGATAATTATTACAAAATAGAATACAATATTACAACGAATGCGGCAAGAAAAACAGGGTATGTATTTAAATCTGAAGTCCAATCTATAAATAAAAATGCTACTTTCCCCAGAGTGGCAAATTCTGATGCTATACATGCAAAGCCAAAACAAACTACATCTGTTTATGCGGGTCCCAGCGCCAAAATTTATGCAAACATTGGTTCTGTATATGCTACTGACACAGTAGGAGTCTTGGGGAAAGAAGGTTCGTATTATTATATTCAATATTCTACATCTTTAGGCTCTAAAAGAGGTTATGTTTCAATGAGTTCATTAAACTCATTTTCTGGTTCAGGTAGTATTAAATCAACTGGAGTTGAAAATGCAGATGCTTATGCAGATGCACCAACGTCTGCGTGCACCGTGTATTCTTGTCCAGATGATACTAGTGCTACAATTGGCTCAATTGGTATCTATGAAGGTATAACGGTATTCCCAAGTATTAAAGATAACGGTTTTACGTTTGTAGAATATAGTACGGTTGCTAATACTAAAAGGGGATTTATAAAATCTTCATTGTTAAAAGGTTATAATGAAGGTGTAAACAGAAGAGCAAATAGCGACACTACAGTTTACTATACTACTGCTGCTGATTTAGCATTAGGTAGTATTTATAGTAGTGAATATGTTATTGTGTTAGGCAAGACAGGTGGTTATTATTATATAGAGTACAATTCTCCTTCAGGAAGAAAACGTGGATATGCTAAAAGCAACGTGTTTGGTTCTGTATCAAATGTACCCAATATAGATACAACCGGGGAATCAATAAGCATGAATTCTGATAAAGATGTATATTCAGGCCCATACTCTACGTATGCTAATATAGGTTCTGTTTCTAAGGATGAGCATGCTATACTAATAAGTCGAGGTACTCGGGGATGGTATTTAATTGAATATGCTACTGCTAATGGTAACAAACAAGGTTATATACCTAAATCTGCGGCAACAGTAATTTCAAAGCCTGTTAATGATGAAATTATTTATCCGGATTATCCTAATGCAACTAAACACAAGAGCAGATATACCAGTGGCTTAGGTAGAGACTTAGTATATTATACCATAGGAGACCCTAACAGCGATAATGTTCTGTTTTTAAATTTTGCGATTCATGGACACGAAGACCAGGACCCCGGTGATGGAATGGGCTTGGTAAACATGGCGTTCAGAACTATTAGTACGCTGTGTAATAATTATCAGGAATTAAACAGTAACAATTGGCTAGTAGTAATTATTCCAACATTTAATCCAGACGGAATAATTGATGGGGATAATTGCATTGGTAATTGCAAGGGCGTAGGAAGACACAATGCTGTACAAATGAAAAATGACGATGGAACATGGAGTAAATATACAGACGGATTGGGTCATATTGACATGAATAGATGCTTTCCTTATGATGCCGCCGGACACTTTGATAAAAAATACGAAAGTACTAGTGAAAAAAGAAACTATACTGGACCATTTAAGATGATGGCTTATGAGGCAGAAGCGCTCAACGAATTATTGCAAGAATATAAAACAAAAACGGGAACAAAATATTTTATTGATGTTCACGGTTGGACTAGACAAATAATTTTTGCTGGTAGTAGAAATGATTCACCATTTGTTAAAGCATTTTTCAATCATGGATTTGGCAATAATTCTCTTACCAATACACTAAATGAAAATAGTGCTAATGGTTATGTTGCAAAATATGCGCTTGCATTAGGTTATCAAGCTTGTTTATTTGAATTCCCTGGAGATGCAGATTGGAAGTCATTTTATAATGATACATATGGGGACAATTTTCTTACTTCCATTAAATATTTACTAGATATTTAGGAGAATATGACCTATGCTAATAAAATCATTAAATCGTTTGTTTTGTATTTTGCTATCTGTAATGGCAGTTTCTTTGTGTCTGAACAGTTGCACATTTGCAAAAAATGACCAAAATTATGTTGTGGCAGAAGATAACCTGCTGATCTCTAAATCAGATGATGCCGTTTGCTGGGTGACCAATACTAACAGGAATTTCTATATTGAACATGAAGGTCAGATAAAAAGCAAATGGGATTATGATATAAATATGGCGCCTTATTATTACAGTCCGCTGCTGTTTGGCAATTATTTATATTATGTCGGTGGTATACAAGATGATTTAACACATGATGTGTACATTGCCAGAATTGATTATACAAAAGAAGATCCAAAACTTGAACAGATTACGGAAAATTATAATAACATTTTTTCTTATACTGTTTGCGAAAATATGATTTTTTTTACTGCTCACAGAAATGGTGAAATAAATCTTTATATGAAAAAACTTTCTTCTGACAAAGAAGAAGTTTTATTTAAAGATGGACCAACTGAATTTTGTACGAACGGTGAAAAAATCATTGCGGCGAATAAAATATATGATATTAAGAGCAAAACGCTTGAACTGATTAATAATAATGAAGACCTAATGACACTTGGAGTGTTGGAAAATAATTACTACTGCTATTATACTGGTCAAAATAGTGAAGGTCTGGATAATTATTATACTGTTATGCAAATTAATCTTGATAACTTTTCAGCTAAAAAACTATGTGAAATACCTATTGGTATGACCGCCCCGAAACTATGCGATGATAAAATTTTGTTTGCCGACATTGATATACAAAAGAATTGTTCTACCGTGGGATTCTATTATTATGACATGCTGGAGGATAAAGTTGTAACGGTTATCAATTCAGACAATTCTTCTGAAAGATACATTGATGATAACTCTGAACCTATACCTTTGGATTATATCATTTATAATAATATGTATTATTTCCATTATGGCAGGGATGTAATCACCAGGGTAAATATGGATACGAAAAAGGAAACGGTATTCAAACAAATGCCACCAACAGCTACGGAGGACGGACCCAAATATTCATATGTATGGCTTTCACCAGAAGAGTACTATGCAAATACACCATAATTATATCTTATAGATTCAATTGTGTTGTGGCATGAATAACTTTATATCTGAAATTACAACAGATTTAGTCCGAAGATTTAAATTAAGATTCAATATATCGTTATATTTGAAACTGCTTTTCTGACCCTATTGTCATATAAGGTGGAGAAACTGAAAATTAAGTGCTTTGTTTTAAATTTAAACACGAAACGGAGGTGAAATTATGCCAAAATGTTATCATTCTAACGGCTATAATTTTATTGTGGTATCAGAAAAGAATGGAATATATTACTATAATATTACACATTCCAGTGGTAGACACTGGGACTATAATCATCCATTTACATCGGTAGAAGAAATGGACGCCTATGCTCGCTCACATTGAAATCATGACACAATTATTCTATACGACATTGTAATAGTTAAGATTTATACTTTCATTTTTTTCATGTCAATTTCTTAATTTAAACCTAAAAGAAAAATCATTTATGAGATATATAATTAGGTGAAAAAGTTGTGATTTATAAGTTGTCACGCTATTTTAAGTCCATTAATAATTAGGCTATACTGATAATAATTAGGGTTACTTTAATGAATTTATTGGTGATAACCTGATAATGGTGTAAAATAAACAATAAAACGAGTTTATAATAATTGGCTTAAAAAAATATAAACTGTAAGGAGGCAATAGTCGTATCAAGTATGATTGGATAATTTACAATGAATTCCTTGACCCTTTAGATTATTAAATAGATGAAAATAAAACATTAATTAAAGGAGCTTTAAAATGAAAGTGAAGAAATCAAGTATTATACTGTGTATTTTTCTAGTATTAATGATTGCTTTTCCAACAAGTACATTTGCGTGTTCAGATACATCATTTAGCGGTAATTCTGGAAATATTACCCCATATTACTTTTTGGCAATTGATTATGTTGAAGTTGTTGTTAACGGTGAGGATTGTTATACACTTACGATTTATCCTGAAGGTGATTTTTCATACAGCTTTGACGGTGGAAACACATGGCAAAAGAGTAATACGGCAACGATTAGAACAGATGCAACAGAACTAGAAGTTGCTATGAGGGATTATAGTACATATACTGTGTACTATACTGTTAGTTTGCCTGAATATAGTGAACCTCAGGGATGATTCAATTGTATCTCAAAAATGTAAAATCTGTTATTTTAATTTTAAACGAAAGACTATTCGAATTGGAAATGATAAAGTAGTTATTGAATAGGTTAAGTGAATAGAAAAATAGTGCAAAGCCCTCTTGATGTAAAAATATATCAAGAGGGATGTTTTTATATATTCAAGGTAAATATTGAAAATGAAATAAGAAATAATTGTTGCTGTAAAAACTGCTTGAAAAATAATAAATAAGCATTATATAACATGAGTTTTGAAATTAAATTTAAATGCAGTTTTTTATTGCTGTTGTTTTAAATAGTATGAGATTTTTGCTGTTTTCCCACCCCCAAGAAAATCCTTTGAATTGCGATACCCAGCTATCAAGTGACTGAATAACTACCTCACCTGAAAGGTTATGAGCGACTTGCCCATTACCTATATAGATACCTGTATGGCCGTATGGATTACTTGCATATCCATAAACTGTGGCTCCTACGGGTATTGCACTCCAGTCACTTGATACAGACCATTGCTCTGCTGCACACAAGGCACAATGAGCAGAACCTCTTGAACCTGTAACCGTCTGATAAACATCTGCAACCCAAGCCTGACAGTATCCTGACTTTGCGGATATTCCATAATATTCAGAATTTGTGGCAACAGCTACGATTTTCTTTTGCAAATCATTTGCTGTTTCGTTTTCAAAGGTTAGTGAGCCTATATCAATGCTGCTTCCGTTACTTCCTATGTTAAAAATGATTGATGACCATAACTTATCGTTTTTATCGCTCATAAGTTCAGTTAAATATTCAATTTGTTTCTCATTAAAAGAATATTCGGTGGACATATCGTTTGCAGTTTTGTTTGATATAGTTATTGTCAACACCTTAACAGATGTTTCTTTTTCGGTTATAACCTCATTTCCGTATTCGTCAGTAGTGACTATTTCTTCGGTTTTAGTCCGTGTTTGAGTTTCATAGTCAATATTATTCATATCCCAAAATATCTCAGAAATCATTGATTTCTTATTTTCATCAATCGTGGCAATTTCCATAGGATTGTTTTGGTCTGTTGTGGTTTTAACGGCATAAATGGAGAGAATATCTTTCCAGTTCGCTTTTGTACCGCTTATTTCTACCTCGTCATAGTTGCTTTTGGTTTTGATTTCTTCAATTTTGTTATCGTAATCATTATTGATTTCCTGAATAACACTTTTTATGTTCAAACCTGTATCCGATGTTTCAGTAGAAAAGAAAATGCCGTAAAATGAGCTTGCAAGAGCTGCAAAGAGACAAATAAAAATTATGATAACAACGGAGATCCAGCCACCTGCGATGATGAGCGAAACAAGGCTTTTAGCCGCCTTATAAGCGGCTTTTAATGCGTTCTTTAAGAATTTAACTAATTGAGAAGCAAATTTTTTTGCTCCTTTTGCTGTCTGTCTTAACCGTTGTGCTGCCTTGCGTGATTTTTCAGCAGTCTTGCTTACCGCAAGCTGTTTAGTCTGTATCTTTTTTACTGTGTTTACAGCAGTAGCGTTTGCCGTTTTTGCCGATGCCTTTATACTTTGTGCATTACCTGTTTTGATTACATTATCAGCTTTTTTGAGTGGGTTCTTTATGGGTGGTTTAATCGCTTCAGGTTGAGAGCTGAAAGCAATATCACTTTCAACAGTCACCTGTGTATTGTTTGCTGTATTCTTTGCCTGCCGTGCTTTTCTGCGAGCCTTAACCTCATCAAGAGTTAATTTAGCCGTTTCGATGTTATTTTTTGTATCAACTACACTTTTTTTGCCCTGGTGATTAAATTCATAGGCGGCATAATCAGCGGCTTCTTTTGCCTTTTCCTGTACCTTTTCAACAGCATACTGTTCAGGGGAATTAGAATTTGACTGCTCAGTAGCGCTGTTTATATTTTCTTTTGTGCGTATGCCTGCATTTCGGACTTTTTCGGATACTATGCTTATATCTTTATAGGTCTTTATTACAGTATCTTCTACTTTTTTGATTTTAATATCAGCCATTTATTTCACCTCAATCAATTTTGCAACCACAACAAATCTGCCGTTATTCTGTGAATACTCACAGGTTGATAAAGTTATGAGCTTGTCTGAGTATCCTGCATCAATGCCTGTATCATAAAGAGAGAGAGACCTGCATTTTTCAATGTAGGTTTCATATTCTTCTGTATCTGCATTTACAAAGTTATAATACTTAAAGCCGCTTTCTGAATAAGCAACAGTCTTAAAGGCGGCGATAATTTCATAAGTTCTGCTCTCACTCATCGTTTCAAAAGTAATGTACTTGTGAGCGTTATAAAAATCCTTATTTTTATAACGAGTAAGCTCGTTGAACATTGACTTGTTTTTCATATTGTGTCCGTATATAACAATATTGTCCGACTGCAAATCGCAGTCCTCCTGCATATACGGAACACCGAAACGGGAGTATTCTTTATTGAAATTATGCTTTAAATAGTAATCAGGATTGTTCCTTGATTGCATTACAGGATAGTCAATACCTGTACCGTCAATTTTTATCCAGCCGATAAAATCATTGTTTTGAGAATAAAGTTCTGCATACTTGTTATTTAAGTTTTGTTCATTATCGTCAACAACTTGAGCAATATTCTCAAACTCTTTCATTTGCTTCTTATCCTGCAAATATCCTGATATATATAAATATGTGCTGGCCGCAAATACTGCGGACAGCACAACAAGTATAATTGCACAAATAACCTTTTTCATAGTTTCCTCCAGTGTAAAAGGGGAGAGGCTGTTAAGCCTCTCCCGGTTTAGTTGTCATCAGCTTATAAAGCTCCGTGTTCTTCGGAAATTCGTTAGCATACGGAATAAAATGACCTCCGATTTTAATAAGACCGTGACCAGCCTGAACATTTGTAAAAAATTCTGTTTGGTTTTCGGAAATATCAAGCACTTTTGAAAGTTCAATTCTGTCGCTTCCGTTTTGATTAAGCATAACAGTAAATTCGGAGTTATTAAGCATCGTTCTTGCGGTATTGCTTTGAAGCATATCTCCTACATTCTGAGTAATACCTGTTGCAAAAGCTCCGTATTTTCTTACTCGTTTCCAGACACGAGAAAGAAAATTAGCAGTATATTTTTGAGCAAACAACAAATATATCTCGTCAATGAAGATATATGTTGTTCTGCCTTTAGCTCTGTTAGCCGTAATTCTATTAAGAATACTGTCAAGTACAACAAGCATACCAACAGGCAAGAGCTGTTCGCCAAGGTCGAGAATGTCATAGCAGATAAGACGGTTGTTTGTATCCACATTTGTTGGCTGAGCAAAAGTGTTTAACGAACCGTCCGTAAACAATTCAATAGCAAGAGCAAGCTCCTGTGCTTCAAATTCTTTCTGCTTCAGGAGTTCTTCTCTAAAGTCTTTCAATGTAGGCGGCTCGCCCTTGTATCCGTTCTTTATATATTCATCGTAAACGTTGCGGCAACAGCGGTCGATGATAGACTTATCTTTCGGGCCGACTGTGCCGCCGATAAGCTGCTCACAAAGTGACATAATGAATTCCGACTTTGTTGCAATAGGGTTCTTATCGTCCTCATAGTCTTTGTTCATATCCATAGCATTGATATGATTATCGGAATTTGCCGAGATGTTGATAACCTCACCGCCCAAAGCATTAACAAGCATTGGGTACTCTCTTTCAGGGTCTAATATCATAATGTCAATGTTTGGATTTGAAAGAAAAAGAGCTACAATATCTTCCTTAACAAAGAAAGATTTACCGCCGCCTGAAACACCGAGAACGATGCAGTTACCGTTTAGAAGCTCTTTACGGCTGACAAAAATCATATTACCGCTGATTTTGTTCTGCCCGTAATAGATGCTGCCTTTATGTCTTACCTCCTGCGAGTTAAACGGAATAAATGCCGCAAGGGATTCGGTAGTAAGAGTTCTCATACAGTCTATCTTTCTTACTCCGAATGGCAGAACTGTATTCAAACCGTCAAGCTGCTGGTAACGCAGGATCGCTGCCTGTGCCGTGCTTCCTTCCGATACTTTAGAGAAAATCGTATCAGTAAGGTTATCAAGTTCCTGCTTTGTATCTGCCGTTATAACCATTGTGATAAGAGTTTCATAAAGCCTTTGGTCACGGTTACGCATATCGCTTTTTACCTCAAGTATCTCGCTTTCTCTCTGTTCAAGGTCAAAGTTGGTAGCACCGATATTGTTGTTTTGAACCTGTTTTCTGTTGTAGTTTGCCTTTTCAGTTTGAATACCGAGCAAAACTTTGTCTACCTCTCTTGTTGCTTCATCAGTAGGAATTGGTATAAAGTCAACGGAAAGCATTAAGTTTCTGTTGACTGATGTAAGCTCGGCAATAGTGTTATCACTTACAAAAGTACCATAGTTACGCAGAAAAATAATTCTGCAAAATGTGTCATTGATTTTTATATAGTCGCTCTGAAAATCCATTGAATCGGGGCAAATGTAATCTCTCACATCACAACCCTGATTTTGTAAAAGTTCAAAATCAAGATTATAGTTGTGTTCATCACCTGAGCGATAAAAGTTATGGAATAATCTTAACTTCTCCTCGGCATTAAGCGGCACGCATTTGCTGTCAATTCTTGCAAGACGGGCTGACAAGTCTGTTCCTACTCGGTTAAAAAATGCTCTTGCGTCCTCAATGTTCTTTTTACTGACAGTTACCGTAAAATATTTATCCTGCACTATACAGTTTGACTGTTCCACTTTATCGAGCAGCATTTTGTTATATTCCTTACGGTATATATCCAGTCTGTCATAATTAAGCGGAATAAGTATTGTCTTTTCAAATTCCGCTCTGTAGAGCTTATGGTTGTTAATAGTGAGTTTGACGGTAACACCTGCACCGAAAGAGTTTATAACTGACCAGTAGCTTTTCATAAGTTCTGTTTTTTCCTCATCACTTGCAATATTGTAGTTAATATCTGTAAACTTGAAAGTCTTTGAGTACAGATTGTTTCCCACAATAAAAATGCCGTCTTTATAGACGGCTTTAAGGGGTATGACATCTTGTACCGATTTAGGCACTACAAACTTTTCCTTTTCCCTTTTATTCATCAGCTTGAGTGTTTTCATTGTTCTTATATACCTCTCTTTCCTTTTGTTTAATGGTTTCCTTGCTTTCCTTGTACAGCTTATCTTCTGCCTTAAAAACAAGCCTTTTAGGTGTTAGCACTTCTGATTTTATCCACGCCCATATAAACTTTTCCGCAGTCATACCGTTGTATTTTACAAAGCCCAGAACGGCAAACGGTGCGGCAAGCAAAATGCAAAGCCAAGATAATGTTTCCATACTCAAATACGGCTTGAGCAGAAAATATGAGCCGACTGCTAGACCGACAGCACAGGCAGAAAAAACTAGCTGGCGCATATTCAGCCCAAAATATATGGTTTCGCTGTAATCACGAAACTCCTTATTGATTTGTATATCCAAAGTTATCCTCCTAAAAATATAACAAGAACACCATTTTGTATAATAAATATGGCGTTCTCTTTATAATAATATATTATTTTTTTCTAAAATTTTGGGTCATAGAATCTATAATAGACGATTGAATTTTCATAGCTTTATTAATTAAATTCTCCACTCTCATGTCAACATAGACTTCCATAATGGTACATGGCTTCTCAAGTGGATAATCCATAAGTTCATTAATTGGTAAATCATCAACATTCATTGCATCATTACGAATTTCAAAAATTTTATTTAGATAATTATTTATCACATCTATTCGTTGAATATTATCATAATAATTATCTGTTAATTTATCATACTGATTTAAACATCCTTCAAATTCATCAATTAGCTCGTTTGGATATTCAATTTGAATTTGAGCGGGAAAAACAGGTATATTTAATACCTTAGCAAGGTGAAGCCATGTTTTGGCATTTGGGGTTCTTCTTCCTAATTCATAATGTGCATATGTTGATTTATCAATTTTAAGTTCATCTGCAATTTCTTTTTGGGTTTTTCCCATACGCAGACGATATTCTTTTAATTGTTGATTTAGTTGCATTAAAATAACTCCTTTCTTTATTATATTAATTGGCGTAACGCCAACAACATCGATTATAGCAGATAGTTGATGTTTTGTAAACTTTTTTATATTCCCATCATTTCGTGAATGATGCGGTCTGACATTTTTACCGTTACTACAAGAACGAGCATATTAAATACAAGTTCGCCTACATATTTCCAAACCATTGTTACTGCTGATGCGTCAGTATCAACCTGCGGCGGTGAAGCAGCATACAGTGAAAATATGATACAGGCAAGTATGATTACTGCACCTTCAAGCAAAACCCCGCAGTAAGATTTAACAAATGACCTACCGACATTTTGTGTAGGCTCTCCTGCAAAGGTTGAAAAAGGAATAGGTGCAAGTGCCGTAAACATATATATTTTGAAAAATCTGCCATACACAGTTAAAATCAAGATAAATGACAATACTGTGATAAACAAACTGCCGATTAATGTTACTGCCCATAAAGGTATAGACTCAAAAAAGTCACAACTTTCAATAGCAGTAATCATTTCATCAGGCAAAGTTGTATCTGCGTTCGACGACAAGCCTGAACTATCCATTATTGTTGAAATGATACCTTGTGCAATACTGAACATTGCAAGCATAAGCTCCATTCCGTATGTTACCAAGCCTTTTGCAAGGATAAAACGGATAAACAGTTTTAATGCGTGTTCAGGCTTTTTGACATCAACAAAGGAAGAACAAGTCTTTACCATACCTATAACGAAAAAAAGTACAAGCAATGCTAAACCGATTGCCTGTACTGCTCCGTTAATATCTACTATTACTTCCCAAATTGTGCCACCTTTAAAGTCTTGCGGAGATTGCGTGAGCAAACTCCATATCTCAGATAACTTTTCGTTCCAAGTATCAAGTGCATTTTCAAGGTTTTGCACTACCCAGTTTTCGGACAACAAAACCACCTCCTTTCAATAAAATTGTTGTGTATGTATAATAATCAGCAAACAGTTTAGACTAACTGTTTACTGATTATGTAATTAATTATATATTTATGCTTTAAGTTTGTTTTATTAATAGTGCATATAGATTAATGTACTTTATTTGAGTTTTCAAATATTGAAAATTTTGGTGAAATATAATATAATAAGGAGAATTCGTATGAATAGAGGTTTAAAATATATGAAAGTTTTTATTAGTTGGTCAGGTGATACCAGTCTTAAAGTTGCTCAACAATTGAGAGAATGGTTACCTTTCGTTATCAATTCTATAGAACCATATGTTTCTTCTGAAGATATTGATAAAGGTGCAAGATGGAGTACTGATATTGCTAAAGAACTAGAAGATTCAACATTTGGTATATTATGCGTTACTAAAGATAATTTAGAAGCACCTTGGCTTTCTTTTGAGGCTGGAGCACTATCAAAAACAATGGAAAAGTCTTTTGTTACTCCATTTCTTTTTGATATTAAACGTTCAGAAGTTAAAGGACCAATATTACAATTTCAGTCAACAATATTTGAAAAAGATGACATAAAGAAAATGGTTAAAACACTTAATAAAGCTTGTGGAGACTTTGGAATACCGGACGCTCGTTTAGAAAAATCATTTGATGTATGGTATCCTAATTTAGAGGAAAATTTAAATAACTTAAAAAGTAGTTTTGAACAAAATAATGAAAGTGAAAAATCAAAAGGATCCATACGCTCGACTGAAATACTTGAAGAAATTCTAGAATTATCAAGGGATAATCAAAGATTATTAAGAAACCCTGATGAAAAGATGTATGAAGATTTAGAAAAAGTAAAAGAATCGCTTGAAGATATTTCAAGAAATAATGCCATTCTTTATAATCAAAAAAGAGCAAATAGAAAGTATAGTTCTATAATATTTGAAGAAATCATGCATATGAATGAGAGAACTGGTACATATGGTTTTTTAATGACTTTAAGTCTTTTTAAATCTGATCTACCATGGATTTATGATATGGGAAAGGAACTAATTGATATTGTAAAAGGGCAATACAGTGTTGATGAAAAGTCAATGGCTATTAAAAATTTTAGAGAAATGATTGATTTTACATTTAGTCATCCTATTATGCGTGAACTTTTTATTCATAATAAAAACAACATGTTCGTTATGAAAGAATTGCCTTATACATTGACAAGATATTTAGATGAAATTTATGATAGATATGTAGAAGCGTAAACCAATGAATGGATTACGCCTTTGGACTATTACCCAACAATCAAATCCAGTATTTCTTTTGCAAAGGTAATAACCAAGCCGCCTGCAAGGGTAAGAAAGCCGTTGGATCTCTGCGAGGGGTCGTGAGATTGAAATGAAAGTCCGACCTGAACAACACCCCAACCCAGAATGATAATGCCTACTGCACGGATAAGACCGAAGATAAAAGTGGATAAATTGTTGACGGCATTAAGTGCCTCATTGTCAGCAAAAGCAGTTATGCTTACACAAAAGCAGAGTACAAAAGCTGTTATAACAGCAAGTACTCTGCTTTCTTTTTTCTGTGATTTACTTAAATCCGACTTGTGCTCATTAAGTTTTCTCATTTGACTTTTCCTCCATTTCAAATTCTTTTTCGAGGTCAACATCTGCAACAAGCTCATAACCGTAATCGTCTACCGTAATATTATCAATATCGCTGATTGAAATGTTCGGAAACGAGATTGTTATTGCATCATCTGTAACCTCATTGTGGATATATGGTTTTGCCCCTCCGTCCTCAGTTAAAGCAAACTTCGGATGCTTGAAAATGTTGTACTTTAAATCAAGTACAGGTCGCTCACCACGGATAAACAGAATTGCATATTTGTTGTCAAGCATACGCACCTCGTCAGGTGTCATAAGCTCTCTGCCGCTGATTTGGTAATTTGTTGAATAATTACCGTTTCTGCCGTGGCTTTTTCCGTAAGTGTTCGTGTCGATTGTTTCCTTGCCCAGCAGTTCGGAAACATATTTGTGCGTTGATTGTTCGTTACCGCCGAGATAAAGGAACTCATCGCAGTTACCCACAATGCTCTCCCATTGCTTTTCAAACAAGGCTTTAAGCTGTGCCATATTCTGTATAATGATGGATACAGAAACACCACGTGAACGCATTACAGACAAGATTTTGTCAAAATCATCAGGCAGAGAAACATTGGCAAACTCGTCCATAAGAAAATGAACAGGTACAGGCAATGCACCTTTGTGTATTGTGTCTGCCGAGTAAAACAAGGACTGAAATAACTGCGAATAAAGCATTGAAACAAGGAAATTAAAACTTGTATCGTTATCGGGAATTACTGCAAATAACGCTGTTTTTTGCTCTCCCAGCTTATCAAGTTCAAGGTCATCGGTTATAGTCATAGAAGCAAGGCTGTCAAGGTTGAATTTATCAAGTCTTGAAATAAGAGTGATTTGTATTGATTTCAGCGTCTTATTTGAGCCTGAATGATATGAACGATAATATTTAACAGCAATATGTTCGGGATTTTTGCTTTCAAGCTCATAAAACAGCATATCGAGAGGACTGTATGACTGCTCCTCCTCATCTTCAATAGCTCCTGCTCTAATCATTTCCATAACCATTGCAAAGTTCTTTTCTTCTTCAGGCGCTTCATAGTGGAGATAAAAAACAAGTGCAAGTAAAAGCGTTTGTGCAAGGTTATCCCAAAACGGATCGTTGTTAGTTGAGTTTTTCGGCGTAGTTGCCTTAAATAAATTCGTAACCATACGCTGCACATCATTGTCGCTTTTAAGATAAACAAAAGGATTGTAGCAGTCGCTTCTGTCCATATTGATAAGGTCAAGCACCCTAAGTATATATCCCTGATCTTTAAGCATCTGTCCGCAGTTTCTCAAAATTTCACCCTTTGGATCTGTTGTGACAAAAGAACAGTTGCATTGCATAAGGTTAGGCTTTGCATAGAAAAATGTTTTACCTGCACCGGAGCCGCCGCATACAAGGGTATTAAGGTTTCTTCTGTGTTTCTTTGCGTTAAGTCCTATTGCCACTCCCTGCGTCATTATCTTGTTGTTGTTTTCAGGCTTTTGGTGGTATTCCTTATTGACTTTTTTTACATCGCCCCATTTAGCCGAGCCGTGTTCTTCTCCACGCCTGTAATTTCTCAGGCTTGAGATTATTACTCCCACAACTATCGCATATATCAAAAGCAAAGTGAGGACAGTTTTTAAGCTGTCCTCACAAAGCGTTATGTTAAATGGATTGTTAATTGCTTCGGCTAATTTAGGTATGATTTCCGCTATACCGCCTTTAACTGACGGCGCAATAGAAAGACCAAGCCATATTACAGGAAAAACGCCAAGAACGCAAAGAATGGTGATTGCTTTTTTGTTGTTTCTATCTTGCACCGCACTCCGACCTTTCAAGCACTTTGAATTTCTTTAAAGGTGCTTTACCGACCTTGACGATAAGCTCGTCAATAGCGTCAACTGCTTTGCCTTTTTTTATCTGTGCAGTCCTTTCATCGTTAAGCGACCTTATCAAAAGGCTCTGTTCGTCATCATTAAGGGCAAGATAGTAGCGTTCTTCTTTCACCGATTGTTACCTCCTATCTTGTCTGTTCCTGTGTTTTAGACTCCTTATCTTTAGCCTTGTTCATTTCAACATAGATGTCCTTGCTCAATGAATAAAGGCTGTCATTTGCCATTGTGAGCATAATGCGTACATTTTTGTTTTCTTTTCCTTTCCACATAGCTTTGGAGCTTTCAACATTGATGTCGCTGTTATCAATGCCGTATTTTTCGCAAAGCATATATGAAGCACATACGGCTGAAGGAAGGCACTCGGTACGGTTGTACTCGTCGCTGTTAGCTGCAATTTCTGCAAGAGAAAGTTCTCTTGAAATGTCCTTGAACATTGATACGGTGTCGGAGTGCTTTTTGACCATAAGAGTTTTGCTCTTGTCATCAAAGTATGCTGTTGAATTTTCGATTGGGAGCTCGTCAACAGCCGCTTTGTTAATGGGCGTTGCATTAAGCATTGCCTTGACAAGTGCTTTTGGCGAACGGTCAAAAGTCTTGGCAGGCAGCGGCTCTGCGTTAGTCTGTGCAATATCGAATACATTTTTGATATTGTATGATGTTCTCTGATTACCCTCATCGTCCACAAAATCGTGGGGTTCAAGAATGTGAATACCTTTTTCACCCTTGTTGATTGTCGCCCCAAGCTCGTTCCACGAATCTGCGGATTTAAGCTGTGTTGCGTCGGGGCGCTGTGACATAATGAGAAGCGTATTCGATACCGTATAGCGTTCCATACGGGACTGGAAAGCGAGATAATCTTTAAATGATTCCTCACTCTGCATCATTTCGGAAATGGCAGCGTCAATGCTTTCATAAGCCGCTTCCTTTTCTGCCTTTTTGCGTGCTGCAAATTCCTCTTTCGTTTCACGCTTTCTGAATGTTCTCTGTTTTGGTGTGTAAGCCATAAATCATCTCTCCTTTGTTTTTTTGTTTTTTGTTTGAGTTGGCTGTTTGTGTTCTGTTACCGCAGGCTTATCCTGTACCTTTGGTTTTTCTTCAATAACAGGGGTATCCTTATCCTGCTCTTTCTGCTGTTTCGACCTGCGTCTGTATTCTTCAAGTTTTTTCTTGACTGACGGCTTTTTCTTGTCTTTCACAACAGTACCCTCGTCAGATAATGTACTTTCCCTTGTTGAGCTTTTCTCGGACGGAGGGCTTTTTTCCGTCTGAGGAATAAAAGGGTTTTCCTTGCCACCGTCCTTACGCTCACTCTCTTTTGACTTTTCTTTTGTGTCGTCATCAAACAACTCATTGAATAATTCATCATTATCTGTTTTGTCAGTTTCAGCTTCTGTTTTTTTCCTGCGTTCTTCGATAGCCTTTTCCGACTGAGTAATGATAGAACCTTTATCGACTGTTGCAAGGTCAAAGCGGTCTATTATTCTCTGAATTTTTGACGCATCGTCTGCTCTTGCAATAATGTCAACAGCAGAGCCTTTGTCTTTGTTGTTTCTGTCACGCAACACGGTATAAAGTACACCGTATTTCTTTGCGTGTTTGGTGAACTCTTTAAGGTCTTTCTGCTGAATGGTATAGACTTTAAGCTCTTTGCCCGACTTAATCATATTGGTAAGTCTTGCCTTGCCCTTTGTTTTCTGTTCCTGTTTAAGAGCAGATATGAGAAGAAGGGCAATGTTTTTAGCGGCTTCGCCCGATACCTTTGCGACTACCTCAAAGCCTTCAAGGGACAGCCTTACAACCTGTTCTGCTGCGTCACCTGAACTGTTCATTTGACTTTTCCTCCTTGTCTTTGTATTTACGCATTTGCTTTTCTTCGTCTTTTTCGATTTGCTCAACCTTTTCTTCAATTACTTGAGAACGCTGGGCAATATCGTTGCAGAGAGTAAGCTCATTGCGTAGTTTTTTGAGCCGTGCGGATATGTCGGATATTTCGCTCTTGAGTTTTGAAAGTTCAACCTCGCTTATGTCCTTATGACGAATTTTGTTTCTCAGGTGTTTTCTTTCATCTGTAAGAGTTTCAATTTCCTTTTCCACCGTCTCTTTATATGAGAAAAGCTGCTCGGAAGTATCAATGTGATTCTTACCGAGCAGCTCTGCCTCCTGTGAGTATTTGTCTGCTTTCATTAAATCTTCACGAAGAAGATAATGCAGTCTGTTGTATTCTTTTGCTTTCTGATTATCCTTTGGCTTATCGAACACTCCAAGGCGATAGCAATAGTACAGATACAGATTATATAAACTGCCTTTTGCTTTTCGTGGATTGTAGTGTTCTTTAGGTACATAGAACGCTTTTTGAAACGGCTTAGCTTTTAAACTCATATACAAATCGTTTTCTTTAATGCGTTCCTGTATACGAATGTTTGTATAATTGTCTCCCAGCCTGTAAAGCCTAATAGGTTTATCCCAGCCTTTTGGAGTAATAGTCCAGTATTTAAGGTTTGGACTGATTTTGTATTTGTATCCCATTGATGAAAGATACCTTTTAAATTCCTCCATAGTTCTGCTATGTTCGATAGCATCATCAATGGCAGCACGGGCAAGATTTTGCCTTGTTGGTATTCCTGTTTGTTCTTTAACAGATTGTTTGTCCTGATAAGTGACATAATCAGGTTCTTTGTTTCTGTCAGGATTTTCAACAACAGACAAGCCGTACTCTTTGCAAATTTCATCTGCAATATGATGAAAATAAAACCAAGCCTTTTCTTTGTTCTGCAATCTCTTGCCGTCAACAAGTGATACAGAATTAATAACATAATGGCAATGCAGGCATTTAGTATTAAGGTGTGTGGTAACAACAATTTGAAATCGCTCACCCCAAACTTTGTTTGCAAACTCAATTCCTATTTGATGAGCAAGCTCAGGTGAAAGATTATCTGTGTCCTTAAAACTGATATATCCGTGATAAGCCTGTATGCCGTCTGTTTTGTTGTATTGTTGTTTAACTGCAATAAACTGTTCACGAGCTTTACCAGCATTACAATTTATACCTGTCACAAAAAACTGCTGTTCAGTTTTTTCTTCGTCTTTGGCATATTCCAGAACATCTTTTAGAGATTGCCATTCCGTTTCGGAATATTTTGGCTTACGAGTTTTATCAGGATTTTTTACATAGTTGATTGCACAGTCAAGCCTGTCTGTAACCTTCCACAATCGTGTTACCGCCATTTGACATCATCTCGGTCGGGAATAATATACTTGGTATACAAATCGTCTTTCAGTTTTTCAATGTTTTTGATTTCCTTTTCAAGTTTAGGGACATCAATAAAATTGAGAGCATTTGCTTTAGCTGAAATCTGATGCAGGCTGTTACTTATGGAAGATAGATAACGCAGAGCGTCATAAAATTCCTTGTCAGGTTTCGGTTTAGGAATAAAGCCGAGAATAAGCATACGAATAAGAGCTGAATCTGTAACGCAACACAGCTTTGCTTTTTCCTTTAAGGTTTCATTTTCTTCCTTATTCAAACGAAACTGTCTTATGATGTTTCTTTGCATTTTTCTTCTTCCTCTTTTCTCATTTCTTCCTGACGGGAAATCTTTTCAAGCTGTGCTTCACTATCTCTGTTAATCTGAACAAGGCACATCGCCACAATTCCAGCCATACCTCCGAGAATAAATGCTATGATGAATATGAGTAATTTCATTGTTCTTTCCTCCTGTGATACATTTTAAAAGGGTTTTAGGGATTTGTCCCTAACCAGCTTTTACTGCTTGGAATTACGAATGTAATTACAAACAGTCTGCTGGTTAAGACAATGCAACGGTGCAGACTTTCGTCTTTGTACCGTCCGAAAAACAATTTCGAGCGTTACTTTTATCTCTCAATTTCGTCTTTCGCTTTATGATTTTCGTTGATTACGGCTATTTCGCCGTTAGTGTTGCTGTAAAACTTGTCTGGCTTTTCAAACTTCTTGAAATACTTATCAACAAGCTCCTGCGGTATATCTTCATAAGTATTTATGCCGCTTGGAGAGTAACAAACAAGGAAGTTATCGGCAACAATTATGTCAATAACGGGTACTTCTTCTTTAATGAAACAACGCTCAATAGTCCACCCGTCAGCTCCTCCTTGCTCGTCACGCATATACCGTTCCAAGCGTACAAGCGGATCGCTCTCATCAACTGATGAGCCGTAAATTGAGTACCCTCCCATACCTGACTGGAAGGCTTTATTGTTGCTGCATACAACATAAGTTCTCGACTCAAGCGGGTACTTTTTATTAAAACTGTCCTCAGTAAATGTAATGTATCCGGCTATGTGATTGCCGCTGTCCTCAGCCTTACGGAAAAGGTTTTTAAGGTCTGCATACGGCATTTCTTTTTCCTTTTTAACGGACTTGCGGACAACTCTGTTAAGGGTATGACCGTCTTTTACTCCGTCCTTGTTATACAGAATAGTTACCTTATCGTCAGGAAAAAATATGCTTCCATATTCTCCTCCGACTATCTTACTTATTGCCGTTTCACCTGTATCAAAAGCCGTGATTTTAGGCTTGTTTTTTGGTTCAACGAGCAGGGCATAAACTTTCTCTTTTGACATTTTTATCATTCCTCCAGTTGTATTTAAAAGGCTTTAAGACGCCTTTTTTGATAAGCAAAAAGTCATTGACATCTTTCCCGTATTTAACGGGTTTGTCAATGACTTTAATACTTTTCGGCAGTATAGTTGTAAGCGCTTTCGTTGCCATTCTGCCTGCATAATCGTTATCCAAATGTAACTTTATTGTGTCTATATTTGGGCTTTCTTTGAGGTATTTAGCAAGTGCAATCGGCACTTTACTGTCCTCAATTTCTCCTTTTGGCTGGTAAACACCTGACAAAGAAACAAGGTTGTATTCCTGCCAGTTATGACCTTTCATTTTAAGCAAAGTTGCAAAAGACAGAGCGTCAATGGCACATTCAAAAAGGTGCAGTTCGTTGCTTTCTTTACTGCTTTCCAGCCGAAAAGAATACTCCTTTGTACTGCCAGAACAGTCGCCCATATATCTGTTTTTGTTAAGGCTTCTGTATGCTGCGTACTTTGCCTGACCTGATGAATCATAACCTACAAAAATTGCATTTCTAAACTCAGCACCTGTCTTTTTGCTCTTATACAGCCCTTCATAAACCAAGTTGTGTTTAATGCAATATTCTACTATTTCTTCATCAATTCCTCTGTCATTCTGCAAGTACGAAGCAAGACGGCTGTTGTCCGTTGCCTTTTCAGGCAAGATTAATTTATTCGCTTTTGGTACAGGTAAAGGCTTTGAATACACAGGCGGGTGAACAGCCACTTTGTTAACCAAAACGGATACTGCGTCAATAAAGTTCATACCTCTTACCTTTATCAAAAAGTCAAGTGCTGACCTGCCGCCGATACCTCTTGACCACCAAAACCACATACCGTTTGAAATCTTTAAGCTGTCGTGTTCTCGTGTAGAATACATACGCTCATTTATCTTTACAAGCTCGTTAGGCTCATAGTTTTGTAAGTATGAAAGTAGGTCTAACTCTTTTACTTTACTGATAGTTCCTCTGTCATAATACGGCAATGTTCATCTGACCTCTCTTTCTTTCTCGGCTCGTGTTTTAAGGCGTTCAATCTGCTTATCTATGGCAAAATCATTGCTTTGTCTTAATGTATCAAGCACAGAATCGTCATAGTCAAGCCACTCCTGATAGAGATAATCAAGCGGATTTTTCATTGAAAGTAACGCCTTAGCCTGTTCATCAGTCAATGGATAATTACCGTCAAAATCAAAGTCAAAACTCTGCAATATGTCCTGTTTGTAGATCAGTTCATAAGCGGATTTTATTAATTCGTCAGGCGGTTTTGTCTTGAGTTCTGAAATGAAACTATCAAGTTCCGCCTGCATTTTCTGCCATACTTTTTGATTTAAAATCTCGTTTTTAGTCATTCAAAACACCTCCAGAAATAGAAAAAGCCGACTGTATTTCAAACGAAAACCAGTCGGCTTAATACTATCTTGAAATTGATTGCACTCTGTCTTTAGAGCTTTTTTCTTCCTCATCAGGTTCTTCGTCAATAATCTCATTGTCCGTTTTATCAACATTCAAAAGAGCGTTGAGTTCGTTAAGACGAGTCTGCTTTTCTTGCAACTCTTGCTCACGGGAGAACGGCTCTTTTAAGCTCTCTTTGGCTGTTTCAAGTTGTTTCTCTGTTTCGGCAAGATTGTTCTTTGCTTTCTCCAAATCTCCTGCCAAATGGTCGATACAGTTGTCTATTCTGGTGATGTTACCGAATGTATCTGTTCCGAGTTCGACCTTGTGCGTCATTGCGCCTTTGACGGCAAGAATATAAGTTGCTCCCAAGCCTAAAGCAATGTATAGCTCTATATCAAAGCCACGGTAGCTGCCTACAGGATAAGTCTCTGTCTTTGACTTGACTGACTTCATTATTTGAAGTATAGCCTTGCCTGCGTCTTTTTTCTCGGTGTAATTAACACCATTTATAACCATTCCAGAAAAGCTGTCATCAACAGCTTTCGGGTGTTCGGCAGCAGTTTTAATATCAATCTCAAGCGCCTTTATTTGAGCTTTATACCTTGCAATATCCTGTGGAAATTCTTTAGTAACCTTATCCTCAAGGTCATACTTTTCTGCAAAGTAGTTGCTTTGAAGCATTTTCAAATTCTGCACCTGAATATCGAGATCCATTTTCTCTTTGATGTGCGGATTGCCAGTTGCGAGCATCTTTATCTCGGCATAAGAAAGAGCAGCCTCGTCCACATCTTCTATGGAACGAACAGGTGTTTTGCTGGTCATTACCTGACCGACAAACTTTTGTTTTGTTTCCACAAGCTGATAAAGATAAGCGTCAAAGGTGTTCTCTGTAACATACCTGTAAATGTGAACTTCGGGATTAGAGTTGCCCTGACGAATTATTCTTCCTGCTCGCTGTTCAAGGTCTGAAGGTCGCCAAGGGCAGTCAATATCGTGGGAAGCAATCAGCCTTTCCTGCACATTAGTACCCGCACCCATCTTTTGAGTTGAGCCAAGCAGCACTCTGACTTTACCTGAACGAACCTTGCCGAACAACTCAGCCTTTTGCTTGTCATTGTTTGCACTGTGGATAAAGGCTATTTCTTCGGCTGGTATGCCTTTTTCAATGAGCTTTCTGCGAATGTCATCATAAACATTTGTGAATACTTGTGTCTGTTCTTCGCTATCCGTTACCTCTGAAGCAGAGCCTTTGGCAGTCGGTGTAGACAAATCGCAGAACACAAGCTGTGTTGATTTTTTGTCTGATGTATCACGCCATATATCGTAAATGTTATTAATACAGGCATTTATCTTACTGCCCTCAAAGTCTGGCAGAGAAGGGTTAATAACACGCTGGTCAAGAGCTAACTTTCTGCCGTCATTAGTGATGTTAAGCATATTGTCCTCATACGGCTTTACTGCTCCGTCCCTTATTTTCTCGGCTCGTTCTCCGAGTTCCTTTACCATCTCCACCTGTATCTCTGACGGCTTAACTGAAACATTGTGATAGTTTGCTTTAGGTACAGGGAGTTTCAACATATCCGAGGTCTGTATATCTGCACATTCCTTAAACAAAGACATAAGTTCAGGCAGATTGTTAAACCTTGCAAAGCGGACTTTGGTACGGTATCCTGTACCTTCAGGAGTAAGCTCAACTGCGGTTACGGTTTCGCCGTACTGTGCTGCCCAAGAATCAAAATTAATATAACCGTACTCTTTCAAAAGGTCATACTGCAAGTATCTCTGCATTGTGTAAAGCTCAACCATAGAGTTGCTAATTGGCGTACCTGTGGCAAAGGTAATGCCCTTACTGTCAGTAAGCTCATCAAGGTATTGGCACTTCATAAACATATCGCTGGACTTGTTTGCTTCTACTTGCGATATGCCGCCTACATTAGTCATTTTTGAGTAAACAAAAAGATTTTTGTAGTAGTGAGCTTCATCAACATACAGGCGGTCAACACCAAGTTCCTCAAAGGTAACAACATCGTCTTTGTTACTTTGGTCATTGAGTTTATTCAGCTTGCTTTCAAGTTTTACCTTTGTGGCTTCAAGCTGTTTTACGGTAAACTTTTCGCCTTTGCTTCGTTTCAGTTCTGCTATGCCTTCTACCAGCTCGTCAATTTGCTTTTGCAAGGTAAACATCTGTCTGCCGAGACTGACAGGTATTTTTTCAAACTGTGAGTGACCGATTATGATTGCGTCATAATCTCCTGTGGCTATCCTTGCACAGAATTTTTTTCTGTTCTTTGTTTCAAAATCCTTTTTTGTAGCGGCAAGTATCTTTGCACCCGGATAGAGCTGCAAGAACTCCGTTGCCCATTGGGATACAAGGTGATTAGGCACAACAAATAAAGACTTAGAGCAATGTCCAAGTCTTTTTCCTTCCATAGCTGAAGCAGCCATCGTATAAGTTTTTCCTGCACCAACACAATGTGCCAGCAGAGTGTTACCTCCGTAAAGTATTCTGGCAACTGCGTCCTGCTGATGCTTTCTTAAAGTGATTTCAGGATTCATTCCCTCAAATACTATATGGCTTCCGTCATACTCACGAGGGCGGTTACTGTTGAACTTTTCATTATACATTTTGCAGAGCTTTTCACGGCGTTCAGGATCTTTCCATATCCATTCCTTAAAGGTCTGTTTGATAAGCTCCTGCTTTGACTGAGCGATAGCAGTTTCCTTTTTGTTAAGGATTGCAACTCGCTTGCCGTTATCATCTTCCTCGTAATCAAACACTTTAACATTTCGCATATTGAGCGTTGACTCAAGTATATGAAAAGCGTTCTTTCTGCTTGTACCGTACTTTTGTGTAACGGTAATATTGCCGTTATCCGCCGACTTGTTTTCAATGTTCCAAACATTAGCAAGTTCGTTGTAGTGTACTCTGATTACAGCTCTTGTGTAAAATGGAGTTTGGAAAGTTTCGTGCATAAAACGATTGACAATTTCAATAGGTATCCAAGTAGTTCCGAGAGTTACTGTAATCTCATTAGCTTTGAGATCAACTGGCTGTACCTTTTCAAGAGCTTCAACATTAACCGTGTAATCATCAGGATAAAGCTCTGCTGATTTCTTTGCTATCTCAAGCTTTTTACGTACATTTCCCGACAAATACTCATCGGCGGGAAGGTATCGCTCGCCTTTATCTCCGCCGTAATTATACATAGGATTTAAGAAAATTACACCTTTCAGGTCGGCATAGATTTCTTCCTCACTCTTTCCTGTAAGCTGGCACATAAAAGGCATATCAATTTTGCCCTTTTCACCTATTGAAATACCATAGGCTTCGATTGCCGTATCTGCGTGGGTTTTAGCAATATGCGGCTGTATTGTTCGTTTGGTGAACATATCCGCCTTGCGTTCAAACTCTCCGTCCTTGAACATTTCAAGAGAGCAGATTAAGAAATATGAACTGTCATCTGAAAAAGCAGAAGAGTTTCCTCGGCTGTTGATATAGCCGTATTTCTTGACGAACCTGTCATAAACCTCATTCAGTCTGTGCTGTTCTTTTTCAATGTCGATGTCAGGATAGTCCTGCGTCTGCATTTCAAGCAGGATCTTCACGCAGTCACGAATTTCAATCATTCCTCTTATTCTGTTTTTGGCTGTTTCAGAGGTAATGACCTCACGCATAACAGAATTCTCACGGAAATATATTTTTCCGTCAACTATGGTGAAAGAGAAATTACGAACATTCGGATCGGCAGGAATATATGAAACATCGTCATCATCAATGTCCTCAACCTCATATTCCTTTATTTCGCCTTTGATGTTTTCTACGGCAACATCAAGCTGTTCCTCAAGTGTTCTGTCCTCATAGGCTTTGCAGGTGCTTTCTTCGCCGAATCTGCCCGATTTCATAACCATTTCGCCGAGTATCATTTCAGGGTGTTCAACAAAATACTTGTTCATTCTGATGCCGTTTGCATCTTCATCAATGAATATCCAGTCAGGCTCGGCGTCGTCACGGACTACATATTCTTCGCTTCCGCCTATCGTCGAAAGCTCATTCACTCCGTCGCTCCTCCTTTCCCCATAAAATCTTCGATTTGATGGGGACCCCGATGGGGACCCCGAAGAAATCACAGTATCACGCTTTTGAAGTATAAGAATATCCGATGTTACATCTGTGCCTGCATTGCCCTTAAAAGTGCTGTCAGGCAGTCTTATCGCACCGAGAAGCTCGGCTCTCTGAGCGATATATCTGCGTACATCTGAATTTTCTTTATCCATTGTGCCTTTACTGGTTATAAGGCACATTACACCGCCCGGTCTTAACTTATCCAGCGATTTGGCGAAGAAATAATCGTGAATGAGAAAATGGAACTTGTCATATCTTTTATCGGCAAGTGAGTAATCACCAAAAGGCACATTGCCTACAACAGCGTCAAAGAAACTGTCGGGAAGCTCTGCCTTTTCAAAAGGTGCAGTCATAATTGAAGATTTCTGATAAAGCTGCTGAGCGATACCAGCCGAGATATTATCAATCTCTATGCCATATACCTTGCTGTCTTTCATACTTTCAGGCAGCATACCTATGAAGTTTCCGATTGCGCAGGACGGCTCTAAAATATTACCCTGTTTAAATCCGAGGTTATCCAAAGCCTTGTATATGGCTGAAATAACAGTTTGCGGAGTATAAAAAGCCGTAAGCGTGCTTTTTCTTGCAGATGCGTATTCATCAGGCGTTAAGATGTTTTTCAGCATAGCGTATTCTGTTTTCCACGAACCAGCACCTTCATCAAATGCTTCGGGAATACCGCCCCAACCGACATACCTTGATAAAATAATCTGCTCATCAGGTGTAGCAAAGCGGTTTTCTGACTGGCATTTTTTCAAGACGCTAATTGCCGCATAGTTCCTGTGAAAACGCTCTTTTTTGTTTACATCTTGTATCTTGTGATTTGCAAAGTCAAAATCGTGGCGTTCATCAAGCGGTATTTCAGGGTGCAGGTCAAAGGTATATGGATTAGATTTAGGTGTAACTGTTGGCGTAGGTAAGTCCTCTATCTCTTCCGTTATATCTTTTGATGATTTATCATCAACTGCATAAAAGATGGTTTTTGTTTCTTCGTTTTCAACAGTAGTTACAGCCGCCTTATATCCTTTGTCAGCAAGCCTTGACATATATTCATCAAGACTGTGTTTAGGAAAACCGCACATTGCTATGCGTTCATCACCGTTTGCTTTGCTTGTGAGAACAAGGTCAAGCTCATTGGCTACTGTGGTTGCGTCATCAAAGTAGCACTCAAAGAAATCTCCCACCTGATAAAAGGCGAGTGAGTCAGAACTTTCTGCTTTAACATCGTTATATGATTTAAGCCACTCCGGTTCTGCTGTTTCTTCTTCGGCAGGTTTGCTGAATCTGCTTGATACAGTGGCAGGCTTTTGTTCTGTCCTTTCAGGCAGTTTATACGGGGAATAAGTACCGTTTTTGAAAGCGATAAAATCGTCATATTCTTCTTTACGGTACTTATAGCTATTGCTTTCCTCGCTCATTAAAGCCATAGCGTCGGACATCATTTTTTCAATGCTTTCAAGCTCTTGTGGATTGTCAAGCATATTACGAAGAACATCGCTTATTCTGTAATTTTCTGTATCAGCAGGATACGGCTTTGCATATTCATTTGGTAATGATTCAAAAAAGCTTTCAAGTGAACTTGAAATATTTCTTTTGTATATGTTTTCAAGTTGGTCAAAATCGCTCTCATAAAAGAAACGATTGCCTTTTATCATATCGTCATAGTGTTTTTCAACCTGACTCCATTTTAAAGTAACCTTTGCATAAGGGGTAAATATATCGCCGTGGCTTATTTCAAGTCCTTTTGAAGAACTGTCAATCATGTCATTACCTGATATTGAGCCGCTTATGCCGTAGTAGTCTTTAAGAACTTTCGCTCTTTTCTCTTTAGTTTCCGCATTAACAAGATGGGTATATATGCGGAATCGAGCTTCAGCGCTGCTTTTACCGCCACGAAGGAAATTTTCAATTTCATCGTTTGAGATAAAATATTGCCTGTCAGGGTTAAAATCAGAAGCGGTTTTAAAGTCAACAGGCTCAATTCTCATACCCTTAACGATTTCATAAGTGTAATATGGCGTATATTCTTGAGCATATTCAAAACGAAGAAAATATCCGTCTTTCATCAAGGCGGTCATAAATCCCTCAAATTCGTCTAATACTTTTTCTGAATATGACGGATTATCAAGAAGCTGTGTTATCTTTTCAACTTCATCAGGATAACCGAGAATATCTTTAAGCTGACTGCGGACAAATGGGAAAAGTTTATCATTGCCTTCATAATCTTCTTTAACATTCCTGTTAAACTCAACTATTCTGTCGGCAAGTTTGTTTATTTCATAATCATCAACAGCGTCAAGTTTATCCTGCGGCATATATCTGCCCTCATCAAGAAGCTCCCTGATACGCTTTGCTGCCTGTTCCCAGGTTATGTGGGTAGCAGTTGATTTTTGTGCAGTAGTGCCTTTTGATATATTTAAACCGTTTTCGTTATACCAAAGAGATACCTTTTCGCCGTTAAATAAAAAGCCTGCGCCGTTTGTTTTGTAGTGATTTTTGAGAAACTCTGCGTTATATTCCGTTTCTCTGTCCCTACGGAAAATCATTGCAATTTCCACGGTACTGTTTTTATCATTAGCACCGATACAAAGCGCTTCGTCAATTATCTGCTGCGATACTCCAAAGTCAGTAAAAAGCGAAACCTGTGCGCTTTCGCCCAAAATCTGTTCTTCGGGAATTTTAGATACAGCGTCAAAAAGACTTATTTGTGCAGATTCTTGTTCTTTTGCTTTCGGCAAGTATTTACCCTCATCAATGATGTTGCCGATAAGCTGGCTGACAATATCCCAAGAAAAAACGGACTCCTCAGTTCTTGAAGGGTAACTGCCTTTCCAGATAAGAAGTCCGTTTTCTGATCTAACATATCCAACTCTCTGTTCGTTAAAAATGAGTTCGGTATATCTGTCAGGATATATGCCCTTGATAAAGTCCGCTCTCTCATTTTCATTAGATGTTTTGTTAAAGAAATCAACGATACTCGTTTTTTTCTGTTTCAAATCATCGTCAGGGTTGGATAGTATTTTCAGTATTAAGTTTTCATCAATAAACGGCGGTAATTCATTGCTTACAGAGCGTATATTACCTCGTTCATAACGATTTCCTGTACTCTCTGTTTCAGGTTGTTCATACCCTGTACCCAAGCCATCTGATCCGTTGCCTTGAGTTTCTCCGTCAAGCCTTCCTGTGCCGCCATCTGTTCCATAAGCGACTGCTCCATTGTTTTCGCTCTCTCGTCTGTCTCTGCCAGATGACTGTCCAGTTTGCCTGTTGTCATCAGGTTGTAAAAGATCAGGCGGTGTTCCTCCTTGAGAAACTTTTTCCTCATCTGCCCATATCTGCTCAAGGTCAAATTTTTCTGCGTTGGAAGTACCAAGTTCGGAAGCAGAACTTCGCCCTCTCTCCTGTATGTGATCTCCGTCATTTCTTGAAACACTCCTTTCGTTTTCTTTTACGCTTTCAGTATATTCAGTCTTTTTAGACTTTGCAATTATGCGATTTTCTTTTTCAAGGGACAGTACGGTTTTTGACACCTCGTTAAGTGCAATTTCAGCAATATCACTTGTTGAATATCCGATAGCATTAAGTGACTCAACAGTATTAAAATTTACTGCGCCCTCAAAATCTTCTCTGTCAAAAAATTCATCAGCATCAATTCCCAGCCTTGTAAGAAGCATATATGCAACGCTGTTTTTAACTAATCTGTGGTATATCGTTGATATACTGTCATCATCAAGTTCCTCAAGAAAGCTGTTCTCTTTTGCTCTCGGCAGGTCGGAAACAATGTCAACAGTATTATCTTCGGTTGCAATCTCTGCGGCGGAAATAACAGCGTCAACAATATCGCTTTTGTTTGAAAGCTCACCAAAAGTGTTTTCCAGTGTTTCAATTACCGCTTGTTCATATTCAGGTTTATACTCCCATATTGGAACTGCTCTTGATGTTTCTGTTTCCTTGGTATCGGAAATATCAAAATAGTGCTTGAGCTTTGTTTTCTCAACAGTTTCAAACACCGAGATACCTTTGGCGTTTCTGTTGATTCTGCGGTTAAATCTCTTGTTCCACTTGTCAAACTCAAGTACGGCAGTAGCGTCAGGACGCTGGGCATAAATAAGAAGCTGCTCGTCAAAACGCAGGCGGTAGTTCCTGCAAGCTGAAGCTAAAAACTTTTGCCATTCCTGCGGTGAACGCACAACATCTTTACAGATTTCGTAATAGAGTTTTGTAACAAGTTCAAATTTATTTGGCAAGTTATCATCTCCTATCTTTCAGGCTCTCTCGGCGGCTTTTCTTTGGCAAACGGCAAATCAATACCGTACACCTTGTTTATTTCGTCGCCGAGCCTTTTTGTTACCCTTGTTATATCAGACCTTGTTGCCTTACCGAAGTAAATTTTGTTCTGCAAGTTTTCAATCTGCGTTTCACTTGCATTATCCTTGAAAACACGATAAAGATAGTGGTTTGTGCCATCGTGATGAACGGCGTCACATCTCAAATCACCACGCTTGTCAACATACCATTCCGCCATATCGCAGTCTGTGTAAAGGCAATCTTTGAGATTTCCAGAATCAATCATTTTGTACCCCTGGACACGCCCGTTCCATCTGCCTATATCTCCGATTATGATTATCGGCTGCAAGAACTGTTTATCAAGATTTGCTCTTTCATCGGAAAGATACTCAGCGTTAAGCTCATACATTTTGCTGATAAGGTCATTCTCACTCATTCCGGGGTACTCAGCCTGAAGCTCGTCCTTCCAGTCGTCAAAATCAAGGTTTATATCACTCCAGAGAATATACTTGTCTTTGGTCATCTTGAATCACTCCTGTCCTGCGATTTCTTGTTTAAGGTCTTTTCGTCAGCTTTAGGTTCGACCTTGCTGCCGACGCTTTCCATACGCTCTGCAAATTCGCAAATGTGGTAAAGGTTTTTACCGACTTCAAGGTGGTAATCGTCGATATAGCGGCAAGTATGGGTGATTTTTTCACCGTTAAGAGCAGTTACCTCAATTTTGCCGCCGTCTGCAATAGTGAAAAGGGGAGTATAGTCGCTTTTAATAAAGCGGATACCTTTTTCTGCATTTTTGAGATGATGCTCAAAAGGCTCTCTCTGGTAAGCATACATATAAAAGTTATAGTCGCTCTGAAACGGAAAAAGGCGTAACAGGTAGGTATGCTTTTGAGTATCAGCTCTGAACGCATAACTGTGTTCTCTTAATCTGTCTGGCATTTTACTCTGGGGTCTTGTTGCGCAAAGCATTTTCATATCATAAATGTTGCGGAGTATCCCTTTGTACTGAGGATCATCTCTCAGGGCAGTTACTACCTCGTTAAATTCTGACTTGAATTCAGGTGTATTTCTTACTGAAGCCGCATCAAACCAAGAAGTGTAGAACTCATCTCCTTTTCCAAAATCGCCACGCAGAAAGCCTACGCACCCTGTCTGCATTATGAGCTGATGCGAAGGTGCAAAAGTGAATATCATTTCATTTTCTTTTGCACAGCGAAGCGTGAGTTTATTCTCTCGGCTCATTTTCGCCACCTCCCGCAAGATAAGAATACAATGTTCCTGATTTGACCTGTTTCTGAAGTTCAGTTATGATAGCCATTTCAGGAATAGTGATATTCTTTATCTCAAGGATGTTTTCAAGGGTGAGTTTCTGTAAGTCTTTTTCGGTTTTAACACCCGAAGAAAACAGCTTATTAAGTACCCTTGTTTTCTGTTGAAAATTTGTTCTTTTTTCGCTCATTTTTTGCCTCCTTCATTTCGTCAAGCAATTTTTTAGTACAGAAGCCGCAGAAATTCAACTGCATATACCGATAGTTGCATTTTGAGCAGTCATATTTTTTATCTGTCATCGTGGCTGTTATGTTCAGGTTCCTTGTCTGTTTTCTTGAGGAATCTGTCATAAAATGCCACTTTTTCATAACCACGGGCAACAAGGTCTTTCTGTGCTGAATATTCGTCCTTGAAATAATGCCCCCAAAAATAACTGTCGGCATTGTATTCCCAAGTAACATAGGGCGTAAGAGTGTTTTTAGGATTGTATCCAAGCACTATTTCGCTATTTGAAACTTTAAGGCTCTGTATGATTTCGTGATTTCCGTTCATTCTCTTTTCCAAGTTACCTGACCTCCTTTCTTTCACGGTTTATCTGTTTTTTTATGTCGGCGAGGTCTTTCTTTGCCCATTCGGGCAGCTTTTCAAAATCAGCTATACCTACAATATCGCATCTGCGAATGAAACAATGCTTTTTATTTGAAAAGCTGTAACCGTAAACCTTTGTGCCGATAGAGTTAGGCTTTGCACCGTTACCGCCCGTAACATAAAAAAGCTGGTTTTCAGCGTTTCTGTATTCACGGCGCAGATTGTCAGGATTTTCAACAACGATTTTGCCCGTTAAATCGTCATCATTGCTTATACGAAAATACATATCTGATGATAAAATTCCAAGGTCGGAAAGTTCGTTTTCCTTACAAAGCTCAACCTGTTCTTTGGCTCGCTCGCAAAACAAGGTCATAATGTCAAGATAGTCATTGCTTGCAAAGCAATCGTCTATTCTTTCAAAGATTTCGTTGCTTTCGTAATAACCGCAGATATATTTGTACTTAGCCTTTTGGTTTTCAGCTACAACAACTTCTCTTTTTCCTACATAAAAAGATTGGATAATCTCATAATCATTGATTATTCTCTTATCTTCTCTCATTAAGTTATACGCCCCCTTGTGTCATAAGTGATTTGCCGTATTCAGTAAAGGCATACCAGTTTGTATGGTCAAAACAAGACGCATTAAATGGTTTTTTCTTGAGTACCTTATTCTCAATCAAAACATCAATAGCGTCTCTTATTTGATGCTTTGATAAATAAGGGAAAATACTTGTTAAGTGGGCAACAGAGCATCTGCACCATTCTTTACTACCAGATTTTGCAATGTGGCATTCTGATTTTTTAACAACATAAAGGCAATCCCAAAGATACTGGGCTATGATTGCACTTTTAACGCCATATCTCAATGCCACATTGTTTTTGAAATATGTCATAAGTTATTCCTCCTGGTTGAAATAAAGAGGGGGCAACCTTTTACGATTGCCCCGTTAGTCTTACTCTTTATTTCTTCTTTTGATTTGCATAACCACGATAGCAGCTACAATAGCTACAACGATTATGATACCGATTATTACTTTAGGCTCCATCATTTTTCCTCCTTATTTTTTTTCTTCTTTTTAAGAAGATAGTAAGCAGTAGAAGCAATGCCGAGAGCTGAAACACTCATAATTGTTGCAAGCGTGCGGTTATTACCGTCATCGCTTGTTTTTGGTGTGTCTCTTAACTCGTTGTGCATCTTAACTAATGTTGTTGCATCTGCTTTAACGGTTGCGTCTTTGTCATCAGCCAAGATATATCCTGAAGAAGCCTTGTCCGAAACCTCTGCAATGTGATATTCACCTACACGCAGGTTTTCAATAAGGATTTCTCCGTTCTTGTCGGTCTTAAAGGTTTTATCGTAACCGTTTGCGCCTGTTACACGGAAAGAGAAGCCTTCTACATTTCCGTCTGAAGATGTTTTGACGATTTTAAGCGAGCCTGTCATAGCTTCGTTTACAAAGCCTACACCTGCTTCGTTTTCAATGATGTATGTCTTACCGTCTGTGTCAATGAATACAGGATATACATTCTCATCAAGCAGGAAGTTTTCAGGAGCTTTGGTTTCACGGACAAAATACTGACCGTAAACAAGGTCGCTCATTGTATAAACGCCTGTTTCATTCTCGGCTAATTTGCCTATTGATTTATCGCCCGTATCGTATTTGCCGTTATTGTTTGTATCCTCATAAACCACAAATTCTGCACCTGTGAGCTTGTTGTCGGGATAGTCTTTATCAACTTTTGTCAGGCTGATATTTCCTCTGATGTACTCGTTTTCGATTTCGATTTCTACAATCTGCTCATTCTCTGTAACAGTTATTTCAAAGACTTTTTCGTTAAGGATAAAGCCTGTCGGCTGTTTTATCTCACGAATACACCAAGTGCCGTAAGGTACATCAACAAAAGAAAAGCTGCCGTCATCAGCAGATGTGGCAGTCATTAAGGCATTTTCTTCTGTATATTCAGTTGTATCTGCTTTGAAAAGACCGATTAACGCTCCGCCGAGTGCATTTGTGTTTTCGTCCTTTTTGATACCTGATACTGTACCTCGTTTAATCGAGTTATTAATAGGCTCACCGTCATTGATTGTAATATCATAGATATTGACTGTCTGACCTTTGTACTGTGTTTCAAAGGTATATTTAGTATCGCTTATAACATACTGTTCATCTGTGGCAATCTCTTTTGCGTACCATTTAAAACCGATTGGCAAATCGCAGTTAAATGTAATTTTGCCGTTTTCACAGCTTGCATAAGTAATGAGAGCGTCTTTAGGAATAACAGAACCGTCAAGAGCTGTGATGTCCTCATTTGCATAGATACCAAACTGAACATTTTTGATTTCGTCATTCATACCGATGCCGAAGGTTTCGTCCTGTTCAAGTTTTTTTGCAAGTGAAATTGTGACTTTCTGTCTTTCATTGAACAAACTTATTTCAGTAGATGTTACAGATACTGTTTGTCCTGCATAGGTAAGTTCAACATCGTACTGCTCGTTTGAATTGTAAAAGCCGTCTGTTGCCGTCTTTTCAATAACGGTGTACTTACCGAGATAAAGCTCTTTTGACTTTGCTTTGCCGTCTTTATCGGTAGTAATCTCGTCAACAAGTTCACCCTGGTATGCTCTAACTGTTCCGTCAAGAGTGGTTATGTCCTCTGCGGCATAAATCTGAAATACTGTGTCAGGAAGTCCCTGAACATTGTAAACAGGTGAATACACACCCTCTGTTTCGGTTACGCTTGCAAAGACTTCTCCTGTCTTGCTTATCTCTATGACACCTTTCTGTGCCATATCGTGAGCCTTAACCTTAACAACAGTTACTCCTGTGTCTGTTGAACTGTTTTCCTGATTGACGGTAAAGGGGATAGGTGTACTATCAAGCACATATCCGTATGGAGCTTCAACCTCAACAAGAGTGTAATCGCCGTATGGGAGTGTTTCGGGTGTTATGAGATAACCTTCAGAATTTGTATAAAAGGTGTGAATAGAGGTTATTTCGGGATAAGTGAACTGCATTGTCACTCTGTGACCTTCGCTGTCATAAATCTCAAAGCCTGCACCTGAATATGCAATCTGTTTTCCTGTTTCCTTGTCAAGTTTTACTACTTTGACATAGCTTTCAAAATTGGCGTTGTTGATGAGAAATTTATATGTTTTTCCGTCCGAGTTGATAAACACATCAAAGTCCTTGATCTTCTCTCTGCCGTCCCAACCTTTGGTTTGGTGGACAGTGTAAACGCCGTATGGCATAAGTTTTGAAGATGCGAAACCGTCCTCATCGCAAACAATGGTATCCCTTTCGTCCTCATCTGCGTTCACGAATGAGCCTGCGGATTTAAGATAAATCTGAAATTCTGCACCTTTTTCGGGTGTCTCAATCTGTGTACTGCCGTCATCAGTATGTTTGATTATGGCGATATTGCCTTTGATGACCTGTTCCTTTACCTCGTTGTTTGTGGTGTTGTACTCAATCGTGTAAAGTTTGGGGTCAGCTCCAACTTTATACACTGTACTGTTTACAAGATAACCCTCGCTTGCATCAAGTTCTTTGAGTGTCCAGTCCGTGTCACAAACATAGTAATCAGTTGTGAATGAGGCGTTTGCATCTGTGGTATATTTTGCAATCAATTCATCGCCCTTATACAGCCCATAGGTAGCGCCTGCAAGTGTCGCATCGCCCTGAGCAGTTCCTTCTTCGATGTCTGATTTAACTACCTTAACTCTAAACTTTTTGAGAATGTTGTCAAAGTTTACAGTTACTGTCTGTCCTGATTTAACAGTTACTGTCTGTGACTTTTGCGGAACATACTTATCAATGGATTCTTCGGTTACAGTGTATGTTCCGGCAGGGATATTCTCTTTAAGAAATACACCTTTGCTGTCAGTCTCACCTGTATAAGTCAAGCCATTACCTGAAATGGTGAACTTGATACCTTCAATCTCTCCGTCCTCTGAAGTTTTGATTATCTGAGCATTGCCTGTGGCGGTTTTAACTTTAAATGTTGCTGTCACAGGGTCAGTAAGTCTTCCGACAAGAGACTGGTTGTAGTCCTGATCATCAGGTACAAAACCTATATCAGCACCTACTGTTGTGCAGGTTTTCGTCATAGTGACTGTTGTTGCTGAATTAACAGATGAGGCTGAGTAAATCGTTAATATGTTTCCTGATTTTAAAAACTTGAGGTTTGAATTGCCTGAAGTAATAGCAAAGTTTGCAAGAACACCGTTTGAATCGGTTACTTTTGCTTCATAACGATTATTGCTATCGTTCCATTTGAGTTCTACTGTGTTTGAATTAAAACTCGGAATAGTTCTGTGAGTTTTTATGCCGTTTAAAATACCTTTGTATGCGGTCATTACATCATCATACGGCACAACGCCGGACTTGTAATACTGCTGTCGAACATCAAATCCTGCGGCTTCAATAGCGTTCTCAATCTTTGAACTTGTACCGTTAAGTCCTGCTGTCGGATTGTTTCCGTCAGCTGATGTACGATAGCCTTGTGAATATTCCCAAACTACAAACTGCGTTGCTACCTGAGCAGCTTCATTTGAGACACCGTAAGTAAAATTCGGATAACCATAAATTGTGGCACGGGTTATTCCTGCTTTTTGAGTAGCGTTAAACTTATCCCAAGCAGGAACTTTCTCAATGTCAGTTATAGTTTCTTCCTGTCCGGTCTCGCCCATATCTTTGCCAAACTCAATACAGTATGCGACTTCGCCTTTGTGTTCGCCGTCTGCAACAGTAGCAAGATGTATTCCGTTTCGAGCATTAGGGTATGCCCAGTTGTTCATATACTTGTAGTTTGTACTGGTACGGATATTAAGTTTGCACTGAATACTTGCGGCATAAGAAGCCATTGCAGGCATCATTGTTGAAAGCAATATAAGCAGTGCAAGGAAAACCGAAACTAATCTTTTCGGCTTAGTTTTAATGATTTTTCTCATAATTTCCTCCTGTTTTAGATATAAAAAAAGCACCGATTTTCATCGGTGCCGTTTTGAATATTTTTGCATTAACCGTATTTAACTATCAGCCAGTAGTCGCCATTTCCGTCAGAGCTGATACTCACATACATACTTACTTTATTCCAGCCTGAAGACATACATTCTGAATATTCAAAATCTATTGTCTCTTTAATTGTGTTTAAAAGGTCGTTTTTACTGGTGTAATTATGTGATGAAGTCCTGTACGAAAAACTTTGTACGCTGCTGTCAACGGATATGCCTTTGCTTCTAATATAAGCGTGAGCCTGTGACTGTACCCATTCCACATCACTTTTACTCAAGCTGCTTTTTTTCGTTGTAGTAGGTTTTTGAGTGGTTGTGGGTTTATTCGTGGTGGTTTGCTTTTGAGTTGTTGTCTGCCGTTTTGTTGTTGTCTCTTTTGCAGAAGCTGACTTTTTTGTAGTGGTTATTGTTTTGTTGTTTTTTGTTGCTTTTTGTGTATCGCTGTCGTTGTTTTGCGTTGCTTTTTGTTGGGTTGTAGCAGTTCCTTTGTTGTCGGCAGGATCTTCATTTGCCGAATATTTAGTTTCGGCGTTACTTACAGCTTCATTCTTTGTTGAAACAGAAGAGTTGTTGCTTTCTGAATTACCAACCGAAGAAGAAACTGCCGTGGTATTATCAACATCTTCTGCTTTATCTGTGCTATTGCTGCAACTAACTAAAAGCATAACTGCAAATACGAGAAACACAATCAACATAGTCTTTTTCATAAATTCACGCCCCTTTCGCTTTTATCTTACTCTTATGCAAAATAAATAGCAATAGTGCGTTTAAAATCAAATCATTGGAATCATCTTCTTCCTTTATCTTGTTATGTTTATAAACAACTCTCTTGATAGAGATAGTTTATTCTTTTACGGTAGGTATTTGAATGTTAAGGGTTAGGGTGTGGGAAAGGGATAGAGAAAATTTGTAATTAAGCTACCTTTCTCTATCCCTTTTCTTTTGTAAATATTTTCCATAATGCTCAAGCGCCTTGCAGACATAATCCTGACGCTTTTCCAGCGGAACTGATTTTGGAATGTATTTTTCAACCGCCTTGTTTGGAATGATTATTTTCTCACGCTGATTAGGCTTTTCTTCCTGCATTATTGATGTGATGACATCTGCGTTGAGTTTGCCCTCGCTGAAAAATTTTCTCATCTTAATAGTCTGTGCGTGGGACGGTGTGCAATCTTCTGTGTCTATTGCGTCTACCAAGTCACGCTGACTATCTTCATCAAGATATGATATTTCTACGGCGGGTCTCATTTTGATTTTACCCTCGTCCACCATTTCAAGCAGTTCTGGAACGAGCTGAGTCAAACGGATAAAACGGAAAATTTGATTTTTACTTTCACCAACTTTGTTGGCAAGTTCATCGCTCGAAGTGGCAAACTCTAAATTATTACCCATTGGGGAATAATTTACTTTCGTGGGTCTGCCTGCTTGCCGCTTCATCGCTTCAAGCCGCATTTTATAGGCAAAGGCTTTCTCACTCGGTAGAATTGTTGACCTCTGTAAATTGCTTTCTACCATTACAATAATGGCTTCATCACGGGTCATCTCTTTAACCTCGCATTTCATCGTTTCAAGCCCCGCAAGCTCGCAAGCCTTTTTTCTTCTGTGTCCGCTTACAAGCTCATACCGTCCGTCCTCTTTAAGCCGAACGGTAGCAGGGGTCATTACGCCGTTTCGCTTAATGCTCTCGACAAGCTGCTGCATATCCTCGTCCATTAAAACCTTGAACGGGTGGTCTGGAAACTCATCAATCTGCGATAAGGGAATATCTCTGATTTTACTCAGTTTTGCTTCCGCACGGCTTTCATCTGTCTCAAAAAGGTCATCGTAAGCGGTCAGTTCGATTTTGGTTTCTCTGCTTCTCACCAATCTCTGCCACCTCCTTTCCGAACTGCTCATAAGCTGCGGCAACCTTACCGCTTTTGTCGTAAGCAAAAATACTCTTGCCCTCTGCGGTAGCTTCCACCGCACGGATAGAATACGGTATCTCAGTATCAAACACCTTGATTTTTTGACCGTAGGCACTTTTTACCGCTGCCGTGATTTCCTTAGAAATGTTGGTACGGGGCATTACCATAGTCATTAAAATACCGTCTATCCGCAGCTTGGGATTGATTTGTCGTTTTACCATTGACACAGAGCGAAGCAACAGCTCCAAACCTTTCGTTGAAAGGTAGTGCGGCTGTGTTGGAATAATCACGCTGTCAGCCGCCGCCAGAGCATTTATCGTTATCATACCGAGAGAGGGCATACAGTCGATAAGCACATAATCGTAATTCTTCTTAACCTCATTCACATAGGTTTTCAGAACACGCTCACGGCTCATAGCATTGATAAGCCTTACTTCAAAGCCTGATAATTCAATGTTGGACGGAAGCAGGTCAATGCCCTCGCCGTGGTGTATGATACCTTGCGAAACATCAAAGGATTTATCGTCTATGATGTTCTGCATTACGGTGGAGAGCGTTATGGGTATATCGTCAGGTCTGTTGTAGCCGAGTGCCATTGTGAGATTTGCCTGTGCATCAGCATCAATGAGCAAGACTTTCTTTCCTTGCTGTACCAGACCTACGCCCAGATTGACCGCCGTGGTCGTTTTACCGACACCGCCTTTCTGATTGGTCAGAGCAATCACTTTGCAATTTAACATTTGTGCGTCCTCCTTTCGCATAAATTTAGCCGCTTTGTCAAGGCGGCTATGTAAAAGAGTGAGAGAACGCAAAAAAGCCGCTTACTCTTAGGTGAATAAGAATAAGCGGCTATGTGTGATATGCCTTAGATATGTTCAATTTTCATTTTCTTAACAGGAGCATTAGCAACATTAAAAGCAAAACATTTCTGATGTTTCTAAAGGTTAAAGTCATTGAAAATTGCTCACTTGCTTTTGCCTTTGAAATATGATTATTTTTGAATAAGTATATTTTCAATTCTAAGGTTGCTCTTTGCTAATATCTTAGCTATATTACTTTGGAAACAGTTTGCATTATAATTATTAAATTTCACAATAATCAACTTGCTCTTTGCCCGTGTTACAGCAACATAGTGATTGCATAAACTTGATTCATCAGATAAGCGATAGTCTTCTGCAAATATTATAACTTGCTCAAATTCCAACCCTTTTGAGGAATGAAATGTAATTGCAATATGCTGATATTTTTCGGCCTCGAATGCAACATGGTACTTCGTATCAGTTATCGTTTGGTATAATTTTTTTAGATGGTCAGTTCGAGTTTCATATCCTAAATATATAGCCAAATCGTTAACTGCCAAATAGAAAGCATTCTCATCAATTACAGCCTGCTCAATTTTACTTAGCATTCGCTTAATGTTGGATACTATCTTATGGGTTTCATTACCTTCAACAGGTATTTCAGAAATAACATCGTAGGCTGAATATTTTTCTAAAATCAGATACTTAGCAATGGCAGAATAAAGCCAAGCCGTATCAGTGGTAATTTCTGCAATAGGCGTTTGAGGTATATAAGTGTATTTTATCCCATTAACAGATAACTCATCAGCACCTAATCTTGCATTATCATTACTAAATCGGAGTAATGCAGATTTTTTGTTTGGGTCTATATATTTTAAAGTTTCAGTTACCCAATTAGAAGCCGTTGGTGATAACCAGATTATATTGTCCAAACTATCTATCGGAGTATACAGATTCCGTGTCTCATCATACAATAGGTTTGAATAGTTCTGTATTTGCTTACAGGAGCGATAGTTATTGCCCATAAATATTTTACTAAAATTTTCTTTATTCCAAATGCTCACAAAAGCATCTGGGTATGCTCCACGCCAAATATAGATGGATTGCTTTTCATCGCCTACAACAAATGTTTCAATTTTCAATGTATCACATAAATACATAAAAAGTTTATGCATAGATTTATCGCAATCTTGGTATTCATCAATATAAATTTTAAAGTATTTTGCCTGAAGATATAATCTGCAAGCAGTAGAATTTTCCACTATTTCTTGAGCTAACTCAAATATAAAATTCTTCTTATTGTCTGTATAAGAGCAAAGAACTCCTTCGTTCTTGATTTTATCGAGGGCATCCTGAAAATTTTCAACTTTTGCCTCCCGTGAATAATCTGTACTCATATCTATATCATAATCAGAGCCATATACATCTTTCATAAATGGCTTTATGATTTCTTCTATCACAAAGCTATTATTTGTTCCTATAAAATGCTGAGTAATATCTACAGACAATCTATATTTAATCTCTTGTGCTGCTTTAATGGTAAAAGTAATAGCCGCAACAACCTTGTGAGTACGATTATCATTAATTTCTTTAGCAATTTTATTGACCATTGTATGCGTTTTGCCTGTTCCTGCACTTGCTCGAACAATTAAATTACCAGAAGTATTTATAATTTTTTGTTGTATTGAAGATAGTTTCATTCGGCAACCTCCTTTAAACACGCAAAATTATAATGGTTATATATTGTTTTGCAATCTGTATCAGAAAGTTGTTCGATTAATTCTACCATATGGTAATGCTTTGAATCTTGTAAATAATCAACAGGAGAATTTTCGCTCAATAAGGTCACTAACCTATCATGCATTACTTCATCCAAATCGTTTTCCAAATCAACTTTTGATAAGAAAATACTATACTCACTGCGTATCTTATTAAGGGTTTTTATATTTTTGCTATATAAGTTTCGTTTTGCGACTATAGAGTTTTCTTTAATTTGCTCAGTAGGTAACAATTTTTCTCCAATATATTTGTTGCAGCGTGAAAAACCTAATACACTATATGTGCCTTTTCCTTTTACAGCCCTCAAATCATTATCTGTTTTAATTACATTGAATATTTCAAGTTCATCTAATATAGATATATATATTTTGAAACCGACACCATTGACAGGTAAGATGTAAATTCCATCTGCTTCATAAAACGGATGAACAATAGCAAGTACTTTGCTAAACAACATATATTCAGATGGTCCCTCAACCAAAAGTACCTTATTAGCAAAAATCGCTTCAGATAAGCAGCGATTTAACATTTTTCTGGCTTTCTCATAATTTTCTGGCACTTTATAAAATGTGCTGATTCCATTAATTTTCCTATCACTGTATATGCGTACCAAATTCACATTGTCCATCTCATAAAGTACAAATGGTGAATGCGTTGTAACAAAGAGATATGTATACTTAGTATCTGTAAAAAGTATTTGAGACAATGCAATTTGCATAGATTTATGCAAATGATTTTCTGGCTCCTCAATTAAAAAAAGAGTTATCTTTTTCTCTGAGTTTTCATCTGCAAGAATATCAAATATTGAATAAGCCAATAATTTTTTACGACCTTCGCCCGCCGTAGGATATAAATTTTCATCATCATTTTGTTTAATATAGGGAATGATATTTGAATATAATCCTTTTACTGCAATCTCAGATTTAATTGATACAGAGATTCCTTCATCTCGAAACTTTTGATATTCTGGGGTAAGTCTACTCTCAAATTCTTTAATTCCAGATAATGATGATATATTATTATTTAATTCATCAACTGCTTTTTGAATATTAGTTAATGCAGATTTGTCATCATCGTTTTCATTTTTAATTAGTTGGCTTACATTCTTTTTGAACAATGAATACAAATCAACATATGAATCAATATAAATTACATTAAATACATAGTCTATTTCGTATAGATATCCTCGTTGTTTCATCTCTTGAAGATTATCTAAATCTCCACCCCAATATAGTAGTGGTAATGCAATCAAATCATTTTTGTTGTATTCTGCAAGTAATCTTATATAGACTTTGTCATGTTTACTTTGCAAGGCACCTTTTAGCTGAGCACGAAGTTTTTGGCAATCGCTATCATAAACATCACTTATGTCTAATGTTACAATAATTTCTATAGGTTTATCCAACTGCTTATTATGAAAGTCAGAGTCTACAAGATTTAACTTACGAATGTCTTTATCAAACACATACCGCAGTGCATATAAAAAATTAGTTTTTCCAACATCATTTAATCCAAAAAATATATTTTTATTAGACAAATCAATTCTAATATCTTCAAAGTTTCTAAAATTCTTTATTTCAATTCTTTCAAATTTCATAATATTCTCCTCGTATTAATAAATCACTGTTCCGCTACTAATCTTCATTCATTATTCTATAATATAGTTTTACCAAAAGTCCGGACTGCTGCAATAACAAGCGAAAAATGCAAGGTTGAATCACTAAAGTTCTTTAGTACAACCATAATAAATTTATATCCTTTACTCGATTTTGTATACTGCATGAGATTCGGAATATTCTTTTTGTGGCCTTTACATACTCTTGAATTGCTTTGTTGAAAATCTCCTTGTCTATATTTTATTCATGTTTCGCAGCCCGTCGCAGATAGTACGATCACGGCCTGGACTTTTTGAGAATCAATTTATCCATTTGTTTCGCCCAATAGAAGCAGTTCCAACTGTACATGATATATTTTAATCAAAGGATACTCAATCTGTGTTCGTTGTCTTAATGTGTTTTTTTCAATGGTAATATGCCATTCGGCTGGATTTCTTTCGCTATATTTATAGTAAAATAACGTGATATCCATACCCCAGATTCTATTAGGAAACAATCGGTTAATTATTATTATTATTATTATTATCTCATCTTTTCCATAGATTTTTATCCAATGGTAGTACCATCGTTTATTTTCTTAACAAGAGCATTGACAACCTTAAAAATCAGCTCAGCAACGCAGTCCGTGTATATGACTTCTTGTATCAATCTGTTTTTAAGCTCTACAGGGCTAGGAAACTGAAAAATCTTATTGGTAATGCTGAGAATATACAGAAGTGCGCTGTGACAATAGAATTGTAACAGGTTTTGTGATATAGAAAATTAACAACTTTTGTATATTCCAAGGCTTTAAAAACCTTAAAATTAATTTAACAAAACGAAAATATTAATATGTATTATAATAAGCCTACTTCACAAGGCATAGGATATTTTCCAATTCGTTTTCCAAACGAATCAGCAATCTCATTATTCTCTACAAAAACAATTTTTTTACCCGCCCTATAAGCATATTCTAATTCAAAAGTCGTAGATACTCCAATATATCCATCAAAATTACAGGCAATGACAAAATCACACCTGTCAATAGCTCTTAAATGCAATTCCTCAACAGACCAAGTATTATGATTAATAACAATATCATTTTTGAAAATGATAAAATCGCTTTCTGAACCTACAACTTCGGTGTTTTGTGGACTCAAGATGGAAATGCCATTAGATTTCAGCCTGCTTATTAAAGCTTCTATTTGCTTTAGATGTTTGTTAAAACTTCCGCAAACAACAACATTCTCTGCCTCCTGTTTATTGACACCATCAATTAAATTAGAATCCGAAGGAATAATCGTATTAACCTTATAGTATTTAAAAATAGCTTGTGCAATTGCAGAGCACGCTCTTGCTCCTCCCATCCACTCAGAATTTTTAGGCATCATTTTTTTTAAGTCTGACGTTGATACTTCCGAAAAGATAGCTTTATTCCTTTTAATATATTCACCTGCACTAATCATAAAAGGATGAAGATCGTCGTCAAATATTAAATTAGGAACCAATGGGTATCCAGTACATTTCATATATGTAAGTTCCCCACCAGTATATATTGCTACTTCAAAAATATCGTTGTTTTGTGGAAGTTGATTTTTTATATCTTCTAATATTTCATTTACAATCAATTCAAGAGTGTATTGACTATATTTACTATTTAGATTTGGATATTTTTTCAATATAGTCCTTACACCTAAAGAAAGTTTTTGAGGCTCATCTATAAGTTTTCCATTCTGATAAAATAATAATTCTGTTGTTTTTCCACCGATATTAATAACCAACATCTTGCTTATCTTTTTACAATTATTATTTATCCAGGCTTTTTCCAAATAGAATGCTTCTAAATCATGAGAAATGATATTGAACAACAATCCTGTATTGTCAAAAAACTCTTCCACAAATTCATTTTTATTTTTTATTTCTCTAAAGATTCCTGTCGCATAAATTTTTGTGTTTTTGTTTGTCATGCAAAATGTTTTAATTAGGTATCTAAAATAATTAAATAATTCCAATTTGCTTTTTTTAGATAAGCCATTTTTATTAAATTCGCATTTAAAATTAAATGTTTTTTGCTCAATCAATAATACTCTTTTTTCTAACCGATTATAAACTTTGACAGTTGAAGAGCCGATGTCAATCAAAAAATATTTATTCATTTATAAGCCTCCAATAAGATTTTATTTAAGAATGCTCCTCGGTATTCTCTAAAAATTCCATCAAATTCCACCATTGTTCATGTGGAATATATTCTAATCTTTCAACATTATTAGGTTCTCTCCAAAAAGCGATAGGCTTATTTAATATAAAAGCTCCATAAATTTCTCGAGCAGTCTGTTCTCCTATATATTTGTCCTTGTTACTAACAAACAATAAATCACATTCCCTAATAGCATTTGCGTGATTAATATCTGTTTCTCTTGTTTGCTTTGACAATTTCCCGTTGACAATCCTTGGACTTAAAACAGTAGCACCCATTTCAGTCATTATTTTGTGAGCTTCTATCATGTATTTAGCTCGTTCATCTTTAGTGCTTCCACTAATTACGACATTAAATATGTAAGCATTAAAACTACCATGAATACTTAATTCATCAGATGGTATGACTTTTTCTGTTCCGATGCATTCAAATATTTCTTCCAAAATTATATGACCATTTTTAAATCCATATATTCTTTTAGCAATAGCTTTGTCCGGGTAATCTTTATTAACTTCGTTACGATAATCAACATTAAAAAGGAATTCTCTATTAGCCTTTTTGTAATTCTCAAATGATATACAATTACAACCATCTTCAAATTTCAACGGATATCCTAATTCTGTCATAAATTTCAATTCGTCTTTTATAATAACAACATTTTTGGCCTTAATTTTTGCTATATCACTTTTAATTTTTTCACCAATAAAGGTTTTTAACTGGCAAATAATATTTTCATCCCATATTTCCGGAATGGCATGCTTCGAGATATATTTCGATACATCTTCAAGTGTAAATTTCAAATTATACATATTAAATTTGTTCCCTCTACGAACCATAATATCAATATATTTCGAACCAATATTTACAATTGCTGTTCCATTTTCAAATCTTTTAAAAAGTCTCTTTAAATTTTCTTCGGTTTGCTTTTGCGATAAAATATTAAAGTATAAGTTTGTTTCAGTGTAAAAATCCATAACAAAATTATTTCGCTTTGATTCAGTTGTAAAAACATCTGAAAAGCAAGCATCAGCAAAAGTCTTTAAAAATATTTGATTTTTTTGTTCATTTATTATTGGAAATATTTCATTTTTGACGTGTTGAATTATTCCATTTAAGTAATTGGAGTCTTTTGGATTTGAAACATCATAACTAATTGTTTTACGCTCTTTTAAGGTTTTTCCTTCTTTTAGTATTTCAAATAAACGACATGTAGTAACTCCAAAATTAATAAAATAACCTATTACATTATCAGAAAAACTATTAGAGTATGTACACTTTAAATTAGCGCCATTTTGTGTATATTTCACTTTTTGAATTTTTTCAAAAGATTTAGAATTAGTAAAAACGTGATTTAGTAACGAGACAGCTGACTGCGAGGCAATAATTTGGTTTTGTTGTTTATCTTTTGATTTTGTCCCATCAGCCCAATCACATATCGACTTAACAATTATCCATTCATTAATATTTCTATTTCTGCAAGCGCTATAAGCGCCTCTTCCCTCCATTTCTCCGCCAATTGCACGAGGATAGCTCTTAATAAGTTTCTCTTTAAAATCACGATCATCAACGACCTTATCTCCAGATAAAAGCATACCAAACTCACAATTTGCTTTTCTTCCCTTTACAATATGATTCCATGTTTTTGCATAAAATTTAAATACAGATTGCAATTGCCGCCCGCTTTCTGCAATAAATCCATCAGATAATATTTCTCCATTTTTTACTTTACCACTTTCGTAGTCAGCGACTGTATCTGAAATTAGAACATCTCCAATTTGCTGACTAGAATTACTATCATGAAACTCCTTTCCAAAGGCAATACCAACGAGTATGACTGCATCTGGATGAAAACTATTTATAGCAGATACAATTGCCAACTGCGAAGAATCAGAGCCAACAGAACCCTGACTATTTAGTTCAAAGTGAATCACATTATAGTAACCATATGTTCCAATATTATAAAATGCCGTGTCGTTTGGGTCATTAGAACGTTGAGTGTTGTATTTAAAATGCGAATCGTTTAGTAACGCATTTGTTTCATTTTTGTTGGCAGTTACTAATAAAAAACAAATATTATCTCCCATTGTATTTCCTCTCTATTAAAGTTTATATACAGAAACTTTTAATTTACAAAATGCTCATAAAAGTGTTATTTATCTTTATCTTATGATTTGTTTTGCTATGCTAAGTGAAAAATCTCTTTTATCTACTTTTTTTCTTTTATAGTGATCTTAAATTTCAAGCAAAATACATATTGCCAATTTAAACATAGAAAATTATTTGGTGCACGAATTCAGCAAATATTAAGTACCGAGTAATTATTAAAAAATTTTTTCACCGGTATATCCGTTTATCAGGAATTGGCATGAATTATTTCTATCATATAACATACAATGGTTTTCAAATATATTTCATTATAACCATACTACTATTAAATCTTTTACTCGCTTTTGTGCTCATAACACTTGTGCATGATACATAAGATTTGAAATATTCTTTTTTGGATATTTTACATACCAATGAATAACATTGCTGAAAACGTCTTTATCTATTTTTTAGAGATTTGCAGCGTGGTACAGATATTAAGCTAACTGCAAAAAATACGGATTCCACAGGAATCAGTTCCATATTTTATTTGTACAAGTTAACCATAAATGGTTCAATATTGTGTATCTTAATAAATCTAAGGAAGATTTTGTATAAAAATTTTTGTGCTTTCATTACCAGTAAGTTCAATAGTAATCCAAACATTATTTGCAAGACCTGTCATAGTATTTGTAATGGTAAATGTACACAAACATTTTCTTCGATTTGCTTAATACATTATTTAATTAAGTGATTGTTGAACGAGATGTGTTTATCCTTTCAAAAAAATAATGTGATGGTTCAGAAATCATAAATCTATCTCTTCCTGAAAGTACATTCAGTTATTAGCTGTACTATAAGATTGTAATCATGATTGAACTTATTAATGTGTCTTTAAATGCACTATGTGAAAATAGTGTTGTGAAACTTAACTCCGGGACTGATAATTTGAGATTAGAAGTTATAAAGTAACTTTTTAGTGATATAGCATCGCATCTTTGGACATGTTGGTTTGTATGGTATAAAGTTTGAATTATTTTTAAAGCATTACTGCAATTGTCATAAGTTTGTTAACTAAGACGGATGGTTAAATCTCAACATATGCTTCATAATCAGCAAGCATAACCATTATATTTATGTTTTATATAACAAAAGCCTGTCGTATTCATCAACCGATAGGCTATATATTAGTAAGCTAAATTTCTGAAATGAAGGATAACTATAAATTATCTTTTATTAAGGGAAAAAGATGAATTATAAAATTATTTGTGACTTTAGTGAAAATTATGATAGTAAAACTGATATAGAACATATAAATGATCATCAAACAAGAGAAACGTTTTTAAAAATAAACGAGTCAATAAAAGAATTAGGTTATAACTGTGATATTTTCGGTGGAGTTCCTGAATTAATAAAGGCATGCAACGGTAAATTCCCGATCAATAAAGATGATATATTCATAAACTTATCAGATGGAACTAATAGCAGATATAGTCGTGTCCAAATACCAGTTCTTTGTGATCTTTTAAAACTTAAATACTCTGGTGGAGGTACATTTGAAACTGCACTCACTACGAATAAATATTATTCATCTTTAGCAGTTAGGGCTCATGGCTTTATGGCTCCCAAAAGTTATCTAATTGACGATATAGAAAACTTTAGATATGTAAGCAAAGGCAAATACATTATTAAACCTAATTCGGAAGGTTCTTCCGTCGGAATAACTGATAAAAGCGTATGCAATACATTATTAGATGCGAAAAAGCAAGTTGAATATTTATTTGAAGCGTTTTCTGAAGTATTAATTGAGGAATATATATCTGGATATGATGCGACATGTTTTATAATAGGCAATGAGATAATTCATTTGTGCGAACCGTTATTGATAAAACATCATGACAAAATTATTTTTGACAATGAGGTTATGGGTTATAAAGATCATGTTAATAAGACAAGGCATTTTATATCTTGCAATAATGTTATACCTAACAACGTTATTGATAAAATTAAGAAAATAAGCGTACAAATAAAAGATTTGTTTAAAATAAAAGATTTTTGTAGAATTGATTACAGAATAACGCCGGACTATGATATTTATTTTCTAGAGATAAATACCGTTCCCGCTATAAGTATGGAAAGTCAAGTGGGTGTTATATGTAATTCATTAAATATCTCATTTAAAGAATTCTTAAATAAAATTGTAGTTACATTAACAGATAGAATTAATCATGAGTAATTGTTAAGAGCCAAGGTTCAAATCTGAGTTCATAAAAATTCTTATAAGTATCAAAGTTAAGTCTGGATAAAATATCTGTTTCAATATCTTCTCTCCAATTTTTGAACCACAAATACGGAATTGTGTTGCCATCTTCTGCTAATGCTTCAATTATTGCTTCACCACAATAATCATTTTCGCATTTTATATTTAATTGCCTTTGAGCAAATCCTAAGGCATATTTAACTTTTAACGATATGCTTATATCTATATTTTTGTTTTTGTTTTCTTGTAAATACTTTTCTAATTCTTTGAAATACTTTTTATAGTCATCATCTTTGCAAATAGCATAGCAAACCATCAAATTTGTTTTGATAGTTATTTCTGCATAGTCTGACTCATTGAATAACAATGCGGAGTTTAAACTTTCAATAGCGTTTTCATAATCACCTAACATCATTAAACAGTTTGCGTAATTGTTCAAAACGTAAGAAGTTTCATGTATTTTTAGTCTTTCAAGTAAATCTATTGCTTCACTGAATGATTTGCGTGCTTCTTGTATTTTGCCCTGCCAAAACAAATCGAATCCTTTATTGGTTAGCAATTCTCCTAGCATTACTTGTTCATTATCTTTTCTAAATTTTGCATCAAGAATTTTAAAACTGTTTTGAACGGTTTCACCTCTGTAGTATTCCATTGCTGAAATGAGGAAGTCGTTGTAATTTGATTTTTTAGTTAAATACTTATTATTTAATTCATCAAATATTGTCTTTGCCTCTGTTCTTTTCCCCTTAATATTTGAAAGTATTCTTTGTTTGATGTCTAAAAGACTATAATATTTATTTCCATATTGGTTGTTTGCTAGTAATTTTTCAAGCAATTCTATAGCTTCGTTTTTCTTCATGTTAATGCTAAGAATTTTTACTTTTAATAAATCGTATTCATAGAATTCTATTGCTTTTGTACAATCGCTCGATATTATATCTAAAGCAACACTATAGTTTCCGGTACTGTAAAAGCAAGACAAAATGTTATAAATCTGTTCTTCATTGAGAAGCTTAAGTTGATTAATCAATCTGATTAGAATGTTTTCCGCTAAAGATAATTCATTTTTATTAAAAAAATATATCCCGGCTTTATAATTTATTTGTACCCAATCAATTCTATTGGCTTTCCATGAAAAAAATGCACAGTTGATATTATACTTATCCAAATCACTTTTAAAATCATTGCAATTTGTGATATACGTATAAATATGATTAGACAAATATGCAAAATGAGCTTCGTCAGATTGACATGCTTGTATATAAGAATCTTTATTTAGGTTATTGTTAAATCTAATTACATCCAAATCTTTGCTAGGTAAATATTCAAATCGTAATAAACCTTTACTGTTTATTAAATCTTGTGTAGCATCTTCAACTAATTTGCGCATGCTTTCTGTATGTTTATCATAATATACAGATGAACAAATATCGATGAATTGATTATATGTAAAATCGTGGTTAATAAACAAAGCAATTATTAATACACTTTGTTCAATTGGTTTTAATTCTTCTATTTGATTAATTTCTTTTATTGACTCCTCAAATATGTCCTCATCAAATCGGACTTTTGATTGACCTGAGAATGTTTTAAAGTGTTTGTTATAAACGAGATTCAATAAATCTCTAAGCTGTCCTGGATATCCTTCGCAAATATTAAATAAGTGTTCCAAATAACTTTTGTCTTTTGCTGTTATATCAAAAATTTCTTTTAATATCTCGAGAAAATATTTACTATCCTTAAATTTTTCAATGATTATAGGAGTACGTTGAAGCTTGTTAAAATGTGATGAAAATATATCTTCATTATTATATATTTTTTCATCACAGGACATTATAAATCTAACATTGGTATCTGAAGAATCGTATAAAACTGCAATTATTTTAAACAAGTCGTGTATATATGCTTTTTCACAACTTGTTATATCTTTTAATACAACAACCACTTTATTTTTCTTTGACACTTTTTTTATATATTTACATATTATATTATATGGTGCATCCTTGTAATCATCGTTTCCAAGAAATGAGCAATCTTTTTCGCTTAAGCAATCATACAATTCAGTGAAGTTCGTTTTTGCTAACGAATCAACAATTATTGTAGAACTTTTTATTATTTTTTTATAATTACGTTTAATAAACTGCATAAATTTACTATTGTTACATTCATATAGAACTTTTATCATGTATTTTATAGGATTAATATTCTGTTCTTTAAAATTAAAACAAAAATAAGTAAAACTCTTATTTTCTTTTTGAAGTTGATCAATAAAGAAGTTTTTTCCCGCTGAACTTTTTCCAAAAACAGCTAAAACAGATTTTGTATCTTTATGTAAGTATTCACAAGCCTCTTTTCGTTCTTTTTTTCTATCTACAAATTTAAAATCAGTTAACTCTACGTTTGTCATTTTTCACCTAAAAATTGATAATTTATAGTTATCCTTTACGTAAATTAAAATGTTTCTAGCATTTTGTATCACTTTGTGTAGAATAAATCAATATAAAATGTATTATTACAATATAATTGTGTAAAATTGCAAGAATTTATATAAAATGATGTATTTCAATCGACTTTTTTTCAATCCTGAGGCATAATGTTATATTATGCCAATTGGAGGATGAAAAATGAACAATTTGTCACGAGAGATTAATAACTATTTAAATATATGTAAGAATCTGAAAGGATTAAGCGAATTTACACTGAAAGCTTATACGATTGATCTTATGCAGTTCAATGATTTTGTACAGAAAGAAAACTACCTTTCTAAAGAAATTCTTTCACGATACATAGATGCTCTTCATAAACAATATAAACCAAAATCTGCTAAAAGAAAAATCGCATGTGTTAAAGCATTTTATAACTATATGGAAACTGAAGATATTATAGAGTTTAATCCGTTTCATAAGATTAAAATTAAATATAAGGAGCCAGTTGTACTTCCGAAAATTATACCTATTGAAAATATAAAAGTTCTCCTTAAATATGCATATCATAAAAATGATAATGCAAAAACAGTCTATCAAAAAGAAACTACACTACGAAATATCATTATCATTGAATTGTTGTTTTCGACTGGTATGCGAGTATCTGAAATTAGCAATCTTAAAAGAAAAAATATAGATTTGCAAAGCGATACAATATATATTTATGGGAAAGGTTCAAAAGAACGGGTGATGTGTATCGCAAATAAAAAAATCTCACATCTTATAAAAAAATACCTTAAAATATGCAGAAGTAATAGCAATTTTGCTTTTACCAATAAATTGGGTAACAAATATTCAGAACAATCTATTAGGAATATGATAAACGAATATGCAGAAACTGCTGGCGTAAAATTACACATAACGCCGCATATGTTTCGTCATACATTTGCCACAGCGTTGCTCGACGAAGATGTTGATATTAGATACATACAACAACTACTTGGACATAGTTCAATAGTTACTACACAGATTTATACTCATATTAGTACCAGAAAGATCAGGCGGATTCTTGAGGATAAACACCCACGAAATGGACTGAATATATAAGATGATTATGAAGATTTTATTGGTAGAATATTTCTGCTTCTAACCTAAATATTGTGCGTTATAAAGTGTTAAAAATGTACCCCAATTACCCATGATTTTACCCCAATTTTATGAGTTTGAAATAGGTTTTGATAGGTCTGATTAAGTTTTTAAACAATGTCGTAAATGGCACGGTTAAGCCAAATTTTGCAAAAATAAAAGCATTGAGAGAAATTTTCTCTCAATGCTTTTCTGGTCGGAGTGACAAGACTTGAACTTGCGGCCCCTAGACCCCCAGTCTAGTGCGCTACCAACTGCGCCACACCCCGATGCCTAGATACTATACCACAAACTGCAAACTTTTGCAAGTCTTTTTTGCAATGCTGTTGAAATTTTTTTCAATAAAAGCTATACTTGTATCAAATAATACTTGTGGTGATATTATGGCATTGGAAGAAGAAGTTGTAAATAAATTACTGGAAAAGGGTTATACTATCTCGTTTGCGGAGTCCTGCACAGGCGGCCTCTGCTGCGGAACATTAGTGAATGTTACGAATGCTTCAAAAGTGCTTAATGTAAGTTTTGTAACATATGCAAACGAGGCAAAAATTGAATTCCTGGGAGTTTTGGCCGATACGATATTGAGCAACGGCGTTGTAAGTGAAGAAGTTGCTTATGAAATGGCGTTAGGCGTTTCAAAAACGGCGAAAAGTAATGTAGGCGTCGGAATAACAGGCGTTGCAGGTCCAGGCGGAGGAACAGAGAAAAAGCCGGTAGGAATGGTCTGCTTCGGATTTTGCATCAACGGAGAAGTTAAGACTTATACAAAGCAGTTCGGCGAGATCGGGCGCAACCAGGTGCGTAAATCATCCGTTGAGTTTGTGCTTTCAAAGCTTTTGGAACTAATTTAAAAAAAGATGGCGTTTGGGCGCCATTTTTTCTTGATTTTCTTTCAGCTTTATTGTATAATCCATTAAGTGACGTTCTGTCGCGCGCTTATTTGCTGGAGTGGCACAGTTGGTAGCGCAATTGATTCGTAATCAATAGGTCGTGGGTTCAAGTCCCATCTCCAGCTCCAAAACAGGTTATCGAAAGATAGCCTGTTTTTTGTTTGACTTGAACCCACGACAAGACGCTCCGAATACTTTAGTATTCGGGAGAAACAGTCCGGTGGACTGTTTCGTAGCGTGTTGCAGAACTTAAAAAGTCCCATCTCCAGCTCCAAAACAGGTTATCGAAAGATAGCCTGTTTTTTGTTTGACTTGAACCCACGACAAGACGCTCCGAATACTTTCGTATTCGATAGAAAAGTGCATTTTAAATTCAAAAAGGACACCTTAATGGTGTCCTTTAATTTCTTTTAGGATTGTCTGTTCTGCCAAGAATGTAATCTATAGATACGTCAAAATAATCTGCAATTTTTATTAGCGTTTTATAATCTGCTTCTCGTTCTCCGGTTTCATATCTGCTTATTGTGTTCTGATTCATTGATAAGTCCATTGCCAGTTTTAACTGGGAAATATTGTGTTTTTGTCGCAATTCTTTTAATCTCATCAAAATCACTCCTTGACACTATTATCCCATAATGGTATAATAAAAATATCCCGATACGGGATATCTTGAAATGGAGAGAATTTGTATGAAAAAAACAATTGCAGTGTTATTAACAATTTTCTTTTTATCAGTATTATTTACTGCTTGCAGCGATGTGAATAATGTTTTAGAAACTACAACCACTATCACAACAACTACCACTACCATTACAACAACGCAACCTGAAATTGATAGGGAAGATGTTTTGCCTGGTGAGCCATCTGAGATGACTTTTAAAATGAATAGTGTTGGCGGTATTGATGTCGATTGGCAACACAAATATACAGGTGACAAAGATATAAAGTATTATACTGTAACATTCCATTTATATAATTCTGTTGGCGATGAAGTTTATGATGAAATAACGAATAATGCGATAAAGCAAGTTAGGGTAAGCGGACCTGTGTATCCGGGAGATACTTTGATTGTATTTACTGACGCATTGTTTTATTCTCAAGCATGTTCAAAAGTACAGATTGATGAAATCAAATTTGAATATATGGATGGTACTACAGCTGAGTTCTGGTATGGATGGAGTAATGGTGTGCGATATTAAATATACACGTATATCAACTTTAACTCAGATATTCAGTTCCCCAAAAGAGGTTATCTTTACGATAACCTCTTTTTTACTGCAAAACGGCGGGGAGTTAATTCACTAATGAAAAAGTTAATGAGGGCATCATATTATTGATAAAAATCGACAAAATTAAAGTTTACTTCATTATAGTTTAAATAGTTATTGACAAGTGCACGGTTTAATTGTATCATATGCATAGATGGTCTATGCATATTTTATCTATACATTAAATTCAGGAGGTAAAAAATGAAGATATGTAAAGAACTCATTAGCGGAAGCATTCCGATGATGGTGCTTTCCGTAATAAAAAGTGAGGATATGTACGGGTACCGCATAATAAAGGAATTAGAAGTAAGAAGCGAATATGTTTTTAGTTTAAAAGAAGGAACATTGTATCCGATACTTCATTCTTTTGAAAACGAGGGCTACGTTGAGAGTTATTGGGATTCCTCAGAAGGAAGAAAAAGAAAGTATTATCATATTACGAGAAAGGGTTTAAAACATTTGGCTGAAAAAAAGCAGGAATTTAAGGATTTCAGCGTTTCCGTTTCCAAAGTGCTGAATTTTGCATAATGAACGAAAAAGATTATTTAAATAAAGCTACCGCCAAAATAGTGTTGTCATCTGAAAAATCAAAAGTCTGCAGCGAATTATCCGACCATATAGAATTGAAAAAAGCCGGTTTTAAAGAGACTGGATATGAAGATGAGGCAGCGGAAGAAAAGGCCATTGAGGAGATGGGAAATGCAGATGATATTGCAGACACTTTGGGTACTATTCACAACAATTTTTATAATCCCATCGGCGATATAATAGCAACCGTTATATGGTTTTTACTGCTTTGCGCCGGATATATGGTAAACAGAAATTATCTTTTCGGCGATCCTGGAACAATTTCGATTTTACTTGCTACCTGTGCGCTGTCAATCGGTATTTTCTTTTTTGCTTCTGCAATAATAGCGAAGAAAAAGTCTTTTTATAAATCCTTTTTTCTTCTTGCAGGCGGTGTAGGAACAGGAGTTTATAATTACCTGATTTTATCTGAAGTTAACAGAATAACGCTGGGCAGCAAAGAAAATTTGATGAGCTATTTCAAAGAGAGCAATGTGAATTTTGAAGCAGTTCCGCCAAGCAATAAAATTCTTTTTGCCGTAATTATTATTTTAGGCGTCATAATGTTTTTGTTTTGCCTTTCGGTTTTAATTTACGGTGCTAAAAAACTGCACTTTGCAAATTCCAGATTGGATAATAAAATCAGCAAGGCAACTGTTAAAATATGCGCGGTGTTGTGTGTAATTTCAGTGATTGCCGCTGCTTGTCTGTGCGCAAAGTTTTTTACCGATAAAAAAGCTTTTCGTGATGATTATTTGGCATCCCTAAGGATTCTTCAGGATATTAGCGAAAATTGCACTACAAATCAGGAAGTTCTGGATTATCTTGATAAAAACAAAATTGAATATGTAATGGAAAGCGATTGGGTTTGCGATGTTCCTCGAATATTTGCAGCGTTTAAAATCGAATTTCAATACAATTCTGACGAAGAAGTCGACCCGTTAAACCTGCAAAATGATTATCTATATAAGATAACTGTTTCAGTGCCGGTAAATATGTTTGATAACCAGATGAACAGTTTAACTCTTTCAGAGTATAAAACGGACGAGAAGACTTTGGATGAAATAACATCATATCTTTCTTATAATTATAATGGCTATGAAAAGCAGAAGTTTTATTCTTCATTTGTACCGGAGCACTGTACATTTGAATACTACGAAACGGATTTCTCAATCGTACGATTTGAATATAACTTTGTTACAGGAAGTCCCAACTATCTGAAAAATTATACATATGATTTTAGTATCGAAAATGAAGAATATTTTAAATTTAAAAAGAAGGCCGAAAAAATTAAAAAAATAATTCAAAAAGATATAGACGCTTCCCATGAGAAAATAGCCAGGGACACCAATACTACGCTTTTGAAGCCGCGGTATACAAAAGATGAATGGGAAAGTTCTATAGATATGTTCGGAACTTCATTTGATCGTTTTAAGCCGAAGCTCAAAATGAAATATGAAGAGTTGTACGATATAAAATTTCTGACAAATGGAAGTTTACGCTTCATATCAACGGAAAGGGTAAACGCGATGCAGTAAGATTTTATTATGAGGATTTTTCATTTAGTTCAATGGTCTTGAATCTTACAGGCAGTGCGACAATTGGTTTTGGGGAAGGCAATGATCTCCACTCGAAAATTGCTTATAACGGCGGCTATTTTGACAGAAACGGAAGATATTATAAAAACGCTTCGCTCATTCGATATTACACAAAGGACGGCGACAGTTATTCTTATTATTCCGAAGTGAATTTTCAGGCTGAAAATGAGGAAGATTTCAAGCAATATTATCTTGTTGACGGAAAAGGAAATATATATGATTATGATGATTGCTTTATTGACGAAGACGGCTGGCTTTGTTTTTATAATGCAGACTATTTGCAGTTGACCGAAGAAAACGTCTATAAAGATTCATCGGGAAAGATCTATACAAAACCTTTTGAAACAAACTGGGACAATAAAGGAAATCTGCTCAGTGCTGAAAAACAGAAAGAATTGATTGAAGCTCTTAGGTCAGAATATTTGTTAGAACAAGAAGATTAAAGTTCAATTAGATTATTAAAACAAAAAGCGGAGGCGCCCGATAAAGGCGTCTCCGCTTGAAACTTTTATATTTTGTCTAAACATAAGTCTGTTTTTAAATTGTAGAATTACGAATTTTGAGTGAAATAAGACAGGAGAATAATTATAAGTACAACAAAAGCAATTAAAACAGGTTTGATTATGAAGAAATATTTTTTAGTTTTATACAGATAAGGAGAATATAAATATAATTTATTTCGCTTAGATTTGTATTCCCTGTAATTTTCAAGTTCGCCGCGTTTTTTTATAATCAAGTAACAGATTATTTCTTCAACTATGAAGATTACAATTATTGCAAGAAAAGCAAATGATGACGCCCAAAATAGATTGTTGTCATTGCGATTTTACCTCCCATTTACATTTAGAATATCTATTGATAAATACAAAAATTTTAAGCTGAATTTTATATTGCTATCTTTTAAAATAAAAAAGGTTGCTTGTTTGCCGATGATCTTTTTCAGTAAGAGAAATATTTATTTGTTAACTTTTTCTGTTTCGTCCTGCCAAATTGCTTTGATTGTCACCTCGTGGGGTTCTATTGGCTTATCAGAATTATCAATAAGAATTTCATAAGTAAAATATGTGTTTTTTAGTGCGTTTTTTATATCTTGTTCAGTTTTAAGGTCATTGTTTATATACGCATATGCGCTTACTTCGATTTCACTGTTTACTTCAACTCTAAATGTAGGTTCTATATCAATACATTCTGAAACCATATATATATTTCCATTATCTATAGTGGTGAAAAAGCCATACAAGTTACAGTTGGAATTGTTCTGCATTTTCAATGTCAGCTTAACTGCCTTGTCGTAGCCGTCAGGTATGTTTGGTATGTAGACATAAGCCTGAATATCATCGTATTCTTTATCGCTTAGTATTCTGTCGTAGCTTATCGTCAATGTAACGCTCTAATCTACTATATTTTGAAATTTATCATTTTCCTGAACTTTTTTTAAATGAAAAATCAACATCGTAATTTTTGCTGCCAACAAGCAAACAACAACCACGCTAACAATAACGTTGATAGCAATTTTATGTTTCTTTTTCATTTAGGGCACCTTTCTTTGATGAAAACGATTTTTTCTGGATTTTGTAAGTATAATTTTCTTATCGAAAAATACTGCATTCATCACAAAATTTCCATAATATTTAATTAAGAAAGTACAAACGGAAAAATCAATAATGGAGATTATTGCAATTATCAATTTGTCATAGGATAGACGACTTCTATAGTTCGTTTATAATCAAAGTTTATTTGACTTGCCGAAAATTGTCAATGGTTTCTAATCATATTTTATAAAGTTTATTCTTTTCTTTATTTTTATTTTACACATAATCGTATTTGAGGACTAATTTTAGTTGTATATCAACGAATAAAGAGGTTACCTTTCGGTAACCTCTTTGTGACATGGGACTTAGCCGACTTTTTTTGTATAACGCTCAAGCGCTTCGTTCCATTTGCTGTACTCAGCGTTTTTACGCTTGTCGGGGAAAGAATAGTTATTTTTTATGTATTGGCCAAGAAAACGCGTAGTCTTTACAGCGCCTGAGTGGTTGAGGTGGTCGCCCTTGTCCCTTGTGTCCTTTGACCAGTCGATATCGACTTTTGTATCGCCTGTGTTCAGGTCGATATAATTAAGATTAAGTTCTTTTGCAAGTTTTTCAATTCCGTTGTGTCTTTTGTAATTCCAGTTTTTTGTGCTGGGGGTGCTGACAAGAAGAAAGTCAGCGCCGTTTTCTTTGCAAAAGTCAGCCATGTTTTTTACATAACTTTTGTTTATCGGCATTATTTGCTCTGCCTCGTCAGTAGGTTTCATATAGTCGAGATTGTCTGACTTTACAGTGTTTGAGTTGTAATAATAGCCTTTAAAATCATCTGTCCAGGTGTATTCAACTTTGCCGAGAAAATCGTTTCTGCTCATGTTTTTCCATCTGTCATGATATTTAAACACGGAGAAATAATTTTCAGCCTTAGTCATTATTGAGTTTTCAAACTTCATTTCGCGGTAAATAGCGTTTGTCTCAAGAATAACAAGTTTCGGCTTCTGCTTTCTGAATGCCTGTTTGAGCAGATTTTCCGAATACGATAGATACTGCGCGCTGGTTGCGCAGACGTATGTTGTGTAGCCGTAATCATTCCATATCTGCATCGGAGTAATTGAGGAATATGCTTCGCTGTCGCCGAGAACGAGCACGTCTATCGTGTCGCTTTTTTCTCCGAGAATACCGTTTGCCGCTGTGTCGTCCATTCCGAATTCCTTTAAGTTGTTTTTTGGCATGAACACGTAAGAGGATACAAGCAGAAGAATAACAAAAATCAGTAAAAACGCTACTGAAGCTGATATTTTTTTAATAACATTGCTCATAAATATCCTCCTAAAAATCTGCGTAAATCGGGTCAACGGGAACGTAGCCTGAGCCGTAAGCGCCGAAAATGATGATCCAGAAAACAAGTGCAAATATTATTATCCATCTTACAGGCAGCTTCTTTTGGGCTAAAAGAACTCTGGGGTCTTTTCCTTTTTCGCTGATAACGCTGATGGCAAATACGATTGCCGTGGTTACAAGAATGATAACGTAGTCCTGAATGTCAAGCCCTAATTTGAGGAGCGTTCCGTCTGTGAATGTCTCAAATGAAAAGTCGGTGACAATCAGCTTTGACATTGCAAATCCTGCTCTGAGACCGTTTGCTCTGAAGAACAGTTCGCCGATGCATACCAGAATAGATGTTCTGAATATCTGCATTCCTTTGTAGGCTGGGGATGACGGGCTTACGCCCAGTTTTCCGTTGATTGTCTTAACTGCAGGTTTAATAAGATTGCCGCAGGTGATAAGCACAAAGTGGTACATTCCGAAGAAAATGTATCTCCAGCCTGAGCCGTGCCACATTCCGTTGCAAAACCATACGCAGAACAGCGCGATGGTGCTGACAAGCATCGGACCGTAAAAGTGGCCGAGCTTTTTTCTTGATTTCTTGGTTAGTTTCTTTGAAAACGGCGACATGGAAACGGGGTAGTAAATATAGTCCTTAAACCATGTGCCGAGAGTGATGTGCCATCTCTGCCAGAATTCAGATATGGTTTTTGAGAAGAACGGCTGTCTGAAATTCTCCGGCATTTTTACAGAGAATATCTGGGCGCTTCCGATTACCATATCCATTGTGCCTGAGAATTCCATGTAGAGCTGGAGAGTAAAAGCTATTGCCGCTATTGCGGATACGGTGCCGCTGTATTCGCCGTAGTGTCCGAATGTCGTTTCTACAAAAGCGTTTAGTCTGTCGGCAATAACGATTTTTTTCAGCAGTCCGAAGAGAATACGCTGAATTCCGAAAGTCAGATTTTCAAATTTGATGCTGTCGCCGCGGTAAAGCTGCTGGGCGGTATCAGAATAGCGGCATATCGGTCCTTCCATAATCTGGGGAAAGAAACTCATGAATAGCGCTACTCTTGCAAAATTTCTGTCTGCCGGTATTTTGTTTCTGTAAACATCGCATATGTAGGAAATTGCCTGAAGCGAATAAAACGAAATGCCGATGGGGGCGGCAATTTTCGGAACGGAGAGAGAAAGGGGAGAGTCCATAAGAGCAAGAACCCCGTTGATATTACCCGCGAAGAATTTTGAATACTTCAGTACCGCCAGCAGCAGAATGTGAACTACTATTACAAGCGTCAGTACCGCTTTTTGTTTTTTTATAAATAGGTTTGCTGTCTTTTTTCTGTCGGATACGCTTTGGCCGCATGTTATCGCGTCGCATTTTGCTTTGCTTCCTGCCAGCCACAATCCCGTAAGATAAATACATACGGTGGTGAAAATAAGGTATACAACCAGGGGACCGCTGATAAGCCAGAAAAATACATAAGACGCAATAATCAGCGGCGCCCACCTGTATTTTTTAGGCGTTATGCTGTACAGGATAACAACAATCGGCAGAAATATGCCGAGGTATCCGACGGAGCAATATGATGAGATACCCATATTAAGCCTCTTTAAGTCTGTTTATCATTAGCATGAGCTGCTGAGCTGAATTGAAGTTGTCAGGGATGATTTCAACTGACGGAACAATAATATCAAACTCATCTTCAATTTCCGCAACCAGCGAAATGATTGAAAGGGAGTCGAGATAATGACCGTCGATCAAATCTGTGCAGGTGTTGTAGTCTACTTCCGGCTGAATGTCCTCTAAAATTTCAATAAGTCTTTCCATGATAAAATTCCTTTCTTTTTTTAAAATTTTTACTTAACGTTGTTAATTTTGTATGTCTCAACTGCTTCTCTTGCTGAAATGATATTTTCATTTTCATCAATCAGAAGAATTTGGGGGAGATCTCTGCTCAAAAACAGCGAGATGCCTTCCGTCATGCAATAAGCGCCTGTTTTTTCAAAGACGATTGCGTCTCCGATTTTTAGATCGCTCATGGGTGTGTTTTTCATAAGTATGTCGTTGACGGTGCAAAGGGAACCGCAGATATTCCAGTTAAGAACGTCGCCGTCTGCTCTTTCCGGATAAAGTTTGTGGAAGGGATGTTTCATCGCCATTGACTGGCCGAAATATGTAATGTGGTTCATTCCTCCGTCAACTATTGCGTAGTTTTGACCCTTGTTTGATTTAAGGTCAACTACTTTTGTAATGTAGTTTCCGCAGTCCGCCACAAGGCTTCTGCCTATCTCAAGGGTTATCTTTGCTTTGTAATTCATTGAGGAAAGTAAATCGGAGAATTCGGCGAGATATTCCTCTTCGTTAAATTTGTCCGTGTCAAAATAAGCAACGGGAAAGCCTGGGCCGTATTCAAACTCGTCAGATTTGAAACCATAGTTTTGTTCCAGTTCAGAAAGAAAAGCGTCTGCGTAATCCAGTTCCTTTTTAATTCTTTTGAGAGAGGTTTTTTGGGTGCCTGAGAAATACTGAATTCCGTTTATCTGAACAGCGTCTTTGTCATAAGTGCTGACGATTTTTTTTATTTCTTCTTCGTCAAGACCGAACTGATTGCCGCTTGTAAGTCTCAGCAGAAGACTGATTTTTTTCGAATATTTTTTTGCAAAATCAGTAAGCATTTCGTACTGCTGAATAGATTCAACCGTAAAGCAGTTTACGCCGCTGTGCTCCTCAACTATTTTTTCAATAAAATCTCTCGTTTTGTATACTCCTGAAACAACGACTTTGCTTAAATCAACGCCGTTTTCCAGACAAAGCATCATTTCGCCCGGCGAGCATACCTCGAGTTTTTCAATTTTAGGATAAAGGTCGTTTACAACAAATGTATTTGCTTTTATCGCGTAGCAGAGCGAAACACCCTTTGGCAGTCTGCTCCTGAGATAAGCGACCCTGTTTTTTAGAATGTTGATATCAAAAACATAAAGGGGAGTAGGATAATCTTGCAGTATCCTCTCAATCTGATTATTTTTCATCGTATACCTCCTGCAAGTGCCTTGCGGTCAGTTTTGCCGTTCTTTGTAAGCGGCATTTCCTCAATCTGTCTGAGGGCGTTTGGAATCATGTAAAGCGGAAGTTTTTCTTTAAGCTTTTTGTGAAGTTCTTTCTTGTCAATATCGCCGATGTAAAAAGCGTAAAGGCGTTTTTTGTTATTATCGAAAATACAGCAGCTGTTTTCTATCTCTTCTATTTTCATTATCTCTTTTTCGATTTCTTCCAGTTCTACTCGGTGGCCCATGTATTTTATCTGGAAGTCTTTTCGTCCGCAGAAAACCAGTTCGCCGTTTTCGTTTAACTTTGCCAGATCGCCTGTTCTGTACATCAGGTCAAGATAATAAGGTGAAAGCGGATTTTGAACGAATGCTTTAGCCGTCTGCTCCGGGTTGTTGTAATAGCCCAGAGCCAGCGCCGAACCGCCTACGCATATTTCGCCCACCGTGTTCGGCTCTTTTATCTCTTTGTTGTCCTGATCAAGCAGCATTACTTTTTCGTTGTCAAATGCCTTTCCTATAGGCAGGCCGCTTTCGTAATCTCTTTTGTTATCAATAATGTGGTAAGTGCAGTTGCAGGTTATTTCTGTTGGTCCGTAAAGATTTACAAACATTGCGTTGGGCAAATGTTTTTGCCAGTCTTTGAGGTGCTTTACCTGCATTACTTCACCGCTGAAAAGTATTTTCGTTACTGACTGAGGCGTTTTGTAATCAAGAATATGAAATGTATTTATAAGACTTAAAGCCGATACAGCCCATATCATCGTTGTGATATTTTGGTCAACTATAAAATCCATCAGCTGTGTTGGCTGAGAAAAATACTCTCTTGGAATTATTACCAGTGTGGAGCCGGATTTTATTGAAGAGTAAATGTCTTTTACCGATACGTCAAAATCAAACGGTGCCTGATTGCCTATGACGTCGCTTTCCGTAATATCGAAAGTTTTGCAAAATACGTCGATGAAATCAATTACGCTTCTGTGGCCTACCGCAACTCCTTTCGGAACTCCGGAAGAGCCTGAAGTGAAGTTTATGTAAAGCGGCATTGTGTCAACAACTTCGCTGCGAATTTTTGAAAGCTTTTCAGTGTCAGTTTCAGAAAGCAGCATATCTTCTGTCTTGAATATCTTAAGTGAGGGATATATTGTTTTTGCCTTTTCGTAATATTTTTCATTTGTAAGAACGATATTGGATTTAAGTATGCTCTGAACTTTTGCCAGTCGTTCATCGGGCAGGTGAGGGTCAGCCAGTGTGTAAAAACAGCCGGCGTATACCGTACCGAAGAAACAGCAAAGAGCGTCAATTCCTTTATCTGCAAACACTATAATAGGTTTATTTATTTCTGTGTGCCCGCATAGAAACGAGCCGATTTTTTCACTTCTGTATTTCAGCTGTGAATAAGTAACTGATGAGTTTTCATCAATAACAGCTGTTTTATCTGAAAAATTTATAACTGCATTTTCCAGATATTCCAATACGTTTTTCATAACTAACTCTCCTTTCGCCAATACTCTACCAAAGCCACCTTTATTCTCTCTGTATTCAACCTTAATATTCATAAATGTTGAATTTTTGTTTTTTTATTCTGAATTTTGGCGAAAAATCGCCTTTTTATGCCGAATTTTTAATTTCGGCTGTAAAAAAATGCAAAAAAATAACCTTAAGAAAAATTAAGGTTTGCTTTTTGACATATTTAGGTTTGTGAAATATAATGAAATAAAGATTAAGAGGTGATAAAAATGAAATACAATATCCTTATTGCGGAAGACGACGTAAGCATCATCGAACTGCTGACTTTGTATTTTGACAGCGGGGAGTATAATGTGTTTTACGCTACCAATGGTGAGGCGGCGCTTGAAATCGTAAAAAACGAAAATATATCAATAGCGCTGGTGGATATTATGATGCCGAAAATGAACGGTTATGAGTTTATTAAATCGGTAAGAAAGATAAATAACTTTCCTATTATAATAATATCCGCTAAAAATCTTGATGAGGATGAAGTGCTGGGACTTAATCTCGGCGCCGACGCATATATTAAAAAACCTTTTAATCCGCTTGTAGTTGTGGCAAATGTTAAAGCAATACTGAGAAGAACATATCAGCTTGATAACATAGACGACGGCGACAAGGCGAAGAAATACGTTGTGGGCGATCTTGTTTTCAATACGGAGACGTTTGTGCTCACCAAAAATTCTAAGCCTCTGCCGCTTACTATGGCTGAACTTAAAATAGTTGCAAAACTGATGAGCGCTCCGAAGCGCGTCTTTACAAAAGCGCAGCTTTATGAAAGCATCAACGGCGATTTGTTTGAAAGCGACGAAAACACAATGATGGTCCATATTTCAAATATCCGTTCTAAGATAGAAGAAAATCCGGACAAGCCGCAGTACATAAAAACAGTAAGGGGGTTAGGTTACAAAATTGAGTACAAAGAAGATTAATATTAAGTCGAGTTTTGTTTTGCTCTGCGTGGGATACTTTATTTTGTATTCGCTGACCCTGGCGCTTGTTTATTTCTGCTTTAGTTATTACACAGGAACGAAACTTAACAACGCCTTTGTTTCAATGGATACTATTGTTCAATATGAAGATAAGCTTGAGACGGACAGCTTTGCTGAACTTCCGGCTAGAATAACAAAAAACTGTTCTGTTATAGTTTTTGACGATGAAGGCAAAACGCTTTATGCCAGCAACAAGAAAATAGGCGAAGAGATAAATTTTGCGTCAACAAAATATATAACCGACTATATGAGTGGAAGCTGGTATTCCGTTTTGGAAAATGTAAACCAGAACGGAGATAAGGTTTATATTATTATGCTCAAATGCTATGACGACATGGGCAACGAGGTTGTGCTTTCATCCAGTCTTCTTGATTCGGACTATAACATAATCAAGGGTAAACTTTTCGGCGATAAAAAGAAACTTACCGAGAATGAATTTAATATTATAAGAGGAACATATAGCCAAAACCAGATTGCTGAAAAATACGAATATGAAACAGCAGACGGCGAAAAAAGAATACTTGTTTCTGTAAGTCCGCAAGTCAGCGATGAAGAATATTATACAATAATGGAAAAGACAGAGAGAGTTTGGATTTTTTCAGTTCCGGTTGTTTTGGCGCTGATTATTATTCAAGCTTTCCTGTTTGCAAGAAGCATTAAAAAATCAATTTCTTATATAAATACTGCTATTGAAGGGTATCAGGACAGCGAAAAATTTGAGGTAAAGAAAGAAAAAATACCGAAAGAATTTCTGTCTATCGTGGATAATTTCAACGATCTTCTCGGCTGGCTGAACAATCTTCAGAAAGAGAAAGAAAAGATTTATAAAGACAGCCAGCAAATTATCGCCGACATTTCCCACGATTTAAAAACACCCCTTACGGTAATTCAGGGCTATTCAAACGCGCTTATAGAAGGAAGAGTTCCTGAGGGTAAAAAGGAAAAGTATCTTGAGACGATATGCGAAAAATCGGAACTTTCAACCCAGCTTATTGACTCGCTTTTCGACTGCGTAAAGATGGATCACCCGGATTACAAAGTAAATCTTAAGGAAGTAGACCTCAGCGAGTACACGAAGGAAATACTTGCTGAAAAGTACAATGAAATTGAGGAAAGCGGTTTTGACGTTGATATAGATATTCCCGATCGCAAAATTCCGTTTTCGGTTGATGAAAAATTGTTCAACAGGCTTTTGGAAAATCTGCTTGGCAACAGTCTTAAGTATAATCCCGCAGGAACAACGATATTTGTTTCTCTTCGGGAAGAAAAAGACGAAATAGTTCTTACCGTTGCGGACAACGGCGTAGGAATTCCAACCGACCTTCAGGAGAATATTTTCCAGCCGTTTGTAACGAGCAACAACGCCCGCTCTTCAGGAAAGGGAACAGGCCTCGGACTTACAATTTCAAAGAAAATTGTTGAACTTCACGGCGGCTCAATCGTCCTTTGTACTCCGCCTTCCAATCCGTCATACAAAACAGAATTTGTAATGCGTTTTCCGAAAAACTAAATATTATCGTAAAATAATAGCCGCAGTTCCATTTTGAAACTGCGGCATCTTTTTTTATATCAGTCCATTTTTGGAAGTTTTGAGAGACTTTCCTGTATTTCTTCGTCGGTGGGGATGTAGTTTTCCATTTTTCCGTCGTGGAATTTTTCATAAGCCACCATGTCGAAATAACCTGTGCCGGTAAGGCCGAAAACAATTGTTTTTTCTTCGCCTTTCTCTTTGCATTTCATTGCCTCGTCAATGGCAACTTTGATTGCGTGGGCGCTTTCCGGAGCAGGGAGAATACCCTCTATTCTTGCGAATTTTTCTGCGGCTTCAAATACGTCTGTCTGTTTAACGGAAACCGCTTCCATAAGGCCGTCGTCATAAAGCTGAGAGAGGGTAGAACTCATTCCGTGGTATCTTAAACCTCCGGCGTGGTTTGGAGCGGGGATGAAGTCACTGCCCAGAGTGTACATTTTAGAAAGCGGACATACCATTCCTGTATCGCAGAAGTCATAGGCGTATTTTCCGCGGGTGAAACTTGGGCAGGAGGCGGGTTCAACTGCGATTATGCGGTAATCGGCGTCTCCTTTGATCTTTTGACCCATAAAGGGGGAGATAAGACCGCCGAGATTTGAACCGCCGCCGGCGCATCCGATGATTATGTCGGCTTTTTCGCCGTATTTGTCGAGCGCTGTTTTTGCTTCAAGTCCGATAACCGACTGATGAAGAAGCACCTGGTTGAGAACGCTTCCCAATACATATCTGTATCCTTCAGTTTGGGTTGCTTTTTCAACGGCTTCTGAAATTGCGCACCCAAGGCTTCCGGTTGTGCCGGGGTGAGCGGCAAGAATACGTTTGCCCACTTCTGTTTCCATTGACGGAGAAGGTGTTACCGAAGCGCCGTAGGTGCGCATAACTTCTCGGCGGAATGGCTTTTGCTCGTAGGAAACTTTAACCATGTATACTTTGCAGTCAAGGCCGAAATATGAACAAGCCATGGAAAGCGCTGTGCCCCACTGGCCGGCTCCCGTCTCTGTGGTTACGCCTTTAAGTCCCTGCTTCTTAGCATAGTAAGCCTGAGCAATGGCGGAGTTGAGCTTGTGGCTTCCGCTGGTGTTGTTGCCTTCAAATTTGTAGTAAATCTTGGCGGGAGTTCCCAGCGCTTTTTCAAGGCAGTAGGCTCTTACAAGGGGAGAAGGACGATACATTTTATAAAAATTGCGTATCTCTTCCGGAATTTCGAAAAATCTAGTTGTGTCGTCCAGTTCCTGTTTGATAAGTTCGTCGCAGAAAACGCCGGCAAGTTCCTCGGCTTTCATGGGTTGATAGGTGCCCGGATTAAGCAGGGGAGCAGGCTTGTTCTTCATATCTGCGCGCAGATTGTACCAAGCCTTGGGCATTTCCGATTCTTCAAGATAGATTTTGTAGGGGATTTCTTTTTTTGCTGACATTTTTTCTGTCTCCTTTCTGATTTTGGGACAGAAAATAAAAAAATCCTGTCCCAGTATTTTGCTGGGACAGGATGAAATATCTTATCCTGCGGTGCCACCCGGCTTGGTGCGTCACGACAACACACCCACTTTACGCATACCATCATATGCAGACCTTTGTTTACGGAGAGTCATGCTCCGTCGCACATACTAGAGAATTTTTAATTCTGTTTCTGATTGCCCTCGGAAGTCCATTCGGTAATGCGTTTTTCACTGCAATTCCACTATCTGCAGCTCTCTGAAGAAAAATTAACAAAACTTACTTACTCTTCCTCATCGGTTTGGCTCATTATAGCACGAACACTTTAGCAATGTCAAGTGCTAAATTAAAAATTATTTGTAAGTGTTGATTATGCCCTGAGCAATGGCTTTTCTTGTTACGCATCGGTCCATAGCCTGCTTTTCAATATAGCGGTGGGCGTCTGTTTCCGTCATGTTAAGGTTTTCTATCAAAATCCATTTTGCCCTGTTGATTATTCTTATTTCCTCCATTTTTTCTTCAACAGAAAGCGCTTTCTTCTCAAGGCGGCGCAGACGTTCTCTTATTGCCGCCATCCACTGAAGAGCCTGGAGAACAGACTGGGCGGACGCCGGTTTTGCCAGCGTCATAACTCCGTAGTCAACTACTTTTGAGTGGACTTCTGAGTAAATATCAGCCTTGACTATAAGAAGTACTACTGTGCGTTCATTACTGCTTGTATCAATAGCAAGCCGCATTCCGAAATCATCCGTAAGCGGAGTGTTTATAAGGACAAAATCATAATTTTTTTCCAAAAGCGCGCGTTTAGCCGCCGCAACGTTGGTGACGATGTTGACGGGAAAATAATTTGCTTCGGGGAGAGTATGGGCAAAGGCTTCATTGAATTTTTTGAACGATGAAACCACAAGAACGCTGTATACCCGTTCTTTGAAATCCATTTTTCTCCCTCCCTTAACAATTATTTTTCGCAGTATGTTTCAATCAGTGATTGAGGCAGATGCTGTGTAACAAATTCGCTGTTTCTTGCCGCTATTGCCGCTTCTTCCAGAGACTGTGGCAGGATTTTGTATTGCTTCAGCGTTTCGCTGTCTGCCGTAAAGAGATTTATGTCTGCCGCTTCAGGCAGTTCCAGTTTATTCTCAATTCCGTAAAGTCCGGCGTAAATCAACAGCGCAAAAGCGATATACGGATTTGCGGTGGGGTCTGACGAACGAAGCTCAACACGTTTGTATTCGCCCACTGCGGCGGGTACTCTCACAAGCTGTGAGCGGTTTTCGCTTGACCATGTGATATATTTCGGCGCCTTGTCTTTTCCCAGGCGCTGATAAGACTGTTTGCTGTGATTAAGGAAAACGGTTATATCCGATATCTTCTCGAGAATTCCCGCAATGATATAGGGCATCAGATCTTTGCCGTCATTTGAGCGGACAGACATATTTATATGAAGTCCGCTTCCCGGTTCGTCTTTAAGAGGCTTTGGAGAAAAGTCTGCCCTCAGCCCGTTTACGGAGGCGATTGTCTTTACCACTGTGCTGAAAGTGGATGCATTATCCGCCGCTGTAAGCGCGTCTGAATAGCGGAAATCAATCTCGTTTTGACCGGGGCCTTCCTCGTGGTGGGAGCCTTCGGGTTTTATTCCCATCTGTTCAAGAGTAAGGCAAATCTCGCGCCTTACGTTTTCACCCTTGTCGTCGGGAGCAATGTCCATATATCCGGCGTTGTCGTACGGAATATTTGTTGGATTGCCGCTTTCGTCAAGTTTGAACAGATAAAACTCCATTTCGGAGCCGAATGAAAATCTGTATCCTTTTTCTTCCGCTGTTTTTACAGCCTGTTTAAGTATACGCCTTGTGTCGTTTTCAAAGGGAGAACCGTCAGGGTAGGCGACGTCGCAAAGCATTCGCACAACTCTTCCGTGTTCCGGCCGCCAGGGCAGAACCGTCAGGGTAGACGGGTCTGGGCGCAGAAACAGGTCTGAATGGACCTCGCCACCGAAACCTGCGATTGCCGAAGCGTCAATGGCAATTCCGTAACCGAAAGCGCGCTCAAGTTCGTCGGGCATTATAGATATATTTTTTTGTTTGCCGAAAACGTCGCAGAATGCAAGGCGGATGAATTTTACATCCTCCTCAAGAACATACTGCAAAACTTCCTGTGCTGAATACTTCATATGTCAACCTACCTTTGTCGTTAGTTTGCTACATACATCTGTCTGTAAGGGTTTTTGCTGTCGGGCGTAACAACAGTAAACTGCGAATTGAGTATCTCGTCAATATTCAGATTGAAAACTTCGCAGTACTGAGCGAGATATTCTTTTATTTCCTCCATATCCTGGTTGGTGGCGGGAGCGGCTGTTACCTGGCTGGGAAAGACAATATCGCTGCAGCTGCCGCGTAAAAACATTTTGCCGCCGTGCATTCCCGTTCCGGGGAAATTGCCGACTATCTTTTTGCCGCCGATATTAAGACCAAGCACGATTATTATACCGCCTGCCTGGTATTCGCCGAGAAAACTACCTGTTCTTCCGCCGATTATCATCACCGGCAGCTTTTCTTTGTACGCTTTCATGTGAAGTCCGGCGCGGTAACCTGCGTCGCCCTGAACAAAAATATTGCCGCCTCTCATTGCGTAACCTGCGGCGTCGCCGATATTTCCGTGGACTATGATTTTACCGTTGTTCATTGTGTCGCCTACAGCGTCCTGAGCGTTTCCGAAAACCTCTATCTCGGCTCCGTTAAGGTATGCGCCGAGAGCGTTTCCGGGTATTCCGTGAATTTTAATTTTTCTGTCGCTCATTCCTGCGCCGATAAATCTGTGGCCGAGACAGCCGGTTATTTCAAAATCTTCATTACAGTTTCTCATTTCTTCGTTGAGAGCCGTGTAATCAAATTGTTGAGCATCTATTTTCATAATATTATACTACACCTCCGAGAATATTTCCATGCACTTTGATATTTTTTATTCTCCCGCGTGTGAAATTCCAAGTATTTCAAGTTCTTTTTCGTTAAGTCCGATGCCTCTGAGCATAAGTCTGTTTCCTCTCAGGGCTTCGATTGAGTTTATTCCCATTCCGCCCATGAATTCTTTTATCTCGTGTTTCCAGGCGGTCATAAGATTAACAAGTCTTTCGCTTCCGACGTCAGGATTAAGCCTTTTTACAAGATCGGGGCGCTGAGTAGCAATACCCCAGTTGCATTTACCGCTTTGGCAGGTGCGGCAGAGATGACAGCCCAGCGCCAGCAGTGCGGCGGTGGCAACGTAGCAGGCGTCGGCTCCGAGAGCAATTGCCTTTACAACGTCGGACGCACTTCTGATACTTCCTCCTACAACCAGAGAGACGTTGTTTCTTATTCCTTCGTCTCTTAATCGCTGGTCAACTGCCGCCAGCGCAAGTTCAACCGGGATTCCAACGTTGTCTCTTATTCTGGTGGGTGCGGCGCCTGTACCGCCTCTGAAACCGTCAATAGCGATTATGTCTGCGCCGCTTCTGGCAATACCGCTTGCTATTGCGGCAATGTTGTGAACTGCCGCAACCTTTACGATAATAGGCTTTTTGTATTCCGTCGCTTCTTTCAGTGAGTAAACAAGCTGCCTTAAATCTTCAATTGAATAAATGTCGTGGTGAGGAGCGGGGGATATTGCGTCTGAACTTTCAGGTATCATTCTCGTTCTTGAAATATCGCCTACAATTTTCGTTCCTGGAAGATGACCGCCTATGCCGGGCTTTGCGCCCTGACCCATTTTGATTTCTACAGCGGCGCCTGCTTCAAGGTAATCTTTGTGAACGCCGAAACGGCCTGAGGCAACCTGAACTATTGTGTTCTTGCCGTAAACGTAAAAATCCTCGTGCAGTCCGCCTTCGCCTGTGTTGTAATATATTCCCAGCTTTTCAGCCGCTTTTGCCAGCGCCGCGTGGGCGTTGTAGCTGATTGAGCCGTAACTCATTGCAGAGAACATTACAGGAATGGGCAGTTCAAGCTGCGGCTCTATTTTGCACTTTATTTTACCGTTTTCGTCACGCTCAATTGCCGATGGCTTTTTGCCGAGGAATACTCTCGTTTCCATAGGCTCTCTCAGCGGGTCTATAGACGGGTTGGTTACCTGGGACGCATTTATAAGAATTTTATCCCAGTAGACAGGGTATGGCTTCGGGCTTCCCATTGAAGAAAGCAATACGCCGCCGCTGTTTGCCTGCTTGTAAATTTCGTTTATCGTTGATGTTTTCCAGTTTGAATTGTCCCTTAGAGTGTTGTCGCTTTTAATTATTTTCAGAGCGCGGGTAGGACAGTAAGAGACGCATCTCTGGCAGTCAACGCATTTTGCGTCGTCGCTTATTACAACATGATTTTTTTCATCGTATTTGTGAACCTCGTTGGCGCACTGCTTTACGCATATGCCGCAGCGGGTGCACTTGCTGTCGTTTCTGATAACTTCAAATTCAGGATAAATAAATTCAATTCCCATTAGTAACAGCCCTCCTCAACTCTGATAATTACAGGTTCTCCGCCGGCAGGGGCGTAAATGTTTTCTGCGTCAGGTTCCATAACTCTGATAGAGGCTTCTTCGCTTGATATGAATACTTTGTCGTCCTTGCTTCCAACGACCATTGAACGCAGTTTCAGTCTGTCGTTAAGCGCCATAAGTCCTCCCTCAAAACCAAGAACTATTGAAAAAGGACCTGTAACCAGCAGGCTTGAATATATCTTTCTGAGATACGCAAGCTGCCCTGCTTCTTCGTCTTCTTTGCGGCTTATTGTGCTCCAGAAAGGCGCCGCGATAACAGACGCCGCCTCTTCAAGAGTAAGTCCCTGTCTGCGAAGAAGATAGTCCATAATATATGTGATTACCTCTGTATCTGTCTGTAAGGTGCATTTGTAGCCGAACATTTCTATAAAACGTCTGTTGGCGTCGTAGGATGAAATTTCTCCGTTGTGAACGATTGAGTAATCAAGGAGAGCGAATGGGTGGGCGCCGCCCCACCAACCGGGGGTGTTGGTGGGATAGCGTCCGTGTGCCGTCCAGGAGTAGCCTTCGTATTCGTCTAGTCTGTAGAAATAACCTACATCTTCCGGAAAGCCGACGGCTTTGAATGCGCCCATATTTTTTCCGCTTGAAAAAATATATGCGCCGCTTATTCTTGTGTTTATTTTCATTACGGTTCTTGCAACAAATTCTTTTTCATCCTGCTGTTTTCGCTGAAGAACTGATTTAAGGGGAGCCACAAAGTATCTCCAGATATAAGGTTCGTCTGTGATTTTAGGAGTTTTTCTGATTGGAATTTCCTCAGCCTGAACTATTTCAAATTTTTCTTTAAGGTATTTTTCACACTGAACTTTGTCGTCCTTTGAATCATAAAAAATATGAAGCGCGTAAAAATCCCTGTACTGAGGGTAAATTCCGTAGCCGGCAAAGCCGCCGCCGAGACCGTTTGAGCGGTCGTGCATCGGGCGCATTGATTCAATAATTTTTTCGCCGGTCATTCTGTTGCCTTTTTTTGATATTACTGCTGCTATTGCGCATCCTGATGGAATGCGCATCTGTCCTTCTCTATACATAAGAATTTCCTTTCATAGCAAAATACAAAATAAAAAAAGCAAAGGCGTTCATTTACAGAAAAAAAGACAATTTTCCTGTAAATGAACGCCTTTGCTCACAGATGACTATATCATAACGCAGTGCGTTTGTCAATCGGTTTTTTCTGGATAAATTGAAAATCAGGTGTTGACAATTGGGAAAGTCGGATGTATAATCATGGCGTAAAAGGGCAAAGATGTCTCGAGGTTATTACCTCAAAGACACCTTTGCCCTTATTTTTTTATTTTTTTTGGAGGTTCTTTTATGAAAACCGTATCTGAGTATTTTGGAAAACTTGTGTTTGATGACAGAGTGATGAAAGCAAATTTGTCTTCTGACGTTTATCAATCGCTGAAAAAGACGATTGATGAGGGCAAGCAGCTTGATATTTCTGTTGCCAATGCCGTGGCTTCTGCAATGAAAGACTGGGCGATTAAACAGGGAGCAACTCATTATACTCATTGGTTCCAACCGCTGACAGGCATTACAGCTGAAAAGCACGACTCCTTTATTACGCCTGCTCCGGACGGACGCGTTATTATGGAATTTTCGGGTAAAGAACTTATTAAGGGCGAGCCAGACGCGTCTTCTTTCCCGTCAGGCGGACTTAGAGCTACTTTTGAAGCCCGCGGCTACACTGCATGGGACCCCACTTCTTATGCGTTTATTAAAGGAAAGACGCTTTGCATTCCAACGGCTTTCTGCTCATACACCGGTGAAGCGCTTGACAAGAAAACTCCGCTTCTTCGTTCAATGGAAGCGCTCAACAGACAGGCGCTGCGTATACTTAGACTTTTCGGCAACACCAGCGTAAAATATGTGCGCACTTCTGTGGGACCTGAGCAGGAATACTTCCTTATCGATAAAAAAATGTACGACCAGCGCAAAGATCTTATTTATACCGGCAGAACTCTTTTCGGAGCAAAGCCTCCCAAGGGTCAGGAACTTGACGACCATTATTTCGGCGTTATAAACACAAGAGTAGCCGAGTATATGGAAGATCTTAACGAGGAACTCTGGAAACTGGGTATCCTTGCAAAGACGGAGCACAACGAAGTGGCTCCCGCCCAGCACGAACTTGCTCCCGTTTATCAGACAACGAACATCGCAACTGACCACAATCAGCTTACTATGGAAATTATGAAGAAAGTTGCTCTCCGCCACGGACTTGTCTGCCTTCTTCATGAAAAGCCGTTTGCGGGCGTAAATGGAAGCGGTAAACACAACAACTGGTCAATTTCAACAGATACCGGCGTAAATCTTCTTACCCCTGGCGATACCCCTCATGAAAACGCACAGTTTTTGCTGTTCCTCTGCGCAGTAATTAAAGCGGTAGACGACTATCAGGATCTTTTGCGTATCTCTGCGGCTACCGCAGGCAACGACCACCGTCTCGGCGCCAACGAAGCGCCGCCGGCAGTAGTATCTATTTTCCTCGGCGATGAGCTTTCCGCTATTCTTGAGGCTATTGAAAAAGATATTCCTTACAATGCTGCTGAAAAATCACAAATGAAACTCGGCGTTGATATTCTTCCGAAGTTCGCAAAGGACGCTACCGACAGAAACAGAACGTCACCCTTTGCTTTTACAGGTAACAAGTTTGAATTCCGTATGCTGGGTTCGTCAAACAGCATTGCCTGCACAAATATGATGCTCAACAGCGCTGTGGCTGAGTCGCTTAAGATTTATGCAGACAGACTTGAAGGAGCGGAAGATTTTGATACTGCGCTCCACAACATGATCAAAAAGACAATTAAAGACCATAAAAGAATTATCTTCAACGGCAACGGTTATGACGACGCTTGGATTAAGGAAGCAACAGTCAACAGAGGTCTGCTTAATTACCGCACTACTCCCGATTGCATGCCTCATCTTCTTGATAAGAAAAATGTTGATATGCTCACTTCCCACAAGGTATTTTCTAAAGCAGAGCTTGAGTCAAGATGTGAGATAATGCTTGATAATTACTGCAAAACAGTAATCATTGAGGCAAACACCATGGTAGACATGGCCAGAAAGCAAATACTTCCGGCGGTTGAAAACTACGCTCGCGACGTTGCTTCAGCCGGTATAGCCAAAAAGACTTTTGACCCTGAAACAGTATGCAATTATGAAACAAAACTCGTTAAGAAACTTTCACTACTCACCGATCAGATTGAGATGAAAACCGATGACCTTGAAGATGCGGTTATGAAAGTTAAAGAGATTTCCGACGTTAAGGAAGAGGGCTACGCAATCAGAGACAACATTCTCTCAAAGATGAGCGAACTTCGCGCGGTTGCTGATGAAGTGGAAACGCTTACCGCAGAAAGCTACTGGCCTTTCCCGACTTACGGTGAACTGCTGTTCGGAGTAAGATAAAAGAAAATAATTAAATAATATTAACCGGTAAACTGTAAAAAATAAGGAGATGACGGAGATATGACTTACAGTGCTGTTAATACAATCTGGGTCCTGATAGGCGCCGCTTTGGTGTTCTTTATGCAGGCAGGCTTCTCAATGTGTGAGGCCGGTTTTACCCGGGCAAAAAATACTGGTAATATATTAATGAAAAACCTTATGGATTTCTGTATCGGAACGCCTGCTTTCTGGCTGTTCGGTTTTGGAATAATGTTCGGCGGTTCGTCGGCGCTTTTCGGTGCAATCGATCCGATGATAATGGGCGATTACAGCGATATTCTTCCCCAGGGTGTTCCGCTTTGGGCGTTTGCGATTTTCCAGACTGTGTTCTGCGCAACCTCAGCAACTATCGTTTCCGGCGCAATGGCCGAGAGAACGAAGTTCAGCGCTTATTGCGTTTATTCAGCGGCAATTTCCCTTATTATCTATCCCGTATCCGGTCACTGGATCTGGGGCGGCGGCTGGCTTGCTCAGCTTGGCTTCCACGATTTCGCCGGTTCAACTGCTGTACATATGGTAGGCGGTCTGTGCGCTCTTATCGGTGCGGCTATCCTTGGTCCTCGTATCGGCAAGTACGATAAAAACGGCAAGCCCCGCGCAATACTGGGCCATAACCTTACATTTGCGGCTTTGGGCGTGTTCATCCTGTGGTTCTGCTGGTTCGGTTTCAACGGCGCTTCTACCGTAGGAATGGACAGCGACGAGCAGATTACAAAAGCAGGCCTGATTTTCTTCAACACAAACCTTGCGGCGGCTGTTGCCTGCTGTACAACTCTTATCGTTACTTGGATAAGATATAAGAAACCCGATGTTTCAATGACTTATAACGCGGCTCTTGCCGGACTTGTGGGCATCACCGCCGGCTGCGACGCAGTTAATCCCCTGGGCGCTGCAATTATGGGTCTTGTTTTCGGCGTTGTAATAGTTTTTGCAATTGAGTTCTTTGACAAAAAACTTAAGATAGACGACCCTGTGGGCGCAATTTCAGTTCACTTTGTCTGCGGCGCTCTCGGTACTGTCATGACAGGAATTTTTGCAACGGGAAGTTCAACTGAAAAAGGATTGCTTTACGGCGGCGGCTTCCACTTCCTTGGAGTTCAGGTGCTGGGTGTTGTTTCGGTTTGCGCTTACGTTGCTGTTACAATTACAATTGTATTCCTTTTGATTAAACATACAATCGGCTTGAGAGCTTCCGCGGCGGATGAACTTGCAGGTCTTGATATATCCGAGCATGGTCTGCTTACTGCTTACGCAGGTTTCGCAGTAGTTCCCGACACTGTTACCCAGGATGAAGGCGAACCGGCTCCCGTTGCTGTTACAGGAGATACTCCTGTTGCAGAAGCGGTTGAGGTTAAGAGAATGCCCGTTATTGATCCTGATACTCCTAAACTTACAAAGGTTGAGATTATCTGCAGAGAAAACCGTTTTGAAGCGCTGAAAAACGCAATGGGAATTCTCGGTATTACGGGAATGACGGTTTCTCACGTTCTCGGATGCGGTGTTCAGAAAGGTAAGCCTGAATATTACCGCGGTGTAGAAGTTGAACCTTCGCTTCTGCCGAAAGTTCAGGTTGATATTGTAGTAAGTAAAGTGCCTGTAAGAGCGGTTATCGAAACAGCTAAAAAAGTTTTGTATACCGGTCATATAGGCGACGGAAAAATATTTGTGTATGATGTTGAAAATGTTGTTAAAGTCCGCACCGGCGAAGAAGGCTACGCGGCTTTGCAGGATGAGTAAACCGACATCACAAAATCAAATGGAGAGTAAAAAATGGCAAAATATATATTCGTAACAGGCGGCGTTGTTTCAGGACTTGGCAAAGGAATTACAGCGGCTTCGCTTGGCAGACTTCTTAAATCAAGAGGACTTAAAGTGGCGGCCCAGAAGCTGGACCCTTATATCAACGTTGACCCCGGAACTATGAGCCCGTTCCAGCACGGTGAAGTTTTCGTAACAGATGACGGAGCCGAGACAGACTTGGATCTGGGACATTATGAAAGATTTATTGATGAAAACCTTAATAAGTATTCCAATCTTACAACTGGTAAGGTCTATTGGAATGTTCTTAATAAGGAAAGAAGAGGGGAGTATCTGGGCTCTACAGTCCAGGTAATTCCCCATATTACAAACGAGATAAAAGATTTTATTTACCGTGTAGGTAAAAAGACGGACGCCGATGTAGTAATTACTGAAATCGGCGGAACAATCGGTGATATTGAATCTCAGCCCTTCATTGAGGCGGTGCGTCAGATATCACTTGAGCAGGGCAGGGAAAACAGTCTGTTTATCCATGTTACTCTGGTGCCTTATATCAGCGGTTCTGACGAGCACAAGTCAAAGCCTACCCAGCACTCGGTAAGAGAACTTCAGGGAATGGGCATTCATCCCGATATTATTGTTCTCAGAAGCGACGATCCGCTGGAAGAGGCTATCTTCAAAAAGATTGCTCTTTTCTGCAACGTTAAGTCTGACTGTGTAATTGAAAACACGACGCTTTCAAATCTTTACGAAGCGCCGCTTATGCTGGAAAAATCAAACTTTTCTTCCGTGGTATGCCGTGAATTGCATATCGACGCCCCAGAACCTGATCTGACCGAGTGGAAAAAGATGGTTGAAAAGATCAAAAACAGAAAGTACACTGTACAGATTGGTCTCGTCGGTAAGTATGTTCAGCTTCACGACGCGTATCTTTCAGTAGCAGAAGCGCTCCGCCACGCAGGCTATTACTGCGATACCCATATCAATATCCACTGGATAGATTCCGAAACGATAACTCCTGAAAACTGCAGTGAAGTTCTTTCTTCCCTTGACGGAATAATCGTTCCGGGAGGTTTCGGTGAGCGCGGTATTGAAGGAATGATTCTGGCGGCTCAGTACGCAAGAGAAAATAATGTGCCTTATCTCGGTATTTGCCTTGGTATGCAGATTTCCGTAATTGAATTTGCAAGAAATGCGGCCGGAATAAAGGACGCTGACTCAGGTGAGTTCAACGAGCTTTGCCGCAATAAAGTTATAGACTTTATGCCCGGTCAAAGCGACGATATAGACAAAGGCGGCACCCTCCGACTTGGAAAATATCCCTGCGTTCTTTCTTCCGGAACAAAATCGGCTGAATGTTACGGCGAGCAGACGATTTATGAGCGCCACCGCCACCGTTATGAGTTCAACAATGATTACCGTCAGGTGCTGACTGACGCAGGTCTTACTGTTGCGGGCACCTCTCCGAACGGTAATCTTGTTGAGATAGTGGAAATTACTTCTCATCCGTTCTTTATCGGAGTTCAGTTCCACCCCGAATTCAAAAGCCGACCCAATAACCCTCATCCTCTTTTTTCTGGTTTTGTTGGCGCGTCGCTTAAAAGAATGAGGGGGAACGAACAATGAGTATTCACGAGGAATGCGGCGTTTTCGGCGTGTTCAGTCCTAAGACTGCAAACGTTGCCGGTATGGCTTACTACGGCCTTTACGCTCTTCAGCACAGGGGGCAGGAAAGCTGCGGCATCGTTGTAAACGACGACGGATTATTTTATTCCCACAAAGATATAGGCTTGGTTGGCGATGTGTTTTCAAAGGATGTTATGGCTCGTTTCCCGGAGGGAAAAATGGTGGTGGGTCATGTCCGCTACGGAACCACGGGAGCGTCTACACGGGCTAACTGCCAGCCGATAGAAGTCAATCATCAAAAAGGTAAAATGGCGCTTGCTCACAACGGCAACCTTACAAACGCCTTTGATCTGCGAAATGAGCTTGAACTTTCCGGCGCTATTTTCCATACTACAAGCGATACGGAAACAATTGCCTATATCGTTACAAGACAGCGGCTTACAGTAACGTCAATAGAAGAAGCGCTTTGCAAGGCTATGTATCATCTTGACGGCGCTTACTCGCTTGTGCTTATGTCGGCAACAAAACTGATTGCCGCCCGTGATCCCCACGGTTTCAGACCGCTGTGTTACGGCAAAACAGCCGACGGAATGTATGTTGTTGCCTCTGAAAGCTGCGCGCTTCATGCGGTGGGGGCAGAAGTGATAAGAGATCTTGAACCGGGTGAAATTATTGTGTTCGGTGATTTCGGCGTAAAGTCAATTACCGAGCACTGCAAAAAAGAGAAAAATTCGATTTGCTCTTTTGAGTATGTCTATTTTGCCCGTTCGGATTCTGTTATAGACGGTATTTCTGTCCACGAAGCGAGAGGAAACGCAGGCCGTTTGCTTGCCAAAGCCCACCCGGCAGACGCAGACGTTGTTGTGGGAGTTCCCGATTCCGGGCTGGACGCCGCTCTCGGATACTCGATGGAGTCCGGTATTCCTTATGGTATCGGCCTTATAAAAAATAAGTATATAGGCAGAACTTTTATTTCTCCCGGAGAGAATGAAAGGCTTGACCAGATAAAAATAAAACTCAGCCCCGTAAGCGACACCGTAAAAGGTAAGAGAGTGGTCTTGATTGACGATTCAATCGTCAGGGGCGCAACTTCCCGAAGTATTGTTAAATTACTTAGAGACGCAGGCGCGAAAGAAGTTCATATGAGAATTTCGGCGCCGCCGTTCCTTTTCCCTTGTTATTATGGAACGGACGTTGATTCAAAAGAAAATCTTATCGCCGTTCACCATTCTGAAGAAGAGATTGCAGAAATAATCGGTGCCGACAGCCTTGGTTATCTTCCCCTCGATGACCTTAAAATGCTTGTGGGCAATCCGAATTGCTGCTGTGCCTGCTTCAGCGGCGATTATCCGACACCGCTTCCAAAGGAAACGCGCAAGGACCGCTTTGAGCAAAAGCTCTCTGAAAAAGTGAAAGAATAACCTGGAAACAGGTGTTCTTATATATTTTGCCAAGGAAAAAGACAGCCTCATTTGGCTGTCTTTTTTCTTTCTAATGCTTTTTGCAGTTCATTTGCGTTTTGGTAACGTTTTGAAATCTGCGTTACAGTGCATTTTTTTATTATTTTTCCAATAGAACCTTTTGGTATTTCGACCGTAGGATGTACTCCTAGAATTAGTTCGTTCATAAGAACGCCGAGAGCGTATATATCTGTTGCCGGCGAACTTTCGGAAAAGCCGAACTGCTCCGGAGCAGCGTACCCTATTGTGCCGAGATTTATTGTATCTTTTTCCTTTTTGCCTGTAAATACTTTTGCAATACTCAGATCTACCAGTACCGCTCTGTCTTCATTAGTAATGATTATATTAGACGGCTTTATATCTCTGTGGATAATGTTGAAACCATGAAGATAATTAAGCGCCTTGCAAATATCAAGAGCGTATTTTACAACTTTTTCTTCCGGCAGATTTTCTGTTTTAACCGCTGTATCAAGCCCAGTGCCATCTATATATTCTTCAAGAATATACAGTGCTTCATCTTCAGAAGCGACTTCGTATATCCTTGGCAGGTTTTCGCATTGCCGCCCTTTAAGAAGACGAAAAACGTCATCGTTTCTGTAGACGGAACTGATGAACAGCAACCGATTTTCGCTGTCATTCTTTTTGTATAGCGTTACCTTGTTTACTGCAGTGTCGGACATTGTCTTTTCGACAGTGTATTCTTTAGACAAATTGTTGTCAATATAGTCTTTCAGTGCGCTCATTTCAGTTCTTCCAGCCCTTCATTTAACAGTAATTCAGCGGTTTGATAGATATCGTAATTGTGGTTTATTGCAAAAATAAGGATACTGTCTCTTTTTAAGCGTGGATAAAGAGGCGATTTCCCGCTGTATTTCAGTGCTGTCTGACACTGCTCAAGCGTCATTTTCATAGCAAGAGCAAGGCGTACTATTTTGTCTGTTGAAGGAATTTTGCGGCCGTTGATAACATCATAAAAATAAACATAGCCGAAATCTGATTTGTTTATTATATCTGATTTTGACATGCCGCTGTTATTTACAACATCGTTCCAGAATTTCTTTAAATTGATTTCAATAAGAGAATCAGAATTACTTTCCAGATATGTGTTGATATCAATATTTTTGCCTTTCAATTCATCAAGCAATTCTTTGGTTTCTTTTGAAAACATTGTTTTGTCTCCCGGTGATTTAATCAGTATACTATTATTTTACCAGTAAATTTGTTTTTTGCATCTTCAAGGCATCTTGCTCCGTCCTCAATATAAATAGTTTTCAGGTTAGGAAAGCATTTACAGAAGAATATAGAGTCAGCGAACTGAAGTTCACATGATTTTGGAATTTTCAGTGTTTCCAGATATTTGTTAGGCTTTTGAGGCGGATTGAAAATTATGTTTTCGGGAAGAGTAAAAGACTTGTCTTTTTTCGACGAAGGATAAAGTGTCGTATTCTTTCCTACAAACAAAACTCCGTCTTTGTCAAATGCGGATTTGCTGCCGTCTTCAACGTATACGGCTTCCAGTGCTTCGTTGATTTCATACATTGACGGGAATGAAGTTGCGTTTTTATGCAGTCTGATTATTTTCAGATTGTAACATTCTGAAAGATTGCAGATGTTTTCAATTCCTTTGCACCATGATGGAATAGTCAGATCTGACAAATCAGACGCAGGACAAATAAATCTTAAAACCCAGTATTGGGAAGTCCAGTAATAAAGTGCGCCGTCAATGAATTTGTATTGAGAATTGTCAATGTTAATTGTCTCAAGTTTCAGACAGTTATCGCAGAACTCCCCGACAATTCCCAAATTGGCGTCGGGCATATTGATTGTGGTCAAAGATGAAAGATTATTAAAGCATCTGCTCTGAAGGTATATGGATTTTCGGCTGTTGTCATTTTCAAATGTTATTGTTTTGATTTTGCTGTTATCCTTGAATGCGTTCTTTTCGATTCTTGCAACAGGTTTGCCGTCGATGACTGCCGGAATAACCACAGAAGATGAGTTGCCCGTGTATTTAGTTATACTTAGTTTCTCACCGGAACTTCCGTAAGGAGCCGTCTCAAAACTGTCATATTCTTTCTCTGTTGTTTGAACAGTCGTTTTTTCGGGTTCATCAAAATTAACATCGTTATTGTTATTTCCGCTTGCTGACGGAGAACTTCCGCCTGTTGTCTGAGATTTTTCCGGTCTTTTTGAGGCTGAAGACGAATTAGTGTTTTTGGATGATTTTTCTTCGGCGTTTTCAGAAACGTTATTATTGACTGCTGTTTTTTCTTCTCCTGTTATCTTATCTTTGATTTTTCCAAGCAGGCTTTTTTTCTCTGTTGTTACCTCTTTTACTTCAAATACTTGTTCTCCTTTAGAATTTGTAACAGGTTCGCCGTTTTTATCGGTAACGGCTATGAGCGTTGTTTGTGCCGGCACATCGCTTACAGCGTCTGCGGGGATAAGCGCGAGAATTAAAAATACAACAAAAACAATAAGAATTATGAACAGTGCAATAGCGAAAGCTAAAGTCTTTTTGCTTGAAGTAATTCGTTTGAACAATTCTTCAAGTTTAGTTTTAATTTGTAAAAACACAGGCAGTTTTTCTGCATTATCAAATGTCATATTTGCTTGCAGATTAGTGTTTATTTCACTAAAGCAACTAAGACAGAAAGAAGCTTCCTCCGGCATCTGTGCGCCGCAGTTAGGGCATTTTTTGTTCACTCTTTTCACCGCTTTCCCCAAAAATTCGACATTAATATTATAATTGTTAGACCGTAATTTGTAAACAAGGATTTTAGTAAATGTACACTGTCAGAGAATAGATTAATTCCAAAAAAACAATTACAATATACACTGTAACGAAATTCGTGTTTGATGTAATGAAAAACGATTAAATTTTACATTGAAACGTCAATCGTACTATAATACTTTACAAATTGTGGTGAACGGAGAAAATGATGCGGATACTTTGCTGTGACGATAAAACAGAAATTACTGATTTTCTTGAGGAAAATATAAGAAATATCTGTAAAAACGTTGATATAAATGCGGATGTCCGCTCATTTAATACAGCAGAATCACTTATCGGCTTTTGTACGAAAAACAGCGCCGACATTCTGTTTTTGGATATTGATTTGGGAAGAGTTAACGGAATCAGCGTTGCGAAGGCGCTTAATACAATTCTTCCGGCTTTACAGATTATTTATATTACGGGTTATGCAAAATACGTTAACAAAATTTGTTATACGAATTTTGAGAATATTTTAATTAAACCGATTTCCGTAGAAAAACTGCGTTTCGTTTTTTGTCAGGCAATCGGCAATGTCAGCTCTCATAAATCTACCGCGCTTATTCTTCATCGGCAAAACGAAATAGCGGTTATCAATGTTGACGATATAGTTTTCATTGAAAGCCAGAAAAGGAAGATATTAGTCTATTTAAAAAACGGAAAAATCGAAGACGCATATTACAAAATCAGTGAGATATTTACACAGCTTCCTTCAAAATTTATTTTCTTCCACAGAAGCTATATTGTTAACATGGATTACATAAAACAGATAACATCAACCAAGCTATCGCTGTCTGACGGACATACCGTTCCCATTCCCGCAAAAAAGTACAAGGGAATTATTGAAACGTATATGGAATACTGCAAGATGGGACTGTGAATGTTTTGAGCGATCTTTTGATAAACACATTGAATACGTTTGTAACAGCGCTGGAACTGACGATTTATTTATTGTTTTTCTGGGTCAATTTAAAAGCGAAGGTAAAATGGCAGAAATTTTTTCTGCTGTACGGAGCGCTGATCAATGTAATATATTTTGTTGTAAGGCGTTTCGGCCTTAATACTGTTACTTTTCAGGATGTATTTAATGTTCAGATGAATTTTCCTATTTGGACTTTTTTCTGTTTTCTTATATTTTTCATTATTGTATATATTTCATTTTCAGACAAGTTGTTGAAAAAACTGCTTATGATAGCGCTGCAGTTTTTGTTAACGGTTTTGGTTGATGCAATATCATCAATAATTTTCGTCCAAATTACTGGTTCATCTGTTGATAATGTTGGAAAATATCCGTTGCAGGAATTGTTGTGTCACAGCCTCTTTATTATGCTTATTGTTTTGATACTGCTGTCGGTAAGCGTAGTGCTCAACAAAAAAGCACAGTATCTTAAAAGCGGAAACATTGGCTTTATTTTATTGGTATATGCAACACAGTTTGCGCTTTTTGTTATGCTTATCTACACAAAAGCAAATCATTATACAGCTTCATTTATTGTTTTTATAGTTATAATGGATTTCCTATGTATGTGTATAGATATTCTCCTTATTGTTCATATGAACAGAATAGGCAGATTGGCAACGCAGAAAGAACAGCTGGCAACAGCGCTTGAAATACAAAAGGCGGAAAACAAATATAACAAATCTATCATCGATAATAATGAGGCGATGGCAAAGATTAGGCATGACTATATCGACCAGATGCAGGTCGTTAAACTCCTTGTGGAGTCTGACGACAAAAGCAGCAGACTTAAGGCAATTCATATTCTTGAAAAACTCAGTGCTGCAGTTCATCGAACATCAACAGAACAATACTGTGAAAACAAAACTATCAACGCACTGCTTACTGCCAAAACTCAGGATTTTGAAAAAAACAATATCAAATACGATATAAAATGTCTTATTCCTTCAAATACGTTTGTCGATGATCTGGCGCTTTGCAGTGTGTTTTCAAATCTTATTAACAATGGTATAGAGGCCGCTCAAAAGTGCAGTCAGCCTTATGTGGATATTTACGCAAAAGGTGACGACGACAAGCTTCTTATAAATATCAAAAATTCAGTTGATGAAAATATCACAGTTATACCGATTAAAATAAAGGCACGGTTTACTACAAAAGAAGATAAAAATAATCATGGCTTCGGAGTTTCAATAGTTAAAAATATTGTTGAAAAATATAACGGGGTAATATCAGCCGATTGTAAAGACGGTTGCTACGAAGTGACTATTCTGTTTCAGGCGGATAATTCATTAGTTTCATAAAAAACGGCTTTGCATTAAGCAAAGCCGTTTTTATAATGTTAAATTCTAATTTAAACTGTAAAATCCGTTTGTTTTTACCAAAGTGCTTTATAGATATCCAGGATGTCGTCTTTTGTTGTTTCCTTAATGGTATTTGACGGTGAGCCGGAAGCGAGGGCGTCGTCTGCCATCTTTGACATATTTTCAAAGAATTTATCCTTGTCTACGCCAAATCCCTCGAGTGTTGGAACATTGCAGGTTTTGCAGATTTCGTCACACGCGTCAATGAATTTTTTGGCGGCAGCTTCATCGCTGTCTTCTGCGCCGGCTTTGCCGATTGCTCTTGCCATATCTGCAAAACGGCTGTATGCGCCGTCATAAGCAAATTTATAGCACTCGCACATAAGCATAGCGTTGCTAAGTCCGTGAGGTACGTGGAAAAGAGCGCCGATGGGTCGGCTCATTCCGTGAATAATTGTTACGGAGGCGTTGTTGAAGGCAATACCTGCTTCAAGCGCCGCAAGACTCATCTGGGCTCTTGCTTCAACATTGTCGCCCTGAGCATAAGCGATGGGAAGATACTTGAATATTCTCTTTATTGCCGAAAGAGCAAGATCGTCTGTCATCGGCTGCTGCTTTCTTGAAGTATATGCTTCTGAAGCGTGGCACAGCGCGTCAAGGCCTGTAGCCGCCGTAACTGACGGGGGAGCAGTTATTGTAAACGCTGGGTCGTCGATGGCAAGATCAGGCATAAGAACAGGACCTTTAAGCAGCATTTTTATGTCTTCTTTTGTGTTTGTGATTATTGTAAACTGAGTTGCCTCAGAGCCTGTTCCGCTGGTTGTGGGGATTGCTACCATCGGCGGGGTAGGTACTGTAATAACTTTGCCGAGATAGTCGTCAATGCATCCGCCGCTGGTTGCAACGGCTCCGATCGCTTTCATTGAATCTATGGGAGAACCGCCGCCCACTGCGATAAGAAAATCGCATTCTTCTTTCTTCCAGATTTCAAAGCCTGCTTCAATCATAATGTCGGTAGGTTCGCCTGTAATTCCGTCAAACACGGCGTAGGCTGTGTTTTCGCTGTCTAAAATATCAGTAACTCGCTTTACATTACCCAGTTTTACCATCATCGGGTCGGTAACGATGAGGGCTTTTTTACCGAAAGCTCCTATGTATGACGCGGCGTCCTTAAGTGCGCCCTCGCCATAAAATACCTGTTTTGGCATAATAAATTGATAGCCCATAATATACACCTCTTAGATAAAAATCAATTCATGTTGTATTATAGCACGATTTCTTAATAAATCCAATAGTTTTTCGTATTTACAAAGGTTACTTATCTGATATAATAAATGTAATAAATTAAGATCAGCGAGGCGTAAAAATGAAAGAAAGTGTAATTCAATTCGGAGAAGGTAATTTTTTGCGTGGATTTGCAGACTGGTTTATAAATGGCCTGCGCGAAAAAGGACTTTTTGACGGAAAAGTAGTAATTGTCCAGCCGATAGAAAGAGGACTTACAGACATTATCAACCAGCAGGACGGAGTTTATAATCTGTTCCTCAGAGGTATAAAAAACGGCGAGCCGACAGTTGAGCATACACGCGTCACAGCGGTTTCAAGGGCTATAAATCCTTACTCTGATTTTGACGCATATCTTGAGCTTGCCCATAATCCCGATATGCGATTTATCATTTCTAATACTACCGAAGCGGGCATTGCATATGACCCCGATTGTCAGTTCGGCGACAAGCCGCATTCGTCATTCCCCGGTAAATTGACCCGCTTGCTTTTTGAGCGTTTCAGCGATGGGCTTCCGGGCTTTATAATTCTTTCCTGTGAGCTTATAGACAACAACGGAAAAGAACTTCGGTCCTGCGTTCACCGTTACGCACGTCAATGGGGCCTTTCAGCAGAATTTGAAAAATGGCTCGATGAGGAAAATTCTTTCTGCAATACTCTTGTTGACCGTATCGTTACAGGTTATCCGAAAGAAGAAGCTGAGAAGCTCTGCAAAGAACTCGGCGAAGAAGACCGGCTTCTTGATACCGCAGAGATATTCCACCTTTGGGTTATTGAGGGTAATTTTGAAGATGAACTGCCGCTTCAGAAAGCAGGCTATAATGTTGTCTGGACAGACGACGTTGCGCCATACAAAAAGCGAAAGGTGCGCATTCTTAACGGTTCCCATACGTCAATCGTCTGCGCCGCATTGCTTTGCGGACTTGAAACGGTAGGGGAAAGCGTTAATGACGAAATTGTCGGCGTATTTTTAAAAGAATGTCTTTATAACGAGATAGTTCCAACCCTTGGCGGAAGCGACGATACAGTTAAATTTGCAAATGATGTAATGGAGCGTTTCGCCAATCCGTATATACGCCATCTGCTTCGTTCAATTGCACTGAACAGCGTCAGCAAATACTCAGTAAGAGTTTTGCCTACCGTTATGGAATACAAAGAAAAGTTCAACGAATGGCCGAAAGGTCTTACCTTTGCTCTGGCGGCGCTTATCAGATTTTATAAAACAGACGAGCCAAGCGATCTTGAGAAAAATATAACTGCAATCAAAAATGCAGACATTGACGAGATACTTTCAAACAAAGCGCTGTGGGGCGCAGACCTGACTGAAATGGCAGAGCCTGTTAAAAAAGCATATGAAAAGATTGAGCAGGACGGAGCAAGAAAGGCAATCGAATGGATACTATCAGAATAAACGAAAAAGACAACGTAGCCGTTAACCTTAAAACAGGCCATAAAATTGCGCTGGAGGATATTGCTGTCGGCAGTCCTGTAATCAAGTACGGTTTTAAAATAGGCACAGCGATTAAAGATATTTCAAAAGGCGAAGCGGTGCATACCCATAATCTTAAAACTGCTTTGTCGGGAACGGAAACGTTTGAGTATATACCGGAGATTGAAACACTCAAAGCTAAAACGCCTGCAACAATTAAAGCTTACATAAGAGCAAACGGCGAAATAGGAATAAGAAACGACGTGTGGATTGTGCCCACTGTGGGCTGCGTTAACGGAATTGCCCGTACTCTTGCAGAAAAGACCGGAGCGTTTGCCTTTACTCATCCTTACGGGTGCAGTCAGCTGGGCGGAGATCAAACGGTTACTCAGCAGATATTAAAAGGTCTTGTGCTTCATCCGAACTCCGGCGGCGTTCTGGTGCTTGGTCTTGGATGTGAAAACAATAATATCGGCGCTTTTGAGCCTCTTCTGGGCGACTGCGACCGTCAGCGAATACGCTTTTTGAATGTACAGGACTGTGAAGATGAAATCAGCGAAGGCGTTTCATTGATTAAAGAACTTCAGAAAATAGCGGAAAATGACGGTAGAGAAGAAGTTCCAGTCAGCCGTCTGAAAATAGGACTTAAGTGCGGCGGAAGCGATGGGCTTTCGGGAATTACCGCAAACGCTGTTGTCGGCGGGGTTTGCAACAGGATTGCTGCAATGGGAGGTTCTGCCGCTTTGAGCGAAGTGCCAGAAATGTTTGGCGCAGAGCAGGTTCTGTTTCGCCGCTGTGTAAGCCGTCAGGTCTTCGACAAGGCTGATAAAATGATCCATCGTTATAAGCAGTATTTGCTTGACCATAATCAGCCGGTATCTGAAAATCCGTCTCCCGGAAATAAAGCGGGAGGAATTACAACCCTTGAGGAGAAGTCGCTGGGCTGTGTTCAAAAAGGCGGAGTTGCGCCTGTTACCGATGTTCTTGATTACGGCGACGTGCTTACAACACCCGGGCTAAGTCTCGTTAACGGTCCGGGAAACGATATGGTTGCCGTTACAAATCTTACGGCGGCAGGCTGTCATCTTATTTTGTTTACAACAGGCCGCGGAACACCTCTCGGTGCCCCTGTGCCTACAATAAAGATTTCATCAAACACTCCTCTTTCTGTAAAGAAATCATGCTGGATTGACTTTGACGCCTTTTCTTCGGACATTGATAAAAAGGCGGATGAACTTTTCGGCCTTGTTCTTGATGTTGCCTGCGGAAAAGAAACAAAAAATGAAGAAAACGGATATCGTGATATAGCGATTTTCAAGTCCGGAGTTACGATGTAAAAAATCGGCGGCGGAGCAAAAGCTCTGCCGCCTTTATATTATTTAATTTACACCTGCAAATTTTGCAACATATGTTCTGTGTTTAGTCTTATTTATCTATAAAAATAATTTTTTAATTGCAAAAGGCGTCTGTTTTAGCTATACTTGAATTATCGTGGTGCGCTGTGAGCTTATAGCTCGGCGGCGCCATTATTCGATGGGGATTTTATATCGCATTAAGGAGACATGTTTATGAACAACTTACCCATTTGGCAGGACATCGATGTGTTCAGCATCGGCACAGAAAAACGTTCTGCAGCGGGCTTTCCGCGAGATGTAAAAACGGGAGAGGAAAAGCGCAGATGCTTGAACGGTATCTGGAAATTTAAGTTTCTCCCTGACAGTGTTATGACGATTGAAGGCTATCAGTCGCCTGATTTTGATACTTTTTCTTTTGATGATCTTCAGGTTCCGTCTGAATGGCAGATAAAGGGATACGGTACTCCGATGTACACAAATGTTAATTACCCGTATCCTATTTCCCGCGTGAATATTCCGTCTATTAACGATAAGAAAAATCCGCAGGGCCTTTATATCCGCGATTTTGAACTTAACGAAGAAGATTTTAAGGACAATATTTTTATCCATTTCGGCGGCATAAACTCATGCGGCGAGGTATATGTTAACGGAGTGTTTGCCGGCTATTCTCAGGATACTTTTGACGAGACTGAGTACGACATTACAAATCTTGTTCACGCCGGAAAAAACCGACTGGCGGTAACTGTTCATCAGTTCTGCGACGGCAGCTATCTTGAAGACCAGGATATGTGGCGCCTTTCCGGTATTTTCAGAGATGTTAATCTCATTTTCAAACCGAAAGCATATATTGAAGATTTCTTTATGCGCAGTGAGTTTAGCGACGGTTATAAATCAGCGCAGTTTAAGATCGACATTGACGTTGAGGCTAGGGGAACAGATTATCCCGGCGGTTCGGCTAAAGTTCAGATTATTGATGCAAACGGCAACGAATTTGCGCTTTTGACAGCTGATGTTCCGTCTCTTGCAAACGGCTCAAAAATTACTGTCAGCGCATGTGCAGATGTAAGCGGCATGGAACTTTGGAGCCATGAAAATCCGTATCTTTATACTGTTCGCGTTTCTCTTGACAACGGTTCAGATACACTTGATCTGCGCGAGCATAAGTTCGGCTTCAGAGAAGTTAAAATCCAGAAGTACGACCCTGAGACCCACAGAGGACCGTTTATTCTTCTTAACGGTGTTCCGCTTAAGATATGCGGTGTAAACCGCCACGATTTCCACCCGGACTACGGCCATGCCGTTCCTGAGGAAATTATCCGTTCAGATCTTGAATTGCTTAAGAAGAGCAATATTACAAATGTGCGCACATGCCATTACCCCAATTCACGCCGATTCTATGAGCTGTGCGATGAAATAGGAATTTTGGTAATGAGCGAAAACAACCTGGAGACCCACGGACTTGCAAAGCAGATTCCTGCCAACAATCCGAAGTGGAGCGCACAGTGCTGTTACCGTATGACAAATATGGTAAATTCATTTAAGAACCACTCATGCATTCTCTTCTGGTCACTGGGCAACGAAAGCGGCAACGGCACCGCGTTTGCAGATATGAAAAACGCGGCGATGAAGATAGATACAACACGTCCTTATCATTATGAGCCTGACGCTCATCTTGAGGTATCTGATCTGTTCAGCGAGATGTACACCGTACAGACCCAGATGAAAGAGATCGGCGAGAATAAGCCACATATTCATTCCCGCGCTCTTTGGAACAACGGAATGGGTTACCGCCTTACTCCTGAAATGTACAGGGATAAGCCGTTTATCGAATGTGAGTATTCCCACGCCATGGGTAACTCAATGGGCAACTTCTCCGATTATTGGAACGACTTTAAGAAGTATGACCGTCTTGCCGGCGGATATATCTGGGATTTTGCCGACCAGGCTATTCATACAATTACGGCTGACGGAAAAGACAAGTGGAATTACGGCGGCGACTTCGGCGATAAACCCAATGACGGAAACTTCGCATTTAACGGCGTGTTCAGAGGCGACCGTTCGCCAAATCCACATTATTATGAAGTTGTAAAATGCTACCAGCAGGCAGATTTTACTCTTATCGGCAATTCAATCCATATTCTCAACCGCTTTATGTTTACTCCGCTTTCGGCGTTTGAACTCAGAATTACGCTTTCTGACCAGTCCGGAGTAATTGAAGAAAAGACGGTATCACTGCCTGATGTTGGCTATATGCAGAAAGCAAAAGTTGACGTTCCGTTTGATATGAATGTCAGCGATGAAAAGATGATTGATGTTTATCTCGTCCTTGCAAACGACGCTATGCACCTTCCGAAAGGTCACGTTATGGCGAGAGAACAGTTTGTCATCGGTCATTACGATTTCTCGGTCAAAAAGGAAAAGCCCGGCAGTGTTACTCTGGGAGAAACTCCTTCTCTTTACGTTGTCAGCGGCGACAATTTTAGCATTGCCGTTTCAAAGAAAACAGGTGAACTGACGTCATATGAACTTGAGGGAAAAGAATGTCTCAAATCCGGTATTCGTCCGTGCTTCGGCAGAGCCAATACAGACAACGAGCGCATTGCTCAAATCCCGTTTGAATGGGTTCGCACCCTTATCGGTCTTAACGCTTTCAAGAATGCAAGCAAGGTTATGTTCCCGACTTCGGTAATCGCCGCATGCGGCAGAAACGCTGTTAAGATAACCGTTTCATGGGCGGCAAAGTATCTCGATAATGTTACAACTGAGTATATTATTCTTCCTTCAGGCAAAGTCGTTACTACGCTTACCTGCAGAAATATAACTCCTGTTGATATGCCCCGTTACGGCCTTACTTTTGAACTTGCAAACGGAATAGACGGCGTTTCGTATTACGGTAAAGGTCCCCATGAAAATTACTGCGACCGTAAAACAGGCGCTTATCTTGGCGTTTATCATTTCCCATCGGCTGAGGACTTTATCCACGACTATCTCTATCCTCAGGAAAATGCAAACCGCTGTGACGTTCGCTGGCTTGAGGTGGGAACGGATACCGTCTTGAAAGTTGAAGCGGTAGGAAAACCCTTTGAGGCAAGCGTTCATCCTTATTCTCTTGAAGAACTGGATAAAGCAACGCATTCCTGCGATCTTGCAAGAAGAAACAGCCTTACTGTTAATATTGACGGCGGTCAGTACGGCGTCGGAGGCGACGTTCCTGCTATGGCAACGCTGAAGCCTCAGTACAAATTGCCGAAATTCCAGACACTTACAATGAAGTGCGTTTTGTCTTTCAGCAAAAAGTAAAAAAATGATATAAAAATACGGCAGAGGATTTTTCCTCTGCCGTTCTTTTGTTTTGGTAGATTGTTAATCAAACAACACCCTGAGCCATCATAGCGTCTGCAACTTTCATGAAGCCGGCAATGTTTGCGCCGACAACAAAGTTGTCTTCTGCGTCATACTGAGCGCAGGCTTCTTTCATGTTGTGGTAAATGTTTACCATGATGTTCTGAAGCTTTGCGTCAACTTCGTCAAATGTCCAGCTTGAACGGATGCTGTTCTGACCCATTTCAAGAGCGGAAGTAGCAACACCGCCTGCGTTTGAAGCTTTACCGGGAAGGAACAGAATCTTGTTTGAAAGGAATACTTCTGTTGCAGCTGCGTCGGTGGGCATGTTAGCGCCTTCGCATACTGCGTAGCAGCCTGTTTCAACAAGATGCTTAGCCTGTGCTTCGTTGATTTCGTTCTGTGTTGCGCAGGGAAGTGCAACATCGCATACAACGCTGTCCCAAACACTGCCTTCGTGGTATGTTGCGGTGGGATGAGTATTTACATACTCCTTGATGCGCTTTCTTTCTACTTCCTTAATCTGCTTAACGGTTTCAACGTCGATACCGTTTTCATCGATTATATAGCCTGTTGAGTCTGAGCAGCTGATGATTTTAGCGCCGAGCTGTTCAGCTTTTTCCATAGCGTAAATAGCAACGTTACCTGAACCTGAAACGGCAACCTTTGCGCCGTTGAGGTCTTTGCCGTGGTCTTTAAGCATTTCCTCTGTAATGTAAACAAGACCGTAGCCTGTTGCCTCTGTTCTTGCAAGTGAGCCGCCGAAGCTGAGACCCTTACCTGTAAGAACGCCTTCTGAACGGTTTGTCAGTTTTTTGTACTGACCGTAGAGATAACCAACTTCTCTTGCGCCTGTACCGATATCGCCTGCGGGAACGTCTTCGTCAGCGCCGATATATTTGTAAAGCTCATTCATGAAAGCCTGGCAGAAACGCATAACTTCCATGTCGCTCTTACCCTTGGGGTCAAAGTCTGAGCCGCCCTTTGCGCCGCCGATGGGCAGGCCGGTAAGGCTGTTTTTGAAGATCTGCTCAAAACCAAGGAATTTAATAATAGAAAGGTTTACGCTGGGGTGAAGGCGAAGACCGCCCTTGTAAGGTCCGATAGCTGAGTTGAACTGAACACGGTAGCCGCGGTTAACGTGAACCTGACCGTTGTCGTCTACCCACGGAATGCGGAACATGATCTGGCGTTCCGGCTCAACAAGGCGTTCAAGCAGACCGGCTTTCTGGTACTTAGGATCTGTGTTAACAACGGGAGCAAGCGCTTCCAGTACCTCTGTGGCAGCCTGGATAAATTCAGGCTGATCCGGGTTCTTTGCTTTTAAATCAGCAAGAACTTTTTCTGTGTATGTCATAAATATCCCTCTTTTACGGGGCATGCGCCCCAAAAATATTATGGCAAAATTATATCAATTTAGTACACTAAAGTCAACGAACACAAGCTCATTTTTCCATTATGCACAAAAATTCAAAACGTGAATTTTCGCTCACGGCAAAATTAAATAAAAACTTTTAACAATGATAAATGTCCTAATGCGGCGTATCTGTTAAATTTTTTTCGATTTAATAAGAAAAGGGACGGCAGTTAAGCCGTCCCCAAGGTTGTTTTTTATTCGCAGATGAGCTGGCCGTAGCCTTTTCCTCGTTTGTAGATAACTTTAGTGTCTCCGTTTGTGCCGAGATAAACAAAGAAACTGTGACCCAGCATTTCCATCTGGACGATTGCTTCGTCGTCCGTCATCATTTGAAGCGAAACTTCCTTTTTGCGCTGAATGTCTATTGAGGAGGAGTCGAAATCCTCAAAGTTGTCCATTGTTATTTCTTCGCTGATTGGCTCCATAGCTGCAGCGATTTCGTCAATTCCGCCCTTGCGCTTCTTGTCAACAAGGTAAGTCTTAAGTTTGCGCAGTTTGCGTTTAAGATCGTCAACCGCCATGTCGATTACCGGTTCAATTTTGTCTGCGGTTGCTTCGCCTCTGATAAACGAGCCGATATATTTTACGGTTATGTCGCATTTATAACCGTCTTTGAGCTTTGAAAGCGTTACGTCAAATGACGCGGTGTCAGGCAGCATTTTTTCAATTCTTTTGAGTTCATGCTCAATGCCGTCCTTTGCGCCCTGTTTCAGGTCAAAACCTCTTGCTGTAATGTTGATCATAATATCACCCCTTTGGGAATTCGGAGAATATCTCCGTATCTATATTATATAACATATTTTCATATATAAAAAGTATTTACCTTTTATTCAGTTTGTAGTATAATATTATACCGGTGAGCAAAGATGACATCTGACTTTACAAGAACTATTGATTTAATAGGCCGTCCTGCTTTTGAAAAACTGCAGAACAGCAGTGTCTGCGTTTTCGGCTGCGGCGGCGTTGGCTCATATGTCGTTGAGGCGCTGGCCAGAAGCGGCGTAGGCAGAATAACAATTGTTGACAATGATGTCGTAGACCGCTCAAATATCAACAGACAGCTTATTGCGCTTAATTCAACGGTGGGTATGCCGAAAGCGCAGGCGGCGGCAGAGCGTGTTGCCGATATAAACCCTGACTGCGTTGTTACTCCTGTTGAACTTTTTTTTGACAGTGAACATACCATTCCGCTGGATTTTGATTATATAGCGGACGCTATTGACAGTGTGCCGTCAAAATTGTTTTTGATTGAAGAAGCGGCAAAGCGGGGAGTGCCGGTTATCAGCGCTATGGGAACCGGCAACAAATTTAATCCATCTGAATTTGAAGTATCGGATATAAGCAAAACTTCCTATTGCCCGCTGGCAAAGAAAATGCGCTACGAGCTGAGAAAGCGCGGAATAAATCACCTTAAGGTAGTTTATTCACGGGAGGAGCCTGCCGTTAGAGCAGTGCCTCCTGCCAGTATTTCTTTTGTGCCCGGCTCAGCCGGCCTGCTTATGGCGGGAGAAATTATTAAAGATTTGATTAAATAATAAAAACAGCGGTAATTTTGAGTTCAAAGTTGCCGCCTTTTCTTGTTTTTTAGTGAGGATAGAATATGTCTAAGCAAAGAAGGACAGCCGTTGATAAACTGAGAACTCTGCTTTTCGGCAAAGACCTGAGAATAACAAAGGGTGAGCCGTATACACAAGTCAGAGAATTTGACTTTTCTTCATATTACCCTGAGGATAAATATATTAGTTTTCAGGAGAAGCCGGAGGAAAATGTATTTGATATAAGAAATTACGGAGCCGTTGCAGGCGATACCACCGTTGATAACAGCCGCGCTATAAACAGCGCTGTCATTGATGCGGCAAAATGCGGCGGAACTGTTTTGATAGACGGCGGCGAGTATTTTTCATCGACTGTTGTTCTTGAAAGCGGCATAACGCTGTTTGTTTCGGAATTTTCTTCGCTGACTGCAGTGCCATCCGGAAAAAATTTCAAAAACAAAGCCCTGGTTTACGGCGAAGGAATTGAGAATGTAACAATTACCGGCGGCGGCTCGATAAACGGAAGCGGCCACCTTTTCGGTCTTAAGCCGTTGATGGACAAAAATATGACCGAGCCTGACAAATATATAGATGTTATTGAAATGCGCCGTGATTACAGAGCCCAGCTGAGGTTTGCTCACTCGTCAAAATACGGCGGACCGCTCTGCCTTGTGGAATGTAAAAATGTTAACCTTAGCAATTTCAAAATAGTAAACAGCGCCTACTGGACCTGTCGGCTCCAGATGTGCAGTAATGTCTACGTGAAAAACGTTATTATAAATAACAACAGAAACGTTGCAAACGCTGACGGCTTTGACGTTGTGGGCGGAAGCAATCTTGATTTTGACCATTGCTTTGTTTCCACTGCGGATGACGGCTTTGTCTTCAAACACGCTGTATGGCTGGGAAGCAGCGGCATTATGGAGCATATTGCTGTTAAGAACTGCGAAGTCATTTCTCGCACAAACGCCGTTAAAATCGGAACAGAAACGACTTATGATATAAACGATATTACAGTTTCTGACTGCCGCCTCTTTATGACTGATCTTTACCCGGGTTCAGTAAGCGGAATTAGTATTGAAGCCTGTGACGGTTCGGTTGTAAGTAACGTAACTTTTAGAAATATTGAGATGGAGCGATGCACTTGCCCGATTTTTATAAGAGTGGGGGACCGCAACCGCGCCGCTGAGGTAACAGCAGAAAGCGCAAACGCCGTTGAATACGGCGGAAAGAAGAAAAAAGGCGGTACTGTAGGCGCCGATTTGTTCGGCGGCAAAAGCAGAATAAACGGAGTTCTTATTGAAAACGTAAAAGCCCTTGAGGCGGAACTTCCGATTATTATCGCAGGTTACCGAAAAGGCGGCAAAACAGTAAGGGCGGAAAATATCGCTCTTAAAAATATTGATATTACTTATGCCGAAAGACCTGAAACGGTGGACAGACGTCTGTTCATTCCCGAATATGCAAAAGTTTATCCCGAGTGCTGGCGTTTCAGAAATCTTCCTGCTTACGGAGTTTGGGCGCGACACGTTTCGGCATTGACGATTGAAAACGTAAAAATCAACCATCCTCTTGATACGTGGAAAAAGGAAAAAATATTTATCGACTGCACCGTTGATGAAAAATAAATAAAAATGAAAGGCAATATAAAAGAGCAGGGAATGTCCCTGCTCTTTTTGCGTCACCTCTTTATATATCTGCGCATAGGATAAAGCAGCAGAATTGAGGTGTTCATTTTGAAATTATGCGATATAAAAGAAAATCAGTCGGCCGAAATAGTCAGCGTGGACAGTAGTTCGCTGTCGCTCAGACGTCTTTCAGATCTGGGCTTTTGCGTTGGTGAAAAGGTCAGCTGTACCCATATAAACCCTCTGGGGTCGCCTATCGCTTACCGAGTCAGAGGCAGTCAGATTGCTCTAAGGAAAAAGGACGCTGCCGGGATAGGAGTGATAAGGTGAGCCGCCGTACCGTGGCGCTGGTGGGCAACGCCAACGTGGGCAAGAGCACGGTCTTCAATGAAATAACAGGAATGAAACAGCATACCGGCAACTGGACCGGTAAAACGGTAGATACAGCCAGCGGCGAATACTACTATAAGTTTAACGATTATACCCTGGTTGATCTGCCGGGTACATACAGTCTGCTTTCATCCTCTGAGGAAGAAAGAGTTGCCCGTGACTTTCTTATCTGGAATAAGGTGGACTGTGTGGTAATAGTTGCTGACTCAACAAATCTGCTTCGAAATCTCAATCTGGTTCTGCAAACCCTTGAATTAACAGGTAACGCCGTGCTTCTTCTAAATCTATGGGACGAAGCTGATAAGCGAAATATTATTATAGACAAGAAAAAGCTTTCCGAGCTACTCGGCATACCTGTTGTGTCCTCCACCGCAAGAAGCGGAAAAGGGGTCAACGAACTGCTGGAACAGGTTCACAAAATAGTTACAGGTGATTGCTGTCCTGAGCAACTGCGAGTAAAATATGTCAGTCCTATTGAGCAGGCGGAAAGGCGCTGTGAAAAAGGGCTTTCAAAATATTTCAAAACGGATATAGATATGCGTTTTCTGGCGCTTCGTGTTCTTGAGAACGATCCCAGCTTCAACGCTTCGCTGGAGAAAAATCTCTCCGGTGGTTTTCAGGATGATTTTGACGTGCTGAAAAGCCGCGAAATACTTTCTCGCTTTAATTTTGACGGCGAAAACTATGTTCAGTCCGTTACCGCCTCAATATCTCAGCAGGCTGAAAGAATATTTTCTCAGTCGGTAAAACAGCTGCCGTCCCGTGAGGAGAAAAAGCAGAATATGATAGACAGGGTTCTGCTTGGCAGATATACGGCGGTGCCTGCAATGCTGCTTCTTGTGGGCGTTGTTTTGTGGCTGACTATGGTAGGCGCAAATTATCCTTCGTCAATACTGAAAAGCGCTTTTGACGCCGCGGAAGCGTGGCTTGCTTCTCAAAGTCTGGCGTTAGGTATTCCTGACGTTATTGTTAATATGGTGGTTCACGGAGTTCTTCGGGTGCTGTTTTGGGTTGTGGCGGTTATGCTTCCGCCGATGGCGATATTTTTTCCTCTCTTTGCTTTGCTGGAAGCTTACGGAGTGCTTCCCAGAATAGCCTTTAACCTTGACCGCGGGTTTGAAAAATGCGGAGCCTGCGGCAAGCAGGCACTGACCACCTGTATGGCGTACGGATGCAACGCGGTGGGAGTGACAGGGTGCCGAATAATCGATTCGCCGAGAGAGCGGCTTATTGCGATAATTACAAATTCACTAACGCCCTGCAACGGACGTTTTCCTTTATTGATTGTTATAATTTCCATGTTCTTCTGCGATAATTCCTTTGCCGGGGCGGCCGTAATGCTGGCTTTTGTTCTGCTGTCGCTGGCGGCAACAATGCTGTCTGCGAAAATACTGTCGTCAACGGTGCTCCGGGGAGAAAAAAGCGCTTTTGTTCTGGAACTGCCTCCTTACCGCCGTCCTCAGTTCTTTAAAGTAATAGGTGAGACAGTAAAGGAAAAAATAGTTTTCGTTCTGTTGAGGGCAGTAGTAGTTGCGGCTCCTGCAGGTCTCCTTATTTGGTGTCTTGCAAATATTAAAACTGGGGGTTCTTCGCTCCTTGCATATCTTGCAGATTTTCTTGACCCCGCAGGTAGGTTTATAGGTCTTGACGGCGTTATGCTTTTGGCGTTTATTCTTGGGTTCCCTGCCAATGAGATAGTAATTCCCATTGCGCTGATGACATATCTCGCCTCAGGAAATTTAGGTGACTACTCGTCGGTTGACGCTCTCAAAACGATTTTGACGGATAACGGCTGGACCTGGGTTACAGCGCTGTGTGCCGCGGTGTTTTCCATGTTTCATTTTCCTTGCTCAACGACACTGCTTACGATTTGGAAAGAAACCCGTTCGGTAAAGTGGACTGCGTTGTCCGTGATTGTTCCCTTGACACTTGGGGTTACCGTCTGTGCTGTTTTGAATTTTGTTCTGAATTATTTGATCCGCTGAATATGTGTGCTTAAACAAAGAGCGGCTGAAACATTGCGTTTCAGCCGCTTTTCATAATTTTATTTGAATTTATCAGACCACAATCTTTCTGAATTTGCTGGGAGAAATTCCCGTGTTTTTTGTGAAGAAGTAAATGAAATTCGACTCGCTGTTAAAGCCTACTTTTTCCGCTATTTCAGAAATATTCATATCGCTTTTCTGAAGATAATTCTTTGCGTGGTTAAGGCGCGTTATAAGTACATAGTCATAAGGAGATAGTCCTGTCTGCTTTTTAAATATGTTTGAAAAGTGAGAGGGGCTCATATGTATATATTCCGCAATGGATTTTACCGTTATTTCTGAGCCGACGTTTTCGTGAATGTATTTTTTTGCTTCGTGAATGCTTATTTCGTAGTTAGTTTTTCCGGGCTTTATCGGATTTAGCAGTTGCCCGAACAACTCATAAATAAGCATTGAAAGAGAAAATTCGGAAGGTTTGTCGTTAGTTGAAATAGAGTTGTAAATCCTGAAGAGCAGGTCTCTCGTTCTGTCAGGGTCACTGCAGGAGATTATACTGCCGTCTGCTTTCACCACTTCGTCATACATATCGGTCACATTAAGACCGTTGAAATGAAGCCAGACATATTCGAGAGTATCCAGTGTGTAATATTCATGGGGTTTGTGGCAGTCAAGAATTACCGTTTCACCCGCTTTCGCCGTGTACTGAATACCGTCGGAAACGAAAGTAAATGAGCCGTTTATTATATGCGCGATAAGGATACTGTTATAGTCGTCTCTTTTCAAGTGATATCTGTTGTCGCAGTAAAAATGGCCGGCGCTTACAGGATAATAATAAAGCTTCTGGGCCGTTGAGGAAGGCGATGAAAAATAATATTCAGACTTTTTCAAAACTCCCGGTACATTTGCCTTCATATAATTTTGACCTCCGTATGACAGCAGGTGGTTTGTCAAAGTTTAATATAGGAATTATATAACAGCCGATTTTAGGAAGTCAATTTGTTTATCTCATTTATGAAAGATAATAGAATAAAACTGACTGATAAGTAATTTAACTTACTTCTTTTCAAAGGGATAGACAAGCCCCATTTGGGCGCGGCAGTCGTCCATTATTTCCATAACTGCTTTGGTTGATGAAAACGGAACGTAGTCGGACTGCTTTTTGCCGGATTTTATTTCTTCGACTACCCTTGTAAATTCGGTAAGATAGTCCGTCTTTCCGCTGAATGTTTCATTTCCGTCGTCAGATTTCAGTGTTGCCTTTGACGCCATATGGAAAAGCGGCAGGCTTATTGTTCCTTTTTCGCCTTTAATTACGCAGGACTCGCGCAGAGTTGAAAGGGATATGAAAATGCGGCATTTTGTTTCGCCGTAATGAAGCACGATTTCCTCGCTTATGTCTATACCGTCTTTCAGTTTGCCGCTGCACTCCGTTTTGTCGGGCTTTCCGAAAAGATTATAGCAGTATGTTATTGGGTATATGCCTATATCAAGAAGAGCGCCGCCGGCTGTTTCGGGCATGCGCAGTCGTGAAGTGCGTTTCTGGAGCAGTCCCGGAAAAGCATAGTGAATTTCAACATCTGTGATTTTGCCTATTCTGCCGCCTTGTACCCACTCTTTAACTTTAAGCGCTACGTCCGAATACCAGGTCCACATTGCTTCTGCAAAGTAAGTGTTGTTGCTTTCTGCGCATTCAATCAGGCGCTCAACGTCAGAAACGCTTACTCCTACAGGCTTTTCACACAAAACAGGTATTTTTCGATCAAGACTTTTAACGGAGTATTCAACATGAGACGTGTGAGGAGTTGCTATATATACTCCGTCGATTTTGTCTGGGTCCATAGCTTCTTCTGCGCTGTCGCAGACAGCCGCTGAGTATTTTGCGGCGAATTTTTTGGCTTTTTCTTTGTTTCTGCCGTATACGGAAACTATTGTGTGATTGCCTTTTATTATTTCGTCGGCTGTGTGATATGCGATGTTGCCGCAGCCTATATATGCCCATCTGAATTTTTCCATAATCAACACTCCTCAAGATAATCTACAATGATTATTATATTATACTGATGAATATACGTCAATTTTTTGCTGTAATGTCTTTGAAATATATTTTGAATTCATCATTCATAAGTATTTTGTCGTTTTTACTTAAATTTGTCTTGTATTTTGTTTGGAAAATTGTTATTATAATTTGGATAAGGGGGATGTAAACCAATGGAAAAAACAGTCAGAACTTACTCCGCCAAAGAGCGGAACATGTATCTTACCGGTATGTTCGGTCAGAACATGATTTACAGCCTTGTATCAACAGGACTGTACTACTACTTCCAGAACGTAATCTGCCTGCCTGCAATGGCTCTCGGCTGGATTATGCTGGTTGCAAGAATATGGGACGCTATCAATGACCCGATGATGGGCTCAATCGTTGACAAAACGAAGAGCAAGTGGGGCAAGTGCAGACCATATCTTATTTTTGCTCCTATAGCAATATGTGTTATTACAATTCTTACTTTTGTTAACGGCAATTACGCAACAGCAAAAGCAGAAGGCAACACAACTGCAATGGTATTCATCGTAGGCTGGGCAGCTGTATCCTATATCTTCTGGGGTATGTCATTTACAGCCGGCGACGTTCCGCTTTGGGGCATTATCAGCCGTATGTCAGAAAATGAAAAAGACCGTTCCAGCCTGATTTCGCTTGCTCGTATTATCGCTTCTGTCGGCGGCGGACTTATTGTTGCTTCCGCAGTTGCCGGTTCACAGGCTATCAACGGAATTCTTTCAAAAGAAAGTAACGCACAGCCCGGATTTATTATTTTCGGCGTAGTTGTTACTCTTATCGCAACGCTTCTGTTTATCTGCGCCGGTATCGGAACAAAAGAAAATGTTCCGAACGTCGGCGAAAAGAAGACGATGAAAGAAAGCTTTAAGCTTATGTGGAAATGTGTTCCCTTCAGAAAGCTCCTCATTTCAGGTCTTCTTCGTTCACCCTGGCAGCTCCTCAACGTAGTAGCTATGACCCTTTTCTCATACTATTACTGCGAAGGCAACCTTATGAACGCTTTCGGCGACTTTAAGATACTTATTGATATCGCTCTTGTTGCCGGCGGTATGTTTGTGGGTCAGTTCGTAATGATGGCTCTGTGCCCCAAACTTATTACAAAGTATGACGTCAAAAAGATGTACAACTGGTTCTCAGGTCTCTGCGCCGTTCCTTTTGTGCTTATCTATGTTGTATATAAAATCGCTCCGTTTGATCTTGCTCAGATCCAGTGGGCGCTTGTTGACTGCGTTCTGTTCCTTGTAGCCGGCGGACTGTTCGGTGCAATCAACGTGTTCCAGTCAGTTATGATTTCAGACTGCATCGACTATGAAGAGTACCACACAGGCTATCGTCCCGACGGCGTATTCTTCAGCGGCCAGTCATTCATCACTAAGTTCTCAAGCGGTATCGCTTCTATCATTTCCGCTGTTGTTTATTCAGTAGTTGGTTACAGCGATACTAATATCAGCGTTATGAACGAGGCTCTTGCTCAGGGCACTGCTAAGTTTGCAGTTGATTATGCTCAGTATGCAGACGCAATGTGGTTCCTTGTATCAATTCCTCCGGCAATCGGTATGCTTCTCGCCGTTATTCCCACTCTTAAATATCCTATTACAAAGGAAAAACACGACGAGATGCTCAGCGCTCTTGTTGAGCGTCACGCTTCAGAGAGAGAAACTGCTGAAGACTAATAAACCGGTTTTATATCAGTATTTTGGGGTCCGATTAAATCGGACCCTTTTTTATGCTTTTATTTTATTTTGCACTAATATTTCTTGCAATCTCTGTCGTAAACTGGTATTATATTACAAGTAAGGGGGAATTGCATAATGCAAAATAATGTCAGAACCTATACCGCCAAAGAGCGGAACATGTATTTGCTCGGTATGCTCGGGCAGAACATGATTTACAACATCATCGGCACAGGACTTTATTTCTATTTTCAGTCCGTAATTTTCATCCCTGCAATGGCTATCAGTATATTTATGTCTGTAGCGAGAGTTTGGGATGCTATCAATGACCCGATGATGGGTACGTTTGTTGATAAGACGAACAGCAAATGGGGTAAGTGCAGACCGTATCTGCTTTTTGCTCCGCCGGTTATTCTTGTTATCACAATCGGCACATTCATTAACGGTATTTACAGCACATCAAATTCAACGCTGACAAATACTCTTATTGTCGGCTGGGCTGCCGTTTCTTACATACTTTGGGGTATGTGCTACACAGTTGGTGATATTCCGCTTTGGGGCGTTACTTCCCGTATGACGGAAAGCGAAAAAGACCGTGCTTCTATCCTTTCTCTTGCTCGTATCGCAGCAGGTATTGGAAGCGGCCTCGTTCTTCTTTGCATCACCCCCGTTTCTCAGGCTCTCGGCCAGGCTCTGGAAAAGACAGTCGGTTCTACTGCCAAGTCTCAGCAGTACGGATTTATTATCGTTGCGGCTGTTCTTGCTGTCATCGGCTGCGGTCTGTTCCAGCTCACCGGTATTTTTGTACGTGAGCGAGTTGTTTCTAAAGAAGAAAAATTCGGATTTATCGATAACTTCAAAATCATGTGGGGCAACAAACCCTTCAGAAAACAGCTTATTAGCGGTATTCTCCGCTCACCTATCCAGATCCTGCTTGCAGTTGCAATGACGCTTATGTCATACTACTACGGCGACTATTTCGGAAACTATATGCTTTATATGATCATTCTCGGCGGCGCTATCTTCGGCGGCCAGTTTATCGCTATGGCAATCGTTCCGAAACTTACTGAAAAGATTGAAAAGACAAAACTGTTTATCGGATCAACTGTAATCAGCGCAATTCCTTTTGCATTGATTTTCCCGATTTACAAATTGGCTCCTCAGGACCTTGATAAGCCTGTATGGATGGTTGTTCTGTTTATCGTATTCCTGCTTGCAGGCGCAGGCATGGGCGCTCTTACAGTACTTCAGTCAGTAATGATTGCAGACGCTGTTGACTATGAAGAGTACCACAAGGGCTACCGCCCTGACGGCGTTTTCTTCAGCGGCCAGTCATTCATTACAAAACTTTCATCCGGTATCAGCTCAATTATCCAGGGCGTAGGATACTCAATCGTAGGCTTCTCAGGCGACAATGTTAACGCTTGTAACGAGGCGCTGCGCAACGGCGCGTCATTCAAGGCGGATTTCCCGGAATACGCATCAATGATGTTCTTCCTTTGCTCAATTCCGCCTGCCATCGGTCTGTTCCTTTCAATAATTCCCATGAAGAATTATGGTATGACAGACGCAGAGCACCGCTCAATGCTTCAGACTCTTATTGACCGCAGAAATAAAAAGGCGGCTGAAATGGAAGCAGCAGAAACAGAAACAAGCGCATCATAAAATAATAAAATCTAACGGGACGGTTTTTGCCGTCCCGTTTTTTTGCATAAAAAAGTCCGCATATTTTGAATGCGGACTTTTGCTTATTTTATTTTTTCCTAACCTTATATGCGGGCAGTATCATAGGCCGTTCTTCTCCGGCTTTTTCCATCTGTTCAAGCAGAAGATATTTCATTTCATGCCTTATGTGGCGGTACCGGGGATTGCGGATTAAATTGTGCTTTTCATTGGGATCTTTCTTTAAATCATAAAGATAATCCTCAAAGTAAGTGTTGGCGCTGTGATGAGTGTATCCTGTTGGCGCAAGACTGCGAACGGAGTATTTAAATCTGTCTGTTCTGACAGCGCGTCCGCACTGGCTTTCGCTTATTTGGATAAAGACGCACTTTCTCATTTCAGAGTCGTCGTCTATCATTTTTGTAAGGTCAAGACCCATATATGTTTGAGGAATAGGAATGCCTGCCATGGAAAGAAGAGTGGGCGGAATGTCGATAAGCGATGTCAGGCGCTTTTCGTGCTTGCCTCCCTCAAATCCCACTCCTTTGATTATAAGGGGCGTATGGGTTGAACTTTCGTGGCATGAGCGCTTGTATTCGGGATTGCGGGTCTTAAAGTGGCATCCGTGGTCGGAAGTGTAAATAATGACTGTGTCGTCGTATATACCAAGCTCTTTTAGCTTTTCAACAAGTCTGCCGATGTTGTAGTCGAGACGGTTTATTGCAGATATGTAATCCGGGTACATCTCTTTGTAGTCGCCTTTGAGAAACGTCAGATCGTCCGGCAGGGGATAGTCCCTGTATTTTTCGATTGTTTCTTTGTAGCCCTCAAATGTGTGGCGGTCGTTTTGCTGGTGGGGTTCCAGCTGGCTGACAAACATGAAAAACGGCTTTTCCGGATCTCTGTTTTCAAGATATTCAAGAGCGTAATCGTTGATACAGTCAGCGCGGTAGCCGGTAAAATCAAGTTTGTTTCCGTCTCCGTCAAAAACATAGCCGTCATAGCCGTGACTGGTAAATTCCAGAACGTCGGCTCCCCGCCAGTACTGGTATTCTCCCTGACGTTCCTTTGGTACTGCTGTACTTTCGCAGTGCACGCCGATACCCGGCAGTCGGTCGGACGCAAGGTGCCATTTGCCGATATACGCCGTCTGGTAGCCTGCTTCGTTGAAATAGTGGGCAAGGGGCGTAATGGTATTCGGAAGCGCAACGCCGTTCCAGTAACAGCCGCACTGGGTTGCGTAGAGACCTGTCTGGATACAAGCCCTGGCAGGTCCGCAGACAGGCTGGCAGGTAAAGTTGTTTTCAAACATAACGCCTTCTTCAGCCATTTTCATCAGGTTCGGTGTTATCTCATCGTTAACTGTGTCCCAGCGCTGCTGGTCGCTGAAGTAGAAAATGATGTTCTTCTTTCTCATAATAACTCCTTAAATTACGCCGCAGTAAAGCCGGTAACCGCGTTGTAAACGTTCAAAATAATAAATATACCCAGCACTGCCGTGTATACCTTTTTTACTGTGTTCTCATTTGCTTTTTTATTCAGCGCCGCCCCGATTATTCCGGCAATGACAGCCGCCGGAACAGCAACGAAAAGTATTCTGTAATCAAACTGGGGAACAGTATCGCTGACGATATATGTAACAATTTTTGAAAGTTGACTGAAGAATATAACGGCAACGCTGTAAATCGCAGACTCCTTCATCGTCATTGAGAAGAAAAGCACGAAAAACATCATGTTTATCGGTCCGCCGCCGATGCCGAGAAAACTTGAAATGATGCCAAGAACAACACCGCACAACAGCATTGCGGCTCTGTTTTTCAGGTGGAAGCTGACCTTGCCTTTATTGACGTACAACAGCGCGGCAGTCAGAAGAACCGCCAGCATTACAGCCTGGTATGCTTTTGCGTAATTGTCGCTCATTGCGCCGTTGAAAAGGTCAAACAGCGACTTGCCTGCAAATCCACCGATAATAGAACCTGCGGAAATCATCAGTATCGTTATGAAATCCACTTTCTGTTTGCGGCGGGTGTATTTTATTGTTGAACTTATTGACATTGAAAAGACGGACACAGACGAAATAAAATTTATTACTTCCGTGGTATCGTTTACAAACAGTGTCAGCAGGGGTTTTATTATTACACCGCTGCCGCCGCCGAGAAAAGAACCCACAGCAGAAGCAAAAAATATTATTACGCCGTAAAGAACAAAAATCATTTTTCAGTAGTTTCTCCGTTGTTCTGCTGATCTTCAAAATAAATCGTCTGGGAATTATACGCCAGCGAGTAGTCCTTTTTGTCTATCAGCTTCTTTGTTGCCAGGTTAATATCGTTTTTGACTGTTAGATAGGTCTGGTAGTCTGTTGCACTTAGATAATAGAATACGTCAACGTTCATTCCGTGAGCGCCGTATTCGGTAAAGTTTATCCTGATATCGTCCTGAAGGACAAATTCGTTCTTCATCAGCAGGGAGCGCAGTTCTTTTTCAAAATTCTCAATCTCTTTGGCGTTGTGCTTATAGTGGAGACAGAATGTTTCCGTAACAAGTCTCTTGTCCATCTGGGACCAGTTTGTAATATTTTCAGTAGTAAGTTTTGTGTTTGGCAGAATATAGCGGCAGCCGTCAAGTGCGCGAAGCGTCGTGCTTCTTACGGTAATATCTTCAACGGTGCCTTCTTTCCCGGAGACGCTTATATAATCGCCCACCTGAAATGGCTTGTTGAATACAATAATAAAGCCTGAAATCATGTTTTCAACAGCGTCTTTGCAGGCGAATGCTACCGCAACACCGCCAATACCCAGCGCGGCAAATATCCTTGTCGCAGAATAGCCGAAAAGCTCTAATACAAGAAGCGCGCCGATACAGATAATTACAATCTTAGATATGTTGAAGATGAAGCGAAACGCAGTAAGTTTTGACTTATCGTCGCCGCTGTCAATGGTGTAAGTGTCAAGCTCGTAATTGAGCGCTCTTACTCCACCCCAGCAGATGCTGAAGATAGCGCCGATTTTAAGCAGGTACTCAGATATCTTTGCAAATTCTCCGCTGGGAGCAACAACGTGAAGCCCTACGGCAACGGCCAGGATAACGAGAAAGACAGAAAGAGGCTTTTTTAGAGCACCTGTTATAAGTTTCTGAATTCTCTGACTGTGCAGCGCGAAAACTTTTGCGACAATGCCCAGTATTATCTTTGAAATGACGTTGCGAAGCAGGATTATAATAATTGCCGCTCCCACTGCTATTGCAAGTCTTATAAGCAGTTCGCGTTCGCTTTCAACGCCTTTGATATAGTCGGTAAGTTTTTCAAGTAAAAGGTTAATCTGCATTATTATCACACTCTAAAACTAAGTACAAAAATCATTATATATGAGTATAAACCCGGGGTCAATGCTATACACAGTAAAAGTTGCTTTCCCATGCGGGAATATAGACACTGTGGCGGAAATACAGCTTGTAACTGTCATCAAGTTCAAGAATTTTTTTCGGAATTTCAAATAGATCTTCGTTCCTGTGGTAAGCGCATACGTAAAGCTTAGGATGACAGCGGCGGATAGTTTTCTCCGCACCGCAGAGCGCCGCTTTTTCGCATCCCTCAATGTCCATTTTGATCAGCGTTACGTTTTCATTCTCTGCAAGACTGTCAAGATCGCAGGCGTCTACTTCGTTTCCGCTTTTGGCAATGTGGGCGCTTCTAGCCGAAGTGTCTGCAAACGACAGCTTTTCTTTCTTATTCCATGCCGCCATGTTGTAAAGGCGAACACCTTGCATACCCTCAGTATTGCGCTTGAGTTTTCTGAAGTTCTTTTCGTCCGGTTCCATGGCGATAATGCCCTTGTATTTTCCCTGAGTATATGCGGTAAACTCGCGTATTGTGTCGCCGTCATACGCTCCCATGTCAACGATGAATTCGTTATCTGTCAACTTCAAAATATCGCTGTAAACCGAATTTTTATTACAGAAGCAGTTGTAAAGGTATTCAACTTTACCGCTGACTTTGTAACGAATTACGTCAAGATAGACCCTGCGGCTTTCTTCGTCCCCAAGTCGGTTATAAACAAAGTCGAATTCTTCGTCATGTTCTTCAACAAACTCACGGGTGAACAGACCGTTTCCCGCAACGGGAATGTCAGGAGCGTAAACAGTGTGTTCGTCGTTAATACGTTTTATGTTTTTCAGTACGTTGTCAAGGTGAGAAGCAAAAGCAAGTACAACGTTAAAGTCGGAGTATTCGTTGCAGATATCGCTGTATTTCTTTACTTTCATTCCCCGAAAACTGTGTCCTCTGACAAATTCATCGCTGGCAAAAATATCTGAAACAGCGATGCCTTTTTCTTCCAAAATATCGATTATTCTGTCCGCGGCGTTTCCCATGCCGTAAATGATAACGGGCTTGCCATCGTTCTTCAGTTTATCCCATACGTTTTCATCGTCAATTCGTTCAATCATTGTCTGTACCTTTAAACAAAAATTATTACAAATGACATATTAACATATTTGACAATATAAAGCAAACAGTATATAATAAATAAATTAGAAAATTCGGGCGATTGCCGGAAGAGCGGAGGAATGTGCCTAAATGGGCGTTGGTCTAATAGGAAAATTATTCGGTAAGGAAAGTACTACCGAAGACGAAATACGACAACTTGTAGACGAAGACGAACAGCGAGGAGATCTTGAAGTATCTCAGCGCGAAATGATAAACAATATTTTCGAGTTTGACGATCTGAATGCCGGCGATATTATGACCCACCGCACCGATATTGAAGCGGTGGAGGATACCGCGGGCATATCTGACGCGGCGGCTCTTTCAATGCAGGCGGGTTATTCGAGAATTCCTGTTTACCATGAGGATCTTGACAATATCCGGGGCATTCTATATATTAAGGACCTGCTTAAATTTGTTGGTCACAAAATTTCTTCGGATGAAAAGCTGACTGATTATATCCGAGAGCCGATGTTCGTTCCGGAGACCATTCCCTGCGGCAAACTTTTTGCTAAAATGACGGAAACACGTATCCAGATGGCTATTGTTGTTGACGAGTACGGCGGAACAGCCGGTCTCGTTACAATGGAGGACCTGCTGGAAAGTATCGTCGGCAATATAATGGATGAGTACGATGACGAGGAAAACGAAGTAACTCAGATCGACGAGAAAACGTATACTTTTGACGGAAGCGCTGAGATCGAGGAAGTTAAAAAAGTACTTAATATTGAACTGCCAGAGGGCGATTATGACACTCTTGCGGGCTTCGTTATAAATCTTCTCGGTTTCCTGCCAACCGGCAAAGAGGAAGAAAATGTAAGCGTTTCCTATGAAAACGTAACATTTACGGTTCTTCGTGTTGAGGAACGCAGAATTGAACTGATAAAGGCAGAAATCGGTGTATGACAGAACAGGTAATTACATTTGAAGCAATGGAACAGGCTGCAACGCTTTTTGGCAGCTTTGACGAAAATATAAAACTTCTTGAACGTGAGTACGGTGTTACGATTATCACAAGAGGCGCGGACCTTAAGGTAGTGGGCGACACTGAAAACGTTGCAAAAGCAGTGAGGGCGCTCAACGGTCTTCTTGTGCTTATAAACAAGGGCGAAAATCTTTCCGACCAAAATGTTCGCTACGTTATTTCTCTTGTTAACGAGGGAAACGAAGATAAACTTTCTTCAATGACCACGGACTGCGTTTGCATTACGTCTAAGGGAAAGCCCATTAAACCGAAAACGCTGGGTCAGAAACGTTACTGCGAGTCGATACAGACAAATACGATTACTTTCGGCATAGGCCCTGCGGGAACGGGAAAGACGTATCTCGCCGTAGCAATGGCGGTTACTGCGTTTCGCGCAAAGGAAGTTGACAGAATTATTCTTACGAGACCTGCCGTTGAGGCGGGTGAAAAACTGGGCTTTCTGCCAGGTGATCTCCAGAGCAAGGTAGACCCTTATCTTAGACCGCTTTATGACGCGCTGTTTGATATGCTGGGTGCTGAGAATTTTCAGCGCTATCAGGAGCGCGGCTCAATAGAGGTTGCCCCGCTTGCCTATATGAGAGGGCGCACTCTGGACGACAGTTTTATTATTCTTGACGAGGCACAGAACACCACGCCGGAACAGATGAAAATGTTTTTGACGCGACTGGGCTTTCGCTCAAAGATGGTCGTTACAGGAGACGTTACTCAGATCGACCTGCCGGACGGTAAAAAATCCGGCCTTGTAAAAGTTATTGATATTCTTAAACACGTGGATGATATTGAGATCCACAAATTTACGCAAAAGGATGTTGTCAGACACCGTTTGGTGCAGGATATCATCCGTGCTTATGAAAAATATGAAGAGAGGAACAAATAATGGAGTCTGTAAAAGTTATAATTTCCAATGATCAGAAAGCCTTTAAGGTTCCTACGGGAATCCGCTTGCTGATACGCCGTTGCTGCCACGCCGTTTTGCAACTTGAAAAATTTGAGGGCAGTGCAGAGGTCAGCGTTCGTTTTGTAGACAACGCTCAGATACGTGAGTTGAATAGAGAGTACAGAAATATCGACAAGGAGACCGACGTGCTCAGCTTCCCGTTGGGTGAAAACGGCGAATACGACGTTAACCATGACACCGGAGCTAAGGTGCTGGGCGATATCGTTATATCTATGGAAAAAGCCGTTGAGCAGGCTGAAATGTATAATCATCCGCTTCAGCGCGAGATCGGCTTTTTGACAGTTCACTCAATGCTCCATCTTCTGGGTTACGACCACGAAGCCGGCGGCATTGAAGAAGTACATATGCGTGAAAAAGAAGAAACAGTGCTGACCCAGATCGGCTGGAAGAGAGACAGCAGTTATTATATGGGAGATGAATAATGGCTACCAAATCCGCTTTTATTGCAATTATCGGCAAACCGAATGTCGGCAAATCATCAATTCTTAACAGACTTACAGGAAGCAAGATAGCAATAGTTTCTTCTAAGCCTCAGACTACGAGAACAAAGATTATGGGTGTTAGAACGGACGGAGATATCCAGCTTGTGTTTACCGACACTCCCGGCTTCCACAACGCTCATAATAAACTGGGCGAGAAGATGAACGAGGCTGTGGGCGACAGTATCGGCGGCGTTGACGCCTGCCTGTTTGTTACCGAGCCCAGGGGCGAACTTAACGAAAAGGAAAACGAACTGCTTTCAATGCTTAAAAAGCAGAGAATGCCTGCTATTCTTGTTATTAACAAGATTGATATGCTGGGCGACAAGGCAGAACTGCTGGAAAGAATAAAGTATCTTGCCGATAAATTCGATTTTGAAGCGGTGGTTCCATGCAGTGCCCAGACAGGCGATGGAATGAAGGACCTTATGGACGAGATGAATAAGCTTGCTTACGATTCTCCCCATTTTTTCCCTGACGATACGCTTACTGACCAGCCTGAAAGAGTGCTTGCGGCAGAGATGATAAGAGAAAAAATACTTCGCCTTATGGACAAGGAAGTTCCCCACGGCATTGCCGTTGCAATCGAAAAGATGAAAGAGCGTCCCGACGGAACTATCATGGACGTTGATGCCACTATTTACTGTGAGCGCGAGAGCCACAAGGGCATGGTTATCGGCAAGGGCGGAGCAATGCTCAAAAAAATATCTACTTATGCCCGTCAGGATATGGAGCGCTTTTTCGGTATCAAGGTCAATCTTCATACCTGGGTAAAGGTCAAAGAGGACTGGAGAAACAGGGAAGGACTTATCCACAATTTCGGCCTTGATAACCGTTGATTAAAAACTGCTAAAAAGGAAAAATTTCTCAGTAAAAAATTTTTGGCGCTGTTATCCCGTTTTTTGTGCTTGGATGAATTTGGCACAAATCACCGTAAGACCATAGGATAAAATAAAAACGGTGATCATATGCAGGATAACAGCTGGCTTAATTTTGTCCACAGCGGCAAAGTTGAAGATTATTTGAAATACAAGCAAGAGGAAAAAGCGAAGGCAGATGAACAGTACAACCAAAGCGTTAGTAATACGGGAGCAGACAACAGGGGAGAGTGACCGTCTAGTTACTCTCCTTACTGCTGATTACGGATTGATACGTGCCTTTGTAAGAGGCGGCAAACAGCTGAAAAACAGCCGTACTGCCGCCACTTCGCTTTTTTGCTACAGTGATTTTTCGCTTTACAGAGGGCGTGACGCTTTCGTTGTCGACAACGCTTCGCCCATTGAGGTGTTTTTTGATTTGAGAAAAGATATTGAGCGGTTGTCAGCCGCCCAGTACTTTGCTCAGCTCACATACGAACTGGCTCCTCAGGAACAGCCCGCAGAGGAAATGCTGCGCCTTTTGCTCAATTCGCTTCATCTGCTTTGTAAAGGGTCAAAAAGCATAACGCAGATAAAGAGCGTTTTTGAACTTAGAATGATGTGTCTCGGCGGTTATATGCCCAATGTTTTGGCGTGCAGAAACTGCGCCGCATATGAAACGGACATTATGTATTTTGATACGGAAGAAGGCTGTATTTACTGCCAGAACTGTCCGAAATCAGGCGCTGACGCTGTGCCCAAAACCGTTATGACCGCAATACGTTTTATCTGCCTTACAGAGCCGGGGCGAATTTTCAGTTTTGCCCTTTCCCCTCAGCAGATGAAACTGCTGGCGTCGGTAACGGAAAAATACGTTATTTCCCGTGTTGGCCGACGGCTTACTACGCTGGAATTTTATAAATCGCTTAAATAAACGTTTTACATAATTTTGAATTTTGGTAAACCAATGAATAAGAATTACGAAACACTGGAACTTGATATTGTGCTTTCCATGCTGGCGCAGGAGGCGACAAACGACGACGCCAAAGAAATGGCGCTGTCGCTTCAGCCTGCCTTTGACAGAGATGAAACGGAGCGTCTGCTTACTCAGACGGAGGACGCCTTTTCTCTGCTGGCACGGTTCGGCGCGCCGTCTTTCGGCGGTCTGCACAATGTTAACAATGAGCTCCACCGAGCAGCCGCCGGCGGTTCGCTTAACATGAAAGAACTGCTTGACGTGGGCTATACTCTGCGCGCAATGCGAAGTCTTGACGACTGGCACGGTCACTGTTCAGGTGTCCATACTTCACTTGATTTTTTCTTTAACGGAATTACCGTTAACAAGTATCTTGAAAATAAAATATTCACTTCGATAATCAGCGAGGAGGAAATGGCGGACAAGGCTTCCGAAGAGCTTTACGATATCCGCCGTAAGATCAAATCGAAGGCGAACGCCATCAGGGCGCGCCTTGACGATATGATTCATTCCACCCATTATCAAAAATTGCTTCAGGAGCCGATTGTTACTCAGCGAGGCGGCCGTTTCGTTGTGCCGGTTAAAGCAGAGTGCAGGGGAGATGTGCCCGGTCTTGTCCACGATACATCGGCAAGCGGCGCTACCGTTTTTATTGAGCCTGCTTCTGTTGTTGACGCAAACAACGATATTAAGGTGCTTGAGGGCAGAGAGCGCGAGGAGATACAGCGCATATTGTTTGAACTTTCTGCTGAAGCCGGCAGTTTTGCCGAGAGCGTAAAGCATAGTTTTGACTGCGCTGTAAGACTTAATCTTATTTTTGCTAAAGCACATCTTGCTTATAAGATGAAAGCCGCAAGACCTGCTGTAAACGACAGGGGAATTATAAATCTTAAAAATGCGCGCCATCCGCTTATTGATAAAAACAAGGTTGTGCCTGTAAGCATTTCTCTTGGTTCTGACTACGATACACTTGTTATAACCGGTCCTAATACCGGCGGTAAGACAGTTACACTTAAAACTCTCGGACTGCTTACGCTTATGACGATGTGCGGACTGATGATACCCGTTTCCGATCAGTCGGAAATTTCTGTTTTCAACAATGTTCTTGTTGATATCGGCGACGAACAGAGTATTGCCCAAAGCCTGTCTACATTTTCATCTCATATGATGAATATTATTTCCATTATGAAGCAGGCTGATGATAGATCCCTTATTCTGATAGACGAGCTTGGCGCGGGAACGGACCCCATCGAGGGTGCGGCTCTGGCTGTGGCTATCATCGAAAACCTCAGAAGCAAGGGTGCAAAGATTGCCGCCACTACTCATTACGCAGAACTGAAGGCATATGCGCTGGAAACTGAAGGAGTAACAAACGGCTGCTGCGAGTTCGATGTAAAGACTCTTCAGCCCACTTATAAACTCCTTATCGGCGTGCCCGGACGTTCAAATGCTTTTGCTATTTCTGAGCGTCTCGGCATGGACGCTGAGGTGGTAAACGAAGCAAAGGCAATTGTGGGAACAGACAACAGACGGTTTGAAACTGTTCTTGAGAACCTTGAAAATACGAGAAAAGCGCTTGAAGAAGAACGCGCCGCGGCAGAGGCGATGACGAATCACGCGAAAGAGGTTGAGGAAAAGGCGCGCCGTCAGCAGCAGGAAACAGAAAATCTGCGCCGCCGTGAACTTGAACAGGCTAAGCGTGAAGCTCAGAAACTGCTTGACAATGCAAAACGACAGTCTGCTGATTTCCTTTTAACTCTTGAAAAGCTGAAAAAGGAACAGACTAATTCAAACGCCGCCGAACTTGCCAGAAAGACAAGGCGCGAAATTAAAAACCGTATGGGCGAGTTTGACGACCTGGTAAATCCCAATGTAATGAAAGACGAATGGGACGATGATTACAAACTTCCGCGTCCGCTTAAAGTGGGAGACGCCGTTCTTATTCGTTCTATCGGAGAAGGCGAAGTGCTTGAACTCGGAAATAAGATACTTGTTCAGTCAGGAATGCTTAAAACGAGAGTAAAGCCTGAGGATCTTCGTCTTATTAAGCCGAAGAAAAAGGAAGCGTCGCCTGCGAAACGTATGCTCCGCAGAACTACTTCCAGAGCGGATTCAGACGTTACTACTGAACTTGACCTTAGAGGCCAGACCGTTGACGAGGCGCTGGCTAATCTCGGAATGTTTATTGATAAGTGCCTGCTTAACAATATATCGGAGATCCGTATTATCCACGGAAAGGGAACGGGGGCGCTTAGAGCCGCCGTCGGCGAAGAACTCAGGCACCACCCGAATATCAGCGAATACCGTCTCGGCGTTTACGGCGAGGGCGAAAACGGCGTTACAATCGCAAAACTCAAATAATTTTTCAGCCGCCGGTGAAAACCGGCGGTGTTATTGTCTTTATATACAATATATCAACAACGGAGGTGAAAAAATGAGAAGACGAATACCTGTTCACGAGGATGTTAAAGTTCCTGTCTTTAAAAATATTGTATACGCCTGCAAAATACTTTGGAAAGCAGACAAGACGTTTGTGCCTGCACTTATATTTGCACAGTGCGCGTATATAATTTTTACGCTTTTTATTCAGGGCGTTCTGTTTTTGAAAATGCTTCTGAGCGTAATTGAAGGCGGCGGAAGTTTCGGCGCATTCATAAAAATGATGCTTTTGTTTTTGGCAGTTGGCATCGTCAATGAAATAATATCAATAGTTTGTGACTACTCTTCTGCCGTTTCCCAGAAAAAGATATTTAAAAATCTCAATAATATGATTTTTGAAAAAGCGCTTAAAGTGGATATCGGCTGCTATGAAAATCCTGAATTTTACGACGCTTATCAGCGCGCAACCGAAATTCTTACCGGCGGATATTTTCTTGCTTTCGCGGTGGATGTGGCAACGGGTATTGCGGCGCTTATATCCCTTTTCCTTGTAGTGGGCGTTGTTGTTACAATAGATACCGTCTATCTCATTTTCCTTTTTCCCATTGTTCTTGTTTTTATCAACGAGTTGTTGAAAAGCAAGGTCGTTTATAAGCGCGACCTTTCTATGACCACAAACAAGCGGGTAAAGGCATACGCCCAGCGCACAGTTTTCCTTAAAGATTTTGCCAAGGATATGCGTACTTCAAATATCTTCGCGGTTATTCTCCGCAGATTTAATAACGCAGTGGCTGACAATATCAGAATTCTGAAACAGTACGGAATAAAACTATTTTTGTACAGTATGGTAAGTTCGATTTTCGGCGAGTTTATTCCAATTGTGGGAACGTATTCTTTCGCCGCTTATCAGTTTATCTATGACAAGGGACTGGAAGTATCAGGCTTTTCCGTTGTGCTTTCTGCTATAAATTCTGTCCGTGAGGCTACAAATAATATTGCCAACAGTTTTTCCGAACTTTCGTCAATGGCTCTTTATTTTCAGAACCTTCATGACTTTTTCGATTACGAAAGTCCTGTTAAAAACGGTACTCTCACTGCTCCGGAATTTGAAAGTATTGAATTTCGCAACGTTTCATTCCGTTATCCAACGGTTGAAAAATACGCGCTTCACAACGTGAGCTTGAAAATCAACAAAGGCACAACGTCTGCCGTCGTGGGTATAAACGGCGCAGGAAAAACAACGTTTGTAAAACTTCTGCTGCGCTTTTACGACGTAACGGAGGGAGAAATACTATATAACGGCGTGAATATCAAAGAGTACGATCTCAATTCATTGCGTATGCGCTTTGCAACTGTTTTTCAGGATTATAAAACATTTGCGCTTTCCGTTAATGAAAACGTTATGTGCCGAGAGTGTTCGGATGACGATAAGAAAACAGCAGAAACGGCGCTTAAGAAAAGCGGCGTTTGGGATAGAGTTTGCGAACTGCCCCAGAGTGCTAATACTGTTTTGACCCGTGAATTTGACGAGAACGGAGCGGGACTTTCAGGCGGAGAGGCCCAGAAAACGGCGGTGGCGAGAATGTTTGCCAGAGATTTTGATATCGCTGTGCTGGACGAACCTTCCTCTGCACTCGACCCCATTGCTGAGTACAAAATGTACAGCAATCTTATTGAAGCAACGAAAAATAAGACGGTCATCTATATTTCCCACCGCCTTTCTTCGGCGGTGCTGTCCGACTGCATTTATGTTCTGGGCGGCGGAACGCTTTTAGAAAGCGGAACCCACAGCGAACTGATGCAAAAGGGCGGAGAATACAGCAAAATGTTTGCCCTTCAGGCTTCCAGCTACGGCAGAGAGGAGGGAAACGAAAATGAAGCGTAAGAAAAATATCGGCGAAACAACCGAGCATTCAATGTTTTCAAACATCTTTTATTTTCTGAAACTGCTTTTCAGCATTTCTCCAACTCTCGTTATAGGCGAGTGCGTCTGGGGCGTTATGGACAGACTGCCTACACGTCTCGTTTCGGTGATAGGCGTAAAGTATGTAATTGACGTTGTGGCGTCCGGCGGAGACAGAAAGAAAATAGTCTTTGCAGTTGTCGCCATTGCGGCTGTCCTGCTTTTGTCTGAATGTTTTTGTATGCTTTTTCGCGAGTTTTACCGCCATGTTGAAAAAGAAAAAGTTCAGCAGGGACTGTCGCTGAAACTTTACGAAAAGGCAAAATCCCTTGATCTCGCTTCCTACGACGACCCGCATTTTTATAATACCTTTATTCTTACCATTGAGGCGTCGGCGGATAATATAACTAATATACTCAGCATGGTTCGGCGCTATTTCGGCGAGTTCGTTTCTCTGGTTACTATCTGTGCAACGCTTCTGGCAATAGACCCCGTCTGCCTGCTTATAGTTTTGGCGATAGTTGTTATTTTTACTCCCGTCAGCAAAAAGATAGGCAAACTTCAGGCACAGCGCCAGGTGGATAACAACCGCTATCACCGCAGAGCCGATTATTTCGCAAGAATTTTTTATCTCCAGGATTACGCCAAAGAGGTAAGAATGAACAATATCAAGCCTCTTCTGATAAAGCGCTACAATGAAGCGGCAGACGATGTGATTGACAATCAGCGCCGCTATGTAAGAAAGATAGATACGATATACTTTTTCCAGGAAAGCGGAGTTCAGCTGCTGGGCTTTATGTTTTTCCTGCCGCTGTATCTCGGCTATTCCGTTATAGTTTCAAAGACGCTTTCAGCAGGCGATTTCGTTGCAACGTTTAACGGCGCTTATTCAATTGCCGCCTCATTTTCATTTTTGACGGTGGGCGTTGTAAGAAACTTCTCGGAGCGGGCTCAACTTGTTGAAAAGTACCGTGAATTTCTTAAGAGCAAAGGAAGTATTTTTGACGGCGAAAAAACCGCCTCTGTTTCTGAGCCTAAGCCGATAGAGATAAAAAATGTAACGTTCACTTATCCCGGCAACAGCGAGCCAACGCTAAAAAATATCAGCCTTACGCTTCATCCGGGAGAAAAGGTTGCTCTTGTTGGCTATAACGGAGCGGGAAAAACAACTCTTACAAACCTGCTTTTGCGCCTGTACGACGTTACCGACGGTGAGATACTCATTGACGGAGAAGATATAAGGGATGTTACTGTTCAGTCCCACAGACAGCGTTTTGCGGCTGTATTTCAGGATTTCCAAATTTTCGCCTGTTCCCTGGGCGAAAATGTTGCCCTTGACGTTGATCCCGATTCACAACGTGCTCAGCGGGCGCTTAAGCACAGCGGCTTTAACAAGAAAATCAGCCGAGGAACGGATACGGAAATCCTGCGGGAATTTGATGATGACGGCGTAATGCTTTCCGGCGGCGAAGCCCAGAAAGTCGCAATCTCAAGGGCGTTTTACAAAGACTGTCCTTATGTAATAATGGATGAGCCGTCCGCCAATCTGGACCCTGTTGCGGAATATAATCTTAACCAGGCAATGATGGAGGCGGCAAAGGATAAAACGGTTGTGTTTATCTCTCACCGACTGTCAACGACAGTAAATGCTGACAAAATTTATGTTATGGAAAACGGAGAGATAATTGAAAGCGGCAGCCATGACCGACTAATGGAGCAAAACGGCGTTTACGCCAGAATGTTCCGCCTTCAGGCTGAAAAATATCAGATGTGATTAGCGCAATAAAATACCCCGGCGGGCTATCCGTCGGGGTGTTTTGATCTTTAATTAAATTTTCTGAAAATCGTTGGTGGCTTATTCTTCGCCTGATGTCTGATTTTCTGCTTTATCGGCTGTTTCAGCGGTGATTTCTTCTTCGCTGTTTCTGCTCTCTTCTTCAGCTTTTTCTTCTGTAGCGCCTTTTTTGAAAAGGGAGTATTTCGGAATGGGTTCCGGGGGTACATATTCCATGCCGCAGCGCTGGCAGATTTCCTTGTGGATAAGGTCCAGCGTGTATTTTCGGCTGAGACCGATGTCGATGGTTACAACCTTGTCTTCTTTGAGCGTAAGTGTAAGAACGGAGTGACGGTCAATGAAATTTTTCACAAGGCTGGGGGTGGTGTCTTTGTATGACTCTACGTTTTCAATATCGTTGTAGTCGAAAATATTATTATCGTCAAGTCCTGTGAACTCGAATTCGTCCTCACGGAAGACAACGCCGTTGCGAAGAGTTTCTCTCGTAACAAGAACTGCGATTATTATTGCCGCTACCTCAACCGCCGCAAAGAAAATTGCCGCCGCAGAGCGAAGCTCAATAACCTTTTTAACGGCGAAAATGCCGTAGGCAACTACTGAAACGTCAAGAAGCAGTATTACTGCCGCTGTTATTGGGGAAAGCACCCTGATAAATTTATCTTTCACTGTTATCATCTCCTGTGAACTGTTTTATGAATTCTTCCGTGTCGGCGGTAAATGTCTTTTCGTCAAGATATGAAAGTGTCATCCCGTCGTTTACATGGAAAGTTAATTTATAACTGAACAGCGCCTGGCGAAAACGTCCGTGGCTTTTCCCGTACTTTCCGTCGCCGCAGAGCGGACAGCCGATAGACGCCATATGCGCTCTTATCTGGTGGGTTCTGCCTGTAAGAAGTTGAACTTCAACAAGCGCTTTCTTTGAGAATGTTTTAATTACACGGTAACGTGTGATTATTTTTTTTGCGCCGTCGCATGGCTCTTTGCGAACTTTGACCATGTTGCGCTTTTCGTCTTTTGTCAGATACCCTGTGAGCGTTGCTTCCTTTTGAGAGGGGATGCCGTCAGTAACCGCGAGATAATACTTGTCCGTCTCCCGCTGTTTTATCATTGCAGTCAGTTCCCGCAGTGCGTCTGCGTTTTTTGCGATTATAACCAGCCCGCCGGTGTTGCGGTCAATTCTGTTTGCAGGGGCAGGGGAAAAGGAGCTTTCCTCCGGCGACCATTCGCCTTTTTCGTAAAGATAGCGTTTGACCCGTGCAATCAGTGTGTCAATGTATTCGCGCCCGTCGGGGTGACAAAGAAGGCCAGGCTTTTTGTCGGCAATCAGGATGTTTTCGTCCTCATAAACGATTTTGATTTCCTTTGAAGCTGACAGAAAATCGTAATGCTTTTTCTTTTCCGTCAATACGTCGTCGGGCAGATAAAGAGAGAGAACATCACCCTCGGCAAGCATTTGCTCGGGAGTGCATCTCTTTTTGTTTATCTTAATGTTTTTTCGCCGTATTTCCTTGTACATCAGCGAGCGCGGCAGTCTGTCAAAAGTCTTGGACAGATACCTGTCAAGCCGCTGATTGGCGTCGTTTTTGCTTATTGTGATTTCTTTCATATGGTTTATTATAATCTATCGCCGCAAAAAAGTAAATGACGAATAACAAATTGTATAAAAGCTTTCGGCACGCGGCGGCAATATTCGTTTATTTGCTAAGTTGTAATTATAATATGTTTAGTGTATAATAAAAACTGTATGTAATTCTTTAGGAGAAACAGAGTGTATGGACCGTTTTAAGCTTCACAGTGAATTCAAGCCCACGGGCGACCAGCCTCAGGCAATAGATGCGCTTGCAAAAGGCGTTCTTTCAGGTATGAAAGAGCAGACTTTGATGGGTGTTACCGGTTCCGGTAAGACTTTTACTATGGCGAATATCATTGAAAAAGTTAACAGACCAACCCTTGTTCTTGCCCACAACAAAACGCTGGCTGCCCAGCTTTGCAGTGAGTTTAAGGAGTTCTTTCCTGAAAACGCCGTTGAATATTTTGTTTCTTATTACGATTACTATCAGCCGGAAGCTTATGTGCCCACAACAGATACTTATATCGAAAAGGATTCTGCGATTAACGATGAGATAGACAAACTGCGCCACAGCGCCACCGCCGCTCTTTCCGAAAGGCGGGACGTCATAATTGTAGCTTCCGTTTCGTGCATCTATTCCATCGGCGACCCTATTGATTACCGCAATATGGTTATTTCTCTGCGCTCAGGTATGGAAAAAAGCAGGGAAGATCTAATTGCAAAACTTGTTGAAATTCAGTATGAGCGCAACGATATAAATTTTGTCCGCAATAAGTTTAGGGTAAGAGGCGATACTCTTGAGATATTTCCGGCGGGCAGCAGCGGCAGTGCTATTAGAGTGGAATTTTTCGGAGACGAGATTGACCGAATATCTGAAATCAATCCTCTTACAGGCAAAACGGAAGGTGTTTTGTCTCATGTCTGCATTTATCCTGCTTCCCATTACGTTGTGGGTCAGGAGAAGATGGAGCGCGCTTTGAGCAAGATTTACGACGAGATGGTGGAGCGCGTAGCTTACTTTGAGGAAAACGGAAAACTGCTTGAAGCCCAGCGTATTAAAGAGCGCACCATGAATGATATTGAGATGCTCAGGGAAACGGGTTTCTGCAAAGGAATTGAAAACTATTCTGCCGTTATGAGCGGCAGAAAACCCGGTGAGCCTCCGTTTACGCTTATGGACTATTTCCCGGATGACTTTTTGCTGTTTTGCGACGAAAGCCATGTAACTCTTCCTCAGGTTAGAGGTATGTACGGCGGCGACCATTCAAGAAAGGCAAGCCTTATTGAATACGGCTTCCGCCTGCCGTCGGCTTATGACAACAGACCGCTTAAGTTTGACGAATTTTACGGAAAAATAAATCAGGTAATATTCACATCGGCAACACCCGGCGAGCTAGAAAAGGAGAAGAGCGCCCAGATCGTTGAGCAGGTAATTCGACCAACAGGTCTGCTTGATCCCATTATTACGGTTAAGCCCACTGACGACCAGATGGACGATCTTGTTTCCGAAATAAATATAAGAACCGAACGCAAAGAGAGAGTGCTTGTTACAACCCTTACAAAGGCTATGGCGGAAGACCTTACGGAATATCTTGAAGGCTTCGGAATAAAGGTTCGCTATATGCACCACGACATTGACACAATGGAGCGAATGGAGATAATCCGCGATTTGCGCCTTGGTGAGTTTGACGTTCTTGTGGGCATCAACCTGCTTAGAGAGGGTCTGGATATACCCGAAGTCAGCCTTGTTGCCATTCTTGACGCAGACAAAGAGGGCTTCCTGCGTTCAGAAACGAGCCTTGTTCAGACTATCGGCCGCGCCGCAAGAAACGCCAACGGCGAAGTTATAATGTATGCTGACAGCGTGACTCCGTCTATGGAGCGTGCAATTACGGAAACTGTTCGCAGGCGCGGAATTCAGGAGCAGTACAATAAAGAACACGGAATTATTCCGAAGACTATTAAGAAAGATGTCAGAGACGTTCTTGAGATTACTAAGAAGGATACAGCAACAGGCAAAAAGAAGAAACTTACAAAGAAAGAAAAAGAACTTTTGATAAAGGATTTGACGCGTCAGATGAAAGAGGCAGCAAAACTGCTTGAATTTGAGCACGCGGCTTATCTGAGAGACCAGATAGAAGAATTACTGGATGAGAAATAATGAAGGGAGAGCGGAATTATGATTAAAAATATCGTGGTAAAAGGCGCACGAGAGCATAATCTTAAAAATATCGATGTTGAAATTCCGAGAGACAAGCTTGTTGTCTTTACCGGGCTTTCAGGTTCGGGCAAGTCAAGCCTTGCGTTTGACACAATATACGCAGAGGGTCAGCGCCGATATGTGGAAAGTCTGTCTTCTTACGCGCGCCAGTTTCTCGGCCAGATGGAAAAGCCCGATGTTGATTATATCGAGGGACTTTCTCCTGCCATTTCAATCGACCAGAAAACAACTTCGCGAAATCCCCGTTCTACCGTAGGAACGGTTACGGAGATATACGATTATCTGCGTTTGCTTTGGGCGAGAATAGGCATTCCGCACTGCACCGTTTGCGGAAGAGAAATAACACAGCAGACGGTTGACCAGATTGTAGATAAAATAATGACCCTGCCCGAAAAAACGAAGATACAGATAATGGCGCCTATCGTAAGGGGCCATAAGGGCGAATATGTAAAGGAACTTGACAGCGCCAGAAAATCCGGCTTTGTGCGCGTGCGGATAGACGGCTCGGTTTACGACTTGTCAGAAGAGATAAAGCTTGATAAAAACAAGAAGCACAATATCGAGATAGTTGTTGATCGTCTTGTTATCAAGCCTGACATTGCCGGCAGACTTACAGACAGTGTTGAGACTGCAACGAGAATTGCCGAGGGCGTAGTGCTGGTTGACGTGGTGGGAGAAAGAGAGGAACTTTATTCTCTTAATTACGCCTGCCCGGAGCACGGAGCAGTTATTGCCGAAATGAGCCCCCGTATGTTCTCCTTTAACAATCCTTTCGGAGCCTGCAAGACCTGCAGTGGGCTCGGCTCATACAAGGAAATAGACCCTTCGCTGATAATTCCGAATAAAAAACTTTCTATAAATCAGGGCGCAATAAAAGCGACGGGATGGAACGTTGCGGACGGCGGTTCAATCGCAAGAATGTATTTTGAAGCTATTGCGGATGCTTACGGCTTCTCTCTTGATATTCCTGTTGAGATGATACCCAAAAAAGGTCTTGACGCGATACTTTACGGCACAGGCACAAAGAAACTGAAAATGAAGCGCGTTACGTCTTACGGTTCTTCAACTTACAACAGCACCTTTGAGGGCGTTGTAAGCAATCTTCAGCGCCGCTACAAAGAGACTACTTCCGACTGGGCGCGAAGTGATATTGAGGCGGTAATGACCCAGTGCGTGTGCCCTGATTGCGGCGGAGCCAGACTTTCAAAAGAATGTCTTTCCGTTACTGTAGGCGGCAAAAATATTTATGAATTCTGTTCAATGCCAATTCATCAGGAACTCCAGTTTATAAACGAACTTGAACTTTCCGAAAAAGAGCACAAAATAGGCGATCTCATTGTTCGAGAGATAAGAGAAAGACTTAATTTTCTTGACAGCGTCGGTCTCGATTATCTTACTCTTGCAAGAGAAGCGTCTACGCTTTCAGGCGGTGAAAACCAGCGTATCAGGCTTGCAACCCAAATCGGTTCAAGTCTTATGGGAGTGCTTTATATTTTGGACGAGCCGTCAATCGGTCTTCATCAGCGCGATAACGACAAATTGCTGGGAACTCTGCGCCACCTGCGAGATCTCGGCAATACACTTATCGTCGTAGAACATGATGAAGATACGATGCGCGCCGCTGATTATATCGTTGATATCGGTCCCGGTGCAGGCATCCACGGCGGTGAACTTGTTGCCGCGGGCACGGTGGACGATATTATGGCGTGTGAAAATTCAATAACAGGCCAGTATCTTTCCGGCAAGCGAAAAATTCCTGTGCCGGCTAAGCGTAGAAGCGGAAACGGTAAAAAACTGACTGTTCACGGCGCTTCCCAGAACAATCTTCAGAATATTGACGTGGAGATACCGCTGGGCGAGTTTGTGGCGGTTACGGGAGTTTCAGGTTCGGGAAAATCAAGCCTTGTAAATGAAATACTCTATAAGCACCTTGCAAACGAGCTTAACGGAGCAAAAAAGAGAGCGGGCAAATTTGAAAAAATGACAGGAGTGGACAACCTTGACAAGGTTATCAATATCGACCAGTCTCCAATCGGAAGAACTCCGCGCTCAAACCCCGCCACGTATACAGGCGTTTTCAACGATATAAGAGATCTTTTTGCTTCAACTCAGGACGCCAAGGTTCGCGGATATAAGGCCAACCGCTTTTCATTTAATGTAAAGGGCGGCAGATGCGAGGCTTGCCAGGGCGACGGTATCGTTAAGATAGAGATGCATTTCCTTGCGGATGTGTATGTGCCCTGCGACGTCTGCTCTGGTCAGCGTTACAACAGGGAAACGCTGGAGGTAAAGTTTAAAGGCAAAAATATTTTTGAAGTTCTTGAAATGACTGTTGACGAAGGCGTTGAATTCTTTGCTCAGCAGCCTAAAATTCTTCATAAACTTAAAACGCTTTCAGACGTCGGACTGGGCTATGTGAAAATCGGACAGCCGGCAACGACGCTTTCAGGGGGCGAGGCACAGCGAGTAAAACTGGCAACCGAGCTTATGCGTCGTTCAACAGGAAAGACGATTTATATACTTGACGAGCCAACAACAGGCCTTCACACTGCGGATGTTCACCGCCTTGTCAACGTGCTGGAAAAACTTGTTGACGGCGGAAACACAGTTGTGGTTATCGAGCATAACCTTGACGTAATAAAGACAGCGGATTATATTATCGACCTGGGCCCCGAGGGAGGAAACGGCGGAGGACGCCTTGTTGCCTGCGGCACACCGGAAGAGATAGCCGCCTGCGAAAAGTCTTACACCGGCGCATATCTCAAAAATATGCTTACCCGATGATATACTGTATTAAATCATCCAAATGATTTTCTTAACTGCTTTCGTGCATATTATGTATGGAAGCAGTTATTTTTTTGTGTATTATTGAACAATTATTAAGCTGGGTGTTGAAAAAGTGAAGCGGTTCTGCTATAGTGATATGGAAAAGACGAGAAAAGAAAATAAGATTGAAATTGTGATGAAGAAATGGAAAAAACAAAAATCAAGTCGAAAAAGAGAAGCAAAAGTATGATTTTTAAGATAGTTTTGATTGCCGTCGGGGTTCTGCTGTTTTTGTGGTATCTGGCGCCCCTGGCGATTAACGGCATTTTCAATATAGGCAATGCACTGGGATTTGTTCTGTCGCTTGCTCTTGTTCTCTGCGGAGTTTTTCTTGATAAAATTATTGTTCTCCTGGGGAAGGGGCAGGGAGTGCCGGGCGTAATTTTTAAATCGTTTTTTGCTCTTGCCTGTGTTGTTCTCATTATTGTAATCGCGGCCTTTTTCTCAATGATAGCCGCAATGCACAATTCCCCCGGAAAGGACGAAACAGTGGTCGTTCTCGGTTGTTCCGTAATAGGTGAGAAGCCAAGCAGAATGCTGCGCCAGCGAATTGAAGCGGCGGCGGAATACCTTAAGGAAAATGAAAACTCTTCGGCGGTGCTGTGCGGCGGCCAGGGCTCAGACGAAATAATGACTGAAGCCGAGTGTATGCGCCGCGAGCTTGTTAAGAGAGGTATTGATGAAAGCAGACTTTATCTTGAAGGCAAGTCTACTGATACGCAGGAGAATATTTCCTTCTGCGCAGATATAATTAAAGAAAACGGACTTAATACGGACGTGACGGTAGTAACGTCTGATTTCCACGAAAAACGAGGTGCGATGCTCTGCCAAAAGTATGGGCTCAACCCCTCTGCCACTCCTGCAAAGACCGATTTTTATTTGGCGGCAACTTATTGGCTGCGCGATCTGCTGGGAGTAGTCCGCGAGTTTATATTCTGACAATTTTCCTGCAAGGAGTGTATGTTTTTGAAAGGTATTTCCATCTGTGATATTCAGCCTGACGGTTATCGCGGCGTTTGCCGCGGAAATCAGTTGGCGGATTATATGGAAGACAAGAATATCGGTGAGAAGATTACCGCTTTTCTTAACGCTTATGTTGACGATGAAACCCAGGAGATTTACTGTACCATTGCCGCGGCTTGCGAGGCAAAACAGGCGGCGGCACTGCTAACCGAACAGGGTGCAGACAGCGAAGTAATTACTTATAACGATGAGCACGAAAGCGCAGGCCTTTTAGGCGCAGATTTTCTCGGCTATGACGTCTGCTCGTCTAATTTCGGAACATCGCCTATTGCAGACGGGCTTATTAAACTTGGGCTCAATGAATACGACGAAAGTATCTGCCCTGAGTTTTTCGAAAATATCGGCGGCGATATTGTAAAAGGCTACGCCGAAAATCTCAACGAAAATCTTCTCTTTTCAGACCGTGAAGTTGCCGAGGAAGTTTGTGAGTACATGAACTACCTTGCCCAGAAGCATGACGGGCTTTTTTACGGCGACGAGGACTTCTCTGTTTTTGCAGTATTTTCCTGTTGATTTTCCTTAATTAGGTATCATATTTTTTCTTACCTCTGTCCATACTATGGGCAGAGGTTTTTGTTTTGTTGTACATAAAAAATTGAAGGATGATTTGTGTGCAATACGGCAAAGTTGAAATATGTGGCATCAATACAAGCGAACTTAAAGTTCTTAAAGAACCTGAAAAAATCGAACTGCTGAAAAAGGCAAGAGCCGGAGATATGAAGGCAAGAGACGCTCTTATTAAAGGCAATTTGCGTTTGGTGCTGTCCGTTATTCAGCGGTTTGCAAACAGGGGAGAAAGTATGGACGATCTCTTTCAGGTGGGGGTAATAGGTCTTATTAAGGCGATAGATAATTTCAATCTTGATCTTGACGTGCGTTTTTCAACTTATGCCGTGCCGATGTGTATCGGCGAGATTCGCCGCTATTTAAGAGACGATAACCCTGTAAGGGTCAGCCGTTCAATGCGTGATACGGCATATAAGGCGATGCAGGTAAAAGAACAGCTCATGAATAAAAATCAGCGAGAGCCCACCGTTGAGGAAATTGCCAAAATTCTGGACATGAAAAAGTCCGATGTGGTGCTTGCACTTGAGGCAATCGTTGATCCTGTTTCATTGTACGAGCCTGTTTATTCAGACGGCGGCGACACAATTTATGTTATGGACCAGGTGGGCGACTGCAGTTCGGACAGCGACTGGATAGATGAAATTATGATAAAAGATGAAATTAAAGGTCTGGACGACCGTGAGAGGAATATACTTTATAAGAGGTTCATGGAAGGAAAAACGCAGATGGAGGTTGCAAAAGAAATCGGTATTTCCCAGGCGCAGGTATCCAGACTGGAAAAAAGCGCAATGCGTCGAATTAAGGAGCACCGCTGATTGTAGGCTTGTTTTTTTATGACCTCCAAGTGTTTTTTTGGTGAATAATTTGTAAAAATGAGTTAAAACCATTGACGGATGTTAAAAGATATTGTACAATATGCACAAATGATTATTGAAACAAGAGGTATCTAAATATGAAAACATATAATGCAGACAAAATCAGAAACGTTGCTCTCGCAGGTCACGCCTCAAAGGGCAAAACAACATTGCTTGAGGCAATGCTCCACATCGCCGGTGCAACGGAACGCGCAGGCAAAGTTGCTGACGGCAATACGGTTTCTGACTTTGACGCAGAGGAAAAGAAAAGGCATATCAGTATTTCCAGCGCCGTAGCGTCTGTGGAATATAGAGATACAAAGCTTAACTTTATTGATACCCCTGGTCTTTTTGATTTTGAGCAGGGCTCCCACGAAGGACTGAGAGCCGCTGAAACTGCCGTAATAGTTGTTTCTGCAAGAAGCGGTCTTGCCGTAGGCGCGGAAAAGGCGTTTAAGAATGCCGGCTCCCGCCGCATGGCTCGTATTCTTGTTACTACAAAGATGGACGACGAACGCGCCGATTTTTACAAAGCGTTTAACGGTATTGTTGCAAAGTTCGGCACCCAGGCGTGCCCCATCGTTGTTCCCGTTATTTCCGGCGGAAAAGTTGCGGGTTATTACAACATGATTGACGGCAATACATATTCTTACGAAAACGGTAAAAAAACTCAGTGCAGTGCGTCCCACGACGACGAGGCCAGATTTGAGGCTATTAAAGCGGTATTTGCCGAGGCAGTTGCTTCAACCGACGAAGAACTGATGGAAAAGTATTTTGAAGGTGAAGAACTTACAGCGGACGAAAAGATAAAGGGACTGAAACTCGGAATTGCCGACGGTTCCATCATTCCCGTTTTTGCTCTCAGCGGTCTTGCGGAAACTGCCTGTGATATGCTTCTTGATTTTATTGCGGATGTTTGTCCCGCTCCGAAAGAAGAATATGCGGCAGACGCGGCAGGCGAACCTGTTGAACTTGCGGTTGACCCCAACGGTCCTCTTGCGGCAGTTTGCTTCAAGACGGTTGCCGATCCGTTTATCGGAAAACTTTCTTTCTTCAAAGTAGTTAGAGGAAAGATTACGCCGTCCACTACAGCATATAATCCGCGTACAGGAAAAGATGAACGCATGGGCAAACTTGTAAGCATGTTTGGCTCAAAGCAGAACGACGTCAGCGAAATCCCTGCAGGTGATATCGGCGCCGTTACTAAACTCAGCGGTTTTGCAACCGGCGACACTATGTGCGATGCTTCAAATGTTGTAACTCTTGACGGAGTTAATATTCCTAACGCTACTTATTCAATGGCAATTGAAGTTGCAAAGAAGGGCGAGGAGGAAAAAGTCGCTTCCGGTCTCGGAAGACTTTGCGAAGAAGATCCTTCACTTCACTTTGAGGTTAACAATGAGACGCACCAGCAGATTTTAAGCGGCCTCGGCGAACAGCATCTCGACGTTGCAATGTCTCGCCTTAAATCAAAGTTCGGCGTTGAAGCTTCTCTTTCTCAGCCTAAAGTTGCTTACAGAGAAACTATTACAATGAAAGTAACTGCCCAGGGTAGACATAAAAAACAGTCAGGCGGTCACGGCCAGTTCGGTGATGTATTTATCGAGTTTGAGCCTTATGATACAGAAGATCTTGTGTTCGACGAAAGAGTAGTCGGCGGCGCCGTTCCGAAGAACTTCTTCCCGGCGGTTGAAAAGGGTCTCAGAGAAAGTATGCAGAAGGGCGTGCTTGCGGGTTATCCGATGGTTGGAGTTAAGGCGACTTTGTTTGATGGCTCATACCATCCTGTTGACTCAAGCGAAATGAGCTTTAAAATGGCGGCAAACCTGGCTTATAAGGAAGGTATTCCGAAGGCTATGCCCGTATTGCTGGAGCCGATTATGACTCTTAACGCTGTTGTAAACGACGAGGCGATGGGCGATATCATCGGCGATATCAATAAGAGAAGAGGCCGAGTGCTTGGAATGACGCCTACCGGCGACGGCAATCAGGAGATTATTGCCGAAGTGCCGCAGTCTGAAATGGCTACATTCTCGACTTCAATGCGCCAGATCACCCAGGGCAGAGGTTCATTCACAATGGAATTTGCAAGATATGACCGTTGCCCCGAGCATATCGCTCAGAAGATAAAAGCCGAAGCAAGCAATTTATAAGTAACTACAACGGCTCTCCGTTAATGCGGAGAGCCGATTTTTTATGTTTTTTTGAATAAAAACAAGACTGCCTCCGATTATAATATTGAATGATTTTACCTTTCTTTTTCGGAGGCGAAAAAATGAAAATAATCCGTAATAAAGAATTGCTGAAAAAGGGCGCGGCGTATTCGCTTTGCGGCTTCGGCCAAAATGTTATCAGCGGTCTTGTTACAGGTTATATTATGGTGTTTTTCACCGACGCTCTCGGAATATCTGCGTTTACGGCAGGTATTGTTATGTCTGGCGCAAGGATTATTGATATATTTTCAGACCCGCTTCTGGGCAAGATGATAGATAAGACGGCTGTAAAATACGGTTCACTGCGCGGTTATCTGCTTTTTGTTCCTTGGCTGTCAGGTCTGATTACTGTTGCCTGTTTTTATTCTCCCGATATTTCTGTAAAAGGCAGAACTGTTTATGCCGCCGCTGCATTTGTTCTCTGGGGCATTATTTATACTCTTGTTGACGTTCCATACTGGGGAATACCGAATTCTCTTACTTCTAATTCGCTAGAGAGAGACGGCCTCTTGACTGCGGGTAGAATGTTTTCAGTTGCAGGAAGCGGATTGCTGACGATAGCGGTGCCGCTGATAACCGGGGCAGTAACAAGGTCTGTTCAGAGTGCAATGCCTCAAGAAGCACTTTCAACAGAAGTTTACAGCTCATCCCTCCAAAGCGCGCTGAGGAGCGCGTTTTTTAATATTGCCGTTGTTTGCTCTGCCGTTGGAGCGCCTCTTGCTTCTTTGGGCGCGTTCTTCCTGCGTAAAAACAGTTTTAGTAAAACCGACAGTCAAAGACATGCAAACATATCATTGTTTCGTAACAAGAGATTACTTGTTCTGGCTTTATCTTTTGTGCTGGGTTCACTGCAGGGTGTTTACGGATTTATGTATCCCTATCTTTCAAAATATACCCTTGCGGAATATACAGGTTCTACTGATTCCTGGGCTTCTGTTATGAGCGTCCTGACAGTGCCGCTGGGAATTTTAGGTTCAGTTTTGCTTCCGTATCTTTGCAAAAAAATCAGCAGAAATAGGTTGTATTTATTCTGCCAGTGTTTTAGCGGGGCAGTCTTGATTTTAATGTTTTTTATCGGCTGCGGTTCTATGACGGCAGTTGCCGCCCAGGGCGTAGGACTTTTTATACTGGGTTTTCCGTCAGGAGTGCGCAATGTGCTGACATATTCAATGATAGGGGAAGCCGTGCAGTCTTTTCACAGCGAAACAGGGATAAGAAGCGAAGGCGTTTCTTTCGCAGTCCAGACGTTTGTTGCGAAATTTTCAATGGCACTTTGCCAGCTTGCCGTGGGGCTCTGCCTTGGATTTTCGTCGTATTCTCCAAATGCTTATTTTCCTGCTTCCGAAGTCAAGAGTTCGCTTTTCTTTTTGGCTTCTCTCGGCGCAGGTGTCAGCAGTTTGCTTTCTGCTGTTCCCGTATTTTTTTATAATTTAAGAAGGAATAATAATCAGACAGACGTCACGGCAGATTAATTCTTATTAAATTATTGACAATTGCCTCCTTATAAGGATATTATGGTAATATAAACAAACAAGAGGTGATATTATGAAATCGTTTTTACAGCAGTGGCGTAATTTTTCTGTTGCTACTATTGCCGCTTCGGCTTTGCTTGGACTTATTCTCCTTGTTTTTCCGGAAGCGAGTATAAAGTATATCAGCATAGCTTTCGGCGCAGTTCTTATTCTTATCGGCGTTTGGGGCGTTATCCAGTACTTTGCCAAGAAATCAGGAACCCTTGTAATGATAATGGGCGTTATTGTGCTTGTCTGCGGAATTATTGTCTGCGTTAAGTACAGAACGATTATTTCCATTGTAGAACTGCTTTTCGGAATATTTCTTTTGTGCAGCGGTATTGTCAATTTCATTTCTTCGCTTCAGTCATCGGTGCGCAAGACTTCGTCCTGGTGGGTAACTCTTATCCTTTCCGTTGTTTCAATGGCGTTCGGTATAATATCCGTAATCAGACCCTTTGCAGTTTCAACAACGCTTGTTCGTTTTATCGGCGCAGGCTTACTTGTTTACGCTGTTCTTGACCTTATTTCATATATTAGATTTAAGAAGATAAGCCGAGCCGTAGAGGATGCTGTAAACAGAAATAGTGAAATAATAGACGAAAATGCTCGAATTGTTGAAGATAAAGAAAACTGAAGAAATGCAAACATTTTATGTACCCCTTTTTGCTTGACAAATTTGTAATTTTCAACTATATTACATATGTAGAGAAGAGAGTGAAGCGGAAAGGACTTCATTATGAGCAAAGATTATTCAAAAATGGGCAAAAAGTTCGTAAAAGTCGGAGCAGCTGTTTCCAGCAAGCATGAAAAACTTGCTAAGGCTACCGCGGCGGAGTTCGGTCTTACAGTTTGTGAAATGGACATTCTCATGTGCCTTTTCATGGGTCATAAGCCCCATACGGTAAGATACGTCAGCCACCAGACTCATTACTCTAAAGGCATGATCAGCCGCTGTGTTGAATCTCTCAACCAGGGTGGTTATGTTACTGTCGAAAGAGATACAATCGACCGTCGTGCCGTTCGTATTTCTCTTACAGACAAAGCCCAGCCGGCTATCAAATCGTTTAACGAAAAGGCCAACGTTTTTGTAAACACTATTTACGAAGGTCTCAGCGACCATGACGTTGCGGAGCTTGACCGTATGCTTACAGTGATTTACAACAACACCGAAAAACTTCAGTAATAAAAGAGCCGCAGTTAATGCGGCTTTTTTATTTGTCCGTGCGACTTATTCGGCTGTTCCGTATTCTGATTGCGGGGCAGTTTTCTTTATTTTATTGTTGCAATATCTTAGATTGAAGTCTATAATTATTTTATAAGGAGGGTGTTTATGGGCCAGACGCTTACAAAAAGGAAAAAAGCAGGATACGCTTTCGGTATTTTCACCGAGTCTCTGCTTTACAATATGTTTTACACCTACTATCTGACTTTTTTGAACGAGATAGTTGGGATTCAGCCGAAATATTCATCGATGATAATTTTCATCTCCATTGCGTGGGATGCTGTTACAGACCCGATGATAGGCAGTTATTCAGACCGCCCGGGCGTGGATAAACGAAAACTGATGAACAAAGCAATCGTTCCGATGGCGGCTTTCTTTATTCTGGCCTGGACTTCGCTGGGCCGTGATATGTTTGAAGCCCAGTGGGCAAAGATTCTCTTCTATGTAGTTGTTACTATGTGTATCTGGATCTTTTATACCATGTATACAATTCCGTATTATGCGGTAGTTGCCGAACTTACTGAGGATTACGACGAGCGCACCCAGATCCGCTCAAACGCTTCTCTTGTAAACGCCGGCGCAATAGGTCTCGGAAATATTCTTCCGGCTCTTGTTCCTACCGTTATGATATATGTGGGCAAAGACAATGCTTACGCTATTATTGCGGCGCTTATCAGCGTAATGGCAATTATCTGCGGATTTGTCTGCACCAAGTCGCTGAAAGGTGTTTACCACCCGAAACCGATGCCGGAAAACGGCGTTGTCAAAGGCGGCACGAAAGAGACCTTCAGGGCTTTCGGCCAGATTTTGAAGATGAAACCCGCGGCTATTTTCCTTGTTTTTGTTTTCTTCTTCCTTGCCGGATCGTCAATGATACAGTCAAATCTTACATATATGGTTGTTGACTGCATTGGTATGAATTACGACGACGGAATAGCGATAGTAATTCTTTCGCTTGTTGTTTCAATGGCGGTTGTTGTGCCGATTGTTGAAAAGACCGCAGAAAAGACGGACAGACGAACTGCCTGCATCATTTTCTTTGCAATTGCTATTGTCGGTGAGGTAATATGCAAGATTGTAGGCCTTGACGTTACAGTCGGAAAATTAAGGATTATGACTGTAATTTGTCCTGTGCTTCTGGGTATAGGCGGCGGAACATTCTGGACACTGTTTTATTCAATGGGTTACGATTTGGTTGAACTTGACGAGTTTAAGACAGGCAAAAGACGCGAGTCAATTATTACGGCTCTGCCCCAGCTTGTTCAGAAATTCGGTTCTGCTTTCGGTATACTGATGGCAGGCCAGCTTCTTTCCGCATACGGCTATGATTCTTCCGCAGACGTTACTACAAGCGAAAAAACAGTAGTTCAGCTTGTTACTGACCCGAAGATCATTGACGGAATGGAAAATATTTCAACAATTATTCCCGCGGCGCTTATTGGGGTATCGCTTATCGCTCTTATTGTTTATCCGATGACGCGTAAGCGCGTTAACGCTCTTATGGAACAGCTTGGAAAAAAGAGAGCGGGCAAATCTTATACAACTGAAGGATTTGAAAAATTGCTGTAAGCAGAATATCGAATAGAAAAAATTAACGGCTCGGTTTTATCCGAGCCGTTTTTCTGCTTCTGAAATTCTTTAATCGCTGTAAGTTTTTATGTAGTTTACTGCTTCTTCAACAGTTGTGAATGCAAGAGCAACGTAGCTGTCGGCGGCGCCGTAATAAAGCGCGATGCGTCCTGTTTCGCTGTCTGACAGAGCTGCGCAGGGGAAGCATACGTTTGGAACAAAGCCCTTTTCTTCGTAATCCTTTTCAGGAGTGAGAAGAAAGCGGTTGCAGCGGTAAAGCACCTTTGACGGGTCGTTGATATCAAGTATTACTCCGCCAATGCTGTAAACGAACCCGTTGCAAGTGCCTGTAACGCCGTGGTAAAACATAAGCCAGCCTTCGCTTGTTTCTATCGGAGCGGCACCGCTGCCTATCTTTACGTTTTCCCACCAGTGACCGCTGGGAGTCATAACGTGGCGGTGGTGGCCCCAGTATTCAAGATCGGGACTGTAGCTGAGGAATATGTCGCCGAATGGTGTGTGGGCGCTGTCGCTGGGACGGGACAGCAAAGCATAAAGTCCGTTTATCTTTTTTGGAAAGAGCACAGCGTTTCTGTTGTAAGGAATAAAAGGATTTTCAAGTTTTGTAAAGTTCTCGAAATCCTTTGTCTTTGCCATACCGATTGCGGCGCCGTGGAAATCTTCACACCAGATGATGTAATACGTATCTTCAATTTTTACTATTCTGGGGTCGTATTCGTATTTCGGAGTGCATATCTCACCGTTTTCCAGATGAAGTTCAACACGCTCGTCCTCAATTTCCCAGTTGATTCCGTCTTTACTGAAGCCTTTGTAAAGGTGAGGAATACCGTCTTTCTGTTCTCCTCTGAATACAGCCGCAAAGCCGTCGCCGAAAGGAACAGCCGCGCTGTTAAATACTCTCGCCAGTTTCTTTGTTGGGTTTCTGTTGATTATCGGGTTGTTATCATAACGCCATACCGGCTCGTCGCAAAGTTCTGCGGGTCGGTCCTGCCAAGGTAAATTTGGAATAGCGTCACCAATGATTTTTACTGCCATTTTATAACCCTCCTTTTTAATGAGAATATCACAGCATTTGTGCATTGTCAACGCCGTTTTATGATTTAGATAATTGTTGCAATACTTTTTGGATGATGATAAAATAAATAAAAAATATATAAGTTTCACAGGTGATAAAAATGGAGAAAAAAAAGATTTATACCGTTGCGACGGCGCACCTTGATACTATCTGGAGCTGGGATTTTGAAACCACCGTTTCAAAGTATATTTACAATACTTTGGTGGACAATTTTGCTCTCTTCAAAAAGTATCCCCATTATACGTTCAACTTTGAGGGAAGTTACCGCTATGAGCTTATGGAGGAGTACTATCCTGAGCTGTTTAATGAAATGAAAGGCTACATTGAATCTGGCAGATGGAATGTTTGCGGTTCATCGTTTGAAAACGGAGATATGAACGTTCCGTCACCTGAGGCTCTTTTCAGAAATATACTTTTGGGTAATTCTTATTTTGACAAAAAGTTCGGCAAAAGGTCGGTTGATATTTATCTGCCTGACTGCTTCGGTTTCGGCTGGGCGCTTCCGTCAGTGGCGGCTCATGCCCACCTTATGGGATTTACCACCCAGAAACTTGCCTGGGGCAGTGCTTACGGCGTTCCTTTTGACATCGGCGTTTGGAAAGGCGTTGACGGAGCTGAGATATATGCCAGCGTAAATCCTCACGACTATTATTTCACTTTGAAAAAACTGCGCGACTGGGATTTCGTCCAGAAAAAGCTTAAGGAAAATGAAAAATATGGACTTGATATGACGTATATTTTCCACGGAATAGGCGACAGAGGCGGCGCACCGAAAGAGGCTTCGGTGGCATTTGTTGAAAGTGAGATAGAGAAAAACGCCAACAGCGATATTGAGGTACTGGCTTCATCAGCAGACCAAATTTACCATGATATTGACGAAGGCTTTACTGACGAACAGAAAGCAAAACTGCCCCGCTGGGAAACAGAACTTGTTATGCAGAACCACGGCGTAGGCGGCTATACCTCCCGCGCTATAGGAAAACGCTGGAACAAACGATGTGAAGAATTAGCAGACATGGCTGAGAGAGCAGGCGTTATCGCCGATTATCTGGGAACGGCTGAATATAACAAAACTGCTCTTACCCGCAACTGGAAGCGCTTTATCGCCCATCAGTTCCACGACGATTTGCCGGGTACTTCCGTTCAGCGCGCTTACCGCCGCAGCTGGAACGATTACGCAATGTCTATGAACGGCTTTGCTTCTGAACTTGAAGCTTCCTCCGCTTCTGTAGGCAGTCTTTTGAAGACGGATTTCTGCACAGGTATACCTGTTGTGGTTTCAAATTCCATTGAGCACCGCCGCTCCGGCGCAGTAACGCTTCACCTGAAAGATGTAAAACTGCCGTATGTCAGAGTTTATGACCAGAAAGGCAGAGAGGTCAAAAGCCAGGTGAATTATGTTAAAGACGGCATTACAGAGGTTGTATTTATCGCAGATGTTCCGTCTCTCGGTTTCAGAGTTTACGACGTTCGTCCGTCTGATACTCCCTGTATGCTGAAAGGCAATGTTTCAATAAGCTCCGAAAACGTTATGGAAAACCAAAAGTATATTGTTCGTCTTAATAAAAAGGGCAACATCTCTTCGATAGTTGACAAGGATATGAACGAGCAGGAACTTTTGGCGGAACCGATAAGTCTCGGTCTCTTTAAGTACAAAGGCTCGAGAGCATGGCCTGCATGGGAAATGAATTTCAAGGAAGCAAACAAGGACCCTGACCGTATTCCCAATATCGTTACAATTACGGTTGAGGAAACAGGACCTGCACGAGTTGCTTTCCGCGTTGAACAGAAAGATAAAAAGTCGAATTTTGTCAGCATCATCGCGCTGACTGACGGCTCTGAATACGTTGAAGTTTATTCTGAGATAGAGTGGCGCTCTCTGCGCACAATGGCAAAGAACAAGTTTGCTTTTAAGTGCTCAAATGAAAAAGCTACTTTTGATCTCGGCCTCGGCGCTATACAGCGTGGAAATATGAACGAAAAGCTCTTTGAAGTTCCTGCTCAGAAATGGGCCGATATTACAGATAGTGACGAAAAATGGGGCGTTTCTGTTTTCAGCGAATGCAAGAACGGATGGGATAAATACAAGGATAATACGCTTCGCATGACCGTTGTCCACACTCCTAAGGGCAACTACCGCATTGATTCAATGCAGTCAATGATGGACCTTGGTCTTAACCGTTACTCATATGCCGTTTATTCCCACAAGGGAAAAGTCGGCGCAGATACCCAGCTTCAGGCGAGATTTTTCACTCAGCCTATGACGGGATACGTTGAAACGAAGCATCAGGGCGTTCTTGGCAGCGAGTATTCCTTCGGCGGAGTTTCAGACAAGGCTGTAATTATGCGCGCCTGCAAAAAAGCGGAGGACAGCGACGAAATTGTAGTACGCCTTAACGAGGGTGCAAACAGCAGTGTTGAGCGCTTTGAACTTACTTTGGGCGAAGGAATTGAATCTGCCAGAGAAATTTATGCATCTGAGGAGCCGAAGGGCGAGGCTTGCGTAGAAAACGGCAAACTTGTAACTTCATTCAAACCTTATGAAATTAAGTCTTTTGCGCTTAAACTTAAACCGTCAGCCGTTCTCGGCAAAAAGACTGTAAGCAGACCCGTTTCCCTTCCTGCTGACTGTAAAATTATTACTGCCCAGGGCGAAAACAGCAGTATACCCTATAATGTTCCCAAGGAAATCATAAAAGACAGTGTTGACGCGGCAGGTCTTCATTTTGATATCAAGCGTGATGGCGAAAACGCTCTTATCTGCGCCGGACAGACAATAAGACTTTCTTCAGACGCTGAACAGTTAGCGCTTCTTATTGCTTCCGACAGCGATAAGGAACTGGAATTCCTTGTGGATGACGATTCTGTTGTAAAACAGGTATTCAGCATGACAGAACGTTTTGCCGGATGGGATCTTTATGACTTCGGAGAAACGGCTTATATCAAAAAAGCAAAACTCGGCTATGAAGCCACCCATTCTCATGACGAAGCCGGCAAGGATATTTATGCTAAGGGACTATATTTCTATATTCTTACTCTTGATGTCAAGGGCAAAAAGACAGTTATGCTTCCGGTGGATGAACAGACAGTGGTGCTTTCGGCTTCAGAAGTTATCAATCCGCACGGAACGCTGGCAACTCCGGTTTATGACGAAGTGGAAAAACGTCCCTTTACATATTCAATGAATTTCGGCGAAAAAATGTCATATATCTGGGGCAGAATGATCTGGAATATGCGTGATCTGGAAGGCTACTTTAAATGTATCAATAAAGGCAAACATGAATAACAGCGGGGTGTGCTTTATGAATAACGATTTATTTTCTTCAAACTGGACAACAGATAACGGGGGATATCCCTTAAATGACGCTAATGTTCAGCGTTATATTTCGGTTCTTCCGTCAAAAAATCAGCTTCGGCTTGCAAAACATCCTTTTTATTGCTTTGTTCATTTCGGAATGAATACCGCCACCGCAAGAGAATGGGGAAGCGGCCGCGAAACGCCGTCTGACTTTACAATAAAGAGCATTGATGCGAGACAGTGGGCGAAAACGATAAAATCAGCTGGAGCAACAGGTCTTATACTTACCTGCAAGCACCACGACGGCTTTTGTCTCTGGCCAAGCAAATACACTGATTTCTGCGTGAAAAACAGTTCTTATGACGGCGATATCGTTAAAGAAGTGTCTGACGCCTGCCGTGAAGAGGGGCTTGACTTCGGCGTTTATCTCTCTCCCTGGGATATGCACGAAAGCACTTACGGCAAACCCGAATACAACGACTATTTCTGTAATCAGCTTACTGAACTTCTTACAAATTACGGAAAAATATTTGAAGTTTGGTTTGACGGTGCAAAGGGTGCCAATGCTGTTGATTTTGAATACGACTGGCAGAGATATTACGATCTTATACGCCGCTTGCAGCCCGACGCGCTGATCTCAATCTGCGGTCCCGACGTCCGCTGGGTAGGCAATGAGGGCGGCAAAACGAGAGAAAGCGAGTTTTCCGTAGTTCCTGCTGAACTGGCAGACGCAGAGAAGACCCACGAAAAAAGCCAGCACGGCGAAGGCGAAGCTGGTAAACTTAAAAAGCAAAGCACAGATGAGGATCTCGGCAGCAGAGCCGTTCTTGAAAAATGCGACAACCTTATTTGGTATCCCGCTGAGGTGGATGTTTCTATTCGAAGAGGCTGGTTTTGGAGCAAGGACGAAAATATTACGGTTAAAAGCGGTAAAAGGCTTTTTAACCTTTATCTTAATTCAGTTGGAAAGAACTGCACTCTTTTGCTGAATGTTCCGCCTACTGCCGAAGGAGTTATTCATAAGCGAGACGTCAAGGCGCTGGAGGAGATGGGCAGAATGATTAAAGATCTGACCGCGCATCCTTTGTGCGTTGAACACCCCGGAGAACTTCAGCCGAATATGGGTTATATCGACTTTGACTTTTCCGGAGATAAAAAGCTTTCCTGCGCCGTTATTTCCGAGGACATAAGTTTCAGCCAGCGAGTGGAAAAATTTGAACTTTGGGTCAAAAAAAGCGACGGCAACTTTAAAAAAGTTTACGATGGCACGGTTATCGGTTCAAAGAAGATTATTAAACTGAAAAATATCAAGTGCGTCGGTGCAAGGCTTGTAATAAAAATGAGCCGCAGTACGCCAGTGCTTTCAGAAGTCGCTTTTTACAGCTGATAATAGAATACAATAATAGAAAACCTCCCGGTGCATTTGCACGGGAGGTTTTGTTTGTTATTTATTTGCTTATTGCTTTCGCTGTTTCGGTTTGCTCGAGATATCGTTTTGTAAGATAACGCGTTACTGCAGAGCAGGAAATAATACCCACAACCTTTTTGTTGTCGTCAACAACGGGAACTTTTTTTACGCCTGCTTCGCTTAGCAGTTGGCAGGCATCCTCAATGGAGGCGTTAACTGAAATCGTTATGGGCTTTTTCTTTGAGATCTTACGTACTTTAAGATCCATTACGGAACTGATTTTTTGCTCAAATTTTTCGTCAGGGTTGCGGACATAATCCATGAACATCAGCGTGCTGTCTATGGCGGCGGGGGAGCTCTCGTCTTCACGCATATATCTCATAATGTTGCCGTCGCTTATATATCCTACTGCAATTCCGTCTTTTGATATGATAGGTGCGCCGCTGATATTATTTTCCAGGAAGCGTGCGATTGCGTCTCTTACTGTTGCGTCCTCCTGAATTGCGTATACCTCGTGTTCCATATATTTTGATAAATTATCGGTATGCACCGCTGTTTCTTCTTCGCTGTTTCTCAGCTTTCGGTAATACTTTTCAACATATACGGCGTAAATGATACCTCCTGCAATGTATGCAATCGCAGTCAGTGCAAATCCGTTTGTAAGTCCGATGGATTCCTGCAGAAATCCCATGAGAAGAGAACCAATGCCGATGCCGATATCGTATGAAAGAAGGTATGTTGCGTTGGCGACACCTCGTTTTGGCGCAGGAGTTGTGCCAGTAACGAAAGACTGAAAAAGGGGTTGTAAAATGCCGTAACCAAGACCAAAGAAGAAGCCGGCGATAAGCATATGGACACCGGTTGAAAGAAATACATAGCTTACCATTGTAACAACAAGAATTGCAAGACTTGCGCAAACGAGAACGCGGTGCCTGCCGGCGTTAATCATTTTCTGGGTAGACAATTTTGAGATAAGCATTCCGATAACCAGGCAGATATAAAAGTAAGGGATAACGGATGTCAGATTTTTCTCCTGCGCCAGTATTGAGGAATAGGCTATTACCGCGCCGTAAGGTATCATAAGGAAAGTCATGTTGAACATGAACGGAAGCGCCGGTTTGTGTATTGTGTCTTTAAGTACAAATTTTTTGCGCTGAATTTTCGGGTATTTGATATTGCAGCATGAAACACATATAAGAGCAACAACGGAGATTGCGAAAACAGTAAGGAAAGAGGCTTTACTGTTCATATGGTTTTGAACCTGTATTCCTACATAAGGTCCTACTGCCATGCCGATTGAAATTGTAAATGCAAATCTACTGATGCCTTCAGTGATTTTGGCAGGGGGCAGAACATCGCCTGCAAGGGTCATTGTTGCAGAGCCGCAGACAGAATAAACGGCGCCCATATAAAGACGGATTATTATCAATACTGCAAATATGGGAAATGCGATGAACGCAGGAAACGCCAGGCAAAACATTGCAAGAAAAATCAGGTAAACTTTGTAGCGGTTGAAATTGTCAAGCAGATATCCCGCGATTGGTCGGAATAATATTGTCGCCACGGACATTGCCGTAAGCACAATGCCGACTTTTGAGCCTGTAATCCCGATTTCCTGACAGTACACAGGGATGATCGGTATGGAGGCATAAAACGCCGCCAATACAAGCAGGTTTGTAATGAACAGAAGAATAAATTTTCTGTTCCATATTTTTTTCGGTTTTTCCATTTGAATAAAACTCCTTTGTATAACGTAAAAACTGGTGGCAACTGCCACTAGTTTTGATATATCACAAATTCCGTATTTCGTCAATAGTTGGTTGCAAATGCCATCATTTCGGAGTATAATGGTAACATAATAATTAGGAGGATCTCGCTATGCCAAATATTACGGACAGTCCTTTTAAATCAATCTCAATTCTGTACAGAAAATCACATATCTGGCTGAACAACGGCTGCGCCCAGTATGACCTGACTGCGGCCCAGGCGGCAATAATTCTTATTGTCTGCGATTTCGGAGTGCTGACACAGGACGATATAACTAAGCGCCTGAGACTTGATAAAAGCGTAATCGCCAAGACGGTTACGAAACTTGAGGAAAGGGGCTTTATGGTTCGCACAACAAACGCAAAAGATAAACGTACCTACGACATCCGTCCCACGGAGAAGGCGCGGGAAGTATATCCGTTTGTTAAGGAACAGATAGACCTGTCTTTCCAGCGTATGACCCAGAATATGACCGAAAAAGAGCGTGCCGAATTCAAACGGCTGCTCATGATGGCGGCAGAAGCGACCATTGACCTGGACGATTAGTCAAATATCTTATTGAAACTATTTTTGTATAATAAAACCCCTCTCAGTGCTTAAAACGCCGAGAGGGGATTTCTATTATTTATTGGGCAAAAAAGCGGCAATGCAGTTTAATAAAATTTGTTTAAAAAAATTACGTACGGGGCTTTATTTCTTTCGTTCGTTGGTGTATTATATTATTTAATACAGGCAAACTGTTTTTGAATGGTGTTAAGAACGTTTTTCTTGTTTGCCGACCACATCGGAGCGATAAGGTCTTTCTTGGCTCCGTCACCAGTAAGTCGGTGGATAACGACGTTTTGCGGTATTACCTCAAGACAGGCGTCAAGAATATCGATATATTCGTCAAGGTTCAATGTGCTGAACTTGCCTGCAAGATAGTCTTTTGCCAGGTCAGTGCCTTTCAGAACGTGGAGCAACTGAAGCTTGATACCGTCGGTACCGCTGTCAACAACGTATTTTACAGTTTTGACCATATCTTCCTTGCTTTCGCCGGGGAGACCGAGGATAACGTGGACGACTTTGTTTACACCGATTTTTGTCAGTTTTTCCATTGCATCGTCATATACTTCAAGAGGATACCCTCTGCGTATATATTCGGCGCTTTTCGGATGGATTGTCTGCAGCCCCAGTTCAACAAAAACAGGTTTGATTTTGTTCATTTCTTCCAGCAGAGAGCAGACATCGTCGGGCAGACAGTCGGGTCTTGTGGCAACTGAAAGAGCCGCGACTTCAGGATCGCTTACAGCTTCCGAATAAAGTTTTCTCAACTTTTCAACAGGAGCGTAGGTTCCGGTGAAAGACTGAAAATAGGCTATGTATTTACCGCCGTGAACTTTCTTTTTTATTCGTTCTTTGCCAAGCGCGAGTTGTTCTTTTATAGGAAGTTCGGGGCTTTCGGCGAAGTCGCCGCTTCCGCCTGCCGAGCAGAAGATGCAGCCTCCGGTGCCGATTGTACCGTCTCGGTTAGGGCAGGTAAAGCCTCCTGAAAGAGCAACTTTGTAAACTTTGCATCCGAACGTGTCCTGAAGATATTTATTAAGGCTGTAATACGTTCTCATTTTATCAGCTCAAAGAATTCTTTGTGAGTAAGCGGATTTCCGCAGACTATAGAATCAGGTCCGTCTGTGGCAAGGGGAGCGTTTTTCAAATTAGTGATTACACCGCCTGCCTCTTTTAGAATAAGAGAGGCCGCCGCCCAGTCCCACGGATATGTGTTCAGCTCAAAATACAGGTCTGATTTGCCTGACGCTACGTAGCAGATGTCAAGCGCCGCAGATCCGCTTCTACGGATGTCAATGGCTTTTTCATATACTTTTTTTGCCAGTTCAAATGTGCGGTCGGTAAGTTCTCTGTTGTATGGGCTGGTTCCTATTTGTACAAGGGCATGGTCAAGATGTGTTTTGCTCACATTTATTTTATCGCCGTTGAGGAACGCGCCGCAGTTTCTTTCAGCGCTGAACATAAGATTTTTATCAACGTCAAAAACTACTCCGGCCTCAAGTGTGCCTTCTTTAACGAACGCTACTGATATAGCGCTGTGAAGATAGTTATGGATGAAGTTTGTCGTTCCGTCAATGGGGTCGATGATAAAGCAATTTGATTTTGGTATCGCTTTGCTTCCTTCGCCTTCTTCACCGATTACGGCAATATCCGGGAATTCGCCGCGAAACATTTCAATAAGTGTTTTGCTCAGTTCTTCCTGAATTGCTTTGTCGTACTGGGTAACAAGATTGGTTTTGTCTCCCTTTTCGTCAACGACTAAAATTCCGCTTGTTGCTTCGCTATAAAGCTTTGAAACTTGTTTTACTGCTTCTTTTATTTTTTCAGCATACATTTTATTATTAACCTCGCATTCTTCGGCAGTCGGTCAGCTGCTCTGAAAATATTTTATCATACTTTTACGGAGATGCAATTATAATTTTACTATGATTATCTTTTTTACAAAACTGATTACAAAAATTATGAATCTTCTGGGTTACGGAGCAACGACTCTGCCCGGGCGCATTGCGCTGTTTTTCAAGCCTGACATTCTGGCTAAACTTTCAAAAGGGGTAAAGGTTATTGTTATAACCGGAACCAACGGCAAGACCACTTCTGCTCGAATTGTGGAAGAGGGACTTAAGGAAGCGGGCAAGTCATATTTTATCAACCGTTCCGGCGCAAATCTAATTACAGGCATTACGGCTTCTTTTATTATGAACTGCACCAACTCAGGCAAGTGCACAAAGGAGTATGCCGTAATCGAGTGCGACGAAAACGCGTTTCGTACAGTAAGCAAGTATCTTAAAGCGAAAGTAGTACTTGTTACTAACGTTTTCCGCGACCAGCTTGACCGTTACGGTGAGGTTTCCCATACTCTTTCCGCGATTAGGGAGTCTGTTGACAATCTGCCTGAGGCTACCCTTGTTATCAATGCGGACTGCTCGCTTACTAATACCCTGAAGCGTGAGAATACAGTGACTTACGGCGTCAGCGTTCCTCTTAACTTTACTTCTGATGTAAGAGACGGCACACGCTGTATCCACTGCAAACATGAACTCAAATACGATTATTTCACATACGCCCATCTCGGCAAATATCGTTGCCCAGGCTGCGGCTATGAAAGAGGAACACCCGATTATAACGTTACGGATATAATCGAAACAACACCTGACAGCACTACTGTTATGATAAACGGAACAACTCTCGCTAAGATAAATCTCGGCGGCGTTTACAATGTTTATAACGGCGTCGGCGCTTACGCGGGACTTGTTGCCCTGGGTATCGATTCTGATACTGCGCTTCACGCTCTTGAAAAATTCAACGGCGCATTCGGAAGAATGGAAAAATTCGGAAATGTACGAATGATTCTCGTTAAAAATCCCGCAGGACTTACCCAGACCTGCCGCTATATTAACTCATTCAAAGGCGACAAAACGATTATTTTCTGCCTCAACGATAACGCGGCTGACGGCCGTGATATCAGTTGGATATGGGACGCTGATATCGACGTTTCAGGCAAGATTTATGCCGCCGGAAAACGCTCCGGCGATATGGCGCTGCGCCTTAAGTACAACGGAATTGACGCTGAGATTACAGATAATGTTTTGGAGACTGTACTTAAGCTCTCCGGCGATGTTTTCGTGGTTCCGACTTATACGGCTATGATGAAAATGCGCCCCGAGTTTGCGCACCATTTCGGAAAAGAGGAGTTTTGGCAATGAGAATAGCACATCTTTACCCCGACCTTCTAAACCTTTACGGCGACAGAGGCAATATCATGTGCCTTAAATACCGCTGTGAAAAACGCGGCATTGACGTCGTTGTAGACGAGATTTCAGTAGGTCAGCGGTTTGACCATAATAATTACGACATTTTGTTTATCGGCGGCGGCCAGGATTTTGAGCAGAATGTACTTCTTGACGACCTTCATAAAGGCAAGGACGTGGAGATAAAAAAAGCTGTTGCCGACGGAACAGTTTTGCTGGCGATATGCGGCGGATATCAGATGCTGGGTAAATATTACCAGACATATACCGGCGAAAAAATGGAATACATCGGAGCAATCGATTTTTATACTGTAGGCGAGAAGAAGCGACTTATCGGCAACTATGCTTTTGACACGTCCTTCGGCAGGATAATCGGCTTTGAAAACCACTCGGGAAGAACGTATCTGGGAAACTGCGAACCTCTCGGCAAAATTGTTTCCGGCTTCGGCAACAACGGAAAAGACGGCACCGAAGGTGCTCATTATAACAACGCTTTCTGCACCTATTCTCACGGCCCTGTGCTTCCTAAAAATCCCGCTCTTGCAGACAAGCTGATTGAAACCGCAATGCAGAGAAATTTCCCGGGTTATACTTTGGAAAGTCTTAACGATTCCGTCGAGGAATTTGCAAGAAAACAGGTTGAGTCGCTTTATATAAATAAAAAATAGTGAAATTGAAAAATTTCCTTGATTTTTCCATGACCGTGTGGTAATATATTACGGCATTCGTATGGTAACGGCCGTATTATGCCCGTTGCCTGCGCAATACACACATCGTTTCGGGTATGCCCGTGGTGATACTCTCTGGGCTTTGCCATACCGAACGGTGGAGGATTAACCTAAATAAGGAGGAACTGAATTATGGCAAATGTAGTTTCTATGAAACAGCTCTTGGAAGCAGGTGTTCACTTCGGACACCAGACAAGAAGATGGAACCCCAAAATGGCGGAATACATCTTCACAGAACGTAACGGTATCTACATCATCGACCTGCAGAAGACCGTTAAAAAGCTGGACGAGGCTTATAAGTTCGTTCACGACATCGCAGCTGAAGGCGGCGAAATCATTTTCGTAGGTACAAAGAAGCAGGCTCAGGAGTCAATTAAGGAAGAAGCTGAAAGATGCTCAATGCCTTATGTAAACGCTCGTTGGCTCGGCGGTATGCTTACAAACTTCAAGACAATCCGCGGCCGTGTTGCTCGTCTTGCTCAGCTTAAGGCAATGCAGGAAGACGGCACATTCGATCTTCTTCCCAAGAAGGAAGTTGCTCGTCATGAGCTTGAGATTGAAAAGCTTGAAAAGTATCTCGGCGGTATCACAGAAATGAAGAAGATTCCCGAGGCTATGTTTATCGTTGACCCCAGAAAGGAAAGAATTGCCGTTTCTGAGGCTATGAAACTCGGTCTGCCCATCGTTGCAATCGTTGATACAAACTGCGATCCTGATGAAATCGACTATGTAATTCCCGGCAACGACGACGCTATCCGTGCCGTAAAGCTTATTGCAGGCGCAATGGCTGACGCTGTTATCGAAGGCCGCGACGGCAAGGACACTTCTGAAGAAGCTGAAGCAACTCAGGCTGAAGAAAAGCCCGCTAAGGAAGAAGAAAAGGCAGAATCTGCTGAATAATTGCATATAATTTTATTTTTCAATAAGGAGGAATTCTGACATGGCATTTACTGCAATGGACGTAAAAGCACTGCGTGAAAAGACAGGCGTTGGCATGATGGAGTGCAAGAAGGCACTTACAGAGGCTGACGGTGATATGGACAAGGCAATCGACTATCTTCGTGAAAGAGGTCTGGCTGCCGCTGAAAAGAAATCAACCCGCATCGCTGCGGAAGGCGTTGTTCTTTCTTACTATGACGCTGCTGCAAAGAAGGGCGTTGTTGTTGAAGTTAACTCTGAGACAGACTTCGTTGCCAAGAACGACAAGTTCATGGACTTTGTAAAGGGCGTTGCAAGAACAATCATCGCTGAAGCTCCTGCTGACGTTGAAACTCTTTGCAATACAAAGTTTGACGGCACAGACCGTACAGTTACAGAAACTCTTAACGACCTTATTCTTGCTATCGGCGAGAACATGAAGATTCGTCGTTTTGAAACAATGGACGGCGTTATCGCAACTTATGTTCACGGCGGCGGCTCAGTAGGCGTTATGGTTGGCTTTGACGTTGCTGACGAAGCAAAGGCTGAAACTGAAGCTTTCCAGACAATGGGTAAGGACGTAGCAATGCAGATCGCTGCTATGAGCCCCTCATTCCTTGACGAGGCTTCTGTTCCTCAGGATGTTCTTGACCACGAAAAAGGCATTCTTGCAGCTCAGCTTAAGGAAGACCCGAAGATGGCTAATAAGCCTGCTCAGGTTCTTGAGAAGATCGCTGCCGGTAAGATGAGCAAGTTCTTCAAAGAGAACTGCCTTGTTGAGCAGGAATTCGTAAAGGCTGAAAACCACGAGGATGTTCAGACTTACGTAAACAACGTAGCTAAAGAACTTGGCACAGAGATCAAGATCAACGGCTTCATCCGTATGATGAAGGGCGAAGGCCTTGAGAAGCGCGAAGAAAACTTTGCAGAAGAAATTGCAAAGCAAATTAACGGCTAAGTAATTAAAAACAATTTTGAAAAAGCTTGAGAACTTTATGTTTTCAAGCTTTTTTGTTTATATTTTTATAATTGTTTTGAATGTGAAATTGCAATTTTAATCAGAATTTTCTAATTATTTACGTCTGTTTTTATTATTGTTTTAATTGAAAATAAGCAGAAAAACTTCTTGCCGGTTTAGTTAATTTATATAAATAGGTGTTTAAAATAGCATTACTTTTTATTGCATAAGTCAAAAAATTATGTTAGTATTTAATTGGATATTATGACTTTTGGGGGATTTAATATGAAAAAAACGATATCGCTGATAATGAGTTTATTTCTTCTTGTTTCAATGCTGTCGGGTATGTCGTTTTCTGCCTATGCGGCTAATGATGACAGCGGTTCCTGCGGCGACTCGGTAAGCTACACTTTTGAATCAGCCACAGGTGTACTTACTCTTACTGGAACAGGAAAAACAGAGTGGTATGCATCTGGTGAAACTCCGCTGAGAAGGACACCGTGGTACAGTTACAGAGAAAGCATAACCAAAGTAGTGGTAGGCGAGGGAATAACACAGCTCAATCTTTATGTCCTCAGCAAACTTACTAACGTTAAGACTATTGTTTTACCCTCAACCTTGACCACAATTTCCAGTAACGCGTTTTATAACGATACTTCGCTGGAAGCTATCAATTTAGGAGACACAAAAATCACTTCAATAGGTTTAAACGCATTTGAAAATTGCTCCGCTCTTTCTGATGTAACGCTTCCTGAAACCATGACGGAAATCAGCGATTTCGCTTTTAGAAACGCGGGAGTTAAGCGCGTTAATTTCCCTGTATCATGCACAAAAATAGGCAATTACGCTTTCTATGGCTGCTCTATGGCGACTATTACTCTGCCTGAAACCATTTCAAGCGTCGGCATTCGCGCTTTTGCCAACAATACATTTCTGCTGTCTGTTTATATTTATAATCCGAATATGAGTTTCGGCGGCAACGACCCGTTTGACGGATGCCAAACTAACCTTACTTTCTACGGCCACGGCGGCTCTACAACCGCTTCATACGCCGCTGAAAAAGGCTATAAGTTTGTTTCGATTGATGACTGCGAGCATATCAATACCCATGCTCAGGTAACGCTGGCTCCTACCTGTACTGAGAAGGGAAGCCAGGACATTATCTGCGACGACTGCGGAATAGTTTTAAGGACTGAGGAAATCGCCGCAACAGGCCATGACCTCCAAATAATTCAGGTTGACGATCAGACTGAGAAAAACGGCCATGTGTTCAATTATTACCGTTGCGCAAACTGCAATGATCCTGAAACAGACGTTATAAGAATGACTCATGCCAGAGACGAAGAGGGCAATTACATTTGGGTAGAAGGAAACTATACCGATACAGTGCTTCAGGAAGCTACGTGCACAAAAAGCGGAATAGTTGTCCGCCGCTGTAACATTGAAGACCCGATGACTACTCTTAAGTGCGCGGCAACAGAAACTTTCTATACGCCCGCTCCGGGTCACCAGGTGGAGGAATGGACCGTTACAGTTGAACCTACCTGCACAACTGACGGTTCCAGAACAGGCGTCTGCACTGTCTGCGGTGAAACAGTTGTTGAAACTATAAAAGGCGGCCACTCATATGAAGTTGCTGAGGGAGAAGTTCGTGAAGACGGCCATAGAGTAGACACATATACCTGCTCTGTCTGCGGCGACAGTTATACGGAACTTGTTCATGTGGAATGGATTGAGGGATATTATACAACCCGAACTCTTACCGAGCCATCTTGCCTGATGACGGGAACTTCTATCGATACCTGTACTGTTGAAGGCTGTTCAAAAACACGTACAAACGTTGTGCCCGCTTCCGGCCATTCTTACAGATTTGTTTCATGCGACGGAACGACCTGTAACTATAAGTGCGAAAACTGCGAATCTACAAGAACGATGCTTTTGACTCTTGTAAACAGCGGCTTTATTTCAAACCAGGGCAATGTTTCAGAACACCTCCTTGGCTATTATTATGACATTAATAACGACGGCTGGGTCAACGGAAGAGACTATGTTCTTCTTTCCAGAATGAGCACCCAGCAGCCGGAACAACCGGATACGGGAACCGAAACACAGCAGTAATAAACTACCAAACAACCTCTGAAGCCATATGTTTCAGGGGTTGTTTGTCGCTAAAGCCGATTTTTGCAAATAAATAAAGGGTTTCAATTTGGTAATATTTTTATGAAATTTTATCCTATTCTATTTACATTAATGCAAAAATATATTAATATATATAAAAATATATAATGCAGGCTCCGATTCTGCGGGAGGTTTAATTATGGGTACTTCATATCATCGTATTTTGCTTAAACTCAGCGGCGAGGTGCTCGCCGGCGAAAAGGGTACGGGTATTGATGATAAAACTGTTGTAAAAATCTGCACATCAATTAAGAAAGTTGCTGATCTTGGCGTTGAGATTGCCATCGTAGTAGGCGGCGGTAACTTCTGGAGAGGACGCTCAAGCGAACATATGGACAGAGCGCGTGCCGACCATATCGGTATGCTGGCAACTGCTATGAACGCTCTTGCTCTTTGCGACGCGCTTGAACAGCTGGGCGCTGATGTCCGCGTTCAGACAGCTATCGAAATGCGCCAGATTGCTGAGCCGTATATCCGCAACAGAGGAATTCGCCACCTGGAAAAGGGAAGAATTGTTATTTTCGGCTGCGGAACAGGTTCTCCGTTCTTCTCAACCGATACTGCCGCCGCTCTCCGCGCGGTAGAGATCAATGCCGATGTGCTTCTTAAGGGTACAAACGTTGACGGCGTATATAATAAAGACCCGAATAAATTTGACGACGCGGTTAAGTATGACGAGGTAACGTTCAGAGAAGTAATCAACAACGACCTGAAGGTTATGGACTCAACTGCTTTCTCCCTTTGCAAGGATAACGATATGTCTATTCTTGTATTTAATCTTGACGACCCTGACAATATCATTCGCGCTGTAAGCGGCGAACAGATCGGAACCTTGGTTAAGAATTAACATCGATAAATACAAAGAGAGGTAAGAAAAATGGAACTCAGCGAACTCTATTCTAAAACAACAGAAAAAATGGAAAAATGCATGAACGCTCTTGAGCGCGATTACGCCGCAGTTCGTGCAGGCAGAGCAAATCCTGCCGTTCTTGATAAAGTTATGGTTGACTATTACGGAGTGCCTACTCCAATTAACCAGATGGCGGCTGTCAGCGTGCCTGAGGCAAGAATGCTTGTTATTCAGCCCTGGGATGCTTCAACGCTGAAAGAGATTGAAAAGGCTATCAATAAATCAGACGTGGGCATCAATCCCCAAAATGACGGAAAGGTTATCCGCCTTACCTTCCCTCAGCTTACTGAGGAACACCGTAAGGAGCTTACAAAGGATGTTTCAAAGCGCGGTGAGGAAGCCAAAGTTGCTGTAAGAAATATTCGCCGTGACGCTATGGACGATCTCAAAAAGATGAAGAAAGACAATGAGATTACCGAAGATGACCAGAAGGACGGCGAAAAGAAACTTCAGGACATCACCGACGATTATATCAAACAGATTGAAGATGCTGCTAAAAAGAAGGAGCAGGAAGTTCTTTCAATCTGACGAAAGGCATATTTTCAATATAAGGGCGGCTTTTCAGTCGCCCGATAATGCGTTTTAGCGGGAGTTACATTATGGCGTTGTTTTCAAAAAAAAGCAGTGAAAATGTAAATGAAACTTTTTCTGTTTTGCCCAACCACGTGGGTATCATAATGGACGGAAACGGAAGATGGGCGAAAAAAAGAGGCCTTCCTAGAACAGCCGGTCATAAGGCAGGAGGCGAAGTTTTTCGTACTATTTCCAAAGCTTGCCAGCGTATCGGAATTCCGTATGTAACCTTTTATGCTTTCTCAACGGAAAACTGGAAAAGACCGAAGCAGGAAGTTGACGCGCTGATGGGTCTTTTCAAAGATTATCTTCTTGAAGCGAAAAGCGATATTACTCAGGCCGGAGAGATAAGGCTGAAATTCATCGGCGAGCGCAGCGGCATCAGAGAGGATCTTTTGCAGCTGATGAACGAGGCGGAAGAGGAGACAGCCCACCATACAGGCACTACTGTTTATGTGGCAATAAACTACGGCGGAAGACAGGAAATTGTCCATGCTGTAAATACTCTTCTTCAGCAGGGAAAGACACATATTGAAGAAGACGACATTTCTTCCAATATTTTCACCGTTCCCGAATGCGATTTGATAATACGTCCCAGCGGCGAACAGAGATTGTCGAATTTCCTGTTGTGGCAGGCGGCTTACAGCGAGTTTTGGTACAGCGATGTGCTGTGGCCTGACTTTACTGTAGATGATTTTTGCGAAGCGCTCAGAGCTTTTGAAAAGCGTAACCGCCGCTTCGGCGGATAAATCAAGGCGGATGATTGACCGCCGAAATAGGAGAATATTATGAAACAAAGAGTTATAACAGCCGTTGTTCTTTTGGCTGTCCTTGCCCTTGTTGTATGGCAGATCAATACGCCGCTTCTTGTGGCTGTTCTTGCTTTTCTGTCTGCCGTAGCGGCAAATGAAATAATGAAATGCGCAAAGGTGGAAAACACTTTTATCCGTGTTGTCGGAACAGCTTTTGCCTGTGTTTTCCCGTTCTTTTCTTCCGAAAAGGCGCTTGAGCCATGGGTTTCGGCAGAAATCTGGAGCAAAGTAACAGACGCGCTTCCCGGTATCGTCTATATAATTGCTCTTGTTCTTGTATTCCTGCTTGCTATGCTCAAGGGATACGCTTATACAACGTTTGAGGACGTAAGCGTTTCAGTTTTTGCTTCTGCGCTTGTGCCCTTCGGATTTTCAACAATCATCCGACTGCGTGATATGTTCCAGATTGAGCAGTTCGGAATTTACCTAATCTTTTACGGCCTTATCTGTGCACTTGCTACAGATACCGGTGCCCAGCTTACGGGCATGGCTTTCGGCAAGCACAAGATGAGTCCCAATATTTCACCGAAAAAGACAGTGGAAGGCGCTATCGGCGGTCTTATTGTATCTTTGCTGCTCAACGGCGTTGCAATAATTCTTTATAACCGTTTTGCAGACTTTAAAATGGACGAATTCGCGGCAACTGTTTTGCTGATTGCCTGCCTTCCCGTTTCGTTTATGGGCATGATGGGAGATCTCAGTGCTTCCGTGCTTAAGCGCAACTTCGGAGTAAAAGACTTCGGAAAGATCTTTCCCGGCCACGGCGGAGTTATGGACAGATTTGATTCATCTCTTTTCACTCTGCCGATTACATACGCAATTGCGATAACCGTATTTCTTAAATAATTTTCACGAGGTGATTTTGTGAAAGCCATTTCTCTTTTAGGCTCTACCGGTTCGATCGGTACCCAGAGCCTGGATGTTTGCAGAATGCATCATTACGATGTCAAATGCCTTACGGCAAATAAAAACACCGAACTTATGGAAAAGCAGATAAGGGAGTTTAAGCCCGAGGTCGTTTCCATGATGGATGAAGACGCGGCAAAGGAACTGAAGACGAGAGTTGCCGACACGTCAACAAAAGTACTTTGCGGAATGGATGGCCTTAAGGCCTGCGCTACTTATGAAGGCGCAGATACCGTGCTTAATTCGGTTGTTGGTATGGTAGGTCTTGTGCCCACCCTTGATGCGATAAAGGCTCGCAAGACTATTGCCCTGGCAAATAAGGAAACGCTTGTTGCCGGAGGCAGACTTGTTACCGATATGGCGGCAGAATACGGTGTTTCAATTCTTCCCGTTGACAGCGAACATTCTGCAATTTTCCAATGCCTTCAGGGTTCTCCTGAAAAAAAGGCGCTGAAAAAGATAATTCTTACGGCGTCCGGCGGTCCTTTCTTCGGTAAGACTTCAGACGAACTGGAAAACGTTACCGCATCTGACGCGCTTCGTCATCCCAACTGGGATATGGGCGCTAAAATCACCATAGACTCCGCTACAATGATGAACAAGGGTCTTGAGTTTATTGAAGCAAAATGGCTTTTTGACGTTCCTGACGACGCAATTGAAATCGTTGTTCACCGCGAAAGTGTTGTCCATTCAGCGGTAGTTTACAGCGACAATTCCGTTATCGCTCAGCTTGGCGTTCCTGATATGAGAATTCCAATTCAGTATGCGCTTACTTATCCGAAACGCCTTGAAAGTCCCGTAAAAGAACTTTCGCTTGCTGATTACGGCAAACTGACTTTCTTTGAACCGGACTATGAAACGTTCAAATGCATCAACGTTTGTAAGGACGCAATAAGACAAGGCGGTCTTTGCCCCGCCGCGGCTAACGGAGCGAATGAAGAAAGTGTAAGACTGTTTCTTCAGGGTAAAATAAAGTTTAACGACATTGCCGTATTAAACCGTGAGGCAATGAATAACTGTAATAATAAGCAGGATTATCAGCTTGAGGATGTCCTCTCTGCTGACAGAGCTGCGAGAGATTATGTAATTGAGGCGGTTAAGTGACTTTATCATCTTTGTGGAACACGGTATACCCGATTATTATTGCAATCATATTTTTTGAACTGATTATTCTCGTTCACGAGGGCGGCCATTATTTCGCCGCCAGACTGATGAAAATAAAAGTCAACGAGTTTTCAGTTGGCATGGGACCGAAAATTTTTCAAAAAGAAAAAAACGGAACCTTGTATTCTCTTCGCTGGATACTTTTCGGCGGCTACTGCCAGATGGAGGGAGAGAGCGAAGAATCTTCTGACGAAAACGCTTTTTCAAAAAAGAGTGTTCCCGCGCGGCTTTTCGTTATAGTTGCCGGCGCGGTAATGAATTTGATTTTAGGCTTTTTAATAGTTCTTATTATCGTCTGCTCCGGAAATCTTGTGGGAACAACGACGGTGGCAAAGTTTGAAGAAAATGCTGTCAGCGCTCAAAGCGGACTTCAGGCTGGCGATAAAATAAAATCTATCGACGGAATGCGCGTGTTTACATCCACCGATGTTACAACAGGATTGTCACGCAGTGCGGACGATACGCTTACTTTCGTTGTGGAACGCGGCGGAGAAACAAAAACGATAGACGTAACTTTTGCCATGGAGACATACGAGGGCAACAGATTTGTCCAGATGGACTTCTGGCTCAAAGGCGTAGATAAAACTGTTGGCAACGTAATAAAAGAAAGTTTCATGCAGACAATTTCCTATGCAAGAATGGTCTTTCTTTCCGTTGCGGATATTATCGGCGGAAGATACGGACTGTCGGATATCAGCGGTCCGGTGGGAGCCGTGTCGTACGTCAGCGAAGCCGTTAAGGTTTCAGCCACGTCGGCGCTGAGACTTATGGCTCTGCTTACTATAAACGTGGGACTTTTTAATTTGTTCCCGATTCCTGCTCTGGACGGCTGGCGGATGTTCCTGCTGATAGGCGAGGGAATATGCCGCAAAAAAATTCCTGATAAGGCTGAATGGATAATTAACGGAGCAGGACTTATAATTCTTCTCGGATTTATGTGCATTGTAACATTCAGCGATATAACAAAACTGTTTCATTAACACTACAGGTGATTACTATGAAAAGAAGAGTCAGCAAGAAAATTAAATTAGGCAACACTTATATCGGCGGCGACAGCGAAATACTCGTTCAGTCAATGCTCAACGTGCCTTCAACAGATATTGAGGGGTCCGTAGTTCAGGCAAGAGAACTTGAAGCGGCAGGCTGTCAAGTAATCCGCTTTGCTATTCCCGATGAAGCGGCGCTTGACCTTATCGAGCCGATAAAAGAGGCGGTCAGCGTACCCCTTGTTGCTGATATACATTTTGATTACCGCCTTGCAATAGCGGCGGCGGAGCGAGGAATTGACAAAATAAGAATTAATCCCGGAAATATCGGCGACGACTCCCGCGTTAAGGCTGTTGCGGACGTTTGCCGTCAGAAGGGTATTCCGATCAGAATTGGCGTTAACAGCGGCTCTCTTGAAAAACATATTCTTGCAAAGTACGGTTCACCGACGCCTGAGGCGATGGTGGAAAGCGCAATGTATCATGCGTCGCTTCTGGAAAAATTCGATTTCGACGATATTGTAATTTCAATTAAATCAAGTAACGTGCCGACCATGATTGCCGCCTATGAACTGGCAGCTGAAAAGTGCGATTATCCGCTTCATCTCGGTGTTACGGAAGCAGGCACGGAGCGAATGGGAATTATCAAATCGGCGGCTGGCATTGGTTCGCTTCTTTGCCACGGAATAGGCGACACTATCCGCGTAAGTCTTACAGACGCTCCCGTAAAAGAAGTTTATGCCGCCTTTGATATTCTTCAGGCAATCAGCATGAAAAACGACAGACCGTATCTTATTTCTTGTCCGACCTGCGGCAGAACGAGAATTGATCTTGTAGGACTTGCGAAACAGGTTGAAGAGCGCCTAAGAAACGTTCACAAACCTATTAAAGTTGCCGTTATGGGATGTGTTGTAAACGGTCCCGGTGAAGCCAGGGAAGCGGACATCGGAATTGCCGGCGGAGACGGCAGCGGGCTTATATTTAAAAAAGGTGAGATACTTCGCAAGGTGCCTGAGGATAGGCTCCTTGACGAATTGATGAAAGAGATAGATAAATTATAATGAACAAATTTTCGGATTACTTTGGCGATTATATAGACAGCGAGTGGCTGTCGCATTTGGCTGACGGAGAGATTACTTCGCTGACCATCAGTCGTAATAAGCGTGAATTGACGGTAGGTTTGCACCTGCCGTCACTGCTGTCCTATGAAGACTCGGTTTATTGCTCCCGTTCAATTCAGGAGAAAATGGGTCTTGATAAGGTCAACCTTGATGTGCGCTACGACTCTTCACTTTTTGACGTTTCTTTCCTGCCGTCAATTATCTCAAAAGTTAAAAATAATAATGCGGCGGTCAACGGCTTTTTTAAGGACGCTGAGCCAAGCCTTGAGGGTTCTGTCCTGAAAATCGGACTGAAATACGGCGGTGCAGACGTTCTTACAGCCAAGAGTGCCGGAGAGATGATTTCCGCGGAAATTCAAAAATTGTTCGGCATTGATCTCAGTGTTGAATTCTGCGAACTGCAAAACTACGATATTGAAAAAGCCGTTAAGCAGGCTGTTGAACAGAAGAAACAGCAGGAAGAGCAGAAGAAAGCCGAAGAAGAAAAGAATGTTGAACACAGATTACTGGGCGATTTCCCGATTTACGAGGACACTGTTCATCTTATATACGGCAAAACAATTCGTGAAAAGCCGAAAAAAATGGAGGATATCAACACTGACGACGGTATAATTACCGTTTGGGGCGATGTCCTAAACAGCGAAGCCCGCGAAACAAGGCGCGGCGACAATAAAATTTTCACTTTCGATATTTCCGACTATACTTCTTCTGTTACGGTAAAAATGTTTGACAGCAAGAATATGGTTGATTCAATTATTAAAAAGCTGGAGAACGCTTCAACTGTTCTTGTCAGCGGCGCTTATCAGCTTGATAAATTCACAAACGAATTTGTGCTCAGACCAAACAGTATCGCAACGGTGCTTAAGGCTGAAAAAGAGGACAAGGCTCCTGAAAAGAGAGTTGAACTTCATCTTCATACTTCCTTGTCTGAAATGGACGGTATTTCTTCTCCCACAGCGCTTGTTAAGCGCGCCGCAAAATGGGGTCATAAGGCGATAGCCATTACCGACCACGGCGTTGTTCAGGCTCTGCCTGAGGCGTCAAAAGCCGCTAAAAGCTGCGGAATTAAGCTTCTCTGCGGCATGGAGGGATATTTGGTAGACGATGAGAAATATCCCGACTTTATGGACATGAAACTCAGAGATTTTCGCCGTTACCACATTATTTTCCTTATTCAGAACGATGTGGGCAGGAAAAATCTTTATAAGCATATATCACAGAGCAATATTACATATTTCAAATCTCGTCCGCTGATACCTAAAACAGCGCTTAAGAAAAGCCGTGAAGGCATAATTATCGGCTCTGCCTGCGAGCAGGGCGAAGTTTACCAGGCTATTCTTGAGGGAAAAAGCGACGATGAACTTCTCGAGATTGCATCCTTTTATGATTATCTCGAGATTCAGCCCAACGGCAACAATGCGTTTATGCTTCGCTCGAAAAGGGATATCCATGCTAATATCAATTCCGACGAGGACCTTTATGACATTAACAGAAAGATAATTTCTCTTGCAGACCGTCTCGGAAAACTGACGGTTGCCACCGGAGACGTTCATTTCCTTGATAAGCACGACTCAAAGTTCCGCGCAATTATCATGGCAAGCAAGGGCTTTGAGGACGCTGATATGCAGGCGCCCCTGTATTTCAAAACAACTGACGAGATGCTGGAGGATTTCGCATATCTCGGTGATAGGGCAAAGGAAGTTGTTGTTGACAATCCGAATAAGATTGCCGATATGATAGAGGACGTGCTTCCTATTCCTCCTGGAACGTATCAGCCCCGAATTGAAGGCGCTGATGATGAACTGACAGAAATCTGTTGGAAGACTGCAAAGGAAAAGTACGGCGATCCTGTACCCGAGTACGTTGCCTCCCGACTTCAGCGTGAGCTTGACAGTATTATTAAGCACGGTTTCGGCGTTCTTTATGTTATCGCAAAGCGACTTGTTAAGAATTCCGAGGAACACGGCTATCTTGTAGGCTCCCGTGGTTCGGTTGGTTCATCTTTTGTTGCCCATATGGCGGGTATTTCAGAGGTTAACCCGCTGGCGCCGCATTATGTTTGCCCCAAGTGCAAATACAGCGAGTTTATTCAGGACGGTTCTTACGGCTCAGGTTTTGACCTTCCACCGAAAAACTGCCCCCACTGCGGCGAACCAATGAACCGAGACGGCCACGAAATACCATTTGAAACATTTCTTGGTTTTGACGGCGACAAGGAGCCTGATATCGACCTTAACTTCAGCGGTGATTTCCAGTCTCAGAGCCACCGCTTTACTGAAGAACTTTTCGGAAAATCCCACGTTTTCAAGGCGGGAACAATGTCTACCGTTGCTGAAAAGACGGCTTACGGTTACGTTGTCAAGTATCTTGAAGAGCGCAACCTGCTCAACGTTACTCCGAAAGCGGAGATAGAAAGACTGAAAGTGGGTTGTACGGGAATTAAGCGCACAACCGGTCAGCACCCCGGCGGCATGGTAGTTGTTCCCGACGAATACGACGTTGAGGACTTTACACCAATTCAGTATCCCTCCAATGATAAAACAAAAGGAACATATACCACCCACTTCGACTTTAAGAATGCTCTTCATGATACGCTTCTTAAACTTGACGAACTTGGCCACGATGTTCCTACGCTTTATAAATTCTTAGAGGACGCAACTGGCATACCGGTTATGGACGTTGACCTTTGCGACCCCAAACTTTACCAGATGATTGTTTCCACCGAGCCTATCGGTGTTTCACCGGAGGATATTGACTGCCCCACATCTACTCTTTCAATTCCTGAGATGGGTACGCCCTTTGTTTTGGGAATGCTTATGGAGGCGCAGCCGAAAACTTTCTCCGACCTGCTCCAGATATCGGGTCTGTCCCACGGAACAGACGTATGGCTGGGCAACGCTCAGGAACTGATACATAACGGTATCTGCACCATTTCAGACGTTATTGGATGCCGTGACGGCATTATGACTTATTTGCTTCATAAAGCCGAGCATTACGAGCAGGAGACAGGAAAACCGTCTCCGCTGTCAAAAAAAGACTGCTTCAAAATTATGGAGTATACCCGAAAGGGTAAAGCGCCTAAGGAACTTCCGCCCTATGAGGACGCAATGAAGGAAATCGGCGTTGAGCAGTGGTATATCGACAGCTGCTATAAAATCAAATACATGTTCCCGAAAGCTCACGCCGCAGCTTATGTTATCGCCGCGCTGAGGCTCGGCTGGTACAAGATATATTATCCTCTTCAGTATTACAGCGCATACTTTACCGTTCGAGGCGGCGACCTTGACGCGGTGGCGGCGGTAAAAGGAAAGGCCGCTGTTAAAGCGCGAATGGAAGAGATAAAGCGCAAGGGCAACGAAGCCTCTGCCAAAGAAAATGATACATACGGCATTTTGCAGATAGTAATTGAAATGCTGGCAAGAGGTTTTGAATTCCTGCCGGTTGATATTTACAAATCCGACTGGCGTGTTTATAACATTGAGGACGGTAAAATTCGTCTGCCTTTCAGCGCCATTGCCGGCGTAGGCGAAAACGCCGCAAAGGCCCTTGCAAATGCAAAGAACGACGGAATGGGAGAATTTATTTCCTGCGACGATCTTATGGCGCGAAGCGGAGTAGGCTCTGCCGTTGTTGAGGCTCTCCGAGAGGCGGGCGCTTTAGGCGATTTGCCTGAGTCCAACCAGATTTCACTGTTTTAATCAAAAAAAGATTGACATATGCGGTTTATCGTGGTAGCATATTACCACATTAGCATACTAAAGTGAAATCGTAAGGAGTACTATATATGAAAAGATATGCAAAAGTTACGCCGGAGGGCAGCCGCGATCTTCTTTTTGAGGAATGCGACGACAGGCGCAAAGTTGAAACTATTCTTTCGGATTTATACGAGGAAAGCAATTACCGCAAGGTGATTACTCCTACTTTGGAGTTTTTTGATGTTTTCCGCAGCGGCGACGTTGGTCTTGATGCTGACGAAATGTATAAACTTACCGACAATCAGGGCAGAACTACTGTTCTTCGCCCAGATAACACGATGCCTATTGCAAGAATGGTTGCAACGCGCCTTTCCGAAGACGCTTTTCCCGTAAGACTTTATTACAGCCAGAATGTGTTTGTCCGCAACAAGGAACTGGCGGGCAGAACAGATGAGATTGCCCAGAGCGGTATCGAGTTTATCGGCGACGGCACTATGGAAGCCGACCTTGAAGTAATTACTATGGCGTGCGAGGCGATGAAGCGTGTTGTTCCGTCATTCAAAATAGAACTTGGTCATGCAGGCTATTTCGGCGCAGTTATGAATAAGCTGAACGTAAAGCCTTCAGTTAAAACAGAAATCTGCCATCTTATTGAAAACAAGAATTTTGCCGCTCTCGGCGACCTGCTTGACGAACTGGATGAATGCCGAGAGACAGAGGTGTTAAGACGCCTTCCCAGACTGTTCGGCGGCGAAGAAGTACTTGACGAAGCCCGTTCTCTTTATTCGGATACGCAGTCAGACGCTTCTCTTGATTACCTCAAAGAACTTTATGAAAAGCTCTGCAGTGAGGGATTGTCAGATTACATTCTTATTGACTTGGGAATTGTCAACCGCTCAAATTATTATACAGGCGTTATATTCAGAGGCTATGCTCAGGGCAGCGGCGTTATCCTTCTTTCAGGCGGACGTTATGACCGTTTGTTGGGCGAATTCGGAACAGACAAGCCGGCTATTGGTTTTGCTGTTGACGTTACCGCTCTTTGCGATGTTCTATCTGAGAAAATTAATATTGACAGACCGCTGAGAATTGCTCTTACCAAGGGCAGGCTTGAAAAGTCGTCTGTCCAGATGTTTAAGACAATGGGCCTCGATACAACTGAAATTGAAAATAAAGGCAGACGGCTTATTCTTCCCGTTGACAAGTATGAAGCTGTTTTGTCAAAGGCTCCTGACGTTATTACTTACGTTGAGCACGGTGTGTGTGATATTGGCATTGTGGGCAAGGACACTATCGTTGAGCACGGTTCATCGTTTTATGAGGTGCTTGATCTTAATATCGGCAAGTGCTGTTTTGCTCTCGCCGCCAAGAAGGGAACAGATTTCTTTAGCGGTTACAGACGTAAAACGGTAGCCAGCAAGTATCCCCATGTTGCCAAAGAATTTTTCAAGTCTAAGGGTATGGACGTTGACGTTATCAAAATCGAGGGCAGTGTTGAGCTTGCTCCTCTGCTTGGTCTTGCAGACGGTATAGTCGATATTGTTGAAACCGGTTCAACCCTGCGTGAAAACGGCCTTGAAGTAGTAGAAAAGATTATGCCTATTTCCGCAAGGGTTATCGTCAATATGGCGTCTATGAAACTGCGCAAAGAAGAGATAGAAACATTCCTTAATGATATTGAACTGGCAAGTCAGGTTTGAGCCAGACTGAAAGGACGGTAAAAATGAAGATAACAAAAGCAAACGGTATTGCCGAATATGCTACTATGGCACAGCTTAAAAAGCGCGCCGGCGAGACTGATAAAAAAATAGTTGACGCCGTAACAACGATTATTAACGGCGTTAAGGAGCACGGCGACGAGGCGGTGCGCGAGTACACCGTTCGTTTTGACGGCTCAGTTCCGAGAAAAACGGTTTTTGAAAAAGAAGAGATTGAGGCTTATCTTGATAAAGCAGACGATAATTTCCGTTCTGCTATTATGAAAGCCAAGGAAAATATATATGATTTCCATATTTGCCAGTCTCAGCAGAGCTGGATGACTACAAAGAAAAGCGGCGTAATCATGGGTCAGAGGATCAGAGGTCTGAAACGCGTTGGAATTTATGTTCCCGGAGGCACTGCGGCTTATCCCTCTTCTGTTCTTATGAACGCTGTTCCTGCAAAGATTGCGGGAGTTGAAGAGATAGTAATGGTAACTCCTCCCGGTAAAGACGGAAATCCTAATCCCGATATTATGGCGGCTGCGGCTGCGGCAGGCGTTGATAAGGTATTCCTTGTAGGCGGCGCTCAGGCTGTTGCGGCTCTTGCTTACGGTACGGAGAAAATCCCGAAGGTAGACAAGATTGTAGGACCCGGAAATATTTTCGTTGCCACTGCTAAGAAATTGCTTTACGGCGTTGTTGATATAGACATGGTCGCAGGCCCCAGCGAAATCCTTATTGTTGCTGATACTACTGCGGACGCGTCATTCCTTGCGGCAGACCTTATGAGCCAGGCGGAGCACGATGTTATGGCTTCTGCAATTTTGCTTACAACTTCCGAATCCCTTGCAAGAAATACTCTTAAGGAAATCGAACGCCAGATTAAGACTCTGGAACGCCAGGAGATTATCCGTAAATCCCTTGACGATTACGGCGAGATAATTGTTTGTGAAAATCTTAAACAGGCTATCGATTTCGCAAATGAGCTTGCCCCTGAGCATCTTGAACTTTGTGTTGCGGAGCCGCTTAAATATGTCGGAATGATCGACAACGCAGGCTCTGTTTTCCTGGGCAACTGGTCTCCCGAACCTCTGGGCGATTATTACGCAGGACCTAACCACGTTTTACCTACCAGCGGAACAGCGCGCTTCTTCTCGCCGCTGTCTGTTGACAGTTTTGTTAAGAAGTCGTCGTTCATCTATTACACCGCTGACGAATTGAAAAAAGCAAAGGACGATATTGTTCTGCTTGCGGATACAGAGGGACTTACCGCCCACGCCAACGCGGTGAAGGTGCGCTTTGAATAAGAAACTCGTTTCGGAGGGACATATGAGAACATCGACAGTTGAGAGAAACACAAAAGAAACACAGATAAAAGCATCGCTGTGTCTTGACGGCGGCGATGTTGAAATAAAAACAGGCATCGGCTTTTTTGACCATATGCTGACTGCGTTTGCCGTACACGGCGGTTTCGGTCTGAAATTGGAAACCGTAGGCGATCTTGAGGTGGACACCCACCATACTGCCGAGGACACGGGAATAGTTCTCGGTCAGGCTTTTAAACAGGCGCTGGGTGATTTTTCTTCCATTGCCCGTTACGGCAATTTTTCCGTGCCTATGGATGAGAGCCTTGCCGTATGCAGTCTTGATATTTCAAACAGACCTTTTCTTGTTTTCAGAGCTTCGTTTGAAGAAGAGCGCTGCGGCGATTACGAAACCTGCGTTACAGGAGAATTCTGGCGCGCGTTTGCAATGAACGCCGGAATTACTCTTCACATTTCCGTTCCTTACGGAAGCAACGCCCACCATGAAATAGAAGCAATATTCAAGGCAGTTGCTCATGCGCTGAAGCAGGCGGTTACAGTTACGGACGGCGGCGTTCTGTCAACAAAAGGGGTGCTTTAAAATGATTATATTTCCCGCGATTGATATTATGGACGGTAAGCCGGTGCGCCTTTTCAAAGGCGATTTTTCCACTGCCAGTCAGGTGGCGGATACGGTTATTTCAACTGCTCTTGATTTTAAAAAATGCGGCAGTGAATGGGTCCATATGGTTGACCTTGACGGCTCCCGCGAAAAAAAGAGAATTAACCATGAGTACATCGTTGAAGTAGCCGAAAGTTCAGGCCTTAAGGTTGAAGTCGGCGGCGGCATACGCACTATGAGCGATATTGAATACTATATCGAAAAAGGTATCTCAAGAGTAATTCTCGGTTCAGTTGCTCTCAGCAATCCAGATCTTGTTAAAGAAGCCGTAGCGGCTTTCGGCGGAAAGATTGCTGTCGGCATAGACGCAAAAAACGGTATGGTCGCAACAGAGGGCTGGATGAAAGGTTCGTCAACAAACTACATTGACCTTGCAAAAGCGATGGAGAGCGTTGGCGTAAGAACGATTATTTATACTGATATAAACCGCGACGGAACGCTGACAGGGCCTGATATTGACGGCCTTGTTAAACTTAACGAAGCGGTAAGCTGCGATATTATTGCCAGCGGCGGAATGAGCTCCATTGATGATCTGCGCGCTCTCAGAAGCAAAGATCTTTATGGCGCAATCTGCGGCAAGTCAATTTATCAGCAGAAAATCAACTTGAAGGAAGCGATTGAAGTATGCAGATAGATGAAAAAGAACTTGACCGCTATTTTGTAAAAAGTGAACTGATACCCGCTGTGGTACAGGAGGCTTCAACCGGCGAGGTGCTTATGTTGGCTTATATGAATAAGACTTCGCTTAAAAAGACGCTGGAAACAGGGTACACATGGTTTTGGTCTCGTTCACGCCGTGAACTTTGGAATAAAGGGGCCACAAGCGGTCATTTGCAGAAGGTTGTTGAAATGTACGGCGACTGCGACGACGACACACTTCTTGTTAAAGTTGTTCAGACCGGCGCCGCCTGCCACACAGGCAATCATTCCTGCTTTTTTAATGAGATAAAAGGAGAATTCTGATGGATTATATTGATAACGAATACGAAATTATTTTAGAGCGACGTCAGGCAAGACAGGAAGGTTCTTATACTTGCTATCTTTTTGACCAGGGTATTGATAAGATACTTAAAAAAGTCGGTGAGGAATGTACCGAGATGGTTATAGCCGCGAAAAATAACGACAAGAGCGAGACGGTATATGAAATTACCGATCTGATTTATCATACTCTTGTAATGATGGCAAATCAGGGAATAACTCCGGATGATATCCGCGAAGAACTTAAAAAGAGAGCAGAGAAATCAGGCAATCTTAAAAAATTTCATCAGGTAGATAAGAATTCATAATGGTACACAGAAAATGGGTCGTAAAACAGGCGGATAAAGAAACGGCCTCCGCCATAAGCGAAAAATTTAATATTGACCCGTTTCTTGCATTTTTGCTGGTGGCGAGAGGGCTGGACAATGAACTTGCGGTTCATTCATTTCTTCACGCAGGCGAGACTTTTTCGTCTCCCTTCGGTTTTAAGGATATGGATAAGGCTGTAAAGCGTATTCGCGAGGCTCTTGACAGCGGCGAAAGAATTTGTGTTTACGGAGACTATGACTGTGACGGTGTTACCGCCACAGCTTTGCTCTATTCATTTTTAGAAGCGATGGGCGGCGACGTTATTTATTATATCCCCGACAGGGAAAAAGAGGGATACGGTCTTAATGTCGGCGCTGTTGACGTTGTATGTTCTCAGGGCGCAAAATTGATTGTAACTGTTGATAACGGCATTTCTTCTTTTGACGAGGCGGATTATATTTATTCAAAGGGCATGGAACTTGTTGTAACCGACCACCACCAGGTCGGCCAGCGGCTTCCGAGAGCCTGCGCTGTTGTTAATCCACATCGTGAGGATAATGAACTGCCGTTTTGCGATTTTGCAGGCGTCGGCGTAGCGTTTAAACTTGCCTGCGCCTTGTTTGACGACGATATAACTATCCTGCTTGACAAATTCAGCGACCTTGTTGCTATGGGAACGGTTGCGGATCTTGTGCCCCTTACAGGAGAAAACAGGGGCCTTGTGAGAGCAGGCCTTGAATGTATAAATAACTCGCCGAGAATAGGCGTTCAGGCGCTTAAAGATGCTATCGGAGCCGAGCATGAGTATTCTTCCTGCGACGTTGCTTTTCGCATTTGTCCCAGAATAAATGCCGCCGGAAGAATGGACAGTGCCCTTAAAGCGCTGGAACTTCTTCTCTCAGAGCAGGATGACGACGCGGCATTTCTTGCTCAGCGTCTGTGCGACGATAACCAGCACCGCCAGGAACTGGAGAGGGGCATTCTTGACGATATACATGAGAAAATAAAAGAGGATCCGTCCCTGGTTGACGCCCGAGTTCTGGTTTTTGCAGGCGAGGGTTACCATCCGGGCGTTATCGGAATTGTTGCTTCTCATCTTGTTGAGGAGTACGGCAAGCCTGTTTTTGTAATTACAATCGGTGACGACGGTACAGCTTCAGGCTCTGCCCGCAGTATTGAAGGTTTTAATATTTTTGAAGCAATAACTTCCTGTTCGGATTTGCTTTCCCGCTTCGGAGGCCATCCTATGGCGGCGGGAATAGGTCTTGACTGTGGTAATATCAATGAATTTCGCAGTAAGATAAATGAGTACGCGCGGGATAAATATCCCAGAATGCCGGTGCAAAATCTTGTGCTGGATTTTAAGCTTTCACCGTTTTACCTTAATGTTGAACTGGCTGAAAGCCTTACTTTGCTTGAACCCTGCGGCGCAGGCAATGATCAGGCCGTCTTCGGCCTTTACGGTCTGGAAATAGTTTCGGTTACTCCGCTGAGCGAGGGCAGGCATATCCGCGTTGAAGCTCAGAAAAAGGGTAAAAAGATAAAAATTGTTCAGTTTGGCGTTTCTCCTGAGGAATTTCCGTTTTCTCCCGGAGAAATTGTTGACTGTGCGGTTAAAATTGGTAAAAATATATATAAAGACAGGGTTTATCTTTCAGTGCGTGCCGAGGAAATAAGACGCCACGGAATAGATGATGATATGTATTTTGACCAAAAATACGATTTTGAAGATTTCCTTGCTGGAAAGCCCGCTAAATATCCGTTTTATCCTGACAGAGATATCTGCTCTGAAGTATATCGCTTCCTGAAATCAAAGGGTGGCTGGAAATGGGATTTTGACCAGTTGTATTTTGCACTGCAAAAGCGGGCAACCTATGCTCAGTTGCATTTTGCGCTGGAAGCTTTCTGTCAGGCAGGGCTTATTTCCCGGGAAAACTCAATTGACCTCCTGCCTGTAAGCGGCAAGGCAGACCTGTTTAATACTCCCGTATTAAGGGAATTGGAAAGGAAGAACAATCTTGGCAAAAACAGCATATGACGACGGCTTTAAGGCTTTTCTTGCCGAGATTAAAGAAAAGCCCCAGTACGACAGCGAGAAAATAGAAAAGGCATATAATCTTGCAAGAGACGCCCACGAAGGTCAGTTCCGCCGTTCGGGAGAACCGTATATCATGCATCCCGTTGCGGTAGCGAAGATACTTTTTGAACTGGGCATGGACAACGAGTGCATAATCGGCGCTCTGCTCCACGATGTGGTTGAAGATACACAGTACGATATTAAATATATTGAAAAGGAATTCGGCAGTGAAGTTGCGCTCCTTGTTGACGGCGTTACAAAATTAGGCCAAATTCCTCTCTCTACCCGTGAAGAAGTTCAGGCGGAGAATATAAGAAAAATGTTTATGGCGATGAACCGCGATGTAAGGGTTATTATCATTAAACTTGCGGACCGCCTTCATAACATGAGAACAGCCAAGTTTTGGCCGGATTACAAACAGCGGGAGAAAAGCCTTGAAACCCTTGAGATTTACGCACCTATCGCTCACCGTCTCGGTATCCGCGCCATTAAAGAAGAACTTGAAGATCTGGCGATTTACTATCTTGACCCCATCGCCTACCGCGAGATTGAAAATAATCTGCGCATGAAGCAGGAGGAAGGGGAGAAATTTCTTTCCGATATTAAGGCTCAGATAAAAGAAAAGCTTGAGCCGATTATGAAAAATGTCCAAATAACGTCAAGAGTTAAATCTGTCCACGGAATTTTCCGTAAGGTTTATATCAAGGGCAAGAATTTCGAGCAGATATTCGATATTTACGCCGTAAGAATTATCGTTGACTCTATGATAGACTGCTATAATGCTCTCGGTATTGTCCATGATATGTTTACGCCTATTCCCGGCCGCTTCAAGGACTATATTTCTACTCCGAAGCCAAATATGTACCAGTCGCTCCATACAACAGTTCTGTCAAAAGACGGTGTTCCTTTTGAGATTCAGATAAGAACTTGGGATATGCACCGCACTGCGGAATACGGTATCGCCGCCCACTGGAAGTATAAACTTGGCAAGGGCGGAAAAGATTCAATAGACGACAGGCTTCAGTGGATTCACAAAATGCTTGAAACAGGCGAAGAGTCTACCGACGCTGAGGACTTGGTTCGTAATATCAAGGGCGACCTTTCATCAGATGAAATTTTCGTGTTTACCCCAAAGGGTGACGTTAAAAGTCTACCCAGCGGCGCCACCGTTATTGACTTTGCTTATGCTATTCATTCAGCGGTAGGCAATAAAATGACAGGCGCAAAGGTTAACGGAAGGATTGTTCCGATAAACTATAAACTCAAAACAGGCGAGATATGCGAAATCATAACGTCTAACCAGCCGGGCAAAGGTCCGTCCAGAGACTGGCTGAAAATTGTTACTACAGGCGAGGCGCGCTCAAAAATTCGTTCCTGGTTCAAAAAAGAGAAGCGAGAAGAAAATATCCTTGAAGGCAGAAGCGAAGTTGAACGTGAGCTGAGAAGAAACTTTATCCGCCTTGAGGGCGAGCAGTATTCAGCATTTCTTAAAAAGATTGCGGAGCGCCAGCACTGCGCTTCCATTGAGGATTTTTATGCCACTATCGGCTACGGCGGACTTGTTATGAGCCGACTTATGCCCGGTATTAAGGACGAATATAACAGAAACTGGCGGCAGAAAGATGAGCAGACTGCCCCTGTAGTTGTTCAGCAGCAGCCTCCGAAGCCGATAAAAGGCAGCGGCGGAATTATAGTTGAAGGTATCGACAACTGCCTTATTAAAATGTCAAAATGCTGTTCTCCTATTCCGGGAGAGGAAATAATCGGATTTATTACAAGAGGCCACGGCCTTTCTATTCACCGCAGAGACTGCGTCAATGTTCCTAAAGATATTGAGCATTGTCCTGAACCTGAGCGCTGGGTAAAAGCGTATTGGGATAAAGATGTTGAGGTGGAAGCAAAATCTACCCTTGAAGTTTACGCTATAGACCGTGACGGCCTTGTTTTGGATATTACGGCGGCGCTGGCAAAAGCCCATGTAAAAATCCATTCTATTAACGCAAGACCCATAAATGAAGGCAACTGCCTTACCACTTTGACTTTGACTGTAAACAGCAGGGAACATCTTGAAAATGTAATAAAGATAATCCGTAAAATTGATAATGTATACCAGATAGAAAGGGTGGCGGGAAAGTGAAATGCGTAATACAAAGGGTCAGCCATGCTAAGGTTGACGTTGACGGAAAGACCGTCGGTCAAATCGGCCAAGGCTTTTTGATACTTCTCGGCGTTGTTGACGGCGATACTAAGGAAGACGCTGACAAACTGATAAAGAAAGTTCCGTATCTCAGGATATTCGAGGACGAGGCGGGCAAGATGAACCGCTCCTGTCTTGATATTGACGGAGAAATGCTTGTTGTTTCTCAGTTTACGCTTTGCGCTGACTGCTCCCACGGCAGACGTCCTAGTTTTGTTTCTTCTGCCCCTCCTCAAGAAGCCAACGAACTTTATATCTATTTTTCTGAAAAGCTCAGAGAAGCAGGCGTGAGAAACGTTCAAAACGGAGTTTTCGGCGCTGATATGGCAGTAGACCTGCTTAACGACGGCCCTGTAACAATAATTCTTGATTCAAAGGAACTGAAATAAATGGAAGTAAAATCAGCAACATTCGGCAGTCTTCAAAATAACTGCTATCTTATTACTGATGAAATATCAGGGCTCAGTGCTCTTGTTGACTGCACTGAATACAGTGAAAAAATGAAAAATTTTATCGGCGACGCAAAACTAGAATATATTTTGCTTACCCACGGCCATTTTGACCATATCGGCGGCGTTAAAGAAGTTAAAGAGGCTTACGGTGCTAAGGTCGTTATCGGCAGGGAAGACGCTGAAATGCTTTCTTCTTCCCGAAGATCATTAGCTGCATTTTCATTTATTCATCAGGAAAATACAACGCCGGATATTATCGTTGACGACGGCGATGTGATAACCATCGGTTCAACAAAACTGAAAGTTCTCCATACACCGGGTCATACTCCCGGCGGAGTATGTTATGTCGGCGACGGAGAGATATTCAGCGGCGACACGCTGTTTTTCTGCTCCTGCGGCAGAACGGATTTTCCCGGCGGAAGCAGCAGCCAAATAATGGAGAGCCTAAAGAAAATTGCGGCGCTGGATGGTAATCTTACCGTTTATCCGGGTCACGACCGCTTTTCAACCCTTGATTTTGAGAGGGAACATAATCCCTATATGAAAACAGTATGATTTTAAAAGTAATAAACCACCAGTATGTGTACGATATGAAAAACCTTTGCACCGTGTTTTTTCCTTATGAGAAAATACATACGGAAGACAAAGAGGACGAGCCTATCGTTATTGTTACCGAGAAGCAGGGAAGTCTCCTTTCGGTTTTGGCAAAGGTTTACGATGTTTCACTGAAAAAAGAGCATAAACTTGAAGAAGGTGAAGAAGAACAAACAGAAATGTCTGTTCTTCTTTTTGACGTGCTTTCGTCAATTCTTGGCTTTACGCCTCCTTGGGGCATTCTTTACGGCGTAAGACCTGCAAAACTTATGCACCGTTTAACCGAGGAAATGGGCGAGGAAAATGCCGCGCGGAAGTTTACTCAAGATTTTCTTGCTTCAAAAGCGAAAACGGATCTTACTGTAAATGTAATGCACCATGAAAACAAGATAATCGCTTTGTCTGACGATAAGTCGTTTTCTCTTTATGTTTCAATACCGTTTTGTCCCACAAGATGCTCTTACTGCTCTTTCGTTTCCCATTCTATCGAGCGGACGAAAAAGCTTATGAAGCCATATGTTGATTTACTGATAAAAGAACTTGAGGAGACTGCAAAATACGCCCACGCTCTCGGCCTGAAACTCAGGAGCGTTTATTTCGGAGGAGGAACTCCCACCACCCTTGAGGCAGAAGATCTGACAAGACTGTTTAAAACAATAGAGAAAAATTTTGATTTTTCAAATCTGCTTGAATACACTGTTGAGGCAGGCAGACCGGATACGGTTACAAAAGAAAAACTTTTAGCATTGAAGAATGCGGATGTCAGCCGTATAAGTATTAATCCCCAGACATTCAACGACAAGGTGCTTGAGACAATCGGCAGGCGCCATACCGCAGACAGAACAATTGAAGCGTTTGAACTGGCGCGCTCTCTTGGGTTTGATAATATCAATATGGATTTCATTGCCGGACTTCCGGAGGATACTCTTTCATCGTTCAAAAACAGTATCAATAAAGCGGTGGAACTTCAGGCGGAGTCGGTAACTGTCCACACCCTTGCCCTTAAATCGGCGGCGTATCTTGTTACAAGGGAAGAGACTTTTGATATGAAAGACCGGCTTACCGTTTCATCAATGGTGGATTATGCCGACAGCACCCTTGCTTCAACGGGATATTACCCTTACTATATGTACCGCCAGAGCAAATCTCTCGGCAATCTTGAAAACGTGGGCTGGTGCAAGGAAGGAATGGACTGCCTTTACAATGTTTTTATGATGGACGAGACCCACACTGTTTTGTCGGTTGGGGCGGGAGCTGTAATAAAACTGAAGTCGCCAGTCAGCGGTCATTTGGAAAGAATTTATAATTACAAATATCCTTATGAATATATAAATGACTTTGACGAAATACTTAATCGTAAAAAACGCATATTGACTTTCTTTAATGAATATGAATGATACTGAACCGGGAATTTCTTAAAGGTCAATGGCTTTTTTCTGACGATTATTTCTCAATTTGTATTGCAATATTTTACAGTTTGTAATATAATAGAATAAACGGAGGGAGATACAATGGCTAAAAAATTAGGCGATATTTTCGGCAACATGGACGAAGTGTTTGCAAACGCCAAAATTCCCGATATTGATGAAGTATTATCTCGCACAAGAACCTTTACCGAGGAAGTCAGCAAAAAAAGCGCTGAGAGAATAGAAATTTCCCGTAAAAAGGTTGAGTGTCTTGATATTAAGGCAAAACTGGCCAAAGCATACGAAAAATTCGGCAGGCTCGAATATGCCGTTTACAGCGGCGAGACCGCTGATGAAAACGTTGTGGCCTCTGTTGCCTCAGATATTGCCGTTCTGCTCAACAAACTCAACTGCATTATGGCTGAACTTGACGCGGCCAAAAATGAAGTTGACGCAAAACCTGCGGACAGCGGCGAATAAGTCTTTCATCAAAAGAATGTTAAAGCAGTGCAGTGGTGCACTGCTTTATTTTTATCCTGACTGAAGTCAGCGCCCTGAAGCCGGGCAGGATGTAAAAAAAGTATATTCTGCCGTTGCGGGGTGGCTTTATGGAAAAATCAATAAAAGAAAAGTATCTGTCTTCTGCCGCGCTTCTTCTTATTGCGTCGGTGCTGGTAAAAATAATAGGAGCGATTTATAAAATTCCTTTGACCGGCTATATAGGAGCCACAGGAAGAGGTTATTTTTCCATTGCTTACAGCCTTTTTATGCCCGTCCATGCAATTACCATGGGCGCGTTTCCCGTTGCGCTTTCAAGCCTTGTCAGCAAATATCTCTCAAAAGGCAACGACGCGAGAGTTATGCAGCTAAAAAAGTCAGCCAACAGATTGTTCTTTATTGTGGGAATTATAGGACTTCTGCTTATTACACTGCTGGCAAAACCATATGCCGATTTGATAGCTGACGCACCGAAAGCCGTTTTTACTATTCTTGTTCTGGCTCCAAGCGCGCTTTTTTCATCAATGGCGGCTTCCCGACGCTCTTTTGCGGAAGGTCATCTGAATATGGTTCCGACAGCTGTATGCCAGGTGCTTGAAGCGGCGTTCAAAATGATTTTCGGCCTGCTTTTCGCCCGTATTTCAATGTCCTATCTTTATGAAGCGTATCTAGATACGGGAGCCGTGCTGGGTGTGCAGGCTCAAAATGAGGGCGAAGCGCTGTCAATGATATATCCGCTGACATCAGCTGCCGCAATGTTGGGGGTAACTCTCGGGAATTTTGCCGCCCTTGTGTATGCCTGCGCTTATAACAGGGCAAAATACAGCCGAGGAAAAGTACTGCAAAAGCAGAAGGAAACAGGAGTAGGCAAGGAACTTATTTCTTTTTCTCTTCCTCTTGTTGCCGCGACGATTATTCAGAGTATTTCTGCTTTTCTAGATACTGCCAGTATTCAGTACTGCCTTTCCATGTGCCCAAACGAAGCGCTTTCCAAAGCATATGAAGCGTCAATTTCACTTGCAGGAGTTGCCTCGGAGGATGTTGAAACGTATGTATACGGTTTGTATTCCTCTGCTCTTGATTTTAAAAATCTTATTCCCGGCATAACAATGTCTCTCGGCGTTGCGGCGGTTCCTGCTCTTTCTGCGGCATATGAAAGCAGTTCCGGACGCTTTTCTGACCTCTATTCGGGAATAATTAAATATACGGTCATTCTCTCTGCCGGAGGAGGCGGAGCATTGGCTCTGTTTTCTTACGATATTCTGAAACTCTTTTACGCTTCTTCAAATCCTGATATAGTGCTCGGATGCCACAGCCTGCTGTTTTGGATGGGCGTCAGCGTTATGCCTGCTTCGCTGGCTTCTACCTGCGTTTTTGCGGTTCAGGCTCTGGGTTATTCAAAACGTCTGATATTCCCGTTTGTAATTTCTGCTTTGGTAAGATTAGGGCTGAACTGTTATCTCGTTTCAGACGTTCGGTTAAATCTTTACGGCTCGGTAATATCCGCTTTCGTTTCTTATTTGATAATAGCAGTATGGGCTATGGCTATAATTTCATCTGTTACTAAGGTTAAAATAAAACCTGTTCAGGTCTTCTTCAAACCGATAATCGCCTGCGCCGTTACTGCCTTTTCATGCTATGCTGTAAGCAGTTCGCTTTTCGGCGCTCTGGAATGGAGTTTGAACTTTATTCTGTCTGCCGCATTGTTTTTGTCGCTTCTTACAATTTTGCTACTTTTCTTTGGTACACTTTCAACAAAAGATTTGAAATTTATCGGCATAAGATAAAAAATTTGGCTTCAATACTTGCATTTTTGAGTGTTTTAATATATAATTTCTAACGAACGAGTTAATCAAAAGAAGGGTGCCCGAGGCAGTGGATTTTGAATTTAAAGAACATTATAATGTCAATGATTTGATATCTATTGTTGAATTATTGCGTGCACCCGGCGGCTGTCCGTGGGACAGAGAGCAAACCCATTCTTCAATAAAAAAGAATTTTATTGAAGAAACTTATGAGGTAATTGACGCTATAAACCGCGAAGACCGCGACGCCCTTAAAGAAGAATTGGGCGACGTGTTGCTTCAGATTGCTCTCCACACACAGATGGAATCTGAGAACGGATATTTTAACTTTGACGACGTCGCAGACGGAATATGCAAAAAGCTGATACTGCGCCATCCTTATGTGTTCGGCAATGTTACTGCCGAAAATACCGAAGAGGCGCTTAATCAGTGGGACGCTATCAAGTTAAAAGAAAAAGGAATGAAAAAAGTAAGTGATTCCATGTGCAGCATTCCCAGAGAACTGCCTGCGCTGATGAGAGCGCAGAAAGTTCAGCAAAAAGCTGCAAAACAGGGATTTGACTGGGACGATATAAGCGGCGCAGCGGACAAACTTAACGAAGAGATTAATGAGCTCAAAATTGCCTTAAACAACGGCGACAGGGAATGTATCGAAGATGAATTCGGAGATGTGCTTTTTTCCTGTGTCAATATTGCCAGATTTATTGACGTCGACAGCGAGGAGGCTTTGACCGCTTCAACGGACAAGTTCCTTAGACGTTACGTTATTGTGGAAAAATTGGCGCATGAAAAGGGTATGGATATGAAATCAGCTTCGATAGATGAGTTGGATGCCCTTTGGGACAAGGCAAAACAAATATTAGCCGATAAATCGGTAACGGAGGAATTGTAAATGAACAAAACAGAACTCGTAGCAGCAGTTGCTGCAAAGGCAGAACTCTCAAAGAAAGATGCGGAAGCTGCAGTATCAGCAGTACTTTCTTCAATCACAGAAGCGCTTGCTAGCGGCGAAAAAGTTGCTCTCGTAGGCTTCGGCACATTCGACGTTAAGACTCGTGCTGCTCGCACAGGCCTGAACCCCCGCACAAAGGAAACAATCCAGATCCCCGAAGCAAAGGTTCCGTCATTCAAAGCCGGCTCAGCTCTTAAGGACGCTGTAAAATAAGCATTTTTCAAAATGAATGGGCATCTGTTTATCAGATGCCCTGATTTTTTAAGGAGATTTTATGAGACTGGACAAATATCTCAAAGTTTCAAGAATAATAAAAAGGCGCACCGTTGCAAACGAAGCCTGCGAAGCGGGCAGAGTAAGCGTAAATGGAAAAGTTCAGCGCGCCTCTTACGCCGTAAAGATCGGCGATAAAATAACCGTTTCTCTCGGACAAAATCAGCGCACATATATTGTAAAATCAGCTCAGGAACACGCTTTGAAAGAAGACGCGGCGCTTATGTACGATGTTGCCGACTGAAGCGTAATATTATTCACCCGCTTGGCATAGTTTATAGCGGGTGATTTTTTTATGGAAGAAAAAGCAAAGGGAAACCATACGCTTTCACTGACTAACCGAGAGAGCCTCTCAATGGGCGGAATAACGGAGGTCGCGGCGTTTAACGAGGACGAAATAACCGCCTGTACTTCCTGCGGAGACCTTACCGTAAAAGGCGAAATGCTCCACGTTGAAGAGCTGAACCTGGAATGCGGAGAAATGAAAATAAGCGGAAAGATTACTGCGTTGATTTATTCTGAAAGCAGCAGCAATCTGCCGTTTTTCAAGAGGATTTTCGGTGGCTGAGTCGCTTTTCCCGTTTCTTTTGCTCGGTATAGCGCTTTTTTTGCTCTATGACCTGCTGAGGCTTTGGCGGATGCTCACCGGCAGCGCCGTTTTGTCGTTCATCGCTGATATCTTATGGTGGGCGGCAGCGGCATTCGCCTGTTTTTCTCTTCTCCTTGCCTATTTTGACGGAGAGGTGAGGGTGTTGCCGCTTATTATTTGCGGCTTAGGCTTTGCGACCAGTTATTTTACCCTTGGCCGTGTTACAAAGTCTGTTTGGGAAAAATTGACTAAGCCTATACGCAGATTGTTTAGTTCTCTAAGAAAAAAAGTACAAAAGGTTAACAAAAAAGTAAAAAAAGTGTTGCAATCACCCTTTAGTATATTATATAATAAATTAAACATTCATCGGAAATCTTTGCGCCGCAAGGGCGCTGAGAAGTAAAACGGTTTTTCCGTAAAAGCAAAGAAGTGTAATTATGTCTAAAAATATCAAGGAACTGTTCAAAAACAGCAAACGCTTACGCCGCTTGCTTGTAATTGTCCCGCTGGTTGCTCTTTTCATGTACTGCGGCGCCACTCTTGTTAATCAGAGCGCGGATATCAGCCGTATGCAAAAGCAAAAGCAGGAGTTGTCAGCACAGCTTGATGCTCAGCAAGAAGACAACGCCCGTTTGCAGGAAATTGTGGACTCGGACAATAAAGATGACTACATTGAACAGAAAGCTCGTGAAAAGGGCTATGTTAAGAGCGACGAAGTTGTTTTTTACGACATTTCCGGCACAGAGTAATTTTAAAGGGCGCACATCAGTGCGCCCGATTTTATTTTATTAAGTAACTTGTATGAGGAGATAGAAATGAGAGAGATAAAAGCACAAGAAATTACCGATGCTGTTGCAGAACTCTGTATCAAAGCAAATAAGAACCTGCCTAAAGATTTGGTGGATTGTATCGGCTGTGCTAGAAGCAGTGAGAAAAATGAAACAGCGTCAAGCGTTTTAGGCGACCTGCAGGCGAATATTGACGCAGCGGCTGAACTTGATATTCCGATTTGTCAGGATACGGGCATGGCAGTTGTTTTCGCAGAGATAGGACAGGACGTTCATATCGACGGCGGATTTGAAGAGGCGGTAAATGCCGGCGTAGCAAAGGGTTATACGGACGGGCTTCTGCGTAAATCGGTTGTCCGTGACCCGTTTTTCGACAGAGTTAATACAAACGACAATACTCCGGCAGTTCTTCATGTAAGACTTGTTGAGGGAGATAAAATTCGGCTTACCGTTGCTCCTAAAGGTTTCGGCAGTGAAAATATGAGCCGTCTTAAGATGTTTACTCCTGCCGCTTCCAGGGAAGATATTATTGATTTTGTTGTTGATACAGTAAAAACAGCGGGTTCTAACCCGTGCCCTCCGGTTGTTATCGGAGTAGGTATCGGCGGAGATTTTGAGATGAGCGCTCTGCTTGCCAAGAAAGCTCTTTGCCGTCCCGTTTCTGTTTGCAATGAAAATCCGGGCTATGCAGAAATGGAAAAGGAAATGCTCAGACGTATCAATGAGCTTGATATAGGACCCCAGGGCTTCGGAGGAAAGACTACCGCTCTTGCCGTGGGAATAGAAACTTATCCCACCCATATTGCAGGTCTGCCGGTGGCTGTAAATGTCGGCTGCCATGTAACAAGACACGCTTCAAAGGAATTATAATTATGAGACTTTTAATGACCGCGCCCTGCCTTTTAGGTCTGGAAGGACTTGTGGCGGACGAACTCAGAGCGATGGACGCTGAGAACGTTACGGCTGAAAACGGCAGAGTGTTTTTTGAAGGCGATGAAGCTATTCTCGCCCGCGCAAATATATGTTCCCGCTATTCGGAGAGAATTCTTATTGTTCTTGACAGATTTAAAGCGGTAACCTTCGACCAGTTGTTTGAAGGCGTAAGAGTGCTTCCCTGGAGCGAGTTTATCGGCAGGGTCGACACTTTCCCCGTTAAGGGCTACGCTATTTCATCTGCGCTTCACAGCGTTCCTGACTGCCAGAAAATTATTAAAAAGGCAGTTGTTGAGAGCTTGAAGGCTGATTATGGCATTTCTTGGTTTGAGGAGACAGGCCCTGTTCATCAGATCCAGTTTTCAATAATGAAAGACCAGGTTACCATAATGCTGGACACAACCGGAACAGGGCTCCACAAAAGAGGATACAGACCTGAGAGCAACGACGCTCCTATTCGTGAAACTCTTGCGGCTGCACTTTGCAGTCTTTCCAGGCTCAGACCTTACCACACGCTGTATGACCCGTTTTGCGGCAGCGGCACTATTTTGGTTGAGGGTGCAATGATTGCCTGCAATATTGCTCCGGGAATAAAAAGAAATTTTGCCTGCGACCGCTGGGGCTTCGTGCCTGAACAGGCGTGGAAGCAGGAGAGGGCAAGAGCCCATGAAATGGTAAAGACAGATTCGGATTTTACTGCGTTCGGTTCTGATATTGATCCCCACGCTGTGGAACTTACAAAAATTAACGCTGCCAGAATTGGCGTTGACAATCATCTTCGCCTTTCAACGGCGGACATAAGGAATTTCAACCCGACTACTGAAAAGGGTACTTTGGTTACGAACCCGCCATACGGCGAGCGAATGCTTGATATCCGTCATGCAGAGGAACTTTATCGTATTATGGGCGATAAATTCGTTGCAAAGCGCGGCTGGAGTTACGGAGTTATCTCGCCTGATGAAGAGTTTGAAAAGTGCTACGGACGTAAGGCGGATAAGCGAAGAAAATTATATAACGGCATGATAAAATGCCAGTATTACATGTATTTCAAATAAAACAAGAGGTGCGTTATGGATTATCGTGAAAAATATCAGCAGTGGCTTTCTTTTTTGGACCCTCAGTCAAAAGAAGAACTTGAAAAGATTACAGACGAAAAGGAACTTGAGGACCGCTTTTATAAAGACCTTGCTTTCGGAACAGGCGGACTCAGAGGAATAATGGGCATCGGTTCAAACAGAATGAACCGCTATACAGTAGGAAAGGCAACTTTCGGTCTTGCCCATTATCTTCAGTCCAAAAACTCAGGAGAACTCAGCGTTGTTATTGCTTATGACTCCCGTAATAATTCATCGGATTTTGCCCGTATTGCCGCCGGCATTTTCGCTTCCTGCGGCTTTAAGGTGTATCTGTTTTCATATCTTGTACCTGTTCCTGTGCTGTCTTTCTCTACCCATTATCTGGGCTGTACAGCGGGTGTAATGATAACAGCTTCCCACAATCCCAAGGAATATAACGGGTATAAGGTGTATGACAGCAAGGGCTGTCAGTTCTGCACTGAGGACGCAAAGGGCGCTATCGGTTGTATTAACGCCATTGAGGACTTTACATCAATTCCGTTTAGCGATGATCATGAGAATATCACTATGATCGGCGATCAGGTGCTTGACGCATTCCTTTCAGAAGTTAAAAAGCAGAGCCTTTACGAAGAAAAATCAGATCTCAAGATCGTCTATACTCCTCTTCACGGAACCGGCAATATTCCCGTTCGCAGAGTGCTTGAGGGTATGGATGTTTCCGTTGTAAAATCCCAGGAACTTCCTGACGGAAATTTCTCAACAGTCAGAAGCCCCAATCCTGAGGAAAAGGACGCTCTCAATATTGCTATTCAGCAGGCTAAGGAAATGGAAGCAGATCTCGTTCTCGGCACTGACCCTGACTGCGACCGCGTAGGTATCGCTGTAAGAGACGGAGAAGAATACAAACTCTTTACAGGCAATCAGACGGGAGCTCTTCTTGTTAACTTTGTTCTGACAATGAAAAAAGAGCAGCTCAATTCAAAATCTACTCTTGTTAAAACAATCGTAACAAGCGAACTGGGAGCGAACATTGCAAGAAAATTCGGCCTTAATATTGAAGAAACGCTGACAGGATTTAAGTATATCGGCGATAAAATCAATCATTACGAAGAGACAGGCGACGGAGAGTTCGTAATCGGATATGAGGAGAGCTACGGCTATCTTGTAGGCACTCACGCAAGAGATAAGGATGCTGTTGTTTCTTCAATGCTTATCTGCCAAATGGCGGCATGGTACAAAAATCAGGGTAAAACTCTCGTTGATGCCCTAAACGATATTTACAGCGAATACGGATATTATCTTGACGCCCTTGATTCTTTCGTGCTTAAAGGAAAGGACGGAGCGGAGAAAATTCAGCACCTTATGACCATTTTCCGCAGTGAGGGCGCGGCAATGTTTGACGGCGTAGAAAAAATTATCGACTACTCAACAGGCGTCGGTGATCTTCCTAAGGAAAACGTGCTTAAATATATTTTCACAGACGGTTCATGGATGGCTGTCCGTCCGTCGGGAACAGAACCTAAAATTAAGGTTTATTACAGCATTCAGGATAAAGACAGGGAGAGCGCTGCGGCAAGACTTGATAAGATACGCAATACTGTAAACGGCGTTATTGGTGAGTAATATGCAGATAGAAAAATATGTTGAAACCGTTTTGTCCCCGAAAATTCAGGGCGACGGCGGCTGGATTGAATTTGATAAATTTGAAGACGGAGTTCTTACGGTGACTTTCAGAGGCGAATGTTCAAAATGCCTTATACTTCACCGCTGTGTAGAATGGATAGAACAGCAGATAAAGGCTGATTTGAATCGCAGTGTTAAAGTCAACGCCGTTCGCAAAAAGCCCTATTTTCAGGATGTTTAAGGAGGTTTACAATGGCTCATATTAAAGTAGTACGCCGTTCCATGCGTCCTGAGGAATGGACCTCACTTCGTTTTGGTTGGCTCAAAAGACATATTTACGACAAAAAGTGGGAAATAAAAAATCTTATGATACGCGACGCGCGCCAGGTTGCAGAAATGGAATTCCAGTATTATAAAGACGGCTGGAGACCGCTTAAAAAGGGCGATATGTATTTTACGCCTGACGGTACTGCGTTTATTGAAGCTGACGTTGAAGTTCCCGAAGACATGAAAAATCAGGAACTTTGGTTTTCTCTTAAAACTGCGGCTGAAATATGCGTTAAGGTAAACGGAAAATATATCGGCGGCGTTGATCCGAACCGTGAGCGTATGCTGTTGTCGCCTTACGTGGATACCGGCAAAACTCTCCATTTTGAGATGATGGGCTACAACCGCTCAAAGCCGGACGATGAGCGCAACCCCGAATCGCTCTCGGTAAGAGGATGCCGCCAGATATTTGAAGGCGCTTATCTCTGCACTGTAAATCATGCTGTTCAGGATCTTGTATATGATTTTGAACTTCTGCTTGATATTGCCGGCAGTGAACTGTTCAGCGAAGATTACAGAGCTTTCCTTAACAGAGAACTTAACAACGCCATGAACTGTATTGATTTCGATGAGGACGGCTCAATTTCAGGCGTTGAGGATGCTCAGCGATATATTGATGAAGTTGTTTACGCTAACGATACATATAAGGGCAGCGGCGACGTTGCGCTGATTGCCCACAGTCATCTTGATATCGCATATTACTGGAGAAGAATTCACGCTGTCCAGAAAAATCTGCGTACAGTGCTTATTCAGCTCCGTCTTATGGACAGATATCCTGACTTTAAGTATACCCACACCCAGCCTTACGTTTATGAAACGCTGGAAAAATATTATCCCGATGTTTTCGAGGAACTGAAAGAAAAAGTAAAGGCGGGTCAGTTTGAGCCGGTTGGTGCTATGTATGTTGAACCTGACTGTAACGTACCCTCTGCGGAAAGCCTTATCAGACAGTGCCTCTACGGCCAGCAGACATATAAGCGTATGTTCGGAAAAAGGGTTAATAACGCATGGCTCCCGGACGTTTTCGGAAACAGCTGGATTTTGCCCCAGATACTTAAAAAATCAGGCGTTGATTATTTCGTAAGTAACAAGATGTCAACCTGGAACGATACAAACCGCTTCCCCCATAATAACTTTATTTGGCGCGGTATTGACGGCAGTGAAGTGCTTGCCTGTGTTCCGCCTACTCATTTTATTACATGGAATATGCCTTCTCAAATTCAGGAAAACTGGGAGGCATATCTTGACAAGGATACCGGCGGACAGACGCTTAATATGTTCGGCTACGGCGACGGCGGCTCAGGATGCACCGAGGAAATGATAGAACTGATGCACCGCTTTGACAAGCTTTCGGTTATGCCTAAATGCACTCATATGGGCGCTGAAGAATTTCTCGAAAAGAACCTTGCCCACAATGACAATCTTGAAAAGTGGGACGGCGAACTTTATCTTGAAATGCACAGAGGTACATTTACAACAAAGAGCAACCTTAAGCGCATTAACCGCCGCCTTGAAAACAAGTTCAGAACGGCTGAGATGCTGTCTGTTCTCCGGGGCGAGGACCACCGCGAGGAAATCACACGCCTTTATAAAAAACTGCTTATTAATCAGTTCCATGATATTTTGCCCGGCTCCCATATTCATCCCGTTTATGAGGACGCTATGGCGGACTACCGCGAGATAGAGCAGGGACTTGATAAAATTATCGGCAAAGGCTCACACTATTTCAATACGCTGAACTTTAAGCGCGACCGCCTTACTTTCGTGCCGAACGCGAAAGGCTCTTCAACCCGCATGGGCAAAAAGGGAAACTGGGTAATGGCTTCTATGGAGCCGCTTTCCTGTGCTTCTCTGCGTAAAAGCGCTTTTGACGGCGAATGGCTCAGCGTAAACGGAAATGAGATTGAAACGCCGTATTACTGCCTGCGCCTTAACGATGACTGCTCTATTGCTTCGCTTTATGACAAAGAACTCAGCAGAGAATGGACTGACGGCGAATTTAACAAACTCACTCTTTACGAAGACAGACCCGGCAACTATGACGCTTGGGACATTCTTCCGAACTACAAAGAAAAAACACTGCTTTTAACTGTTGCCGAACCTGCGTTGCTTGTTGAACAGGACGGCGAATCAGCCACATTTAAAGCAGTGCTTAAAACAGAAAAATCTGTTTGGACAGTTCTCTTGAGAGTATTCCGCCGCAGCAGAGGAATTGAAGTTGAAAACGTTGTAGACTGGCATGAAAAACACGTTCTGGCAAAGGCTCTCTTTGGCTGCAACGTGCTGTCGCGTCAGGCTCTTTGTGACACATCGGCAGGATTTATTGCCCGCGATACCCACAGAAATACATCGTGGCAGCAGGCTCGTTTTGAATGCTGTCACCATAAATGGTGCGACCTGTCAGAGACGGACGGCGGCGTTGCTCTTATAAACGACGGAAAGTACGGCGTAGGATTTGACGAAAACGTAATGAGTCTTTCTCTTCTCCGCTCAACCATCAGACCTGATGTAACATCAGATTTGGGAACACACGATTTTTGTTACATGATTTTGCCCCATGCTGACGATGCTGTTCACGCTAAGGTCAATAATATTGCTCTCCAGTATAATATTCAGCCGGTTAAAGCGGACGTTGAATATAAAGGAAGCACTTTTGAGCCGCTTTATCTTCAGTCGATGAAAAAATCTGAGGATGGCAGTATGACTGTTATCCGTCTGTCTGAGCAGGACGGCAAGCGCGGAACGCTTCATTTTGAAAAGCCTGTAAAAGTTCTTAACCTGCTTGAAGACGTTATCGAAGAAACTCAGAATGTTGAATATACTCCCTTTGAAATTCTTACGATTGGGGTTGAAGAGTAATGGAAGCCTGGCAGATTATTCTTATCATTCTTGCTGTGCTGATTCTGGGTATAATAATACTGCCTCTGTTTAACAGAAGCCAGCTTAAGAAACTGCCTGTTGACCAGCAGATACTGATAATAATGAAGCAGGCGAAAGGCCTTGTGTTTTTCAAAAACATTTCTTCCGGAAGAACGGGAAATCTCTGTTTTGTTAAAAACAAAAGAAAAATACTCGTTTATCCCTGGATTTTGAACGAAAAAGGCGAAATGCAGATAACAAAGGAAAACCCTTTTGACCGCTGGGATTATCCTGAAGACCGTCCGCTTCTCAACGCTGACGAAATTGCCCAGGCAAGAACAGAACTGATAAATTACAGTAAAAAGTCAAGCGTAAGGATTGTTTGGAATGATAAAGCGGAACAGGATGAAGCTGAAAACGAACCAGATTAACGTAAACGGCAGACATATTTGCCCCATGAAATTCAGCGGCACATTGCTGTAATCCCAGACCTGCATATGGAGTATTAGGTTAAAAACAATACCGAATATCAGCTCAACCCCCGTTATAAGCGCCGCGCCGAAAAGGCATTTTAATATAAGCGGCGTATCGGGGTGTATCCTTTCGAAATAAATGCAGGCGGCAAGTATTATTCCGCCTGCGAAAAACATCGAATAATGGGTCCTGCCTCTGTATATCATCTCAATTGTGCAGTAGGCGGAACCGCCGAGAAGAAAATTAAAAAGATAAATACTGAAAAATTCCATGTTTATATATTTACCAAAAAGGATGGTGATATTATTTTTATCGGCGAAAAAGCAGAAAATCTGCTGAGCATGCTTAATAAAGCCGGCTACAAAGCGTATGTTGTAGGCGGATGCGTGCGGGATATGCTTATGGGCAAAGAGTGCGACGATATTGATATCACCACTTCCGCAACTCCTCGGCAGTGCGAGAAAGTTTTAAAGGAAAATTCGGTAAAATATATTGAAACCGGCTTGAAACACGGCACTGTTACCGCCGTTATTGACGGCGAAACATTCGAGATTACAACGTTTAGGACCGAGGACGGTTACGCAGACAGCCGCCATCCCGACAGTGTTACTTTTGTTTCAGACGTAAGGGAAGATCTTGCACGGCGTGATTTTACGATAAATGCTATTGCGTATAACCATGAGGAAGGTATTGTTGACCCATATTGCGGTCAGGAGGATATTGAGCGGAAAATAATCCGCGCAGTGGGCGACCCTTACCGCAGGTTTGAGGAGGACGCGCTTCGCATTATGAGGGGCGTTCGCTTTGCATCTGTTCTCGGCTTTACCCTGGACGAAAAGACTAAAGAAGCGGCGCTGGAAAACCGTGAAAACTTAAGCAGAATTTCAGGCGAAAGAATATACAGCGAACTGAAAAAACTGTTGCTTGGTGATTTCGTTTTTGAAGCGCTGGATGAGTATAAAGAAATAATAGGGACTGTTATTGAACCACTTAAAGATACTTTTGACTGCGTTCAGTACAATCCGTGGCATATTTACGACGTTTATACCCACATTGCCAAATCCGTTGAACTCGCACCGAAAGACGTTGATCTCCGCCTTGTAATGCTTCTCCACGATATAGGAAAGCCGTTTTGCAAAACCACCGACTGCAACATGGTTGACCATTTTTACGGCCATCCTGAGATAAGCAAAGAACTGGCGGAAAAGGTGCTTAAAAGGCTTAAAGTTTCCCGTAGTACAATGGAAAGGGTATTGCTTCTTATAGAACTACATGACCGCCATATCCATGCCAACGAGCCTAGTATCGGCTACTGGCTGTCCCGTATCGGAAAAGAAAGAACGTTCGACCTGATAGACGTTAAGACCGCCGATCTTGCTTCCCATAATCTTGATATGACCCAAAGTGAGATTGAAGAACTCCACGAAACAAAGGAAATGCTGCGCTCAATGATAGAAAGGGGAGTTCCCCAAAGCGTAAACGACCTTGCGGTAAACGGCAGGGATATTATGAGCGCAGGCTTCAGCGGCAAAGAGATTGGCGATGCCCAGGAGTGGCTCCTGACTAAAGTTTACGAAGGATTGCCAAACAAAAAAGACGACCTTATGAAGGCGCTTAAAACAAAATGATTATTTTAAATGTCCATTCAAGAATTTGCTTGAATGGACATTTTTGCGTTTATGGTGTTTATTATTTCTTTAGCCATGCGTTTTTGTTGAATTTTATATGTGGTTTTGTATAAACGATTTACAAAGCACACGATTTGTAATATCATTTAGTTGAAAGAAAAATGCCAACCACTTTATATATGATGAAAGAGAATGGTTAGAGAATGGTTTTTGAAACTTAATCCTGAAGGCGCAAATCAAAAGGGTTGCGACGCTTGGGGATATATGAAAAACGCATAAATTGTTTTACAGCATCAGCGCTTATGTGCTGATGCTGTAGCCATGGAGAACCTAATATTAGTAATTATAAACTTTTGATAGAAACAATAAAAAGAAATAAATTCCAAAAGTATTTTGTCATTGCTGTTACGGCGGTATTTACAATATTTGAAGTGTATACTGCGACTTCAATTATTATCGACGGAGTATCAATTCCTTTGGAAGTTTTGCTTAATTTTTTATTTCCGTTGTATTTTGGCTCTGTTCTCATTATGTTTTTTTCATATGAACGCTTTACAAAAATAAATTCTTATAAAGAAACTTTTGCCGTTTGTAAAAATAACATAATTTCTGTTCAAAAGACTGAGTTGTCAATATTCTTTTTCTATATTTTGTTTCTTGCTTTAGAAGCAATTTTATTATGCGTTGCAACTTTGATTATAACTGCGTAGCTGTCTTTTTTGCTATTGTTTTATGTTGTCACAAGGTTGCTTTGCTCTTATATTCTCTGTTTATCAGCATCTGTTTTTATAGGACTTTTGCTTTCTAATATAAGGAAGCGATATATAGCATATGCGGTGATGGCTGTTTTTGCCTTGTCAGAAACAGGAATGCGCGACACAACGTCAAAAGATATATTTGAGTTCTGCGGAAAGGATTTCAGTAAATTTTTTGAATTCTTTTATATAATTCCTAATTCTATTGACTGGTCGCCAAATGAGCAGACGGGATTTGTGATTGACATAAACAAGATAGCACTTCTTTTATTCTTTATCGTGCTTTCAGTTTGGGTCATGATTCTTGTAAATAACAAATCAAAGAAAAAAATATACAAGAGTGTAGTTTGCTTTATTCTTTGCTTCTGCTTACTATTTGCTTATTTTATTCCTGTTTCCTATCCTAAAATGGATTTAAGTTCTTCAGGAAATGCGAGTGACGACTTGTATTACTATTATTATGAAGGTTGTCAAAAAGAGGAAGACGCCGAGTTCAAAGTAAAAAAATATGATTTGAAATTTTCTGCTTTTCTTAATCTTAAAGCGGACGCCCAAATATATGTGGATAATAAAAATCTAAAAGAATATAAATTCACACTTTACCATAATTATAAGGTTTCTGAAGTTTCGGATCAAAACGGAAATTCACTTGATTTTACTCAAAATCATGATTATTTGACTGTAAAAAGCAACGGCGAGACAGAGTATCTGAACATAAAATATTACGGTGGTTCAGCGCAGTATTACAGCAGTTATGTTGGCATACTCTTGCTATCTAATTTTGCCTATTATCCAATTCCGGGATTTCATGAAACATTTTATGATTATTATGGTTTTATTGACAATTCGCTGAAGTATGATACGGAGTTTAATGTTGAGTTTGATTATCCGAAAACAGTGTATTGCAATTTAAATGAAATCGGCAAAAATAAGTTTTCCGGTAATGCAAAATCGCTGACTCTGATAAGCGGATTTCTTGAAACGACAAAAATTGACGGAACTACAATAATTTATCCCTACATGTCTTCAGAATTTACATCAAAAAAAATGGAAAAATATTTTGGCGACTTCATCAAAGACAACAAGCAAATAAAAAATATTTTCATTATACCTCGTAATAATTTTACGCAATATGAGGGAGTAAGGATATACGACGATTACTTGCTGACAAATACATCGTTTGATATTGACCAACTTGCGTTTGAAGCCAAAATTGACATTAGCAAAAAAGATTTTTATTCCTATGTGAGCGCTTATTATGACAAAAATACGGACGCTCAGTATCTGCATGAATTGGAAAATGACGCTTCAGACGAAATGAAGAAGGCAATTCCGTTGCTTAAAAGTTTATTCAGTTCTAAACACAGAGAAGAAGCGGCAAACGATATTTGTGAATATTTAATTGACAGCAATGACAACCGAAGCCCATTGGAACTTTTGACAGAATTGGGAGAGAAGTATGCTTAAACTTGAGAATATAAATAAAAGATTTAAATCGGCATTGATTGCCGAAAACATCAACATTGAGTTTGATAAATATACATATGGACTGCTGGGGCGAAACGGCAGCGGAAAAACTACTTTGCTTAGGTGTATTACAAAAGTTGAAAAGCTCAACAGCGGAAATATTACATATGTTGACAGTAATAATAATGAGACTGAAGATTATTTAGACTATATAGGATATCTTCCGCAAAATTTTGATGTTTTCAATGAACTTACACCTTATGAGGTTCTGCAATTCTTTGCAAATTTAAAAGAATATAAAATCACTGAAGAAGAAAAAAATGATTTACTGAAAATTCTTAATTTGTCACATTACAAGGATAATATCGTAAAGAGTCTGTCAGGAGGTATGAAGCGCAGACTGGGAATTGCGCAGGCGCTTGTGGGAAATCCGGAGATTGTTTTGCTGGATGAACCTACTGCCGGCCTTGATCCTGAAGAAAGATTAAACTTTAAAAACGTTATTAAAAAAATAAAAAAAGACAGATGTGTTGTTTTGTCAACGCATATTATAACTGATATCGAATCTTTGTGTGATAAAATTCTTGTGTTAACTAACGGTAAGATTACCCAATTCGATTCATGTCAAAAACTGGCTGACGTTGCTCGTGAAAAGGTGTTTGCTGTTGAAGATACCGGTGAAATAAACTGCGAGTTTTACTCAATGGGAACAATTACTATTGAAGGTAAAGAATATGAAAAGGTAATTTGTAAAAACAGTATTGATGCTGTTAAAGTCGAACCTACCGTAGAGGATGGATACATATGCTTTATAGAAAACCTTTTTTAAGCAACTTCTACTATTTTCTTAAATCAATAGGTAAATTATGGATAGTGCCGTTAATTGTTATAAATATCATTGTTCCTGCAGTTGATTTTATGCTGTATAAATTTCTGGGAAAAGATGCTGAGCCCGATATTGTAAATATATTGTATATTCTTTTGCCTGTTTTTACTGTTTGGACAAGTGTATTTGTAACGGAGTTGTTCTTTTCGGAAAAAACAAAAGAAGTATTCTTCTTTTACAAAAGAAGCAAAAGATTTTTTACTTCTTCTTTGTATTTTATACTTCTTATGATTGATACTGTAGCAGTCACTCTTTTGCAGTTCTACTGTATTGAGGATTTTGCTGGAATGGCTGTAAAAATACTTTGCATAACGTTGTTTTATTACGGAATTGCGATGATTGTTATTGCAGTATCGAAATCTTCTACAATGGCAATACTGGCTTTATTGCTCTATAATTTGCTCAATGATTTTGTATATTCGGATTTCTTTCTGTTTTATAAAAGCGAGGGAATCTTGACGTTCAGTATATTTTTATTTAGGTATTTACCTTTAGCACTGTTGGGAATAGCGTCTGCTCTTATTGTTTTCGCCAAATCTAAATAAATGCTTTGAAAGCGGCTGTTGTTTTTTCAACAGCCGCTTTTTGAATGCTTTTGGTTAGAAATAAAATTACACACGATTTGCTGTAAAGTTAAAAATGGTGTTACTGTTTGTTTGATTATGAAAAAACATTTGAACTAATAGGAAAATAAAACAATTTTCAACAAGTGTTTCCTGCGCTGATTTGACAAAATGTATTCTCCTTTATATGTATAATTGCATTAAAGAGGTGATGTTTATCAGGGTTATTTATGTTGACGTGTTATTCGTCGTGAACTTCTTTATAACTTTTCTTCTGCTCCTTCTTACAGCAAAGCTGACTAAGCAGAAGGAAAAACCTCTTAGGCTCACCGCCGCTTCCGCCTTAGGGGGAGCGTATGCGCTGATAATTCTCGCCCCGCGTTTGCCGTCGGCGGTACTCTGGCTGACAAAGGCCGCGGCGGCTCTTGTACTGGTGCTGATAGCATTCGGCTTTTGCAATCTTAAAAAGTATTTGCAGAGCTTTTTAATGTTTCTGTTTTCTAATTTTGTTTTTCTCGGAATAATTGCCGGAGGCTGGATGCTGCTTAAACCCGACAGCGTTGTGATAAAAAACAGCACTGTGTATTTTGATATAAGCGCAAGAGCACTGCTGCTTATCGCTCTGGCGGCTTATCTCATCGCTGTTGTAATAATAAGACTGCACGACAGGCGAGCAGACAAAAAAGAGATATATGACGTAACGGTAGAAACGCACGGTAAACGCGTTCACCTTTACGCCTTTGCGGACAGCGGAAATAATCTGGTTGAGCCTTTTTCCGCATACCCGGTGATAATTGCAAAAAAATCTCTATTCCCGGACACGGAGACACAGCGTGTAATACCGTATGAAACCGTGGGAGGTGAGGGAATGCTCACCGCCTTTAAGCCGGAAAAAGTGGTTGTAGCTTCCTCAGGCAATCAGATAGAGATAGAGAATGTATATATTGCACTTTCAGACCGAATAAAAAACGAGGATTATTCCGCAATACTCAATCCGAAAATAATCAGTTAGGAGAATACATATGATAAAATTTTTAAAAAAACTGCTCAACCGTCTGCTGAAAAGGGAATGCCATTATATCAACGGACCTGAAACCCTGCCTCCTCCGCTGACTAAAGAAGAGGAAGAAACCGTTATGGATGAACTGAGACGCGGCGACGACAGGCACCGAGATTTACTTATAACTCACAATCTGCGTCTCGTGGTCTACATAGCGAAAAAGTTTGACGGCTGTCAGACAGCAACGGAAGACCTTGTTTCAATCGGCACAATAGGCCTTATGAAAGCGGTAAAAACTTTTGACCCGAACAAGAATATAAAACTTGCAACTTACGCTTCACGGTGTATTGAAAACGAAATTCTCATGCACCTGAGAAAAATATCAAATATGAAAGCTGAAATGAGTTTTGACGAGCCGCTGTCTGTTGACTGGGATGGAAACGAACTTACCCTCAGCGACGTTTTGGGAACTCAGCCCGATGAAATATCTGAAACTCTTGAGTATGACGATGAAAAGCGACTGCTCTGCCGAATTGTAAACGACCTCCCCGAGAAAGAAAAAAATCTTATGGTTATGCGTTTTGGACTGGGCGGTGAGAAAGATCATACCCAAAAGCAGCTGGCAGATAAAATGGGAATTTCCCAGTCGTATATATCAAGACTTGAGAAAAGAATACTTGCAAAAATTCGCCGCGAGATGATACGCCAGTGCACAAAGTCTTAACAATAAAACGGAGCAGTTTATCACTGCTCCGCTTTTATTTTCCTTATTCATCCGTGATCTTTCGGTTTCCGAAAAGAAGACTGATGCACCAGATTGCCGCCAGACCAACAAGGCTGTAAATAATTCTTGCAAAAACAGCGTCCTGACCGCCGCAGATCCAGGCCACAATATCAAATTGGAACAGACCGATACTGCCCCAGTTGATTCCGCCGATAATGGCAAGAATCAGTGCAATGTTATTGATAATACGCATTTAATTTCATCTCCAAAAAATAAAGTCATTGCTATCTTTCCCGAAGCAATGACTTTTATTCGTAATATATGGAATTAAATGCTTGTTACCAGAATTTCACATTTTCCGCTTACGGTGTATTCTCCGTAAGAAGCGGGAACAAAAAAACTGTCTCCCTTTTTGAACGGAATACCGCCGATCTCTCCGCTTCCTTCTGTAACAAGAACGTGGTTAAAGCTTGTTTTATCGGCGAAAAGCGTTACGCTTTTTGAAATTTCAAAGTGGTAAACGGTGAAGAGTTTGCATGAAGCGAGAAGTTCTTTTGTGTAGTCCTCAAAATGCTCTTTTTTGCCCTGAGGTTTTGTGTCGTACTTAGGCGGTTCAGTCTTTGAAACGTCAAGCGCTTTCTTTACGTGCAGTTCTCTCGGCTTTCCGTCTGCGCCGACTCTTCCGTAATCGTAAACGCGGTATGTTGAGTTGCTGTTCTGCTGAATTTCCGCAATGAGTGCGCCTTTTCCGATAGCATGAACCGTTCCTGCTTCTATAAAGAACATATCGCCCTTTTTGACTTCAACAACATTAAGTATGTCAGGCAGAGTATCGCTCTTAATCGCTTCTTCAAACGCTTCTTTGCTGATTTTTTCTTTAAAGCCGTAAATCAACGTTGCGCCTTCGGCGGCGTCAAGTACATACCACATTTCAGTTTTTCCGAATTCTCCCTCAACCCTGCGGGCATAATCATTGTCGGGATGCACCTGGATTGAAAGATTGTCTTTAGCGTCAATAAGTTTTATAAGAACGGGGAAATAGGGGAAAGACAGAGCGTTTGTTCCGCAGAGTTTTTCATTTCCTACAGTTTCAATAACTTTCTCAAGGGCCATTCCTTTGAACTCGGAGTTTTCAACGGTGTTCATTCCGTCTTTGTGACAGGCGAGCATCCAGCCTTCTGCAAGTTTCGGCAGATCGCTTTCAAAGCCGAAATCATTCCTAAGGCGCTGACCGCCCCAGATATAATCTTTAAAAACCGGTTTTAGTTTAAGTATTTCCATTTAGTTCACCTTATTTGAATTTATTGTTAATTATAATAACAAAAAAACACTTCACTTTCAAGTAAAGATAGTGTAAAATACAAGAAGTTTAGATAATTATTTAACAGAGGTTTGATATGGCAGTTCTGGATGTCCAAAATTTAACATTGTCATTCGGCACGGATACGCTTTTTACCGACGTATCGTTTGATATTAAGGAAAAGGAAAAAGCAGGACTTGTAGGTGCCAACGGAGTAGGAAAGACTACGCTTTTTAAAATTATCACAAAAGAATATACTCCCGACAGCGGAAGCGCGTTTATTTCCAAAAACTGCCGTCTTGGCTATATGGAACAGCATACTTGTTCTGCCGGCAATACTGTCTGGAACGAGCTTGTAAGCGTTTTTTCTGATTTGATGGAAATGGAAAAAGAACTTGAAGAGGCAGGCAGAAAACTTCGCGCAGGCGAAGGAGACAGGGAAGAAAATATTGCTCTTCAGGACAGTCTTACTGAGAAATTCCAGCGTTCGGGAGGGCTTACTTACCGCTCAATGACCCGCTCAGCGCTTCTGGGCCTCGGCTTTACAGAAGCGGAATTTGATATGAGCACCGATAAACTCTCAGGCGGTCAAAAATCAAAACTGATACTTGCAAAACTTCTTTTGTCAAACTCAGATTTCCTGCTTCTTGACGAGCCCACGAACCACCTTGATATAAAAGCGGTTGAATGGTTAGAGGGCTTCTTGAGCGATTTTAACGGAGCTTGTCTTATCGTCAGCCACGACCGCTATTTCCTCGATAAGGTTACGACAAAGACAATAGAACTTGAAAACGGAAAAGCCCGCTGTTATCAGGGTAATTATTCTACCTTTCTTGTTAAAAAGGAAGCAGAGCAGAAAGCAATCGCTGAAAAGTACGAAAACGATATGAAAGAGATTGCCCGCCTTGAAGGGATTATTGCTCAGCAGCGACAGTGGAACCGCGAGAAAAATATTAAAACTGCCGAAAGCAAGGAAAAGGTTATCGAGCGAATAAAAAAACAGCTTGTTGAGCCTGACGCTAAGCTTCAGAAGATACGCTTTGATTTTACCCCGAAGTGCGTAAGCGGCGAGGACGTGCTTATCTGCACCGACCTTTCAAAATCATTCGGAGAAAAGAAAATTTTTGACAGCGTTTCCTTTTCAATAAAAAGGGGAGAGCGCGTGTTCCTTTTGGGCGATAACGGATGCGGTAAAACTACTTTGCTTAAAATACTTATGGGCGATTACAGCCGTGACGACGGAAGTTTCAAGTTCGGCAGTAATCTTATGACAGGTTATTTTGACCAGGTTCAGGCAAAACTGGATCTAAGCAAAACTGTTATCGACGAAGTGTGGGACGCTTTCCCTCATCTTACCGAAACGCGTGTAAGAAACGCCCTTGCGGCTTTCCTTTTTAAGGGCGACAAGGTATATCAGCCGCTTTCGGTTTGCTCAGGCGGCGAACGTGCCAGAGTTGCATTATTAAAACTAATGTTAGGCGGATTTAATTTTCTTCTTTTGGACGAACCTACTAATCATCTTGACTCATCATCAAGGGAAGAACTAGAAAACACATTGCTGGATTACGAAGGAACAATGCTTATTGTCTCCCACGACCGATATTTCATAAATAAACTGGCTACGCGTATTCTTGAACTTACTCCCAACGGTATAAATAATTACCCCGGAAATTATGAATACTATCTTGAGCACAGAGTTGAGCCTCAGCAGGTTCAAAAACAGCAGAAAAAAGAAAGTACTACAGTAAACACATATAAACTCAAGAAAGAGCAGGCGGCTAATCTAAGAAAACTGAAAACAAAAATGACAAAACTTGAGGCGGAAATTGAGGAGACCGAAAACGCCGTTGCAGAGGTGGAAGCCGCTATGTCTGACGGTGCGCCTTACGAAGAATTGATGGAACTTTCTTCAAAACTTGACGCCCTTACAAAAAAGCGCGACGACCTCTATACACAGTGGGAGGAGACCGGGGCGCAATTGACTTTGGCTGAGGAGTCCAGTATAATATAAACTATGTCTGACAAAATAATTATCGGAGGCGGCGCGGCCGGTTTGATGGCGGCTGCGTTCTGCGCTCAGCGGGGCTTTCCCGTTACTGTTATTGAAAAAATGCCGCGTCCGGGGCGTAAACTTATGATAACCGGAAAGGGCAGGTGCAATATAACAAACGCCTGCTGGGATATGGAATCGCTTATGGAAAATATACCCCATAATAACCGCTTCCTTTATTCCGCGTTTTCCCGTTTTATGCCTTATGATACGGTGGAACTTATTGAGACTCTCGGCGTTCCCACAAAAGTGGAGCGGGGCGGAAGAGTCTTTCCGGTATCTGATAAAGCCGTTGACGTTGTGGATGCCCTTGTTAGGTATGCTAAAGACAGCGGGGCAAAATTTTTGCATTCTGCCGTTGCTTCTCTTAAATTTAATGAAAACGGCAGCAGAGTTGAAGCCGTTGTTCTTGAAGACGGAAGAGTTCTTGAATGCGACAGCGTTGCAGTATGCACAGGCGGCTGCAGTTATCCCGCGACAGGTTCAACGGGAGACGGATACCGTTTTGCAAGGCAGGCTGGCCACCGTGTTACTGCCGTTAAACCGTCTCTTGTACCGCTTGTAAGTCCCGACAATTTTATTCCGAAACTTCAGGGACTTAGTTTGCGCAATGTTGCGGTAAAGCTGATGAAAGACGGAAGAGAGATTTATTCTGATTTCGGAGAGATGCTTTTTACCCATTACGGAGTAAGCGGTCCCGTTATTCTTTCTGCGTCGAGCAGGCTGAAAAGTTTTAAAGGCTCTGAGTATGTTCTCCATATAGATTTGAAACCGGCTCTTGATTTTGATACGCTGGACAAAAGAATTCAAAGGGATTTTTCCGAGGAGACAAACAAAGATTTTATAAATTCTCTTTCTCATCTTCTTCCCAAAAAACTGATACTTGTGTTTGTTGAGAGAAGCGGCATTCAGCCCTCAAAAAAGGTAAATCAGATAACAAGAGAGGAAAGACACGCCGTTGTTGATCTCTGCAAGAATTTTACCGTAAGACTGACGGATTTCAGACCTATTGAGGAAGCAATAGTAACTTCCGGAGGCGTTGACGTCCGTGAAATAGAGCCGAAGACAATGCGCTCAAAACTTGTTGAAAATCTTTATTTTGCCGGCGAAGTGCTGGATGTGGACGGATATACAGGCGGATTTAATCTGCAGATTGCTTTTTCCACAGGCGTTTTGTGCGGGCAGAATATGTAATATCAAATTATAAGAGGTAAAGAAATGATAAACGTTGCTATTGACGGACCTGCAGGCGCAGGCAAATCCACTATCGCGAGAGCCGCGGCAAAAAAACTCGGCTATATCTATGTTGACACAGGCGCGCTTTACCGTACTGTTGCGCTGGCGGCAGTGCGCAGAGAAGTTCTCGATGATGCAGACGGAGTTGCAGCTATGCTGCCCCAGATCAGCGTTGAGCTGAAGTTTGAAAACGGAGAACAGCAGGTGTATCTTGACGGAGAAAATGTTTCTTCTCTTATTCGTACGCCTCAGATCAGCATGGGCGCTTCAAAAGTCAGCGCTATACCGAAAGTGCGCGAATATCTTTTGTCGCTCCAGCAGTCAATCGCAAAAGAGAATAACGTTATTATGGATGGCAGAGATATTGCAACTGTCGTACTGCCAAACGCAGATGTTAAAATTTTCCTTTTTGCAACTCCTGAATGCAGAGCCCAGCGACGTTATAAAGAGCTTATTGAAAAAGGCGAAAACGTGACTTATGAGGATGTACTAAAAGACGTTAACGACAGGGATTATCAGGACAGTCACCGAGAGATTGCTCCGCTTAAGCCGTCTGAAGACAGCGTCATGGCAGATACTTCTGACCTTGACCTTCAGCAGTCTACGGAAATGATTATCGGTATTATCAAGGAGAAAACAGAATGAAAGAATTTGACTATTCCGGGGTAAAGCATTACCATACCTACGGCTTTATCAAAGCGGTTTTCCGCCCCATTGTAAAAATGGTTTATAAAATCGAATTCAAGGGGCTTGAAAATATACCGAAAGATAAAAGCAACTACATAGTGGCAATTAATCATACATGCGCGCTTGATCCTGTTTTCGTTGCAATGCCGAAACAGCTTCCTCCGCTTCATTTCATGGCAAAGGCGGAACTTTTTAAAAATCCTATTGCAGCGTGGTTTATGACAAGAATGTACGCGTTCCCCGTTAAGAGAGGAAAGGGCGACACTTCTGCTATTGATTACGGTATTAAAATTGTAGAGGAAAACCATGTTATGGCTATCTGCCCCGAAGGCAGAAGAATTAAAGACAAAAACGGCGTGCCCCAGAAGGCTAAGGCAGGCGTTGCCGTTATCGCCAAGGCAACAGGCGCTTCGGTGCTTCCTGTTGCTATCTACTGCGACGGCAAAATCAAATGCGGAAAGAAAGTAACAATCCATTACGGAAAGATGCTCAGCCAGAGCGATATGGGGCTTGACCGTGAAGAACTCGGTCCCCATGATATTAAGAACGCCGCAGGAAAGGTTATGGACAGCATAACCGCTCTTTGGGAGGAAGAAAAGAATTGCAGATAAGACTTGCAAAAACGGCGGGATTTTGCTTCGGAGTTGACCGCGCCGTAAAACTGCTTTACGATAAGGTGGAGAGCGGGGAAAAGGTTTGTACCCTTGGTCCTATAATCCATAACGCCCAGTTTGTAGAAGACCTTGAAAAACGAGGCGCCGGGATAATCAACAATGTTTCAGAATGTCCTGAGGGTTACAGCATCGTCGTTCGCACCCACGGGGTAGAAAAGTCTGTTATAGACGAGATAGAAGAAAAAGGAATTGAATATACAGACGCGACTTGCCCTTTCGTACTTAAGATACACAGAATAGTAAAGGAACAGTCCCCAGAGACTGCTGTGCTCATTGCCGGAGACGAAAAACATCCTGAAGTTTTGGGAATTCGCTCTTACTGCAGCGGACACAGCTATGTGTTCAAAAACGACGAAGAGTTGAAAAAGATCATTTCAAGTGAAGAGTTTTCACAAGAGAGCAGTGCGATTTGCGTTTCCCAGACCACTTTTAGCCTTAAAGAATGGAAAAAGTGCGAGAAAATTCTAAAAAAGGTATGTACAAACTGTAAAATATATAGTACAATATGTAATGCTACGTCCGATAGGCAGGAAGAAGCGGCCGCGCTTTCCAGAGAGTGCGACGCAATGATCGTCATCGGAGGTCGCCATTCATCAAACACCTGTAAACTGCGTGATGTCTGCGCCGCCAACGCGCCGACGTTTCTTATTGAGACAGCGGCGGAACTCAGCGGAATAGACCTTACCCCGTATCAGGTTGTTGGTGTTACAGCCGGGGCTTCAACGCCAGCGGCAATCATCAAGGAGGTACTCAAAACCATGTCCGAAGAAATTAAAGAAAAGGAAGTTGAAACAACTTCAGCCAACACTGAAGAAGTTGTGGAGACAGCAGACGCTAACCAGGCCGCACAGGCTGCTGTCAACGCATCTGCTGATGGTGAGGCATCCTCATTTGCAGAAATGCTTGAAGAATCTTTCAGCGAGAACGACAACAGCAAGGTCGTAAAAGGCACTGTTGTAAACATTACCCCCACAGAGGTTTATGTGGACGTTACCGGCAGAAAGCAGACAGGCGTTATCGCACTTGCGGATCTTTCCGCAGAGCCGGTAGATAAAGCAGAGGATGTTGTAAAAGTCGGAGACGAGCTTGATCTTGTTATCATGAAAACATCCGACGAAGAAGGCGTTCTCAAACTTTCAAAGAAACTGGTTGACGCTTTCAAGGGTTGGGACGAAATCGTTGCAGCTCATGAAAACGACGAAATTCTGGAAGGCACAGTTGTTGCCGTAGTTAAAGGCGGAGTTCTGGTAACCGCCAAGGGTACAAGAGTATTTGTTCCCGCATCACTGACAGGCGTTCCCCGCGGTCAGGAACTTGACGTTCTTAAGGGAACAACAGTAAGATTTAAAGTTATCGACATCAATGCAGCAAGACGCCGTGCCGTAGGCTCCATCAAGGTTGTAGCCAATGAGGAGAAGAAAGCACAGCAGGAAGCACTCTGGGCAACTCTTACAGAGGGTATGAAGATTAAAGGAACCGTTAAGTCTCTCACCAATTACGGTGCGTTCGTAGACATCGGCGGTATTGACGGAATGATTCATATCAGCGAGCTTTCCTGGAGCCGCATTAAGCACCCCAGCGAAGTCGTTAAAGTAGGCGACGTTGTTGAGGTAACTATCAAAAAGCTGGATGATGAGAATAAGAAGATTTCTCTCGGCTTTAAGAAAATTGAAGACAATCCGTGGGAAATCCTTAAGAGAGATTATCCCGTCGGCACAGTTGTTGACGCAAAGGTAGTCGGCATCTCTTCTTTCGGCGCATTTGCAAACGTTATTCCCGGTATTGACGGCCTGATTCATATCAGCCAGATCAGCTGGGAACGCATTAAGACACCGGCTGATAAGCTGGCTGTCGGCGACGTAGTAAAATGCGAAATTACCGACATCGACTTCGACAAGAAGCGTGTAAGCCTTTCTATGAAGTCTCTTATGGAAAAGCCGGAAGAAACTATTGAAGCTCTCAGCGACGCTCCTGCAGAAGAAGCAGCTGAGGAAGACGCTGAATAATTTCGGTAATTAAAAAGCCTGCGGAATACCGCAGGCTTTGTTTTTTATATTTGTTTTATTCTTCAGGGCTGAAAAGCGTTCCGATAAGGTTTTCGTAAACTCTTACGGGATTTGAAAGGAATTTTTCTTTTATTGTCTGAGCCTGACTTTCAGTCGGCACATACATTGAAAGTTCCATAAAATCCCTGTCTTTGTCGCTGACGTGCATTGTGACTTTGTATCTGTCCGAACTCTTTTCTACAGTAACCTTATTTTCTTTTTTGAATATTTCTTTTGCCAGAACTCGCTGGCAGATCTCAATACTCTTTTCGCGCACTGTGATGGGAAGGTCTTTTTCCACCAGAGTTGTGGCTTCTTTGCAGGCGGGTGTCGGCGTCAGCGTTCCGTCGCTGTTTTCTATTATCTGACCGTTCGCTTTCAGCTTGTCGATTGAGTCGCAGACTTCAAAATAATTTGCGATCTTGCCCTGAACAAGCGCACTGCTTATTATCTCAACAGTGAGCGGTTCTTCAATATTTGAAAGTATATAGCACACCATTGTAGATATTGCGCTTTTTGAGCGAAGCCCTCCTTCTTCAATTCCGAACGTGAAAGCGTCGAACTGAATATTGGGATTGAATTCGTCTTTATTATGTGGGTTAATATTTTTCATTGTTTCACCTTGTTAATATAGTGTACATCTAATATTAACATAACCTGCTTGAACTTGCAATTCTTTTGTGCTATGATAACAAAAAAGTGAAACAATATAATTAGTATAACTATAAGGAGAAATATATTATGACAGAAGTAACAAAAGATACTATTATCGGCGATATTCTTGACGCGTGCCCCGATTCAGCACCTTACTTTATAGAAATGGGTATGCATTGTCTCGGCTGCCCTGCTTCAAGAGGCGAAAGCATTGAGGCCGCTTGCATGGTTCACGGTACTAACCCCGACGAACTTGTTGCAAAAATCAACGCCTTGCTGAAAAAGTGATTTCGCTCAGTGAAAGACTGTCAGCCGTAGCTTCGCTGGTTACGCCGGGTTCGTGCATTGCGGATATTGGCTGTGACCACGGTTACGTTTCAGCATATCTTGTTTCCGGCGGTATCGCAGTTTCTGCTGTTGCCGCTGATGTTAATATAGGACCGTTAAAATCATGCCAGAGCCTCATTGATTCAATGGGGCTTGGTTGCTTTGTGGACGTTCGTCTTTGCAATGGACTGGATGGCATTGACGAGGCTGAATGCGACACGGTAATAATAGCGGGTATGGGCGGAGAACTCATTGCTTCTATTCTCGCTAAATGCCCTTACATAAAGAAAAAAAGTCTTGTTCTTCAGCCAATGACCCACCCCGAGGCGGTCAGGGCATTCCTGTTTAAAAACGGGTTTGAAATCGAGCGTGATATTATTGTTGCCGAGGGTAGGCGAAGTTATTGCGTTATTCGAGCCGTTCCCGGCTCAGCGCCTGTGGAGTATAATCAGGTGGATCTTTATCTCGGAAGAATACAGGATTTTTCAGATAAAAACTATTTTAACAAATTGAAAAACACTTTGGAAAACCGTCAGAAAGGCGGCGCGGATTACAGCGGCGTTATTGACAGAATTAAGGAAATATTATGACCAACGTATCAGATATTGAAAAATTTATAGATAGTATCGCTCCATTTGAAACAATGGAGCCCTGGGACAATTCAGGCTTTCAGCTGGGTGACAGAAACTCAGAGGTGAAGCGATGCGTTTTAACTCTTGACGTTACAGAGGAGACGGCGGCTTTTGCAATGGATAATTCGGCGGAACTTATCCTGAGCCATCATCCGCTTATCTTCACTCCTCTTTCAAATATACCTGCCGACGCTATAGTTGCAAAACTTATCAGAAATTCAATTTCCGTAATTTCCGCCCATACTTGTTTTGACAAGGCAAAGGGAGGAATAAACGAACTGCTGGCGCTCCGTCTCGGTCTTTCGGACGTTTACAGCACTGACGATGGATTTGTGGCAGTGGGTGAACTTAGGGAAAAGATGAATATTAAAGAATTTGCTTCCTTTACTTCCCATGCTCTCGGATGCGCTGGGCTCAGATATACTGATATAGACGCCGACGTTAAGCGGGTTGCTGTCTGCGGAGGCGCAGGCGAGGATTTCCTGGAACTTGCGAAATCCTGTGCAGACTGTTTTGTTACAGGCGATGTTAAGTACCATACTATGCTGGATGCCGCCCAGGATGGCTATCCTGTAATAAGCGCCGGCCATTTTGAAACAGAATACGGTTCATTTCTTGCGCTGATGCCAAGATTGCAGGAAGCGTTTCCTGATGTGAAATTTCTGGCGGCGCCCCAGAAGAACCCGGTAGCGGCGGTGTAATTATGGCACTTGACGGTATTTTTCTTCACCACCTTAGAAATGAGATAGAAGACGGCGCTCTCGGAAGCAGAATAGATAAAATTCATCAGCCTTCAAAAGAGGAAGTTATTTTAACAATGCGCTCAGGAGAAGGCTCAAAAAAACTACTGCTTAGCTGCAGGCCGGACAGTGCGCGTGTTCATTTTACAGAATTCGCGCCTGAAAATCCTGCGAAGCCTCCTATGTTTACCATGCTTTTGCGCAAACTGCTTCAGGGCGCGCGGCTGGACAGCGTTGTTCAGCATTCTCTGGAACGTGTGCTGGAACTCCATTTTGCAGGTACTAACGAACTTGGTGACAAAACAAAATATGTGCTTATTATTGAGATAATGAGCCGATATTCAAATATAATACTCACAGACGCGGATGGAAAAATTATTGACAGCGTACGCCGAATAACAGGCGAGCAGTCTTCCGTGCGCACTATTCTGCCCGGGGTGAGTTATGTTGCTCCGCCGCCGCAGGATAAGCTTGATATTTTTACTGCTTCTTCAGCCGAGATCGCTCAGCGGATGAAAGCAAGCGGTCTTACCATTGCCAAGGCGGTGCAAAACGCTATTATGGGCGTTTCCCCGATAGTATGCCGTGAACTTGAAAACGGAGTGACACTTGAGGAACTTAAAAAGTATGCCGAAGATCCTGTTCCTACTGTTGTAATGCAAGATACGCCAAAGGATTTCTCCTTTATGCCAATTCGCCAGTACGGCGATTTAATGAAGTCAAAGACCTTTGATACCTGCTCAAAACTGCTGGATTATTTTTACTATGAAAGAGTAAGACTTGCCAGAATAAAGAGCAGAAGTTCTGAACTTTTTAAACAGCTTACTACAATGCAGGAACGAGCCGTAAGAAAGGCTGAAAACCGCAGAAGAGAGCTTGTAGCCTGCCGCGATAAAGATAAGTACAGAATGTACGGCGACCTTATAATGTCTAATCTCTGGCAGCTGACAAAAGGCTCTCCTTACTACGAGGTTGAAAATTTTTACGGCGACGGCGAGAGAGTGCGTATTCCGGCCAATGCGGCGCTTACTCCTTCAGCCAACGCTCAGAAATATTATAAAGAATACAGAAAAAAGCAGGTTGCTGAGCAGAAATTAACAGGCTTTATTCAGGAAGCGGACAGCGAGGCGGCTTATTTTGAAACGGTGATTGACGCTCTTACAAGAGCTGAAACGGATTCTGAAATATCTGCAATAAAGAATGAACTTTCTGACGGCGGATATCTCAAGCGCAAAAGCAGAGAGAAAAATCCGAAAGCGCTGAAACCGCTTGAATTCGTTTCCCGTGACGGTTTTAGAATATTGGTGGGCAGAAATAACGTTATGAACGATAAACTGACTTTGAAAACAGCCGCTAAGGATGATGTGTGGCTTCACACAAAGGACACCCCCGGCTGTCACGTTATTTTGCAGACTGAAGGCAAAAAGGTTACTGACTGTGCTCTCCACGACGCCGCTGTTCTTGCGGCCTACAACAGCAAGGCTCGTTCTTCGTCTAACGTGCCTGTTGATTATACACTTGTAAAATATGTTAAAAAGCCGTCAGGCGCAAAACCCGGAAAGGTGATTTACACTGATTATAAAACCGAGTATGTAACGCCTACTGCTGAGGAAATAGAAAGGCTGAATAAAATTGGTTGATGTTGCGATTATAGTTGCCGCCGGTTCCGGCTCAAGAATGAAGAGCAGTAAAAATAAACTTCTTCTGCCTCTCGGCGAAAAAACGGTTATTGAACGAACGGTGAAAACGTTTGAAGATATACCGCAGATAGGTGAAATAATCGTTGTTTGCCGTGAAGAAGAACTGGAGACAATGAGTTCTATTTTGCCGGGTGAAAAAATAACTTTTGTTATCGGCGGAAAAACAAGACAGGAAAGCGTTAAAAACGCCATAGAAACAATTGACCCCGACGAGTGCGAAACTGTTATAATTCACGACGGGGCAAGGCCTCTTGTTACAAAAGAAGAAATACTGGAAACTCTTGAAGAGGCGAAGCGCACAGGTGCGGCGGCAACGGGAGTATTTGTAAAAGACACAATTAAAGTAATTAACGACGATTATGTTATTACTGATACACCTGACAGAACGAAACTTGTCGCTATACACACACCGCAGATATTTAATCTGAAACTTTATCTTAAAGCCATGGAAAAGGCGGCTATGCAGAAAAAGGATTTTACCGATGACTGCAAACTGCTTGAAAATATCGGAGTGCCTGTTTCCGTTGTTATCGGTGAGTACGGTAACATAAAAATAACAACGCCTGAGGATATTCCGATGGCGCAGGCGATACTTGAAGAAAGAGGAGATGAATAATGAGAATTGGTCATGGTTATGACGTTCACAGGCTGACCGAAAACCGAAAACTGATTTTAGGCGGCGTGGAAATACCTTATGAAAAAGGTCTTTTAGGCCACAGCGACGCGGATGTGCTTCTTCACGCAATTTCGGACGCACTGCTGGGAGCCGCCGCTATGGGAGATATCGGACATCTTTTTCCTGATACCGACGACCGCTGGAAAGGCGCAGACAGCCTTCTGCTTCTTAAAATGGTTGTTAAAGCATTGCAGGAAAAAGGATATTCGGTAGGCAATATTGACGCTACTGTTTTGGCGCAGACTCCTAAGCTGGCGCCGTATATTGAGCAGATGCGTTCTAATATAGCCGAAGCGTGTTCGGTTGAAGCAGACTGTATCAGCGTTAAAGCTACAACAGAAGAGGGCCTGGGCTTTACAGGCGCAGGGCAGGGGATTGCCGCCCACGCAGTAGCACTTATTGTGTAAAAGGCGGCTAAAAAAACTTTTTAGACAGAGAGATGAGGCAAGGACAATTACACCCACAGCAGAGGGGTTTGCGATGGGGTGTAGTTGAAATAAAAAAATTAAATGACGGGGGGATTTTGTATGAGCGGGGCAACTGACTTCGCAGTACAGGAAAAAACAACAAAACAGGTGCGCTCTAAGCGCGTGAGAAAAGTATTTCTCAAAGTGCTTTTGGCACTTCTTATCATTATTGCAATTATTACGGCGGCAACTGTTATCGCCAATGCAATATGCATGAAAATCGACGTGGACAGGGCGCGTTCGTATCAGGATGCAGGCTGTGCTCAGCTTGATTATGAAGTGCTGGACAACGGCTATGTTCAAATCAACAGCAACGACGGACTGAATGTTCTGGATCTTACCGATGTGCATATCGGTGGTGGATGGATTTCGGTTGAAAAAGACGCAAAGGCGATAAATGCAGTGGCGTCAATGATAACGGAGGAAAAACCGGATCTTGTGGTTGTGACCGGGGATATTGCGTTTCCCGTGCCTTACCGTTCCGGAACTCTTAATAATAAGTCCGGGGCGAAGATTTTTGCCGAACTGATGGAGTCGCTGGGCGTTTACTGGACTTTAGCGTACGGCAATCACGATACCGAGGCTTACAGTTATTATTCGAGAGAGGATATAAGCGAGTTTTATATGAACGGCGACTATCCTCACTGCCTGTTCCAGCCAGGTCCGGATAATGTGGACGGCTCCGGAAACCAGGTGCTGAATATTGTCAACGATGACGGAATAATTACCCGTTCGCTTATTCTGCTTGATTCGCATTCCTACGTTGACGGCGATATTCTCGGATTAAACTGGTATTATGATAATATTCACGACAACCAGATTGAATGGTATTCAAGCGTTGTTGACGATCTTAAACATCGCAATATTGAAGCGGCTGCGAAACTTTCTGCCGAAGCTTCCGAAAAATATTCTCAGCTGTGCCAATCTGTTCCGTCATCCGTATTTTTCCATATTCCCATGGAGGAGTACAAAACTGCCTGGACAGAGTACGGACAGAATGATTATAACGATACGGAAAATGTAAAATATAATTACGGCGTTCCGGGAGAAAGCGGTCTTGTGGTTTACAGCGGTATGCACCCGGACAATATGTTTGAAACAATGCTGGAAAAGGGAAGCACTGATTCTGTTTTCTGCGGCCACGACCATTTCAATAACTTTTCGCTTAATTATAAAGGAATAGATCTTACATACGGATTTAGTATAGACTACCTTGCTTATGCTGATATTGACGAGATTGGTTCTCAGCGCGGATGTACTCCGATAAAGTACGGACCGCTTGGCGAGATTGAATACAGCGGCGAAAATTATTATCAGGAAAAGTATGATAACGAAAAGCGTGAAGAAGTTACTTTACAGGAAATGACAACTCAGGCTGCGCCTGAAAAATAAAACGATTTACCGACGCTTGAATAAGCGTCGGTTTTTTATAGTATAAATAACATTGAGCACTGCAAAACTAACGCGAGTTTTTTTGTATTCGACTTGCTTTTTAGCGTAATTTGAATTTTTTTTTGAAGTTTTTATGAACGCTATTGACAAATCGGAAAAAGTTGCTAAAATAGTAATTAGCACTCGGGTGTAAAGAGTGCTAATCAAATTGCTTAATACTTTTAAGAGGTGAAAAGTTATGACTATTAAACCGCTTGCAGACCGTGTTCTGCTGAAAGCCTGTAAGGCTGAAGAAACTACCGCTTCAGGAATTATCTTGGCGGCTTCCGCTCAGGAAAAACCCGAAGTATCCGAAGTTGTTGCTGTAGGTCCCGGAACCGATAAGCACCCGATGACTGTTGCTGTCGGCGATAAGGTTATCATCGGCAAGTACAGCGGTACTCAGATTAAGGTTGATGGTGAGGAATACACCATTACCGAGGTTAAAGACATTCTTGCAGTAGTAGAATAATGGAGGAATAATTATGGCTAAAGATATTATTTTCGGCGAAGAAGCCCGTAAAGCTTTGCAGACGGGTATTGATAAGCTCGCCAACACAGTTAAAATCACACTTGGACCCAAGGGCAGAAACGTTGTTCTTGACAAAAAATACGGCGCTCCCCTTATTACTAACGACGGCGTAACTATAGCTAAGGAAATCGAACTTGACGATCCTTTTGAAAACATGGGCGCTCAGCTTGTTAAAGAAGTTTCTTCTAAGACAAACGACGACGCAGGCGACGGCACAACAACAGCTACTCTGCTGGCTCAGGCTCTTGTTCGCGAGGGCATGAAGAACGTTGCCGCAGGCGCAAACCCGATGGTTGTTAAAAACGGCATCAAGGCTGCTGTTGACGTGGCTGTTGCTTCTGTTAAGGAAAACAGCAAGGTAGTAAACGGAAGCGATGATATTGCCCGTGTTGCTACTGTTTCCGCCGCAGATGAAACAGTCGGCAAACTTATTGCAGAGGCTATGGAAAAAGTTTCCGCAGACGGCGTTATTACTGTTGAAGAGTCAAAGACTGCTGAAACAACCTGCGAGGTTGTTGAAGGTATGCAGTTTGACCGCGGTTATATTTCACCTTATATGGTTACAGATACCGACAAGATGGAAGCTGTTCTTGAAGACGCTAAGATTTTGATTACCGACAAGAAGATCAGCACTGTACAGGATATTCTTCCTCTGCTGGAAGCTGTTCTAAAGAATGGCCAGAAGCTTGTTATCATTGCTGAGGATGTTGAAGGCGAAGCTCTCCAGACCATCCTTCTTAACAAACTCCGCGGCACATTTACCTGCGTATGCGTTAAGGCTCCCGGCTTCGGCGACAGACGTAAGGATATGCTCCAGGATATCGCAATTCTTACCGGCGGCCAGGTTATTACTTCTGACCTTGGTCTTGAACTGAAAGACGCTACTATGGCTATGCTCGGCAGCGCTCGTCAGGTTAAGGTTACAAAAGAAAATACAATTATCGTTGACGGCGCAGGCGACAGCGACGCTATCAAGTCAAGAGTTGGCCAGATTCGTTCTGCAATTGAAGCTTCAACTTCAGACTTTGACCGCGAAAAACTTCAGGAACGTCTTGCAAAGCTTGCAGGCGGCGTAGCTGTAGTTAAAGTCGGCGCAGCAACCGAAACAGAAATGAAAGAAAAGAAACTGCGTATCGAAGACGCTCTTGCAGCAACTAAGGCTGCTGTTGAGGAAGGTATCGTAGCAGGCGGCGGCGTTGCTCTTATCAACGCAATTTCCGCTCTTGATGAACTGCTTGATACTGACGACGCAGATTTCAAGACAGGCGTAAATATCGTACGCAAAGCCCTTGAAGAGCCAGTTCGCCAGATTGCGGCTAACGCAGGCCTTGAAGGCTCAGTAATCGTAGACAAGATCATTGCCAGCGGCAAGAAAGGCTACGGCTACAACTTTGCAGACAATACCTATGCTGACATGATTGAAGCAGGTATCGTTGATCCTGCAAAGGTAACACGTTCTGCTCTTCAGAACGCTGCGTCTGTTGCTTCAATGGTTCTTACAACAGAGAGCCTTGTAACTGACATCAAAGACCCCAAGGCTGACGCTGCTCAGGCAGCGGCAATGACAGCCGCACAGGGCGGCGGAATGTATTAATCCGCATAATAACAAAATTAAGAAACAGCCGCATTATTGTGCGGCTGTTTTTTTGCTGGATTTCATAAGTAATTACGGTTCGGCAGAAAACTGATTATCTGAAAAATTTGTTGACAAAAAGTGGAATAAGTATTATAATGCAATCAATATTTCAAATGCGTTGACGAGAACAACGGCTGTTGCCGGTCACCATTTCAGAGAGCCTGCGGTTGATGCGAGCAGGTATGGCCCGAAACAGAATATCCTCTCCGAGCAGATGCGCTGAATAGATCAGGTTTGAGTAGGCGCAAACGGTTTCCTCCGTTATAGGGATAGCGCATCGGTTGTGCGTGAAGTGCATTGCTTGTTTAAGCAATGAAGAAGAGTGGTACCACGGTATGTTTATTATCGCCTCTTTGCCTTTTGGCAGAGAGGCGTTTTTTTATTATTTTATTATCGGTTTTGCGTAATGCAAATCAAAATTACAAAGAGGTGTTTTTATGAACAAGACAGTAGAAATCCGCTGGCACGGACGAGGCGGTCAGGGAGCCAAAACTGCTGCTCTGCTGCTTGCGGACGTTGCCTTCAAGACAGGCAAATTCGTTCAGGGTTTTCCGGAGTACGGACCGGAGCGTATGGGCGCTCCCATTACCGCGTACAACCGAATTAGCAGTGAGGAAATACGTGTTCATTCAAATATTTACGACCCCGATTATGTAGTCGTTGTTGACGAGGGTCTGCTTGAGAGCGTTGATGTTTGCAACGGCCTTAATCCCGAGGGCGCCGTTGTTGTCAATTCTTCAAGAACACCCGCTGAAGTTCGTGCTGAACTTAATAACTATACAGGCAGAGTATATACCATCGACGCCCGCAAAGTATCTGTAGAGTGTCTCGGTAAGTATTTTCCAAATACGCCGATGCTTGCCGCTATCGTAAAAGTAAGCGGCGTTATGGAGCACGACGCTTTCCTTGAAGAAATGGAAAAGGCGTTTCAGCACAAATTCTCTTCAAAGCCCGAAGTTATTGACGGTAATATGAAAGCGCTTCGCATGGCTTTTGAAGAAGTTAAAGGGGAGGACTGATTATGCAGACAGATATCAATAAACTGCATTTGGATTGCCGTTGGCAGGACCTTACAGAGGGTATGCAGATTTACGGTTCCAAAACAGCTGAAGAGTTTAATACAGGAGAATGGGCTTCCGTTAAGCCGGAGCTCCACGAGGAGCTGTGCGTTCACTGCCTTATGTGCGTGCCGGTTTGCCCCGACAGCGTAATTACGGTTGTAGACGGCAAAAGAGGTCCTTTCGATTATGACCACTGCAAAGGATGCGGCATCTGCGTAAAAGCGTGCCACACCGGCGCTATCACTATGAAAGGGGTAAAATAATATGGCTAGAAGAGATCGTCTCAGCGGCAACGAAGCTGTTGCCGAAGCACTGCGTCAGATTAATCCGGACGTGATGGCGGCTTTTCCCATCACCCCGTCAACTGAGATACCTCAGTATTTTTCAAAACTTGTTTCAAACGGTCAGGTAGACAGCGAATTTATTCCTGTTGAAAGCGAGCATTCTGCAATGTCTGCTGTTATCGGCTCTGAAGCGGCGGGCGCTCGCTCTGTTACCGCAACGTCGTCAGCAGGTATGGCTCTGATGTGGGAGGAACTTTATCTCGCCGCGTCAAACCGTCTGCCAATCGTAATGACGCTTGTTAACCGTGCGCTGTCTGGTCCTATCAACATTAACTGCGACCATTCGGATTCTATGGGTGCAAGAGATGCAGGCTGGATTCAGATTTACGCTGAGAACAACCAGGAAGTTTACGACAATCTTTGCATGGCTTATCGTATTGCCGAGCACAAGGATGTAAAACTGCCGGTTATGATTTGCCAGGATGGTTTTATTACTTCTCACGCCGTTGAAAATATCATGCTCAACGAGGACGAAGAAGTTAAGAATTTTGTAGGCGAATATGAGCCGGAGCATAGTCTTCTTGACCCGGAGTGCCCCATGGCAGTTGGTCCCTACAGCGTTACCAACTACTACTTTGAGGCTAAGCGCGCTCAGGCTGAGGCTCTGAAGAACGCAAAGAAGGTAACCCTTGAAGTTGCTGACGAGTATGCCAAGTTCAGCGGCAGAAAGTACGGCCTTTTTGAAGAATATAAGATGGACGACGCGGAATTTGCGCTTGTTCTTATCGGTTCAGCGGCAGGAACAGCAAAAGACGCCGTTGACAAACTCAGAGAAAACGGAGTTAAAGCCGGACTTATCAAAATTCGTCTTTTCCGTCCTTTCCCCGGAGATGAAATTGCAAAGGCTCTTGAAAACGTTAAAGCCGTTGCGCTTATGGACCGTACGGAGAGCTACAACGACTGCTGCGGACCTATCGGCGCAGAAGTTACTACAGCGTTGTACAGAAATTCTTCCAAGGTTCTTGCCGTTAACTATGTTTACGGCCTCGGCGGCAGAGACGTCCGCGTTGAAGATATTGAGAGCGTTTATTCCGATTTGCAGAAGATTGCGGCTGACGGAAAAGTTGAAAATCCTTACCGCTATCTTGGTGTAAGAGAATAAGGAGGGCAGCGCAATGTATGATTTTAAAGAATTTGTAAGCAGAGAAGACCGCCTTTCCGGCGGACACAGAATGTGCGCAGGCTGCGGCGGCACAATTGCCGTTCGTAACGTGCTTAAGGCTATCAAGCCCGGCGACAAGGCTGTTGTCGGCAATGCCACAGGCTGTCTTGAAGTTTCAACATTTATGTATCCTTATACAGCGTATAAGGACAGCTATATTCATAACGCATTTGAAAACGCTGGCGCAACAATGAGCGGCGTTGAGGGCGCATATAACGCGCTTCGCCGTAAAGGAAAACTTGACGATACATATAAATTTATCACTTTCGGCGGCGACGGAGGTACATACGACATCGGTCTCCAGTCACTTTCAGGTGCAATGGAAAGAGGCCATGATATGGTCTATGTTTGCTACGACAACGGCGCTTATATGAATACAGGTATTCAGCGTTCATCCGCAACACCGATGTTCGCAGATACCACAACTACACCTGTAGGCAGACAGTGCGACGGTAAGCCACAGTACAGAAAAGACTTGTCCGCTATAATGGCTGAGCATAAAATTCCTTATGTTGGTCAGACAACTTTTGTTCAGAATTTCCGTGATCTCCATATCAAAGCTGAAAAGGCGATTTATACAAAGGGTCCCGCTTTTCTGAATATCATGGCACCGTGCCCCAGAGGCTGGCGTTATAATACCGCTGATATTATGGAGATCTGCCGTCTCGGCGTTGAAACTCGTTATTGGCCGTTGTTTGAGGTGGTTGACGGTGTATGGACCCTTAACTATGAGCCCAGACGCTATGTGCCGATTGAGGAATTCCTTGTAAAGCAGGGAAGATTTAAACATATGTTCAAACCCGGCAATGAATGGATGATTGAAGCATTCCAGAAAGAGGTTGACCGCCGCTGGGATGAGCTCGTTAGCCGTTGCACACGTTTTATGGGTGCGTAAATTAAATAAGTGATATTAAAAGCACGGTTTTTTACCGTGCTTTTTTGCATATGTTAAGTATTTAACGCGGTTGTGGAGAGTTTGTCAATGTTTAGATTGCTTTTGATGATTGTTGATTGATATTGATAAAACAATGTCAAACTGCACAAAAATATTTGTATATTATTACGAAATTCTATTGTAAATGTCTGAAATTGGTGCTATCATGAATTTGTTTGAGGTATACACCTTTCATTCTTTGCAAAAAATTATCGGAGGGAATTTTTATGAACGAGTATATTCAAAGCGTAATTGACACCGTGAAGAGACGTGACAACGCAAAGCCTGAATATATCCAGTGCGTTGAAGAGGTTTACTGCTCGCTGGAGCAGGTAATAGAATGTCATCCCGAATATGTTGAAGATGATATTCTTACAAGAATGGTTGAACCTGACAGGCTTATAACTTTCAGAGTTGCGTGGGTAGACGATGCCGGAAAGACAAGAATTAACCGTGGCTACCGTGTTCAGTTTAATTCGGCAATCGGTCCTTATAAAGGCGGTCTTCGCTTCCATCCGAGTGTTAACTCAAGTATTATGTACTTCCTTGGCTTTGAACAGACTTTTAAAAATTCCCTTACAGGTCTTCCTATGGGCGGCGCAAAAGGCGGCTCGGATTTCGACCCAAGAGGCAAGAGCAAAGGCGAAGTAATGCGCTTTTGCCAGTCGTTTATGACGGAACTTTACCGCCATATCGGTCCCAATGTCGACGTTCCCGCAGGTGATATCGGCGTGGGCTCCAGAGAAATCGGTTTCCTTTTCGGTCAGTACAAACGAATTTCAGACGCCTTTGACAACGGCGTTATAACGGGTAAAGGTCTTACATACGGCGGCTCTCTAATCAGACCTGAGGCTACAGGATACGGGGCTATTTATTATACCTGCGAAGTGTTTAAGCACATGGGCGATGATATAAAGGGGAAGACATTTATCGTTTCAGGTTTCGGAAACGTTGCCTGGGGTGCTATCAAAAAGATAGTTGAACTTGGCGGAAAGCCGCTTACAATCAGCGGCCCCGACGGTTATGTTTACGATAAAGACGGTATCGTCACTGAAGAAAAAATTGCTTATCTTCTTGAAATGCGTGCTTCAGGACGTGACCGTGTTGCCGATTACGCAGACAAATTTGGGGCTGAATACCATCCGGGAGAAAAGCCCTGGGGTGTAAAGGGCGACGTTATTCTTCCCTGTGCAACCCAAAACGAAGTCGGAATTGAGGACGCAAAGAAAATAGTCAGCAACGGCGTAAAATATTATATTGAAGTTTCAAATATGCCTACGACCAACGAAGCACTGAATTATCTTATGGCGCAGAAAGATATAGTAGTTGCTCCGTCAAAAGCGGTAAATGCAGGCGGCGTTTGCGTTTCAGGTCTTGAAATGAGCCAGAACAGCCAGAGACTTTCCTGGAGTGCCGAAGAGGTTGAAAGCAAATTGCACCGGGCTATGATAGACATTCACCGCCATTCGGTAGAGGCGGCAGAAAGATACGGCCTTGGTTATAATCTTGTTGCAGGGGCAAATATTGCAGGCTTTGAAAAGGTTGCAAATGCTATGCTGGAGCAGGGAATATATTAAACAATAAAAAAGGCGGCGCTGCCGCCTTTTTTTGTTGCGAATATTTATAATAGGTGGTAAAATGCAAATGTGATTTATATACTTTACAGGGTGATTTTATTTTATGGCACATATGACCGATTATATAAAAGAATACGGCGGCTATACCTTTGAGGAAAAGCCTTTTAACGAGGTGGATAATCTTATTTTTTCTCAGCTTGCTTATGTTAATTATGCCGGAATTGTTGCGGGCTTTGACAGCGACGTGGAAACGTCTCTTCCCAGAGCGGCAGAGCTGTTTTGGAGTCTGCACAGTGAGGATGAAATGGAGGATGATCTGTCTATCGTAAGGAAGGCGGCTTATCTTCTGCGAGAATGTGCAGAGGCTAAGCGCTTTAAGGGAACAACTTTGCTTCGCTATGTAAATAATGTAAATACAAGGATAGATAAGCAGTTTTCCGCAGTTAATTTTTATCTGGACGACGGTACTGCGCTTATAGCGTTCAGAGGAACCGATTCCAGTCTTACAGGGGTAAAGGAATCGGCTATGCTCAGTTATATGTTTCCTGTTCCCGCCCAGATAGAAGCGCTCTATTATTTTCAGGAGACTGCGTCTCTTTCGAGGAGAAAAGTTAGGGTATGCGGCCATTCAAAGGGCGGAAATCTCGCGGTGTTTGCGGCTGTTTCCTGCTCGAATTCTCTAAAAAAGAATATCATTGCCGTTTATGAAGACGACGCTCCCGGATTTCCTAAGGAAATGATTGAGCGATACGATTATCTTCAGATGAAAGACAGGATTTTTTCTTTTGTTCCTGAGGATTCGGTAATCGGTTGTCTGCTTGAGCATAACAGCAGCACAAAAATCGTAAAAAGCGAAAATGACGGACTGAAACAGCACCAGGCGTCATCATGGCTTGTGGAAAACGACCATTTTGTATATGCCGACGCCAGAAATGAACGCTCTCTGTTTGTAGAAAAATATATAAAGAAACTTTTGGAGGACGTAGGACCTGAAAATATTGAAAACGTTTTTGAAACGCTTTTTGGTTTTTTTGAGGATGCCGGAATTACCGATTATGAGTCGCTGAAAGATATTGATTTGACTTCACTTATCCGCGCTTTTTCATCTATAAAAGGCATTACAGAAGAAGAAAGGAAACTCATTGAGCAGACACTGCGCCTTGCGTTTGCCGACTTTTCCCGTATGATTTATAAGGAAAAAATAGCTTCTCGAATAAAGAAGATTGACGAAATACTGGGCAGAAACGAAGATTAAAAAAGAGACTGAAGCATTGCTTCAGTCTCTTTTTATGTATTCAGTCTCTTTTTATGTATTATAATTTAGATAATATCGCTGATTTTATATGAGCGGAACATGATGTGGCTTGATGGCTCGTCTTCGTAAAGAACGCCTATTGTCTCGTCGTCTATCATTGTAAGTGATGAATAGGCAAAGAAACCTTGGTTGATAGGCACTTCTGATATCCAGTCGATATGAGCCTGAAGTCCTTTTTTGTAGCGGAGTTTGCCTACCGTGAGCATACCGTTTGCGCGTTTGCGCTCGCTGGGGTGAGAGCAGAAAACGTAATCTCCGTGAGAGATAATGCTCTTCTGGCATTTAGGCGCGTAAAGCGCTGTTTTGCCGAATTTTACCCAGCTCTTTCCTTTGTTAGTTGAAACAGAGACTGGCGTCTTGCCGTAGCCTTTCTGGCGGCCGAAGCCGATTACAGTGCCGTCCGGCGCCTCTATCATCTGCCATTCGTCAATGTTCTCTGCGTAGGGAGCGGAGGTCATTCTGTGCCATGTTTCGCCGTTGTCAACGCTGTAAATAGAGACGGTGGATTTACGGTCAACGTAAAGCGGCATAATAATTCTTCCGTCAGACGTTGTGATACCCGTTCCGGGAGCAACACCAAGGAAAGTGCCGTCTTTTTCGTGGAGTATCATATTTGTTATATCAGTGGGCTCACTCCATGTCTTACCGTTGTCAGTGCTTCTGAACATGAAAACATAGCAGCGTTTAGGCGCTTTAAGCGGAGCGCCGAATGTTGTGTTTGCGTTCATTTCATTTTTGCCGACAGCACCGTTGAGGTAAATGTTGCCTACATATTCTTCGCCTTTGTAAAGAGCGCCGAAGCCGTTTGCCACCTTATACTCGGTAGGCTCTTTTTTGCTGTTGAGCACATCGCCGTTTTCAGCAACATAGTAAAAATTGCCGTCTCGGTCGTAAATCAAAGGACGCATTCTGCCGTTTAACTGGGCATATGGAACTTTGTGTTTATCAAGCAGTTTGCGGTTGTGAAGTCCTTTGCACTCGGGCCAAAAGTCCGCAATCATGATAACGTCGCCGTTGGGAGCTATAGCCATGCAGGGGTCAATATAGAAAGCCGAAGCGTAACTGTCAGATGAAATTCTTGTCTCTCTGGCAGGGGGCGCGGCGATGGTTTCGACATCGCTCCAGGTCTCTCCTCCGTCTTCGCTGCGGCGCACTGCAAGTTCTATATAACCCCAGTCAGCGCCCGTGGAAGCACGGTCTATAGCGGCAATCAGAGTTCCGCCGGCGTTAATGAGGCTGGGTATTCTGAATGCTACTCCGCCGTTTGCTTCGTTGCTTTGTGAAACAAGTTCTTTTCTTAAAAACTTTTCACTGTTTCCGCAGAAAATAAGTTTTTCATCAGACATTATTCTTTTCTCCTGTTCGGTTATTGTCTTGGTTAATTATGCTCTTATATTAGCATATCGAATTGGAAAATAAAAGGGGATTTTTATAAAATGACTTGCAATAAGAGTAGGAATTTTGTAAAATATATATGAAATTTTATGAAAAGGAGGTATCTTCATGCTTTGGACTCTTAAAAAGTGCTGGTACAGAATTTATCAGCGTGTCTTTAAGGTAGCCATGTGCTTTATGGACTGGTCGTCACCGGAACTTCTTGAAGGAGCAGGTTCTGTTCTTCGTCTGCCTGAGTTTATCAAGAACAAGGGCGTAAAGAAAGTTCTCGTTGTGACCGATAAAGGCTTGATGGGACTTCATCTTCTTGATCCCATGTTCGCTAAGCTGGACGAAGTAGGTATTGCTTACGTTGTTTATGACGGAGTACAGCCGAACCCAACTATCCCGAACATTGAGGAATGCAAGGATATGTACATCAAGAACGGCTGTGAAGGTGTTATTGCCTTCGGCGGCGGTTCATCCATGGACTGTGCAAAGGTTGCGGCTGCAAGAGTCGTTAAACCGAACCAGTCTGTGCGTGCCATGCGCGGTCAGCTGAAAGTTCACAAAAAGCTACCGCCGTTCTTTGCTGTTCCGACAACTGCCGGAACCGGCTCAGAAACAACGGTTGCCGCTGTTGTTACAGACCCTGAGACTCACGAAAAAAATGCCGTCAATGATACTTGTCTTCGCCCCAAGTATGCGGTGCTTGACCCGGAACTTACCGTAGGTTTGCCGCCGCACATTACTTCTACAACGGGTATGGACGCTTTGACTCATGCTGTTGAGGCTTACATAGGAAAGAGCAACACAAAGGAAACCATTGCAGAAGCAGAAGAGGCTGTTAAGCTTATTTTCGATAATATTGAAAAGGCTTATACAGACGGAAAGGATTTGGAAGCAAGGGGCAATATGCTCAAGGGTTCGTTCCTTGCAGGACGTGCGTTTACCCACGCTTATGTAGGTTACGTTCACGCTATTGCCCACAACCTGGGCGGCCTGTACGGTACTCCCCACGGCCTTGCAAACGCGGTTATACTGCCGTATGTGCTTGACTATTACGCAGACGCCGCTTATCCTCAGCTTGCTAAACTGGCAGACATTGCCGGTGTTGCAGACAGCTCAATGAGCACCGCTGAAAAAGGAAAGGCGTTTATTGCCGCAATCCGCCGTCTTAATGAGAATATGAATATTCCTTCAACCTTTGATATGATTAAGGAAGAGGATATTCCTACGCTTGTTCACAGAGCCCTTAAGGAGGCTAACCCGCTTTATCCTGTGCCCAAGATAATGGACGAAAAGGATTGCGGAGCGGTTATTCGTTCCTTTATGGCCTAACAGGCGGTTTATTAAAGATTTTTTACAACGGGCGAACAACATATTTTATGATTGTTCGCCTGTTTCTATGATTATTTTGAAAGCGCTTAGCGAAAGCAGGTAAGCAATTATGATATACAATCTCAAGAACGACAACTACAACAATCCGTCAATGTTTAAAGAAAATATTCTAACTCCTTCGGCATATTTTATTCCTTATGCCGATAGAAATCTCCTGGAGAGCACGAATATTCTCACCGAGCGTTATTCTTCTGATTTGGTAACTTGTATGTCCGGTGACTGGCAGTTCGCTTATTATTCAGACTGCCGCGAAATTCCGGATGCTTTTGATACGGATAAAGAAGATACGGTGACCGTCAAACTGCCTTCAACATGGCAGTACACAGGTTTTGAGGCCCCATATTATGTTAACACACGCTATCCCTTTAAACCGAAGCCTCCCAAAATTCCGGAGGATACTTCGGCGGGTGTTTACATTAAAAAATTTGAAATTGAAGATACCTCACTGCATTATTCAATAGAGTTTCTCGGCGTTGCAGGTTCTCTTGACCTTTTCTGCAACGGCTCATATGTCGGCTACAGCGAAGGCAGCCACAATACAGCGGCTTTTGACCTTACGCCTTATATCCGCTCAGGGGAAAATGAAATTGCAGTAGTTAATCATAAATGGTGCAACGGAACTTATATGGAAGCACAGGATATGTTTCGATGCAGCGGGATTTTCCGTGACGTACTTCTGAGAAAATCTTCAGATAACGCTCTTTGCGATTACATCGTAAAGACTGAGTACAGCAACGGTGAATATTCTTTTGACCTTAAACTTAAAATGCGAACCGGCGGAGCTGATGTCAAAGCTGAACTTGTAAAGGACGGAGAGGTTACAGCGTCGTGTAAATGTGACAATGCGTCAGAAGAATGTACTTTATCTTTCGGAAAACTGAAGGTGAAGGAATGGAGCGCTGAAGTTCCGGAACTTTATCAGCTTTATATTACACTGAGCGGAAAAGACGGAGTGATTGAAACTGTCCGCCGCCCGGTAGGATTTAAGCATATTAACATTGACGGCAACGTGTTTTACTTTAACGGTCAACCCATTAAACTTCTTGGTGTTAACCACCATGATACAAACCCGAAAACAGGTTTTGTAATGACGGCTGAAGATATGGAAAAGGACGTTCGCATTTTCAAAGAATATAACGCAAACTGCGTTCGTACTTCCCATTATCCTCCTGATCCGATGTTCCTTGACCTTTGCGATTTATACGGGGTTTACGTTGTTGATGAGGCGGATATAGAGACCCACGGATGCCAGTCTGAACTCAAGCGCCCCGGTGCACTGAGCCATAATCCGGAGTGGCGCGGCCATTACTGGGACAGAGTTTCCAGAATGTATGAGAGAGACAAAAACCATCCTTCAATAACTCTTTGGTCACTGGGCAACGAATCCCACGGCTATTCTAATCAGGATTATTGCTATAACGAACTTAAAAAGGTTACGGATATTCCTGTTCATTATGAGGCAGTCTGCCGCACCCGCCGCTGGGCTTACGATGTTGTTTCCCAGATGTACACTTGGCACGGTGCTGTAAAGCGCATAGCTGACGGTCATTCTATGCCTGCAAAGTATTACAGAGCCCCGTATTTCTTGTGCGAATATGCCCATGCTATGGGTATGGGCGCAGGAGACTTGGAGCCTTATGTGCTTGATTTTTACAGGGGAAAGAATATGCTGGGCGGCTGTATTTGGGAGTTTGCAGACCACGCGGTTTATCATGAAGACGGCGAGGAAAAATACACTTACGGCGGTGATCATGCCGAATTAAAGCATGACAGTAATTTCTGCGTTGACGGACTGTTTTATCCTGACAGAACGCCTCATGCCGGCGCTTATCAGATGAAGAATGTTTACCGCCCGATAAGAGCAAAGCAGCTGGATACAAACAGATTTTCATTCTTTAACCACAGATACTTTGATGACAGTCCGGTTTCTGTAACCTGGGAACTGAGAAGCGACGGAACGGTATTTGAAAAAGGCTCTTTTGAGTGCACTGCCAAGCCTCAGGAGGCGCAGGAGATTACCCTTGATTACAATATCACCGACCGCCGTTACTGTCACAATGTAATTCTTTTCCGCTATGAAGAAGACGGACGTGAAATTGCTTTTGAGCAGTTTGAACTTTCTGCACCGGAAGTTCAGTTTGTTTGTCCTAAAATCAGCGCTCCCGAATGGCAGATAAGCGAAAACAGACTTTTTGTTTATTTCAACGGCGGCTATCTGATTTACGATGCCGACGAGGGAAGAATTGTGAAGTATGTTTACGGCGGCAAAAATCTGTTTAACCAGGCGCCAATGGGTGACAAAGGTATCAACGTTACACTGTTCAGAGCACCTTTGGACAACGATATGTACCTGAAGAAGAACTGGCTTAAAAACGGTCTTGACAGGGAAGCGTTTGTTACAAAGAAAGCCGGCAATGTTAACAATTCATTTGACATTAAAGGAAATGCGCTTGTTATCACAAACACATATGTTTTGAAAACACCATGCGCCGGAAAGCTTGGAACGTTCACGCTGACATATTCCGTTTATAAGACAGGAAAGATACTTGTCAAAGTTCAGAGCAACTCCGCTGTAAATAAGATCAAATTTATTCCGCGTTTCGGCGTTACAATTGAAATGCCGGACAGATTTGAACACGTTCAGTATTACGGTATGGGACCGATGCAGAGCCTGTCTGATTTTTCAAAGCACTGCTATACCGATATTTTTGAAACTGCTGTTTCGGCGATGCACGAAGACTACATAAAGCCACAGGAAAGTTCATGCAGAACAGATACGCGCTGGGCGCAGATAACAGATGAGGACGGAATAGGACTGAGATTTGAAGCAGTTAAAAATCCCTTTGTATTTTCAGCAGACCCGTATACTTCTCAGATATGCGCTAAGGCTACCCACCGTGACTTTTTGCCGACAAAAGGCACTACATGCGTCCATATTGACGCTGAACTTATGGGAGCCGGCTCAAACTCTTGCGGCCCGAAGCCAAGAAAAGAGCACCGTATTTCGGGCATGAGCTCAAAGTCATTTTCATTTTCACTTGAACCGATAGGAAACGGCAATGATTAAGATAGGAACAGATATAGTCTATATTCCGAGAATGGAAAAAAGTATTGACAGCCAGTCGTTTTGCCAGCGCGTTTTTACTAAGGCTGAAAACGATTACTGCAAAACGCCTCAGCAGTACGCAGGCATTTTCGCCGCCAAGGAAGCCTATTTTAAGGCGAAGGGAACCGGTCTGTGCTTTCCGCTTACCGATTTGCAGGTGCTTCATGATGAAGCAGGTAAGCCGTATTTTGACGGCATTGAAAAATGCGATTTGTCAATAAGTCATGACGGCGACTACGCTGTGGCGTCAGTAGTTGTTTGGGAGTGATAATATGAGAGTACTCACCAGAGAAGAAATAAGAGCAGTTGAAGCGAGAGCTTTTGAAGGCTTTTTTACGGAAGCTCAGCTTATGCTTCGTGCGGGTGAAGCCTGCGCCGAAAAAATGCTTAAAGTCTACGGTGCTGAAATGGAGAAAAGCAGGGTAGGCGTTGTATGCGGCAACGGTAAAAACGCCGGAGACGGATTTGTTATCGCACGTTTTCTCCGTGAACACGGGGCTGACGCGTTTATCATTCTTGCTGATGAAGCCCCTGTTTTGCCTGAACCGAAACAGTATTTTGACGAAGCGGTTGAAGCGGGAGCAGAGGTATTTGACTTTAATTCTGCTGATTTAAACGTTGAGTTTCTCGTTGACTGCATTTTCGGCATAGGATTTCACGGCGAACCGAGAGCACCGTTTGACAAAGTGTTTGACGCTGTCAACGCTTCCGGCGCAAAGGTGATAGCCGTTGATACCCCCAGCGGAACTGACGCAACCACAGGGGAAGCGGTTAAAGCCGTAAAAGCGGATCTTACTATCGCTATTTCAACTCTTAAATTTGCCCATGTTCTTCCGCCAGCTAATGATTACTGCGGAAAAACTCTCACCGTTCATATAGGTATTCCCGAGGAATGCTATACTGAGCCGTATGTTCACACAATTACTAAAAAAGACGTTCGTGCTTCTTTCCCTAAAGTAAATGTAAATGCAAATAAAGGCACCTTCGGTCATTTGCTTTCCGTCTGCGGCTCATATAAAATGCCGGGAGCCGCGGTATTCTGCGCAAAGGGAGCGGTAAGGTGCGGTTCGGGACTTGTTAAATGCGTTTTCCCGAAATCGGCTTACCAATTTATTGCGCCGTCACTTCTTCAGCCTATTTTTGAACCCGTTACGGAAAACGAGGAAAAAACTATTTCAATGGGTGCGCTCACAGGCATAATTGAGCAGCTAAAGTGGGCAAGCGCCGTTGTCATCGGATGCGGGCTTGGAGTAAACGACGATACTGCTGTTATCGTCAATCAGGTGCTAAAAGAATGTAAAGTTCCGATTTTAATTGATGCTGATGGTATAAATTGCCTTTCTGAGAACATAAATATTTTACAGGACATCAATATTCCTGTTGTGCTCACTCCTCATCCGGGAGAGATGGCTCGTCTCAGCGGCAAAACCATAGCTGAAATTCAGTCTGACCGTATAGGTGTTGCAAAAGAATTTGCCAGCCGTTTCGGTGTTGTTCTTGTGCTTAAAGGCGCAAATACCGTTGTAACTGACGGAGACAGCGTTTTCGTCAACACAAACGGAAATACCGGTATGGCAATGGGCGGCTGCGGCGATCTGCTTTCAGGTATGATAGGAGCTTTCCTTGCAAGAGGAATGAACGCTCTTGACGCCGCAAAAGCAGGCGTTTATATCCACGGCCTGTGCGGCGATATTACCGCCCGTGAACTTTCAAAAACAGGTATGACCGTGGAAGATATGGCGCAGCTTCTGGGAGCATTGATGTCTGAGTTTGAGTAACGGACTGATGGCTCTTGAAAAAGAAATCTTTTATCTTCTTTGCATTTTTGATTGTATTATCTCTGGCAGGATGCCAGACAAAAAATTATACCCCCGATGTGACTTCGGACTTCCAGCAGGAAGCCGTGGTAACAACGGGGGATTTTTCATATAAGTGCACAATCAGTCGAAAAAGCGGGGCGCTGTCTGTAAAAGTTAATTCAACGTCGGCAAAGGGACTGACAATGACCTGTAGCGGCAATATGGTTCGTTATGACTATATGGGAATGACTTATGAGGGCGAGAGCGCCGACCTTGAGCCGACTAATCCCTCAATCGCCGTTTACGAAGTTTTCGATTACCTCCAGACTTCAGAAGCGGTAAACGCGAAAAAGACGGACTCGGGATTTAAATATGAAGGCTCGGTGCCTGCCGGAAAATTTATCCTTTACCAAAGCGACGACGGCAGTTACGATTCGCTCCATTTTCTAAATACAGATATATTGATTGAATTTGAAAAGCCGTAATAAAAGCCGGGAAAGAATTTGCTTTCTTTCTCGGCTTTGCTTTACGCTCTGGTAACTCTAAATCCTGTTACGCTGTAAGCGGTTTCGGCAATGGGATACTGCTTGTAAAAGTAGTATTCGGAATAAGAACTTGCCAGAATTTCTATTGCGTCTTCCTCGATGAACTCGGCTATATGAGGAACAAATCTAAGACTTTCAATATCCTCAACCGTCGCTTTTTCGTGGTACTCAGTCATTAGATTGATAAATCTTTCTTTTGTAAAAGATTTTGAAATGATTTTGTCGTCTCTTATAGGTTCAATGAGAAGGGAAATGCTGAAAAGCGTTTTTCCCACAAGTAGATTTGTACAGCTTTCCAGCACCAGCACTTCTTTTTCGCTTTGGCGGAATTTTTCAAGAAAATCGCTTTTGAGCGTTTTGTAGTCGGCTATGAGCACGCAGTAGGTTCTTTTTTTCATAATTTATCCTTTCGTGAAAACGCAGTTCCGCGTATTTTGTCTATTATGCGCAAAAAGATACGCCGCAAAATAATCTTTTTGTCTATTTTACTATATATTGTTTGCAATTTCAACCTGATGTGTTAAAATAATCTCGAAAGAGGTGAATACAAATGCAAAAAGCATGGTACAAAGAAATGGCGGTTTATCAGATATGGCCGCGTTCATTCTGTGACGGCAACGGCGACGGAATAGGTGACCTTGAGGGCGTTCTCTCAAAACTCGATTATCTTAAGGAACTGGGTATAGACTGTATCTGGTTTTCTCCGCTTTATTGCTCGCCAAATGCGGATTTCGGCTACGATATTTCCGACTACCGCAATATTTCTCCCGACTACGGAGACCTTGACCTGTTTCGCAAGGTGCTTGACGAAGCCCATAAACGCGGAATAAGAGTAATTATGGATCTAGTTGTCAACCACACCTCAGATGAGCACGAATGGTTTATTAAGAGCAAGGACAAAAACAGTCCTTACCATGATTATTACTTTTGGCGTAAGGGCAAAGGAAAGCGACCGCCCAATAACTGGCTTTCTCTCTTTGAAGGCGGCGCTTGGGAATATGTAAGCGAAGTGGGCGAATATTATCTTCATGTTTTTGCAAAGAAACAGCCCGACCTTAATATGTTTAACCCTAAAGTCCGCGAAGAAGTAAAAGACATAATGCGCTTCTGGCTGGATATGGGTGTTGACGGTTTCCGTGAAGATGTAATTACGTTCATCTCTAAGCGGGACGGACTGCCAAACGGCTTGCCGCTTCCTGCCGCGAGAGGCTGCGAACACTACATGAACGGTCCTCATATCCACGAGTATCTGACAGAGTTCAGAAAAGACGTTCTGGATAAGTATGACTGTTTCGTTGTTGGTGAAGCTCCTATGATGGACGTAAGAACCGCGCTGAAATATATTAAAGAGGGACCAAATCAGGAACTCGACATGATGTTCCATTTCCAGCATATGAGCGCCGACTGCTTTTTGCTGGAGGCGCTTCAAACGCCGTTTAATCTCAGAAAAATGAAGCGCGCTTTTACAACTTGGCAGAAAAAGCTTTACGGCAAGGCGTGGAACGCTCTTTACATAGAAAACCACGACCACCCCAGAATTATTTCCCGCTACGGCAGTGAAAAATACCGCACTGAAAGCGGCAAAATGCTGGCGAATATGTATATCCTTCAAAGCGGAACTCCGTTTATCTATCAGGGCCAGGAAATCGGAATGACAAATCTCTATCTTGAGAAACTCAGCGATTATCTTGACGTGTTTGCTTTTAATAATTACAGAATTTTGAGAAAGATAGGAGTGCCGGAAAAACTTGCGATGGACCGTATTCGCAAGTCAACCAGAGATAATGCAAGAACTCCCGTTCAGTGGGACGACAGCCCCAACGCAGGCTTTACAACAGGTACTCCTTGGTTCGTTGTAAATCCGAATTATAAGAAGATAAACGCCAAGGCGGAAATGGCAGATCCAAATTCAATTTTTAATCACTACAAAGCTTTGCTGAAGTTCAGAAAAGAAAATCCCATTGTAATCTACGGTGATTACAAAGAACATTTGAAATACAGCAGTAAGCTTTACGTTTACGAAAGAAATTATCAGGGTAAGCGCCTGCTTGTTATAAATTCATTTACCGACAAGGAAGTGGGCTTTAACGCGCCTGAAGGATTTGAGCTCAGCCGCGGAAAAGCCGTCCTTTGCAATTACGCTGACAATCCGATTAACGGCAACGGATTTATAACAAGACCTTATGAAACGAGAGTTTATCTTTTTGAGTGAAAAGAGGAATAATATGAAAAAGAAAGCTGTCGGTGCGCTTTCCGGGCGCACTTGGCTGTCAATACTGCTTTTTGGGCTTATCGGTCAGATTGCCTGGATGGTTGAAAATATGTATTTCAGCCGTTTTATGCAAAACGAAATTACCCGAGCCCCTTATGCCACAACGCTTATGGTTGCGTTTTCTGCGATATTCGCAACTCTTTCAACTCTGGTGGGCGGCGCTATCTGCGACCGCACGGGCAGGCGCAAGGTTTATATTACCTGGGGATACGTTATCTGGGGATTTACGATAATGGCGTTTGCCCTCGTTCCTATGCAGCCGTCAGAGGATAAAGTGCTGAAGATGGTTATCCTTGTTGTTGCGATGGACTGCATTATGTCCGTTATCGGTTCCATAAGTAACGACGCTTCCTTTAATACATGGATTACAGACGTTACGAATACGGCAAACAGAAGCAAGGTGGATACTATTCTTGCAGTTCTTCCACTGTTTGCCATTGCTGTTCTTTTTGTGGGTTTTGACAGCCTTACAAACGCCCAGGCAACAACGTCTGACTGGAAGAAATTCTTCGTTATTTTAGGCGTTATTACTTCCGTGGGCGGACTTATCGGCGTTTTCCTGATGAAAGACAAACCTAATCTGCCGAAAAAGCGGGACGCTTCGTTTTGGTACGATTTTACTTACAGCCTTAACCCGAAACGCATTAAGGAAAACAAACTTCTTTATGTCTGCCTTGCTGGCAATATGGTTTCGGCCATAGCTTATCAGATTTACGTTAACTATCTTTTCAATATTGTTGAAGGAACGCTTAAAATTACCGATTATATAATTCCTATTGCAGTTATTCTTGTAGTGGCTTCGGTAGGCTCTGTAATTATCGGCGTGATTATGGATAAAAAAGGTAAAAAGCATTTTTATTATCCCACTATCATCGCCGGAATAATCGGCTGTGTGCTTCTCTGGACGTCAAAATTCTTCGTGGGCAAAAATTATACTGCTCTTATTGCTATTTTGATTATCGGCGGTATTCTCGTTATCGGTGTCAGCCTCGTTATGGCGGGACTGTTTACAGCGTCTTACCGTGACTGTATACCGAAAGGGCGTGAAGGCCTTTTCCAGGGCTGCAGAATGGTTATGTATGTTCTTGTGCCTATGATAATCGGACCGCTGGTTGCCCAGGCGATTATCAGCGCCTGCAACAGAGGGGTAGACGCTTCTCAGATAGTGTATCCAATGGAGCTTTTCCTGGGAGCCGCGGTGGTAATGCTGTTTTGCTTTATTCCCGCTTCGGTTGTTCGCAAAAAGCAGGACGAACTGCACAATAAACTTCTTAAAGAAATTGAAGAATAACTGAATAATTAGTTTCGGCGGCTTCGGTTCTTACCGTTGCCGCCTTCGCATTATTATAAACTGAGGAAATATCAGCGTTCATTAAAGATTTTTTGTTGATTATTTGAAGTCAATCGTATATAATGGATTAGATTGATTTGATAAGAGGGTAATATTTTGGTTTATAACAATATTTTGGAAGCTATCGGTCATACTCCGATGATAAAACTCAGCCGCATGGCAGAGCCCGACGCGGCAGATATTCTTGTTAAATTTGAGGGGCTTAATGTGGGCGGTTCAATTAAAACAAGAACAGCTTACAATATGCTTTGCGACGCTGAAGCAAAAGGACTTATTCATAAGGATACGATAATTGTTGAGCCTACTTCCGGCAATCAGGGCATTGGACTTGCGCTTGTGGGAGCGGTAAGAGGATATAAGGTTATTATTATCATGCCTGATTCCGTAAGCGAGGAGCGCCGTAAGCTGGTTCGTCATTACGGCGCCGAGGTTATTCTTATTCATGACGCCGGCAACATCGGCGACTGCATTGAAGAGTGCCTACAGACTGCGCTTAGAATGAAAGCGGAAAACCCGAATGTGTACGTTCCTCAGCAGTTTGAAAATCCTGCAAACCCCATGGTGCACAGACACCATACAGGACTTGAAATACTTGAACAGGCGGCAAGACCTATTGACGGCTTTTGCTCAGGTATCGGAACAGGCGGAACGATAACAGGTATAGGCGAGGTGCTTAAGGCGCAAAATCCAAACATCACTATCTGGGCGGTTGAGCCTGAAAACGCGGCAATCCTTGCGGGAGGAACAGTGGGCACTCATAACCAGATGGGTATCGGCGACGGCGTTATTCCGGAGATACTCAACCAGCAGATTTACGAAGATATCTGTATAATTACTGATGAAGAAGCCATTGAAACTTCAAAGGACCTTGCAAGGCTTGAGGGGCTGATGTGCGGTATTTCCAGCGGAACTAATGTTGCCGCGGCAAAGAAACTTGCGCGCAAACTCGGCAAGGGCAAAACAGTAGTTACAGTTTTACCTGATACCGCTGAGCGTTACTTCTCAACTCCGCTTTTTGAAAATGAATAAAAATTTAGAGCATCCGTAATCGCGGATGCTCTTTTTTGTGCCTTATTCGCTGTAATATTTTTCTTTGCAGTCGTTTAATTCCTGCTCGGTAACGTAGGCTGAAAGTGCGCCTACAGCGGTTACTGCCTTTCCGCCTGTTATGTTGCCGTATTCAATGCAGTCTTTAAGGCTCTTGTCGTAGTAAAGGCCGTACATAAATCCTGCGAGGAATGCGTCGCCGGCGCCGGTGGAGTCAACATTGTGGAAGTCGTCAACACTTTTTACAAAGAATGTTTCGTCGCCGTCAATGCCGATACAGCCGTCTTTGTCAACCTTAACAACAACCTTGTCAAAGTATTTTTTTAGTTTTTCAGCCGCTTCTTCAGGAGTTGACGCTCCGGTAATCTTCATTGCTTCTTTGCGGTTAGGAGTGTAGTAATCCGCCAGTTCGAGGTATCTTCCGTATTTTTCAAATGAGAGTTCATCGTCCCATCCTGTATCGAGAACGAGTATCGTTCCTTCTTCTTTCAGCTTTTCATAAACCGGAAGAAATCCGCCGGGCTGCATCATCGTTATTTTTGAGCCTGTCGCCATATTATAAAATGTATCAAGCGCTTGTTTCTGGGGCTCAATGCTTCCCTTGCCGTATGTAAAGAATGTGCGGTCATGTGGAAGAATGATGGCGGAAGTTATGTTCAGCGGAATTCTGTCTCCCTCGTAAAGATTTGTGGGGGATACGCCGTTTTCCGTAAATTTTTCCTTTGCAAAGTTTGAGAAAATATCGCTTCCCAGTTCTGTTGCAATTTTCGTTGGAATTCCAAGCCTTCCAAGGTTTATCAGCGTTGCGGGAAGTCCGCCGCCGAGCTGAAGCGAAAAGTCTTTGCAGTAAAGTTCTTCGCCTACGTCGGGAATGCGCTCCATTCCCTGATATAAAAGGTCAACGTTTGTGGCGCCTGCGCCTGCTATAAATTTTTTGTTCTCCATTATTTCCACTCTCCGATGTAATCTTTGTTTAGTTCAAGGTATTCCTCTGTAAGCTTTTTCGCCAGGGAATAACTGTTGACAAGCGGGTGAAGCGTAAGCGCTTCAACTGCCGATTGTATGCTCTTTTCACGTATTGCCTTTGATGCAAGCCTTTCGTATATCTTCACCCTGCGGATAATTTCCAAATTTTGACGGTCAACCTCGCCGAAACGGTGGGGGATAGCGCCGTCTTTAGAAATGTCGCAGGTTATCTCCACGATATCGCTGTCATAAAGTCCGTTAATTGCGCCGTTGTTGGGAACGCAAAGAATCATTTCACCGTTTCCGCCGCTTTGGGCTATCTGTATATATTTCAGAGCAACTCCCGCATAGCCGCCGTCGTCCTTGCCGAAAATGTCAAACTTCCATGGTTGAGAGCGCTTAACGCCTGTCTCCGCCGCCATGTAGTTGTTTTCGCGTTCGCCGTACCAGTGCTCAAAAACTGCCAGCGCTTTTTCAAAGTCGTTTTGAATGTCGATACTTTCGAGTTGAGCCGTCATTTTCTTATTGATTTCGGCAATCTGTTCGCCTCTTGTTTTCGGCGCGTTCAGAATATTTTTAACTGCCTCTTCGCGGTAATAAAAATAGTATAGATATTCGTTGAGAATTGAATGTCTGCTTTTCAGCAAATCTTTTTCAAAATAACGCATATCGGTTTTTTCGTACGCTTCATCGTTTTCAATAAGTTCTTCAAGAACCTCTTTCCCGTCAATTGTTATTGAAGTAAAGTATGACAGGTGGTTGAGACCGTATATTTCACCTTTCGCGCTTCCCTCAGGTGCGCCGTAAAGCTTTTCAAAACTGCGCAGCATTCCTGACGGAGCGTCGCAAATGCCGTATGTAAAATCATAGCCCATATCTCTGAGAGCTTGGCTTACCACTCCCGCAGGGTTGGTGAAGTTGAAAACAAGACATCCGGGTTTTGCGTATTCATTTACCATTTCGCAGTATTGAGCCAAAGCGTTTACCGAGCGCATGGCAAAGGAAAGACCCGCCGCGCCTGTTGTTTCCTGACCGAGAACGCCGTGGGACAGCGCTATTCTTTCATCTCTTACGCGCATATCGTCGCCGCCGACTCTTATTGTTGTAATAACGTAGTCGGCGTTTTTAATTGCCTCTTTAGCGTCAGAGGTTAAAGTGAATTTTAATTCGGGGCAGATCCTGTTTGCAGTTTCCTTAGCAAGTGAACCGTAAATGCTCAGCTTCTTTTCATCGTTATCCATGAAAACAAGTTCGCTCATTCCCAGTTCTTTTGCCTTTCCTGCAATACTTCTCGCAAGGAAAAGAGAACGGACGCCGCCACCGCCGATAACAGTCAGTTTCATTGCGTTACCTCGTGTTGATTTGTTATATACAATACTAATTGGTATTTTATCATAATTCTTTTTAGGTGTAAACACAATAATTAGTGTAATCTGTCATTAAATTTTTACTTGACTTAACATATGTGGTGCTTTATAATTATTGTTTAGAAAGAACAGCAGAATTCAGGTAGGGAGTTAGTATGTCAATGCTTATAAAAAACGCTCGCTGTTTTAGCGGCGGCAATTTCATAAAAGCAGACGTCCTCATAAATGAGGGCACAATTCATTCCCTTGGCACCTCCATTTCCGCTGATGGAGTTCATCGTGTTTTTGACGCACAGGACAAGTATTTCCTAATACCGGGTTTCGTTGATGTTCATGTTCATCTTCGTGAGCCCGGTTTTTCTTATAAGGAGACTATTGCCGCGGGAACAGCGGCCGCCGCGTCAGCCGGTTATACGGCTGTTTGTCCTATGCCTAATCTTAATCCGCCCCCGGATTCACCCGAAAATCTTAAGGCTCAGACGGATATAATCGAGCGTGACGCTGTAATTGACGTCTTTCCGTTCGCTCCCATAACCGTTGGCAGAAAAGGAGCCGGAGAACTTGTTGATTTTGCCGCGCTTGCGGACAAGGTTATCGGCTTTTCGGATGACGGAAGCGGAGTTCAGGACGAGGGACTTATGCGCGAAGCGATGGCAAGGTGCAAGGAACTTAATAAGGTTATTTCCGCCCATTGCGAGGTGAACAGCCTGCTTAACGGCGGTTATATACACGACGGAGAATATTGCAGAATGCACGGCCATAAGGGTATTTCTTCCGCTTCTGAGTGGAAGATGATAGAGCGTGACTGCCGTCTTGCGGCGGACACGGGATGCCGTTACCACGTTTGCCATATTTCTACCGCGGAAAGCGTAGAGATAATCCGAGACGCTAAGAAGAGCGGCATTAAGGTGACCTGCGAAACGGGTCCGCATTATCTTACATTGTGTGACAGCGACCTTCAGGAGGACGGCAGATTTAAAATGAACCCTCCGCTTCGCTCAGCGAAAGACAGGGACGCTTTGCTGGAAGGCATCTGCGACAAGACGATTGACGCTATCGCCACTGACCATGCGCCCCACAGCGCCGCGGAAAAGTCAAAGGGTCTGGCAGGCTCTGCTATGGGCGTTGTCGGACTGGAGACAGCCTTCGGAGTGCTTAACACAAAACTTGTTAATAACGGCATAATTACTTTGCCGGAGCTTATAAATCTTATGTCTGTCAATCCACGGAGAATTTTTGATATTCCCGGCGGCGATATTCAGAAGGGTATGCCTGCTGATCTGGCGCTGATTGACGCTGAAGAAGAATGGACGGTTGACCCGGAAAAATTCCTTTCAAAAGGACGCTCAACTCCATTTGAAGGATGGAAACTTAAGGGAAGAAACCTAATGACTGTATTGAGAGGAGAAGTTGTATATGAAGCCTTATGATAAGCAAATTGTGCTGGAAAACGGACAGCAGTTTTTCGGCTACGGTTTCGGCGCGGACAAGACCTCCGTTAACGAAATCGTATTCAACACCTCAATGGTAGGATATCAGGAAATTGTGTCCGACCCGAGTTATACCGACCAAATGGTAACAATGACCTATCCGCTTATCGGTAACTACGGTATGAACGATGAGGACTACGAAACAAAAATACCCACAATGGGCGGCCTGATTGTACGTGAATACAACGACCTGCCCTCAAACTTCCGCTATACAAAAACTCTTTCAGAAGTTCTTGATGAGTATGGTATTCCGGGTATCAGCGGAGTTGATACAAGAAAAATCACAAGAATAATCAGAAATGAAGGCAGCCAGAAAGTTGTTATCTGCGATGCAGACGTTCCTTATGAAGAAGCGCTTAAAATGGTTAAGGAGTATAAAATACCTACCGACATGGTAAGCCGTGTAAGCTGTAAAAAGCGCTGGTATTCAAGAACGCCCAACCATAAGTACGATGTGGTTGCCATTGACTGCGGTATTAAACTTAACATAATCCGCAAACTTAACGAAAAGGGATGCAACGTAACCGTTGTTCCTTACAATACCACTGCTGAAGAAATAATGAATATGCGCCCAGACGGACTGTTCCTTTCAAACGGTCCCGGTAACCCGGAAGATGTTCAGCCGGTTATCGAAGTAGTCAAAGCGCTTAAAGGAAAGCTTCCGATTTTCGGTATCTGCCTTGGCCACCAGATGATTTCTCTGGCTCTCGGTGCTAAGACATTTAAAATGAAGTTCGGCCACAGAGGCGGAAACCACCCAGTTATGAACCTTGAAACAGGCAAGATTGAAATCACGTCACAGAACCATTCATACGCAGTTGATGTTGATTCTCTTAAAGATACCGAGCTTGAACTTACCCACAAAAATCTGCTTGATAATACTGCCGAGGGCGTTGCTTCTCCGAAGAATAAACTGTTCTCAGTTCAGTATCACCCTGAAAGCGCGCCTGGTCCCCAGGACAGCGCGTATCTCTTTGATAAATTTATAGCTTTGATGGAACAGGAGGATAAAAACAATGCCTAAACGTACCGATATACATAAAGTTCTGGTTATCGGCTCCGGTCCCATCGTTATCGGCCAGGCAGCCGAATTTGACTACGCGGGAACCCAGGCGTGCCTTGCGCTGCGCGAAGAGGGTTACGAAGTAGTTCTTGCAAACTCAAACCCCGCAACTATCATGACTGACACAGACATTGCGGACAAAGTATATATGGAGCCGCTTACTCTGGAATACGTTGCAAAGATTATCCGCCACGAACGTCCCGACGCTATTCTTCCGTCGCTCGGCGGCCAGACGGGTCTTAACCTTGCCGTTCAGCTGGCAAAGAAAGGCGTGCTTCAGGAGTGCGACGTTGAGATACTCGGCACAAGTTTCAATTCTATCGAGCGCGCTGAGGACAGAGAGCTGTTTAAAGAGCTCTGCCAGAGCCTCGGCGAGCCGGTTCTTCCCTCAAAAATTGCGGAAACCCTTGAAGAGGGACTTGAAGCTGCGGCAGAGATCGGTTATCCCGTTGTTCTTCGTCCCGCGTTTACTCTTGGCGGAACCGGCGGCGGATTTGCCGATGATGAGGAAGAATGCCGTCTTATGATGAAAAACGCTCTTGCTCTTTCTCCTGTTCATCAGGTTCTTGTTGAAAAGAGTATCAAGGGTTACAAGGAAGTAGAGTACGAGGTAATGCGCGATGCAAACGACACCGCTATTACCATTTGTAACATGGAGAATATTGACCCTGTCGGCGTTCATACCGGTGACTCAATAGTTGTAGCTCCGTCACAAACTCTTACAAACAAAGAGTATCATATGCTTCGTGACTCAGCGCTGAAAATCATTCGTGAACTTAAGATTGAGGGCGGCTGCAACGTTCAGTTTGCTCTTGACCCCCATTCATTCAGATATTATCTCATTGAAGTTAACCCACGTGTTTCCCGTTCATCTGCTCTTGCTTCAAAGGCAAGCGGCTATCCTATCGCCAGAGTAAGTGCAAAGATAGCGGTTGGTATGCATCTTGACGAGATTGCCATTGCAAACACTCCGGCTTCTTTTGAGCCTACTCTCGACTATGTGGTAACAAAGATTGCCCGCTTCCCGTTTGATAAATTTGCAGACGCAAATAATACCCTTAACACCCAGATGAAAGCAACGGGCGAGGTAATGAGCATCGGCAGAACAATGGAGGAAAGTTTGCTCAAAGCCGTTCGTTCTCTTGAGACGGGAGTTTGCCATATTTACAATAAGAAGTTTGACGATTATTCAGCTCAGGAACTTCTTGATTATATCCGCATCGGTACTGACGACCGTCTTTACGCAATTGCCCAGCTGATAAGACTCGGCACAGACCTTAACCTTATCTATAATGCCACAAAAATAGATATGTGGTTCCTTGAGAAGTTTAAGAACATTGTTGAGTTTGAAAAAACACTTAAGGCAAATAAAGGCGATCTTGAAACACTTCGCGACGCCAAGAAGATGGGCGTTTCCGACAAGTATATCGGAATGTGCTGGGATATGACGGAGGCTGACGTTTTCCGCATGAGAAAAGAAAACGCTTTGTTCCCGGTATATAAAATGATTGATACCTGCGCTTCGGAGTTTGACTCATATGTTCCTTACTTCTATTCAACATATGAAGAAGAAAACGAATCAATCGTATCTGACAAAAAGAAAATCGTTGTTCTCGGTTCCGGTCCTATCAGAATCGGCCAGGGCGTAGAGTTCGACTACTCAACAGTACACGCTATCTGGTCAATCCGTGAAGCCGGCTATGAGGCAATCATTATCAACAATAACCCTGAAACAGTTTCAACGGATTACACCACTTCAGACAAGCTCTATTTCGAGCCTCTTACCGTTGAGGATGTAATGAATGTTATTGAACTTGAAAATCCTCTCGGAATAGTTGTATCTCTCGGAGGTCAGACGGCAATCAACCTTGCAGAGCCTCTTGACGCTCTCGGTGTTCCGATTATCGGCACAGATGTTGAAGCCATTGACCGTGCTGAGAACAGAGACAGCTTTGAAAAGGTTATGGAACAGCTTGGTATTCCTCAGCCTAAGGGACTTGCTGTAACTAATATTGAAGAAGGCGTACGCGTTGCGGCGTCAATCGGTTATCCTGTGCTTGTTCGCCCCTCATTCGTACTGGGCGGCAGAGCGATGCAGATTGTTGCAAACGAGGAAAGCCTGCGCCATTATCTCCAGACTGCCGTAGAAATCAACACTGAACAGCCGGTACTTGTTGATAAGTACATAATGGGTAAGGAACTTGAAGTTGACGCTATCTGCGACGGCACCGACGTATATATTCCCGGAATTATGGAGCACGTTGAGCGAACTGGCGTTCACTCCGGCGACTCTATCAGCATTTATCCCACATTCTCAGTTAGCCAGAGTGTAAAGGATAAGATTATTGATTACACAGTTAAACTCGGCAAGGCAATCGGAATTATCGGACTTTACAATATTCAGTTTATTGCCGATGCAGACGATAACGTTTTCGTAATTGAAGTTAACCCTCGTTCGTCAAGAACGGTTCCGTTCCTTTCAAAATCAACTTCCGTTCCTATGGCGCATATTGCAACCCAGGTAATTCTGGGCCACTCTCTCAAAGAGCAGGGAATTACGGAAGTTTATCCGCCTGAGAAGAAACGCTGGTATGTTAAGGCTCCTGCGTTCTCGTTCAGCAAACTGAAGGGTATGGATACTTATCTTTCACCTGAGATGAAGTCAACAGGTGAAGCAATAGGCTATGACAAAAGCCTTACAAGAGCTCTTTATAAAGCGCTTCAGTCCAGCGGACTTCATGTTGCGAACTACGGCACGGTACTTGTTACTATTGCCGACCAGGACAAGCCTAACGCGCTTCCTCTCATTAAGAGATTTTACGACCTGGGCTTCAATATTGAGGCTACAGAGGGAACTGCCAAGTACCTTAAAGCCCACAATATACGCACTCGCGTTCGCGCTAAACTTACTGAGGACGACAGCGATGAAATCCTTAAGGCACTTCGCCAGGGTCATATAGCATATGTTATAAACACTATCGATATAAGCCACGGCGACAGCCATTCCGACGGCTCGGAGATCCGTCGCGCCGCGGTAGAAAACAACGTAACAATGTTTACCTCTCTTGACACGGTTAAGGTTCTGCTTGACGTGCTTGAGGAAATTACCCTTGGTGTTTCCACCATTGATTCGGAGTAATGATATGAATAAACAGGCTGTTTTTAAAATCGCTGAAAATAAAGCGCTTACCGCCGACGTGTACAAAATGGTCCTTCTGGGCGACACGTCAGCGATAACCGCTCCAGGCCAGTTCGTAAATATACGTCTTGAGGGCAAATTTCTGCGCAGACCGATTTCGGTTTGTGATTATGATAAAAGCTCCCTTACGCTGATTTATAAAGTAGTCGGCGAAGGAACTGCCCAAATGGCAAAGATGAACTGCTCGGAAGAACTTGATTTGCTCACCGGTCTCGGAAACGGCTATCATTTGACAGATGCAAAGAAAGTTCTCGTTATCGGCGGGGGAGTGGGTGTTCCGCCTCTTTACCGCCTGACAAAGGAACTTATTGCCGCCGGTAAGCAGGTAAATGTTATTCTTGGCTTTAACACTAAGAGTGAGATTTTCTATGAGCAGGAATTCAGTGCCCTTGGCGCTGACGTTTCTGTTACCACGGTTGACGGGAGTTACGGTGTAAAGGGTTTTGTCACTGACGCTTTTCCTGAGGATTACGATTACTTTTATACCTGCGGCCCGCTGCCGATGTTCCGCGCCGTTTACGATAAGTCTAAAACAAGCGGTCAGTTCTCTTTTGAAGAGAGAATGGGTTGCGGTTTCGGCGCTTGCATGGGATGCTCCTGTAAAACAAAGTACGGCAGCAAGCGTATCTGCAAGGACGGCCCGGTGCTGGAGAAGGAGGAGATCGTATGGTAGATTTATCTGTTGAGCTTGCGGGCATGAAGATGGACAACCCCATTGTTCCCGCCTCCGGCACATTCGGTTTCGGCAAGGAATTCAATGAATTTTACGATATAAACATTCTCGGCTCGTTTTCATTTAAGGGCACAACCAAGGACGCGCGTTTCGGCAATCCTACTCCAAGAATTGCCGAATGTACCGCAGGCATGATAAACGCTGTGGGTCTTCAAAATCCTGGCGTTGACCATGTTATCGCCCATGAACTGCCAGAACTGAAAAAATTCTTTCATAAAAAAGTTATAGCAAATGTCAGCGGCTTTTCTGTTGACGATTATGCTTATACATGTGAAAAACTGGATAAAGAGGAACAGGTTGGTATTCTTGAAGTTAACGTTTCCTGCCCGAATGTTCACGGCGGCGGAATGAGTTTCGGAACTTCTCCCGAATGCGCAGCTGAAGTAACAAAGGCTGTAAAAGCCGTTACACATAAGCCGGTGTTTATAAAACTGTCGCCCAACGTTACGGATATTGTTTCAATTGCAAAAGCCTGCGAGCAAGCGGGAGCAGACGGTATCTGCCTTATCAATACTCTGCTTGGTATGCGTGTTGACATTAAGCGCAGAAAACCGGTTATCGCCAATACAATGGGCGGCTTTTCCGGCAGTGCGGTTTTTCCTGTTGCGGTGCGCATGGTTTACCAGGTTTCAAAGGCGTGCAGTATTCCCGTTATGGGCTGCGGCGGTGTTACCACTGCCCGTGACGTGGTTGAAATGATGATGGCGGGAGCTACCGCTGTGCAGGTGGGCGCGGCAAATCTTGTTGACCCCTTTGCCTGCAAAAAGATAATAGAAGACCTGCCGGGCGTTTGCGAAGACCTCGGCATTGAAAAAATAAGCGATATAATAGGAGTGGTTGAATAATGGGTAAGGACGTTATTGTAGCTTGCGATTTTGCTTCGGCACAGGCAACCTTCGATTTTCTGGACAAGTTTACCGACGAAAAGCCTTTCGTAAAAATCGGAATGGAACTTTTCTATGCGGAAGGTCCGTCAATCGTTCGTGAAATCAAAAAGAGAGGCCACAAGATCTTTTTGGACCTTAAACTTCACGATATTCCGAATACAGTTAAAAAGGCCATGACAGTGCTTTCAAAACTGGATGTTGACATGACAAACGTCCATGCCGCAGGCACAGTTGATATGATGAAAGCGGCGCTTGAAGGACTTACACGTCCTGACGGCACAAGACCGCTGCTTATTGCCGTAACACAGCTTACGTCAACAAGTGAGGAGCGCATGCAGAACGAACTGCTTATCAACGCTTCTATTAACGATACAATAGTTAAATACGCCAAAAACGCGGCAGAAGCGGGACTTGACGGTGTAGTTTGCTCTCCTCTGGAGGCAGGCATGGTCAAAGAAGCATGCTCAAGCAGTTTCATGACTGTTACCCCCGGGGTTCGCTTCGCGGACGGCGAAGTTGGCGATCAGGTGCGCGTTACAACCCCTGAGAAAGCAAAAGAGATCGGTTCTGACTATATCGTAGTAGGAAGACCGATTACTGCTGCTGACGACCCCGTTGCCGCTTACAGAAGATGCTGCAAAGAATTTATTGGCTGAGAGGAGAAGAAAAATGACTATCACTAAAGAACAGATTGCAAAAGACTTGCTGTCAATCAAAGCTGTTTTCCTGAAACCCGATGACCCGTTCACATGGGCTTCAGGCATTAAGAGCCCGATTTATTGCGACAACCGTCTTACTCTTTCCGCCCCTGAGGTGCGCAAGGATGTTGAAGCGGGACTTGCTGAGATCGTACGTGAATATTATCCTGATGCCGACGTGCTGATGGGAACATCAACTGCCGGTATTGCCCACGCCGCTATTACGGCAACTATTCTAGATATGCCCATGGGCTATGTTCGCTCAGGTCATAAAGACCACGGCCGCCAGAACCAGATTGAGGGCAAGCTTGAAAAAGGCCAGAAGGTCGTTGTTATTGAAGACCTTATCTCCACCGGAGGTTCCGTTCTTGAGGTGGTTGACGTTCTCCGTGAAGCCGGAGCGGAAGTTCTGGGAATAGCTTCAATCTTTACATACGGACTGCAGAAAGGTATTACCCGCCTTGCAGACGCAAACGTAACAAACCACAGCCTTTCTGATTTTGATACCCTTGCAAAGGTTGCCGCTGAGGAAGGCTATATTTCAGAAAAAGATATTGCAAAACTTACTGCTTTCAGAAGCAACCCAAATGACCCTGCGTGGATGCAGATGTAAAAAGGAGAGTGACGATATGCGTCATTGCTTGGACACTACCGATTTTACGGTAGAGGAAATCGACGAGCTTATTAAACTCGCCACAGATATTATTGCAAACAGACAGAAATACGCTCATGTCTGCGACGGCAAAAAACTTGCAACGCTGTTTTTTGAGCCGTCAACGAGAACGCGCCTTTCATTTGAGGCCGCTATGATGGAACTGGGCGGAAACGTTATCGGCTTTTCGGAGGCGAATTCTTCCTCCGCATCAAAAGGCGAAACGGTTGGCGACACTGTAAAGGTGGTTTCCTGCTATGCGGACATTATTGCCATGAGACATCCGCTTGAGGGCGCTCCCAGAGTTGCTTCGTTTAAGAGTGACGTTCCGATTATCAACGCCGGCGACGGCGGCCACAGCCATCCCACCCAGACGCTTACCGACCTGCTTACGATATATCGTGAGAAAGGACGTCTTTCAGATCTTACTATCGGTCTCTGCGGCGACCTTAAATTCGGACGCACCGTTCATTCGCTTATTAAGGCGATGTGCCGCTACAAGAATATTCGCTTCGTGTTGATTTCTCCGAAAGAACTGGCAGTTCCTGATTATATTAAAACTGACGTTCTCGAGGCTTCCGGCATGGAATACTGCGAGGTTGAAAAGATGGAAGACGTAATGCCTCAGCTGGATATTCTTTATATGACCCGCATTCAGCGTGAGCGTTTCTTCTCTGAGGACGAGTATCTTCGCCATAAAGACGCTTTCATTCTCGATCCCGCAAAACTGGAGAACGCAAAGAGCGATCTTACGATTATGCATCCGCTGCCCCGTGTAAACGAAATTACCACCGAGGTTGACGACGACCCCAGAGCGAAATATTTTGAACAGGCGTTAAACGGAAAATTCATTCGTATGGCGCTGATTATGACTTTGCTGAAGTGGGGAGGTAAGCTCAATGAAGATTGACAGCATTACCAACGGTTATGTGCTCGACCATATAAAAGCCGGAATGGGAATGAAAATTTACAACAAGCTTTCCTTGTCTGATTTTGACGGCCAGATTGCGCTTATCCAGAATGCTAAATCTGAGAAAATGGGCAAGAAAGATGTTTTAAAGATAGCAACGGATAAATTTGATATTGATCTAGACGTTGTCGCTTATCTTTCTCCCGAAACAACGGTGAATATAATTAAAGAAGGCAAAGCCGCTGAAAAACTTCAGCTGACCTTGCCTGAAAAGATAGTGAACGTTGTTCATTGCCCAAACCCGCGCTGTATTTCCAACCATGAGGAAGTAGACGACGTGTTTCTTCTCGTGGATAAAGACACTGCCACTTACAGATGCCTTTACTGTGAAACCGCGGCAAAATAAACAAAACAAAAAAATCCCTGCATTTTTGCAGGGATTTTTTACGTTTATTAATAGTTGTCAGTATCAGTTTCAATATCTGTTTCAAGCAATATGTTACCATCAGGGTCAAGTAATATGTAAGCCGTGTTTTCAGGAGAAACCGCCGTCCATGAAACAGCATAATTATTGTCGATTATTTGCACTGACGAAGAATAATCCAAATCGTAACTGACGGGGGAATATTTTGAAGACACTTTCCAAACTATATTGCCTTTCATATCAACAAACATTATCATGTCGTTTTTATCATTACCGATAAGAATTATTCCGTCTTTTTCCATCTGAACATCTATTTTTTCGCCAACAAGAACAGGTTCAATAATGTCCTTTCCGTTTGAACAATCTATTTCATAAAGGTCGTTGTTCGCAACGAGTACTATAATGTCGCTTGTATAGTCCATTTTGAATGCGTCAACTTCTGAGAATTCTCTACTCCAAATTTTTTTTAGACTTTTGTCATAATACTCTAAATAAGCAATGTGTGTGTTGCGGTCAAATACAGTTATAATATAATGCTGAAGATCGGCAGAGATATAGAGGTTTCTCTCCGTTGTTTCAGGCGCTGTAGATTGGTTATTATAGTAATTATCAAATTCTCTTGAGTCAACTATTTTTCCCTGATTGGTGTAAAATACAAAACTCTTGAAATTATTGTTTGACTGGTTATCCAGCGTTACCAAGTAATTTCCTGTATCGTGAAATTCGGAAATTTTTATGTCGTTTCCGAAAATATATTTTGCTACGCTGTTGATTGTATCTAAATCGAATTTTGCGCTTGAAGTATCATAAGCATTAAATATGTTAATTGTCGGAATAGTATATGATTTTGAATCAACGGTATATGTGTCTATGCCTGTATATCTTCCGTCGATATTTATAAAATCGCCCTCAATAAATCTCTTTATACGCTGTTCGCCTTTTATGTAAACCAGCGTATCTTTATCGTATGTTCCGCCGTTGTAGTTTACAAGCATTTCATATTCAGTATCAGTGGACTTAACGATTTTCTTGATCTCTCCGCTAAAGCTTATCTGGGAACCCTGAAATAAGTCTGGATATCTTTGAAGATCGTCATATTCGATACCGCCGAAATAATCGTTGTCAAAATAACGAAGTACCTCTTTTTGGGCGTCTGAAAGATTGAGACTTGTGTTATCCAACTTCATATTGGCAAAACTAATAGAAGAATTGTCAACTGTGATGCCCGTTTCATTTTTGATTTGCTCTTTGTTTGTATCTTTAGTGGTTGTGTCTTTAAAGAAAATAAATAGCAAAACTCCGGCAATAATAAAGACAATTAATACCAAAGAAATAATAATCGCTGCTACCTTCTTTTTATTCATATTAAACCTCTTTTCAATGTTTGATATTTATATTATATGGGTGATACCCATATTTGTCAATATGGGAATTGCCCATATCATATAATGTCACAGGGTGATATGATTGAAGATAACACGAATAAGAGATTTAAGAGAAGACAGTGATAAAAAGCAAAAAGAACTTGCCCAGTATCTCTCAGTAGATCAAAGCACATACAGTGATTACGAAAACGGCAGGATAAACGTTCCGATCGAACAGTTAATAAAAATTGCCGAGTATTATGATGTTTCCATAGACTTTATTGTAGGAAGAACAAATAATCGTTATGTAAATAAATAGGCCGCTGGCTAATGTCAGCGGTCTATTTGCAATTATTAGATGAAATTTGTCATTACAGTTTTTTCTGTTTTGGGGCGGGGGACACCGGCGGCGTCTCCTGCCGCTTTGCATTTAAGGAACCAAGCCATATTTCTGGCAAGTATTCGCATTACCTGCATTCCTTCTTCGTCTTTTCTTACGTCATCCGGTGTGTAACCGTGAACCATATTCCAGTATCTTGAAGATATTACAGGCATTTGAGAAATTGTAAAGTATTTGTTGAGCTGGTCAAGCGTTGCTGTCGTTCCCGCTCTGCGCGCACTTGCAACCGCTGCGGCCGGCTTGAGGTAAAATGCCCTTCCTTTTCCGCATCCGTCAGAATAAAATACTCTGTCCATAAAAGCGGTAATGTTTCCGCCGGCAGATGCGTAATGAACAGGAGTGCCAAAGATAAATCCGTCCGCTTCTTTTGCCTTGGCAGTGAACTCGTTTACGAGGTCGTCAAATACGCATTTTCCGGTCTTTACGCAGGTGTGGCAGGATATACAGCCGCCGATTGGCTTTGTTCCCAGCCAAAAGATCTCGCTGTCTATTCCTTCTTCTTTCAGCGTTTTTGCGATTTCTTCAAGCGCTGTGTAAGTACAGCCCTTTTCGTGAGGGCTTCCGTTTACCATAAGTACTTTCATATTGCTCTCTCCTTTATCTTATTCTGTCTATTACCGCCTGTGCTTTGCAGTAAATCTCTTTCGTGTCAGTATCGGCAAAGCATCCGTCTTCATAAAGAATTTTGCCGTTTATCATAGTCATTTTTACATTTGTTTTTGAACCGCTGTAAACAATATTTTTTGTAATATTGTTTATCGGCTGCATATTCGGCCTGTTAAGGTCAACAACGATAAGATCGGCTTTCTTGCCCACATCGATGCAGTCGCAGTTTTCAAGACCCATACATTTTGCTGAGCCGACTGTGGCGGCGTAAAGAACCTTGTTTGCGTCTGTTGAAGCGGCGTCTCGGTCGTTCAGTTTACCCAGAGCGCAGATTAAATACATTTCTCTGAACATATCTAGTGCGTTGTTAGATGACGGCCCGTCAGTGCCCACGGCAAGGTTGATGCCTTTTTCTATCATCTTGCTGACAGGGGGAATTCCACTGGCAAGTTTAGCGTTTGATGCGGCATTTATTACAGCATAAACACCACGCTTTTTATAGATGTCAAGATCATCATCCGTTACCCATACGCTGTGGAAAGCGCCGCCCCCGAAATCAAATAGACCTATTGAGTTAAACAGTTCAGTAGGTGTCTTATTGTATCTTCCTTTGCAGTCTTCAACTTCAGACTTGGTCTCGCTGGCGTGCATGAAAACAGGAGCGCTGTATTTGTGCGCAAGATCGGCAATGGCTTCCATTATTTTCAAATCAGTGGTATATTCGGCATGAAAACCAAGTCGGTATGAAATAAGTTCGTTGTAGTTATTGTACTTATTATAGTACTCTTCCAGAAGCGGTACGCTCTCTTTAAAATTGTTGACAGCACCGCACATAACAGTTCTAAATCCGGCGTCAACAGACGCTTTTGCCATCGCCTCAGGGAAGTAGTACATATCAAAGCAGGCGGAAATTCCGCTTTCAAGATATTCAAGAAACGCGAGACGGGAAAGGTCATAGATATCCTGTGCCGTCAGTTTCGCTTCAAGGGGAAAAATCTTGTCGTAAAGCCATTTTTGAAGCGGCAAATCATCGCTGAATGAGCGGCCGAAAGTCATTGCGGAATGGGTGTGAGCGTTCTTGAAAGAAGGCATGAGAAGATTGCCGTCCAAATCAATTTCCCTGTCCGCCTTGAGTGTATCGCTCTTTCCTATGTGAACAATTTTACTGCCGTCAACCCAGACTTCGTCGTCTGTGATTTCCATTGAATTTTTCATGGAGAGCAGACGTCCGTTATAAAATCTTATCATATTTTATTCCTCGCTGAATAATTTTTTGAGATTTACATCATAAGGAGCGCGGACAATTCCACGGTCGGTGATTATCGCTGTAATAAGGCTGTGGTCTGTAACGTCAAACGCCGGGTTAAAGCATTTCGTTTCCGCCAAAGCAGTTGGCTTTTCAAAATAAAGAGACTTTATCTCGTTGCCGTTTCGCTCTTCGATAACTATGTCTTCTCCTGTTGCGCAGTTTCTGTCAATGGTGGAGGTGGGACCGAGAACATAGAAAGGAATATTGTAGTATTTTGCCAGTATTGCTACTCCGGAAGTTCCGATCTTGTTTGCGGCGTCTCCGTTCATAGCAACTCTGTCGCAGCCTACCAGCACCGCCTGAATAAGTCCTTTTTTCATTACAAGCGACGCCATATTATCGCAGATAAGTGTAACGTCTATACCTGCTTTTTGAAGTTCATACGATGTAAGGCGGGCGCCCTGAAGAAGCGGGCGTGTCTCGTCGCTGAAAACGTGAAAATTATATCCTTTTTCCTTGCCGAGAAGCAGGGGACCAAGTCCCGTCCCGTAGCGGCTTGTGGCAAGTTCTCCTGCATTGCAGTGTGTAAGAATTCCGTCGCCGTCTTTAAGAAGAGAAAGACCGTATTCGCTGATTTTACGGCACATTTCGCGGTCTTCGCTTTCGATTGCCTTTGCTTCTTCAATAAGATCTTTACCGCCTTTTACGGCATTTACCATCCGAGTTGTCGCCCAGCTCAGGTTTACTGCCGTCGGTCTGGAAGCATCAAGGTATTCCTTTACTTTCTCAGGATTTTTCGGGTCAGCAAAAAGCGCCATTGAATAAGCGGCAAAAATGCCGATTGCGGGAGCGCCTCTGACAGCCAGGGTTGATATAGCTTCAAAAGCGTCCTCCTTATTTTTAATTTCTATCCATTTTTCCGTGTTAGGCAGTAGCCGCTGGTCAAGAACCTTAAGTACGCCGTTTTCATATCTAAGATTTTCCATATTACATTCTCTTTACAGACTCTTTTATTAGTGTTTTGAAATCACCGGCAACGCGGTTAGCCGTTTCAGTAACTTCTTCGGATGAGATTGGCTTGTCAAGCATACCGCAGGCAAGGTTTGTTATACAGCTTATGCCGCATACTTCCATTGAGCAGTGACGCGCCGCCTGGGCTTCAATAGCCGTGCTCATTCCAACTGCGTCTGCTCCGATTGCGGAGCACATTTTGATTTCCGCCGGAGTTTCAAATGCCGGTCCGGGAAGCTGTATGTATACGCCTCTGCGAAGCTGAATTCCGTTGTCGGCGGCTGTTGAGGAAATGATCTTTTGAAGTCTTTTGGAATAGACTTCGCTCATGTCGGGAAATCTTACGCCAAGGGTGTCGTCGTTCTTTCCTCTCAGGGGAGAGGGCACGAATGTGGAAATGTGATCCGTTATCATCATAAAGTCGCCGATATTGAATGTTTTGTTAATTCCGCCTGAAGCGTTAGTAAGGAACAGGGTTTTAACGCCCATTTTATTCATAAGGCGGATAGGTGCAACAACCTGCTGGGGAGTATAGCCTTCGTAGAGGTGCACTCGGCCCTGCATTATTACAACTTTTTTATCGCCTATTGTACCGAAAACGAACTGCCCTTTGTGGGACGGAGCTGTTGAAACAGGGAAGTCCGGTATATCTGAATAAGGTATTCTGTGCTGAACTTCAATCTCGTCTGCAAGGGCGCCGAGACCGCTTCCCAGCACTATTCCGATTTGCGGTTTAAACTGAGTTAGTACGTCTTTTTGTAAAGTGTTCATTATTTTTCACCTCACGTTTATTATAGTGTGTTTTGTGGTCTAAATCAATAAAATCTATTGCATTATAATAACATTTTTGTTATTATTATTTAGTGAAAATTTATTGTTGGAGGAACAATAATGAAGAAACTGATTTCCGTATTTCTTTGTGCTGTCCTTGTTGTTGGCACGTTAGTTGCCTTTGCCGGATGCACTAAAACCCAAGACCTTAAATATGATGTTGTCCTTATTACCGACGGCGGCAGTATTCATGACAAAGGTTATAACCAGTCCGCGTGGGAAGGCATTCAGGCTTATGCCGAATCGGCAGACTGCACCGCAAATTATTATCAGCCTGCGTTTAACGAGGAAGAGGGCGAAACCCTTACCGCCGACCTTATCGCCGACTACGTTAAACTCGCAGTGGACAAGGGCGCTAAATACATAGTTTTCCCTGGCGACGATTTTGCCGTTGCCGCTTTTGAGATGGCTTCCGCTTATCCGGATGTCAACTTTATTCTCCTTGACGCGCTTGCTCATTCAGAAGGAGATACTTCAGTCCGTCTTATGCCGAATATCATGAGTGTTAGCTTTGATAATCTTCAGGCGGGCTATCTTGCAGGATTTTCTGCTGTTCTCAGCGGTAATACAAAACTCGGCTATTTCGGTTCCGTTCAGAACAGCCAGTCGTCAAATTACGGCGGCGGTTTTGTTCAGGGTGCCGCAGCTGCAGCCGATGCTCTTGCTGTTCCTGTAACACTTGATTATGCAGATTACGATTCAGCATTGCTTGATTACAGTTACAATGTAAACATCAAACCGGTATATGAAAAGGTTGCTGACTCAACTAACACTTACCATAAAGTTGTTGTTGAAAACGGTATCGGAACCGGCGTTTACAAGGTAGGCCAGAATGTAACAATCGCCTGCGATGAGTACACAGCAGACGGCAAAAAATTCGACCACTGGGATGTAAAGAGCAATACCGAGGGTATCAAAGACAAGAAAGTAAATATTTCCAGCGACAAGAAAACGGAAATCAATCTTATAATTGAAGAATGCGATTGCACTCTTACAGCGGTTTATGCTGATACAGAGGACAAAGTTGCCACAGCAACAATTCAGACTGCAGACCAGAAAGATGTTTATGATACAGTCAGCGGATGCGTTGATACAACAGTAAGCGTTTCTGCTCCTCCTGCATCTAAGGGCATGGTTTTTGACCACTGGACAACAACAGGCAGTGAAGATAAAATAGAAGATATAAATGCTTCTACCACAAACGTTACTCTTGAAGAGAACGGCGTTACCCTTACTCCCGTATATAAAGTAAGCACTGATCCTACTTTTGAAGTTGTTGTTGAAAACGGAACAGGCAGTGGTTCATATCTTACAAACGATGAAGTTCATATCGTTGCCAACGCTCCCGAAGACGGTTATTATTTCTCCAGCTGGGAACTTACAGACGCAGACGGAAACTCAACGGGAATTGCTCTTGCCAACGAATTCTATTACGATACCACATTTACAATGGTTGACCGCTACGCCGCAATTGTTGAGACAATGATCGATGAGGGCGTCAAGGCTCTGTTCGCCGGCGGAAATGAAAAATCAGAATCTCTTTATACTGCAAGAAATACTTTCGACCTGAGCGACGTTACAATCATCGGTTCAGGTGTCAATGAAGAAAATGCAAATTACTCTGTTGTTAAGGAATACGGCAAGGCTGTTCAGGCATGTCTTAATGATTTCAAAGGCGCGACAATTTACAACGCTAACTGCGCTAACGAATGCCTTACATGCCGGCTTCCGGACGGTGACAACAAGGAAGAACTCCAGAAACAGCTTGACGCCGTTTACGCTCAGCTTGCTGACGGAACAATTAAACCCAATTCCCTTGCTCCGGGTGCTGACGTAAGAAAATGCTTTACTTCAAGCTGTCTGTCTCTTGACTACTGGATTTTTGATACTGTAGAAGAGGCTGAGGCCGCAGGCGCTGTTGCAGTAGAAGCTGAAGCAGACTAAAATCAAATCGATTTACAGCAGGTGCACATTGTTGCACCTGCTTTTTTATATAAAAAAATGCCCCGAAAAATTCGGGGCGTTTTTATTTTATCAATATTCGATTTCGCCTTTGTAAACGGTGTTGCAGTCACCTGTGAGCATTATACGCTCATCAGTATAGTTAACTATAAGGTCGCCGCCTCTTACTTTAACGGTAATATCTTCGCCTTTGGGGCAAAATCCGTTTTCTACCGCCGCAACAACTGCGGCGCAGGCGCCGGTTCCGCAGGCTGGTGTTTCTCCGTTGCCGCGTTCCCATACTCTCATTTTGATAGTGCTTTCGTTAACTACGCGAACAAATTCCGTATTTATTCTTTCGGGGAAAAGGCTGAAATTTTCAAATTCAGGACCGACTTTTTCAAGATCAACCTTGTCCACATTGTCAACAAATACAACGCAGTGAGGATTGCCGACTGACAGACAGTTTATCTGGTATTTTTTATCTCCCACTGTCATCGGGTGATTAATTACCCGTTCGCCTTCAATGTCAACAGGAATTTTTGACGGCTCAAAATAAGCTTTGCCCATATTTACCGTAACAGAAGATACTTTGCCGTTTCTTGTAAACAGCTGAAGTTCTCTTATGCCGGAAGCCGTTGCAATCGTCATTTCTGTCTTTTTGACGATATCGTTGTCGTAAAGGTATTTTGCAACGCATCGTATGGAGTTGCCCGCCATTTTGCCTTCGCTGCCGTCCATGTTGAAAACTCTCATTCTAGCGTCAGCCACAATGCTGTTTTCAATAAGAACGATACCGTCGCCGCCGATACCTCTGTGCCTGTCTGCAAATTCAATTGAGAGGCTTTCGGGGCAGGTGATAATGCCGCACTGATTGTTGAAGAAAATATAGTCGTCGCCGCTGCCCTGCATCTTTGTAAATTTCAGCAGACCTTTTTCCGTGCGCATATTGTTGATATCAACAAGCTCAGTGTTTTGCTGGTTATAACGCGATGCAATTATGTCTGCAAGCGCGTTTGCAGTATCAAGGCTTGTGAGAGTAGCGATTCCAAGCTGATTTGCTCTGTTGTGGAGTTTAATATAATCGGCTATGGATTTTTTATCGCTCTTTCCTGTGTAAACAATGTAATCCAGTTTGCCGCTTTCAACAAGATCCATAATGGAATTGTCTTCCCGCAGTTTGTTTACCGTGCGAACCTCAATTCCCAGGGATTCTATGGCTTTTGCCGTTTCAGGCGTAGCCCAGATTATGGCTCCCAAATCGTCAAGTTTCTTTGCCAGATTTACGATCTCAAAACGATCCTGGCGAGTAACGGTAATAAGAACGCCGTGGCGTCCCTGCTTCTGGGATTCAACGTTAAAACCTGCTGAAACAAGGCCTTTGAACAGCGCTTCGTTAAGGTTTTTACCTACGCCGAGAACTTCGCCCGTTGACTTCATTTCGGGGCCGAGTTTTGAGTTAACGTCGTTTAACTTTTCAAAGCTGAATACTGGAACTTTTACCGCATAGTAAGGCGGTGTTCTGTAAAGCCCTGTGCCGTAACCGAGATCTTTAAGCGATGAGCCAACCATTATTTTTGTTGCGAGTTCAACCATCGGAACCCCTGTGACTTTGCTGATATAGGGGATTGTTCTCGACGCGCGCGGATTGACTTCGATAACGTAAAGCTCATTTCTGTAGATCAGGTACTGGATATTTATAAGACCTTTTGTACCAAGTGAAAGAGCAAGTTTTTCACTGATGTCGCAGATCTTGGTAAGCATTAAATCGTTGAGGTTGTAAGGCGGGTATACAGCGATTGAGTCACCGGAATGAACGCCTGCTCTTTCGATATGCTCCATTATTCCCGGGATAAGAACGCCTTTTCCGTCGCTTATACAGTCAACTTCAAGTTCCGTTCCCATCATGTATTTGTCAACAAGAACAGGGTTCTCAATGCCCTGTGAAAGAATTATATCCATGTACTGGCGTACATCGTCGTCAGTATACGCGATGGTCATATTCTGACCGCCGATAACGTAACTCGGGCGAAGCAGAACAGGGTAACCCAGTTCGTTTGCCGCAACAAGCGCCTGTGGCATCGTCATAATGCTGGTGCCCTTGGGGCGGAAAATTCCAAACTTCTCAAGAAGCTCGTCAAAACGCTCTCTGTCCTCCGCAATATCAATGGACTCTGCGCTTGTCCCGAGAATTGTAATACCGTTTTCATCAAGGAATTTTGTAAGCTTTATAGCAGTTTGGCCGCCGAAAGCAACAACCACGCCTATGGGCTTTTCAACCTTGATTATATTCATTACGTCTTCTTCACACAGCGGCTCAAAATAAAGCCTGTCGCCGGTGTCAAAGTCTGTTGAAACCGTTTCAGGGTTGTTGTTAATCAGAATAACCTCGTAGCCGAGTTCTTTCAGTGTCCATACGCAGTGAACAGATGAATAGTCAAATTCAATGCCTTGACCTATTCTTATCGGACCTGAGCCGAGAACGATGATCTTCTGTTTACCGCTCTGGGGCAGACTGCGCGCTTCGCAGTGCTCATCATATGTTGAATAAAAATAAGGCGTTTCAGCCGCAAACTCGGCACCGCAGGTGTCTACCATTTTATAAACGCAGTCTTTGTGATACGCTATTGAGCCGCCGCTGATCTTCTGGAGCGCTTTGTCGGTATAGCCGAGACGCTTGCCTTTTTCATACATTTCCTTTGAAAGAGGTTTGCCGTCAATGCTCTTTTCATAGTCGGCAAGATTTTCCAGCTTTCCGAGGAACCACTCGTCGATCATGGTGATTTTGTGTATTTCCTCAATGCTGACGCCGTCTTTCAACGCTTTGAATACGGTGAAAAGCCGAAGGTCGTCCTGAACTTTCAGCCTTTCTCTTATATCCACTCCGTCAAGAGCTTTGTTGTTAAGAGTGTCAAGACCTATCTCAGCGCCTCTTACGGCTTTCATTATTGCCGCTTCAAAATAAGGAGCAATGCTCATTACTTCTCCCGTTGCTTTCATTTGGGTTCCGAGAGTTCTTGATGCGTTGACAAATTTATCAAACGGCCATTTCGGCACTTTTACAACAACGTAATCGAGAGTAGGCTCAAAGCATGCGCAGGTCTTTCCTGTAACGTCGTTGCGTATTTCGTCAAGAGTATATCCAAGAGCGATTTTTGTTGTAACTTTCGCTATTGGGTATCCTGTCGCCTTTGAAGCCAGCGCTGAAGAGCGTGAAACACGGGGATTAACTTCAATTACGCTGTATTCAAAACTTTCGGGGTTAAGGGCAAACTGGCAGTTGCAGCCGCCCTCAATGCCCAGTTCTGTAATAATGTCGAGTGAAGCTGAGCGAAGCATCTGGTATTCCTTGTCCGCAAGAGTAACTGCCGGAGCGATTACTATCGAATCGCCGGTGTGGACACCTACCGGGTCAAAGTTTTCCATTGAACAGACCGCAATAACGTTGCCGACGCTGTCTCTCATAACTTCAAATTCTATTTCTTTCCAGCCTGCAATATAACGCTCAACAAGTACCTGAGTAATAGGGGAGAGCATAAGACCGTTTTTAGCGATTATTTCCAGCTCTTTTTTGTTATGGGCAACGCCGCCGCCGGCACCGCCAAGGGTGAATGCGGGACGAATAATAACAGGATAACCTATTTCTTCGGCAATCTCGCCTGCACGTTCAACCGTAGTAGCAATATCACTGGGAACAACAGGCTGACCGATTTTTACCATCGTGTCTCTGAATAACTGTCTGTCTTCCGCTTTGTCAATCGCTTCTGCGTCTGTTCCCAGCAGTTTAACGCCCATCTTGTCAAGATAGCCGTCTTTGGCAAGCTGCATAGAGATGGTAAGACCTGTCTGGCCTCCCAGTCCGCCGAGAATGGAGTCCGGTCTTTCTTTTTCAATAATACGTTTTACTGTTTCAACAGTAAGCGGTTCGAGGTAAATGTGGTCGGCGAGAGCCTTGTCAGTCATTATCGTTGCGGGATTTGAGTTAACAAGAACTACTTCCAGTCCCGCGTCTTTGAGAACGCGGCAGGCCTGAGCGCCCGCGTAGTCAAACTCCGCCGCCTGACCGATAACGATGGGACCTGAGCCGATTACAAGTACCTTCTTTATATCTTTATTAAGCGGCATCAGTTTTTACCTCCCATCATTTCAAGAAAACGGTCAAACAAAAATCTTGTGTCATGCGGCCCGCTGCATGCTTCCGGGTGGAACTGAACGGTAAATGCATTTTTGTCAGGATAGTCAATTCCTTCGCAGGTGCCGTCGTTGGCGTTTACGTAACTGATTACGCCGCCGGATGCTTCAACAGTATCATTAACAACGGCGTAGCCGTGGTTCTGGGAAGAAATATATGTTCTCCCTGTTTTCAGATCCTTAACAGGCTGATTGACGCCTCTGTGGCCGTATTTCAGCTTTTCTGTTTTACAGCCCATGGCAAGGGAAAGAAGCTGGTGACCGAGGCAAATGCCGAAAATCGGCTTTTTGCCTATGAGTTTTTTCAGCTCTTCAATGCATTCGGTGTTGTCTGCCGGGTCTCCGGGGCCGTTTGAAAGCATTATTCCGTCTGGCGAAAGCGAAAGAATATCGCTGGCCTTTGTGTTATAGGGAACAACTGCGACGTTGCATCCTCTGGCGTTGAGTTCTCTTGCAATATTTTGCTTAGCGCCGTAGTCGATGAGCACAACGTTGTATTTGTGCTCATCTGAAGGAAGCAGGATTGGTTTGTCCGCCGATACACTTTCAACAGCGTCGGTGATTTTGTAATCAGCTACTTTGCTGTAATCTACTACACGGGGATCAGAGCAGATGACGGCATTCATTACGCCGCTTTCACGTATTGTTTTTGTTATTTCTCTTGTGTCTATGCCCCAGACGCCGATAATGCCGTTTTCCTTAAGAAAAGCGTCAAGGCTTTCACTGCATCTGAAATTGGAAGGGCAGTCGCATTTTTCTCTTACGATATATGCGCTGACATAACTTTTCTCGCTTTCCATATCCTCAGGTATAAAACCGTAGTTTCCGATGAGGGGGAAAGTCTGCAAAACGATCTGACCGTAATAACTCGGGTCGGTCAGCGTTTCAATGTAGCCGCCCATACCTGTGGTAAACACAAGTTCGCCCATTATTTCACCGCCTGCGCCGAAACGGTAACCTTCAAAAATATCACCGTTGGCGAGGCAGATATATACTTTGCTGTCACTCATAATATTAACCCATCAGTTTAACAAGTACTGCTTTTTGAGCGTGCAGTCTGTTTTCAGCCTGGTCAAAAATTTCGTCTGCGTGCTCTTCAAATACTTTTTCGGTGATTTCTTCTTCACGGTGAGCAGGCAGGCAGTGAAGTACCATAGCGTCCGGCTTAGCAACAGCCATAACGTCGTCGTTTATCTGGTAATCCTTAAATATGGTCTGGCGTTCAATGCGCTCTGACTCCTGACCCATTGAAGCCCAAACGTCGGTGTAAAGAATATCTGCGTCCTTTGCGCAGGCGAGAATGTTGGGGGAGCAGGTGAAGTTGCCGTTTTCCTTAGCCCATTTCATTATTTCTGGATCTGGTTTATAGCCGTCCGGGCAGGCCACGGTGCATTCCATTCCCATTGAGATGGCGCCTACAATAAGGCTGTTTGCCATGTTGTTGCCGTCGCCGATAAAGCAGAATTTAAGTCCGTCAAAGCTCTTTTTGTATTCGCGGATAGTCATAAGGTCGGCAAGTACCTGGCAGGGATGGCAGTAGTCGGTAAGTCCGTTAATAATCGGAATTGAACCGTATTTTGCAAGATCCTCAACTTCCTGCTGTGCGAATGTGCGGATCATGATACCGTCAAGATAGCGGGAAAGAACGCGGGCAGTGTCCTGAACAGGTTCGCCTCTGCCGATCTGAAGGTCTCTGTTCGAAAGGAAGAGAGCCTGACCGCCGAGCTGATACATTCCGGTTTCAAAACTTACTCTTGTACGTGTAGAACTTTTCTGGAAAATCATTCCCAGGGTTTTGCCATTAAGGTGGTGGTGCTCGATGCCGTGCTGATTTTCGTATTTCAGCTGGTCGGCAAGGTTAAGGATGTCAAGAATATCATTCTTTGACAGGTCGGCAAGTTTTAACAGATGTTTCATTTTTCTAATACCCCTTTCAAAATGTTCAGTCCCTGCGTCAATTCCTCTTCTGAGATGTTCAGAGGAGGCAAAAGACGAATTTTTGTTTTTGCGGTTAATACAAGCAGTCCCTCTGCGAGACATTCTTTAGCTGTTTCAGCGGCGTTTTTCTCAATTTCAACGCCAAGCATAAGTCCCATTCCTGTAACGGATTTTACGCCATTTACTTTAGCGAGAAAAGAGCGTATATACTCGCTTTTTTCTCGTACTTTTTCAAGAAATTCATCGTCTATTCTTTCAACGATGGAGCAGGCGCCTGCCGCTACAACCGGGTTTCCGCCGAATGTGGAGCCGTGGGTGCCCGGAGCTACTGTGTCCTTTAATTTCTCTCCGAACAGAACTGCGCCTATCGGCAGACCGCCGCCGAGCCCTTTTGCTGTTGTAACAATATCAGGCGTTATGCTGAAATTCTGATAAGCAAAATATCTGCCTGTTCTTCCGTTGCCCGTCTGCACTTCGTCAACCACAAGCAGAATGTCTTTTTCATTTGCAATATCTGCCGCGGCCTTAACAAAATCCATGTCAAGATTGTTTACTCCGCCTTCGCCCTGTACGCATTCAAACATAATTGCGCAGACATCGTCAGTGGCCATATTTCTCAGCGCTTCAATGTCGTTTGCAGGGCAATATTTGAAGCCTTGTGTAAACGGGCCGAAAACAGTGTGAAAACTGTCCTGTCCCGTTGCGGCAAGTGTTGTTATAGTTCTGCCGTGAAATGAGTTTTGGAGTGTGATTATTGTGCTTCTGCCTTCGCCGTATTTGTCAAAGCTGTATTTTCTTGCAAATTTAATAGCGCCTTCGTTTGCTTCCGCACCTGAGTTGCCGAAAAATACTTTTTTCATTCCGCTTTTTTCGCAAAGCAGTTTTGCAAGGCGAGCGCAGGGTTCAGTGTAATAAAGATTTGATGTGTGCTGAACTTTGCCCAGCTGTTCTTCAACAGCCTTTATCCATTTTTCGTCAGCGCATCCGAAAGCGTTAACGCCGATTCCGGCTCCGAAATCTATGTATTTTTTATCGTTTTCGTCGTAAAGCGTTGCCCCTTTTCCGTGGGTAAGTACGACGTCAAAACGGTTGTACGCCTTAGCGACGTATTGACTGTCAAGTCCTTTTGTGTCCATGGTATTACCTTCTTGTCATCTGTTTTATCTGCTTCTGAACATCGTTCCCATACCTTCGTCGGTAAGAAGTTCCATGAGGATTGAATGGGGAACACGTCCGTCTATAATGAATGCTTTCTTTACTCCGCGTCGAAGCGCTTCTGTCATTGAGTCAATTTTTGGGATCATTCCGCCGCTGATAATACCGTCTGCAATAAGAGCGGGTGTGTCGCTGATATATACGCGGTGAATAAGAGAAGTTTCGTCGTCCTTATCTCTCAGCAGACCAACCACGTCCGTCATCGAGATAAGAGCTTCTGCCTGAAGCGCGCCTGCAACAGCCGCGGCAACAGTGTCTGCGTTAATGTTGTAGCAGTTGCCTTTTTCGTCGTAACCCACGGTTGAGATAACCGGGATAAAGTTATTTGCAATAACTTCGTTTACTACGTCCATGTTGATATCGGTTATTTCGCCCACATAGCCGTGAACATCGTCGACAGGGCGGCATTTAAGCATATTGCCGTCCATTCCGCAAAGACCGATTGCGTGGCCGCCCATGTTGCCAATCTGGCATACCAGGTCTTTGTTGACCTTGCCGGCAAGAACCATCTGAACAACGGTTGCGGTCTCCTTGTCAGTTACACGCAGACCGTCAACGAACTCAGATGTCAAATTCATCTTTTTAAGGGTGGCGCTGATATCAGGGCCGCCGCCGTGAACGAGAACAACGTGAATTCCTATTGTGTTGAGCAATACCAGGTCGCGCATAACAGCTTCCTTTAACTGCTCGTTTATCATGGCGTTTCCGCCGTATTTAACTACAATTGTTTTCTTGCGGTACATCTGGATATTGGGCAGAGCCTCAGCCAGTATTTCCGCTTTATGTGCGTTTGTAATATCCATAATAAGACCTTTCGTATTGTTTTCTTAAAAAAATCGGCGTTTGATTAAGTGCGATAGTCGCCGTTGATTTTAACGTAGTCATATGTAAGATCGCATCCCCATGCGGTGGCGTCAGCCTCGCCCTGGTGAAGATCTATTAGAACGTATATCTCGTCGCTTTCAAGAACTTTTGCCGCCTCTTCTTCAGAGAATTCTTTTCCTGCGCCGTTTTCGCATACTGTAACGCTACCGAACTCAGATTTCAGTTTGACTTCTGTTTTGCTGATGTCAAATTCTGCGGGAGCGTAACCGATGGCGCAGAGAATACGGCCCCAGTTGGCGTCCTTGCCGAATATAGCGCACTTAAACAGCGTTGAACCTGCAACTTCCTTTGCAACGGTTATCGCCGTGTCTTTGTCAGGTGCGCCTGAACAGTGACACTCAATGAGTTTCGTTGCGCCTTCGCCGTCCTTAGCGAGCATTCTGGTCAGGTTCATCATTACTTCGTAAAGCGCTTTTTTGAAAATATCAAAATCAGCGCCGTCTGCTGTTATCTCTTCGTTTTCTGCCAGTCCGTTTGCAAGGAGAATGACCATGTCGTTTGTGGAAGTGTCGCCGTCAATTGTAAGGCAGTTATATGTAACTTTAACAATCTCGCTGAGCGCCTTCTGGAGCATATCTTTTGATATGGCGGCATCAGTGGTGATGAAATTAAGCGTTGTTGCCATGTTGGGGTGAATCATGCCCGAACCTTTGGCGCAACCGCCCAGACGGCAGGTTTTACCGCCCATTTCAAATTCAACCGCATATTCTTTCTTAACGGTATCAGTTGTCATTATAGCCGTTGCGAATTCTTCGTTGCCGTCTTCCTTCAGTCCTGCCGCAAGATTATCTATGCAGGCTTCAACAGGCTCAATGGGAAGAATTTGGCCGATAACGCCGGTGGAAGCAACAACAACCTCTTCCTCCGGAATACCGAGAGCACCGGCGGCGAGCTGGCACATACGCTGAGCCTTTTCAACTCCGTCAGCGTTGCAGGTGTTGGCGTTCTTTGAGTTAGCTATAACTGCTTTTGAAATACCGCCGCTTTTTTCAAGGTTGGATTTTGTGACGATAATCGGAGCGCCTTTTACTTTATTCTGGGTATATACTGCCGCAGTGGAGCAGGGCGTTTCTGAATATATTAGTCCTATGTCGTTTTTGTGGGGAATACTCTCGTCGTAATTTTCAACCTGAGGTTTTTTTATTCCGCAGTAAAGGCCGTTTGCCTTAAATCCTTTTGAAGCGGTAACTCCGCCGTTTATATACTTCATCATTATTCTCCTATCTCAAGTCCTGTTGTTTCATCTATGCCCAGCGCAATATTAAGACACTGGATTGCCGCGCCTGAAGCGCCTTTGCCCAGATTGTCAAATCTGGCTGTAAGCAAAACTCTTTCGTCGTTGCCGTTTACTTCAATTTCCATATCGTCTCTTCCGGCAAATGTGTTTGAGGCGATCATGCCCTGGGTGTAGCCGAGAGGACGGACTTTAACAACGGTTGAACCGCTGTAATGTTCTGCAAACATTTCCTGTATATCAGCCATGGAGGCAGACTTTTTAAGCATTCTTGTAAAGATCGGAACGGAAACAACCATTCCGCAGGGGTACGGGCAGATATGGGGCGCGAAAAACGGCAGATTGTTAAGCCCGCTGACAGCCGCCATTTCTTTAAGATGTTTGTGCTGCTGGGTCAGTGCGTACTGCCTTGGACTGTCAAGTTCTTCGTCTCTTTCGTCGCTCTCGTACTGAGCAATGCCTTTTTTGCCTGCTCCTGTGTAGCCGCTCATTGCGTAGCATACAACTGCGTCGTTTGCGTCTATCAGTCCTGACGAAACAAGTGGATAAACAAGAGCGTTGAAGCCGCTGGCATAACAGCCGGGAACAGCAATACGGTTTGAAGTTTCGATTTTATGTCTGAATTCCTTTGACAGTTCCGGAAAACCGTATGCCCAGTCCGGATTTGTTCTGTGGGCAGTTGAAGTGTCAAGAATTTTAACATTTGGGTTCTTAACAAGCGTTACCGCCTGACGGGACGCCTCATCCGGAAGGCAAAGAAAAGTAACGTCTGAGTTGTTTATGAATTTAGCTCTCTCTTCCGGGTCTTTTCGCTTGTCCTCGTCAATTAAAAGCAATTCTATATCGTTTCTGTTTTCAAAACGGGAATATATTTTAAGGCCTGTTGTGCCGTCTTTTCCGTCTATGAATATTTTTGTCATAATTATTCATTCCTGCCTATATAAAAACTTTTATTTATTATACACTCTCTATTATCAATGTCAATAGCAAATGTAAAAATATTCACAAATATGTATAATTATGAATATTTATTCCATTCTATTATGCTGTTTGATATAGCTATTATTGTAAATAAAGTATGTTGAATAAGGGACTATTTAGGTACTTTATCTTGACCTTAAATGAAAACTAACTAATCTGTAAAGATGCAATCGGTCTCGGGGAGGATTGCAGAAAGGAGATTGCATGAAACAGGTTAACTCAAACAAAAATTTGGTAAGTGAAAAAACATGCACTTACGCGCCTTATAAATTTTTCTTTTCCGTATGCAAAATGATGAATAAATGAAAAGCGAAGTAATTGTTGCTCTCATTTCGCTAGCGGGAACTCTTCTCGGTTCTTTTGCAGGTATTGTAACGTCATCAAAACTCACGTCCTACAGATTACAGCTGCTTGAAAGCAAGGTGGATAAGCATAACCGTTTTGTTGAAAGAATGCCGGTAGTTGAGGAAAAAATAAAAGTCCTCAACCACAGGGTCGAGGACTTGGAGCATATTTCAAATCACGATGATATCTGTCAGCTTCACTGATTGTCTGAGCATTTTTTAAAGTATATAAGTTCATCGATGGGACAGGGAAGAGTAACCTCTTCATCGGAGTAGATTTTTCCTTTATATTCCCACTTCCCGGGAGGTATTAGGACTGTCTTTTCACGCTGTCCCTTTTTCAGCACAGGCGCAACAAGAATGTCAGTACCCAAAAGGAATTGGGATTTTACCTTAGCGTAGCCGCGACCGGGATATTCATATTCCATACATCGAACTATCGGTTCTCCCGTTTCTGCGGCAATTTTGGCAAATTTTATTATATATTCGCCGTATTCGGCGTGGAGGGACGACATTGACTGACATATTTTTTTAGTTGTTTCGTTGCCTAAATCCCAGATGTCAAGGCTGTACTGCATCATCGGCATTAGCGCTGAAGTTTCACAGTATCTTGCAAAGAGTTCGTGGTCCAGTTTTTCGGGAGAAACGCCTTTAAAGTCATTTATCTGGCCGCCTCCTATCATGTCAGGGCATGAAAACGGATAGCCGGAAAGCCCCTGAATAAGTACGTTTGGTATAAGAGCGCCTAGCCCCAAAATATTCCATTTGTGGGACTTGTCGGCAAGCCTTTGAGCAACGCCCATGCCGCCGCATTGAAAGCAGGCGCGAAGTTCGTTAAATCGGTAACGCTTTGCTGATTGGGCCCAGAGCAGAGACTGGGTGTTGGCGTCAACATTACCGTATGTAATGTCGCTGTCTTTGTAGTACATAGCGTCTCCGGCGTCTTGCTTAAATCCGTCTGCACCGTATATGTCGGTAAGTTCGTCAGTGCAGTTTGTAAACCATTGGCGCGCGTCGGGATTGGAAAAATCCAGCAGGCAATCGTTGCCGTTCCACCAGTGGCGTACAGCGGTCTCGCCGTTGCTGTCGCGGACAAGCAGATTTTCTTTTTGAAGTTTTTCAAAATCGGCGGCTTTCTTGCTGACAAAGGGACAAATCCAAAGAATTACAGAAAAGCCCATTGAGTGAAGTTCTTTTGTCATAGCTTCCGGATCCGGGAACTTTTTGGGGTCAAAGCGCCAGTCGCCGAATTCCGTCTGCCAGCCGTCGTCAATTATAAGTTCGCCGGCAGGCATTCCGCAGTCAAGTATTGAACTGGCGTATTTAATAATTCCGTCCTGTGTCTGATTGTGCTCAAACTGTATCCATGTGCAGTATTGCGGAACACGAAACATTTTTTCATCAGGATAGTTGCCGTCAGGTTTCATAAAACGGCTTACAGCGAATTTGTATGCTCCTTTGAGCGTTTGTTCTTCAGCGGTATAAATATTGATTTCAGCTTTCTGGGATTTGCAGAAAATGCTTCCCAAAACAAATGCGGCTGCAAAGCCTTTTTCAGACCATATAACACGCCCCTTGTTGCTGACAAAAAGGGTGTTTGCCTGACCGTAGGATTTTATCACCGTTGTATCTACCTTAAAAATACTGTTTGCGGATACCGGCATCATAAATCCGTAATTAGTGTGACCGCCGTACCAGTATTCGTCCTTAAGGAACTTTGCTCTGAGCGTATACATATTATTAACCCCTTATCCTTGATTATCTGTAGAATATCACACGCCCCTGATTATGTCAATCAAATTGAATTTTCATATATTGGATAGAGAATTATTTGCAGACAGAATAAGAAATTTACATCGGGCAAAGCCCGAAAAAATTAAAGGAGGAAATAGAAATGAAAAATATTGAAACAGGAACGATAATAAGAACGGTTGTTTTGGTGATTGCGCTTATCAACATGGCGCTTACTGCTTTCGGAAAAAATCCGCTTCCGTTTTCCGATGATGAAGTATACAGCGGCGTTTCGGCGCTTATTACCGTGATTGCGTCACTTGTTGCGTGGTGGAAAAATAACAGCTTTACAACCCACGCTATTGAAGCCGACGATATTCTTAAAATCAAAAAAGCGGAGGGTAATACCGAAGATGAAAACGTAACCGAGAGCATAGCGGAAGGCGGTGAGGAGAATGAGCAGTAATCTTTATTATTGCAGACAGACCACCACCGTTTGCAAGGGTATTCCTTACCCCTCATCAACACACCCGTATAGATACGGCACAAGCGGGTGCGTATACACGTCAGGGTGCGGCGTTTGTGCTTCGCTGATGGCGCTTCGCAATCAGAGCTCGGCAACTTATGATACGAGAGCGTGGACAAATAAATGCATCGCTATGGGAGCAAGAGCGGATGAGGGAACGGATATGGCTGTTGTGGCAAAATATCTCAAGAAGAATTTCGATTTTGAGTACAGCCGAACAACAGACATGAATAAACTCGTCAGCCACCTCAACAAGGGCTATAAAGCCGTTATAAATGTTTCCGGAGGCGGGAAACAGCTGTTTTCAGACAGCGGCCACTATGTTTTTGCCGGAGGCATAGACGAAAGCGGCAACCTTATAATTCTTGACCCTTACTGGTATGATGGTAAATTTACTCTTACCGCAAACAGGAGAAAGTATTGTAAGGTAAAGAACAGCCGCGAGGTTTACGTTTCACCGTCAGCGCTTAAAAGCGACGTTTCGGCCATCTGGCTGTTTACGCCCAGCACGACAAAGTATATCCGCTATTCTGTAAACGATGTGAATTACAGAAAGCCTGAACCCCAGGCGCCTGCCATTAAGGACGGCACTTATACTCTTACAAACGTAAGAGGCGTTTATAACGGCTACGGAGCCGTTACAGGCAGAAAAGACGTTAAGGAACTGACAGCCGACGGCCAGAAGCACGCCACGTCTTCTAAGCCCAACAGCCAGGCTTACCTGAAAGCAGGAACCAAGGTTACTATTTCGGAAACAAAACTGCTTTCAACGGGAAACCTCTGGGCAAAGATACCAAGCGGTTACTTCTGCGTGTGGGAACACGATATTGACAAGACATTTGTTAAATAAAGGTAACAGCTAAAATAAAACATCCCGGATATTCCGGGCTGTTTTTGTGTAAAAAAATAACCCCCGCACTTTTAAGTACGGGGACTGGAGCTGATAACCGGATTCGAACCGGTGACCTCGTCCTTACCAAGGACGTGCTCTGCCTACTGAGCCATATCAGCAGAAAATGGCGACCCGGAACGGGTTCGAACCGTCGACCTCTAGCGTGACAGGCTAGCGTTCTAACCAACTGAACTACCGGGCCAAATTACTGCGACTTGTATTATAACTGGTTATATGGACAATGTCAAGATTTAATTTAATTTTCTTTGGCTTTTCTTGAATATTATTCTCCCTTATTGTATAATAGTGTCAGATTGAATATGTTGCAAGAGGTGATACCGTGAGACTGACAACTGGTGCTTCCGAAAGCACAAGAAAATATATGACAGACGGCATACGCTATGTGTGCGAAAATTTCAAGGAAAGAGCCCCGGGAACTCACAGCGAAAGAAAGGCTCAGAAGTTTCTGGCTTCAGAGCTTGAGCAGTGGGCCGATACGGTTGAGACTGAAGATTTTAAACTTCATCCCGACGCTTTTATGGGCTGGATACCACCCGCCGGAGTTATCGGTATTCTTTCGGTTATTTTTTATTGGCTGACTTATAAGGGAGTTGTTGAAAACGCCTCTCTGGCTGTTTTGTCTTTAATTCTTACATTGGCGGCTGTTTTATGCCTCGTGTTTGAATTTATCCTTTACCGTGAGTTTGTTGACGGTCTGTTTCCACAGAAAACTTCAAGAAACGTAATGGCAAGAAGAAAACCGTCGGGCGAAGTAAAGAGGCGAATTATCTTCGGCGGTCATACTGACGCCGCGAATGAGTGGACTTATTCGCTTCACGGCGGAATGAAAGCTCTTGCACCTGTTATCTTCGGCTCTATCGGCGGACTTATTTTAGTTACGGTGTTTAATGTTGTCTGGCTTTTCAACGCCCTTTTCGGTACAGGCTACTACTCTAAATTCTGGCTTGTGGCTGGAATTATCGAAATACTTCTTGTTCCGTTTTTCGTTGCTGTTCTTTTCTTTATCAACTGGAAAGTCGTTGTGGACGGGGCGAATGATAATCTTTCAGCAGATTTTATTGCCGCCGGCGTGCTCAAAGAGATGGCAGACAGAGGAGTAAGATTTGAAAATACCGAAGTTTGCGCGTTTTTGTCAGGTTCTGAAGAGGCAGGTCTCAGAGGCGCCGCCGCCTATGCTAAAAAACATAAAAACGATATGAAAGAAGTTGAGACCGTTATCATATCCATGGATACGATGAGAGAAATCGAACAGCTTCAGATATATACCTGCGGTTGTACCGGAACCCAGAAAAACTCCAATGCAGTGGGAGAACTTATTTATCAGGCAGGCGTTAACTGCGGTATTGAGATGAAAGAGGCGGATATTTATCCCGGAGCTGTTGACGCTGAGGCGTTTAGCAGACAGGGCTTTGAGGCCGCCGGTTTCTGCGGAGTTAATCATGACCCCAAAACTTATTACCATACACGCCTTGACACTCCTGACAACATCAGCGAAGAATGTATAAACCTTTCACTAGATATTTGTCTTGAAGCCGCCAAACTTTATGATGAAAACGGCGGTATCGACGCTTTCAGGGAAGACGGAAGACGCCGCTTTAAACGCGGACATAATTAAAATAAGGAGACAGCCGTGCATTTTTTGCACGGCTGATTCATCAATTATGAAAGATTTACATACCCATATAGAGCGCGGGCCATATACGGTGGAATGGGCTGAAAAATTTATCAATAAAGCTGTTGAAACGGGTATGGACGAGATTTGTCTTCTTGAGCATTCAATCCGCTTTCGTGAATTTCACCCGACATTTGCTGAGGCTCGCAGTTACAATCTTTACCAGAAAAAATGGTTTGATGAAAAAGCAAAAGCGGCTGTTTCTCTTTCGGATTTTAAAAAGCTTGGGGATGAACTGAGAAGCCGCTCATATCCAATTAAAGTAAGTCTTGGCCTTGAGATCTGCTGGTTTCCTCAGCACGCGGATATAATAAAACAGCTTACTGCCGACGGATATTTTGACTATCTTTTAGGCTCTGTTCATTGGATAGACAATTGGACGTTCAACCAGCGCAAGTATCAGTGGCTGGGGAAAGATTGGAACAAGATATATTCCAGGTATTTTGAACTGGAAAATGAACTCGTAGAAAGCGGCATTTTTGATATTATTGCCCATCCGGATCTTGTTATGTGCCACGGGCTATATCCCGATTGTGATTTGGCTGATTTTTATCGTTCACTCTGCAAAAAGGCGGCTGAAAATTTGGTTGCAGTAGAGATGAACACTTCACATTCCATTGGCATAAACAGTGATTTTCTTAAAATCGCCAAAGAAGAAGGGGTAAAATTTACCACAGGCTCAGACGCTCACAGACCTGAAGACGTGGGCAGAAAAATTAAAGAAGCAACGGCATTAATAAATGCTTAAATTCCGTAAGTCAGCGACATCGGGTCTCTGAACCACGGTATAAGCGGCGGAGAAAACGTGAAAATAACAAATATAACCGAAACGCCTATGAAAAGTATCAGCGCCGCCGCTTGAGCAGCGGGTTTTTGAAATATTTTGCACTGGTTAAGAAGATAACCCGTAATAAACGCCGCGGCAACTCCAAGGAAAAACGAGAAGACATCCCAGAACATTATGCCTTTGCCGCCAATTCCGTAATAAGTGTAGTAAAACGACGTTGTTGCTGTAAGCCCGATAAGAATTCCGGTGCATTTAGGAGCCCAGTAGCCCGAGGGTTTGTCTAAGATAAAATATTCCGCTATTGTCCATATAAAAAACGGAAACCATAACAGTTTCAGATGTTCCCATGTGCTTTCGTTGATAGGGCAGAACATTCCCACGACGTTTGAATATCCGCTCCACTCATAGAAAAAGTGGCAGAGCGTTCCTAATATGCTGACGAAAACGAAGCCGATAATTTCCATTTTTATTCGTTTTTTATGCATTGCAATCACCATCAGTATTTTATGCAAAAACAGGAGGAATTATAATGCAAATTCTAAAACCGTTATTCAAGATGATTTGGTCAGGAACAGAAAAGGCTGACAATAAGCGCCTTGCAGGTCAGATCAGACCAACAGGAGTTCATCAGATTTGCGATATAGCTTATATAGACGACGGCGAAAGAGGTCATCTTCTTGACGTCTATTATCCGGAAAACACTGAAGGAAAACTGCCTGTAATTATTGATGTTCACGGCGGCGGCTGGATGTACGGCTACAAAGAACTGAATAAAAATTATTGTTTTGAACTTGCCAAGCGCGGTTTCTGCGTTTTTTCGCTTAGTTACAGACTGGCAATGGACGATGCCGTGCTTTTTATCCATCAGCTTCAGGATTTATTTGCGGCTTATAAATACATAGGCGACCATATGGATGAATATCCTGCCGACAGGGATAATGTTTTTCTGACGGGCGACAGCGCAGGCGGTCAGTTTGTCTGCGTTTCCTCCGCTGTTAACCTTTCGGAAAAACTGAGAGAGGAGTATTCACTCCCGAATAATTCTCTTAAATTCAAGTGCGTCGGAGCAACGTCTCCTGTAATTGACCTTTTAAGTCCCAATATTATGATGAATGCCAATCTTACTGCACTGCTAAAACGCCCCTATTCGTCTGATCCGTGTTATAAACTGATGAAATTTTCAAACATTGCCACAGAAGCTCTGCCTCCGTTTTATATTGTTACATCCGCAGGGGATTTTGTTGAAAAGCAGGGAAGAGCGCTTCATTCTCTTCTTGATACGCTGGGCGTTGAAAATAAATTCCTTGACTGGCAGGGTAAAGTAAACGGGAAAAAACTCGGTCACGTCTTTTCGGTAACCGATCCGTTCTCTGGCCCCGGTATAAAGGTAATTGACGAGATGACAGACTTTTTTAAAGCACATATGTGAATATAAAAAACGGACTTTTTCAAGTCCGTTTTTTTGTTGTTCAGTTTTGCGATCTAGGGGTGAAATCTCTGTTCGGCTCAAAAATGTATAATTCGCTTTTGTCCAAATCTTCGTTAAAGAGATTAACTGCGCATATATTTATATTTTCGTAGGTTTTGTAATAGTATATTCCTTTTGAAGCGTTGATACAGCAGGAGTACGTTGTGCAGTCCTGTTTACCCTGAGGCGTTATAACTGTGCCCTTAACCATAGCCACATTGTCAAGAATTCTGAAAAAGTGGCAGACAACTTCGTTTTCGCTTTTAAACTCAGGAAGATTATTTGAGCAAAAAGCCGCCCTTACAAACCGCGATGCGGGCGACGAATCGCCGGGAAGACCAAGAGCGCCCATGCCTTGTCCGTATGGAGTGAGATTAACCGATTGGCTAAATCTGTTTTCAGGGCTTTTCGGCGTTAAGTTAATATAGTTTCTGAGATTGGTCAGGTGGTATTCAAAAGGCGGATTATTAGTCAGTACTCCCACAGGGTTGTCATATATTTTCATTCCGTTTTCAGTGCATTCAAGCACAATGGAACCGCTGTTGTCTGCAATGTGCCAGTGCAGCGGGGCAGACGGCATATCGCTTCTGAACGGCGTTGAAACAATAACCGTATTTTTTAGCAGTTCTTTTGCATCGCTGACGTTTTCGCAGGAGGAAAGAAGCCGCCAAATCAGCTCGAATGCGGCAATGTTTTCTTTTTCGCTTATCGGATAGTCGGGATAGTATGCATTGCCCGGGAAATTAAGCCCTGCAATACAAAGTCCTTTTTCATTTGCGGCTTCTGCATACAGCGGCTGACCGTTGCTGACGTTTGCCATTCCTATAATCGCATAGTGACTTTTTATGGGATCGCGGTGGCGAAAATTAAACTGAAAATTGCGGGGTGTTATTACAATCTTTTCTCCGAAATTATATTCAAGATCGAGATTTCTTCCAAAATAAAAATCTTTATCGTTAAGTGCTATGCTTGTACACATTTTTTATCTTCCTCTTTTTCCGCTAAGCAGTCTTATTCTGTTTGCAAAATGACGTCCCGCGGCTTTTTCGTAAATAGAGCGGTATTCATCAAAGGTGATGTTTTCTCCTCCAATAAGTATTTCCATTTCCATATTAAATATGAAAACGCGCATTTGACTGTCTTTAAGGCCGTTTTTAAGATAAAAAGATTTTCGCCTTACTCTCTGTTCATGATTGCCGCATGGAACTTCTGTGTCTTCAATTTCCAGAATAAAGCGTTTGCCCTGGTATCTGTTCATTATTTCTTTTATGGCCTTGCTGCCGATACCGCCACCTCGCTGGCTGGGGCTTACTGCGAAATAAGCCAGCAAGACAATATCGTCAAAGCAGAATGTTACCGCCATTCCGCAGCATTCGGGACAGCAGATGCTGAGTATCTCAGTAAATCCCTTTTTCGCGCTTCTTTTTATTAAAAAGAAAGGTTTTCTTTCATTAGGTGGAAACGCTTCTTTGTAGAGTTTTCTAAGTATTGGAAAATCGTTTTTCTCCGCTTTTCTGACTGTAATTTCCATTTCTTTACTGCCTTTCAGATGTATGTCTTAATTATACCAAATAAAGAGCAAAAGGCAACAGGAGGTGATAAATTTACAGCGCACAGAATATGTAAATCCCGCGCGCTGTTATAAATTGACGTTTGTTTAATGCTCCCATTCATTTTCAGCGTCTTTTTTTGTTCGGTGAACTGTTTTAGGCGCGTGAACAGGCGGAGCGTAAATGGTAAATAATTTGAGCGTTGAACTGCCGATGTTTGTAATATTGTGGTAAGTGCCTGCGGGCACAATAGCGCAGCATCCTGCTGTAAGCGTTTCCTCCCAATCACTTTTGCCCTCGCAGTGGGAAAAAACAATTTTCGCTGTGCCGCGGGTTATAAAAATAAACTGGTCGGTGCCTTCGTGGAGTTCCGTTCCCGCGCAAACGGAGCAGGGAAGCGACATCAGAGCCAGCTGAAAATGATCTCCCGTCCAGATAACGCGGCGGAAGCATTCGTTCCGATTAGTTTCTCTTACCAGCGGAAAAACAAACGGAGCGCGGTCAAACTCTATATCAATATCGTTTTTACGGCAATGTTTCCTGCTGTTTTTTGCAGACATAGTTTCTCCTTTCAGGATTTGTATCTTTTTGGCTTTTGTCTGCTGTTTTATTCTACTCGTTTTAATATTATATTGACACAAAAAGGACAGGCGAAACAGCGCCTGTCCTTTAAATAAGTTTGCTCAGTTGTTTTTATTTTCAGTTTTGCTCTTGTTTTCTTCCATCTTTTTGAGCACTTTTTTGAACTGAATACTGAAAAGAATAGCCGTAAACATAACCGCAAAGAAATCCGCAACAGGTTCGGCGGTGTAAACTGCCAACGTCTTGTTTGAACTCCAGATAAGCGGCATTATATATATAAGCGGAATGAGAAGCACAAATTTTCTCATAACGGCTACTGTTATTGATTCTTTCGCTTTTCCGAGAGATGTAAATGTCATTTGGCACGCCATCTGAATTCCGAACAAAAGAGCGCTTCCCATATATATTCTCAGCGCAGTTGATGTAAAGCTGATAAGTTCTGTATCTGTCGTAAACAGTCCCGCAAAAAGGTGGGGGAATATCATAACGAGAAGCCAGAGCAAGCAAGCGTAGCAGATGCTTGATTTTAACAGAAGTTTAAACGAACCTTTTACTCTTGAAATGTTGCCGGCTCCGTAGTTATAACTGATTATCGGCTGAGCGCCCTGACCAAGACCCTGAAGCGGAAGCATAGCGAACTGCATAACGCTTGTGAGAATTGTCATTGCGCCGACGGCAATGTCTCCGCCGTAACGGAGAAGGGAGGAGTTAAAGCAAACAGAAACAACGCTTTCGCTGGCCTGCATAATAAATACTGAGAGACCCAGCGCAAGGCTTGGGAAAACCACCTTAGCCTTCAGAAGCATATATTTAGGTCTTATTTTGAGAAAAGTCTTTTTGCCTGTCAGGAAAGTGAGAACCCATATGCACGACAAAGCCTGAGAAATTACGGTTGCCAGCGCGGCGCCCTGAACTCCCATTTTGAACCCGAAAATGAATACGGGATCAAGAACGATGTTTGCCACCGCACCGATCAAAACTGACAGCATTCCCGTTTTGGCGAAGCCCTGAGCTGTGATAAATGCGTTCATGCCCAGCGTAAGCTGAACAAATATTGTGCCCACGGCGTATATGTTCATATAACTAACGCCGTATTCAATGGTATTTTCACTTGCGCCGAAAGCAAGCAGAAAATCTCTGTTCCATATCAGCAGAACAGCCGTCAGAACTGCGGAAACGATTATCTGAAGCCCGAAGCAGTTGCCCAACGTCTGCTCAGCGGATTTGTTGTCGCCTTTGCCCATGAATATAGAAGCTCTTGGAGCGCCGCCGTTGCTAACCAGCGCCGCAAACGCGGAAACTATCATAATAAGAGGCATACATACTCCGACGCCTGTAAGCGCCATTGCGCCGACCTCTGGGATGTGTCCTATGTAAATTCTGTCAACAATGTTGTACAGCATGTTTATAATCTGCGCCGTTACCGTCGGCACAGCCAGTTTCAGCAGTAATTTGCCCAATGGTTCAGTGCCGAGAAAGTCTTTGTTTTCCTGCAATTTTCTCACTTCCAATTATTTGTTTCAATAGATTATAGCACTGTAAATCAGCTATTGCAATTCATCTGAAACTGTTTTGATGAATTGCAACATAAAGCAGGACTATTGTCTATAAATACTGGGTGAAAGACCAAAAGACAGCGAAATTTGTTGCTTCGCTGTCTTGAAAAATAAGATTTTTGATTATTGTTATCTGCGCTTTTTCTTCATATCGGCCGTTGCCGGATTGTCAATTAAATTACCGCTTTCGGTAAAACGGGAACCGTGGCAAGGGCAGTCCCATGTGCGCTCATATGGATTCCATTTAAGCGCGCACCCTAGGTGAGGGCATCGTTTTACGGTAGGCGTCAGCATGCTTACAGTGGCTTCAAAAGCGTTAGCCGCAAGCTGTGGCCTTAAAATAGTTCTTGATGGTGAAAATACTTCCGAATACGGGTTTTCTCTGCCCTGAACCATGTCGCAAAGTATTTCAGCCGCCGCCATTGAAGCAGTCATGCCCCATTTGTTAAAACCGGTTGCAACGTAAAGATTGTCGCTGTCGGAGGAGTATTTTCCTATATACGGTACTTTGTCCAACGTTATACAGTCCTGGGTGGCCCAGTTGTAAACCTCAGTTGAAGCTGTGTAATGCTTTTTTGCAAAGCGGCGCAGTTCTTCCCAGTTTCCTCCTTTTTTACCTGTTCTGTGGCCGCCTCCTCCAATAAGCAGATAATTTTTGTAATTGCGAAAAGATAGTCCTTTGTCAGATCCGTCAATATAAATTCCGTTTACGTTCTGAGCGTTATCCAGTGCAATAACGTATGAGCGGTGCTGATACATTTTTATAAAGTACAAGCCGTGCTTGTTGATGAATGGAAAATGGGTGGCAATAATGATTTTTTTCGCTTTGATTTTACCGCTGTCTGTAACCGCCGTTGTTCTCACTAATTCCCGAACTTTAGTGTGTTCAAATATACGCAGTCCGTCAGAAATGGAATAAATGAATTTCAACGGATTAAACTGTGCCTGATTTTCAATTTTTACTGCGCCTGAAACAGAAAACGGAAGCGGGAGATTTTTTACGACTTCAGCCATTTTTCCTATCTTTTCAATTGCTATTGCCTCTTTTTCTATTTCATCAGGATCGTTAAGAGTGTAAACAAACGAATCCTTTTCTTCAAAGTCGCAGTCAATGCCTCGGCAAAGATCGCGGTATTTATTTAGTGCGCGCTCGTTGGCGTCATAATACATTTTTGCTTTTTCGATTGAAAATTCTTTTATCAATTTCTCATATATAAGTCCGTGCTGAACAGATATTTTTGCCGTGGTGTTTTTCGTTATTCCGCATCCTATTTCGTCCGCCTCAACAAGGGCGTAATCAACTCCGTTTTGCTGAAGGAAATAAGCAGTGAGAACGCCTGCCATTCCGCCGCCGATAATCAGTACGTCCGTTTTAATATCACCGTTTAGTTTCTCAAAATTTTTCTTCTCAGAATTTTTCTCCCAAAGCGATATCATATTTTTACCTCCACGATAATCTTAAAATATTATTGGTAGATTTTGATTTGCTATGCGGCTTTGAGTTTTCTGATAACATCGAAACTGAGAAAAATATAAATTCAATAAAAAAATTCTGACGAAAAAAACGCCAGAACTCAGTTGGAGCAGGTGAAGGGAATCGAACCCTCGTGTTCAGCTTGGGAAGCTGACATTCTGCCATTGAACTACACCTGCAAATATTATTTTTTTCTTTATTGATTATATCATCGGGAATTTTATATTTCAACTTTTTAGCGTTATTTTGATTTTTATAAGAAATATTGTGTTTTCTTTTCATAAAAATTCTTGACAAACCACCATTGCGTGTGATATTATATCAAAGCACAAACGGAGAGATACCGAAGTGGTCATAACGGAACGGTCTTGAAAACCGTCGTGTCGCAAGGCACCGTGGGTTCGAATCCCACTCTCTCCGCCATTTTTTTTGAAAAAACTTGACAGTGGTAACAAGTTACAACAAAAGTATGCAGAAGTACTCAAGTTGGTGACGAGGCGCCCCTGCTAAGGGCGTAGGTCGGGCAACCGGCGCGAGAGTTCGAGTCTCTCCTTCTGCGCCAAATAAAAGTCTGTATTTTCTGCAGGCTTTTATTTTTTTTGTCTTTTTTTATTAAACGGGGAGAGACTCGAACTCTTATCCATGTGCGTCGGTATGCCGAAGGCAGAGACGCACGGAAATATAAATCGGATATTTGCGGAGCAAACGAAAAGGCAGAGCCTTTTCGAGTCTCTCCTTCTGCGCCAAATAAAAGTCTGTATTTTCTGCAGGCTTTTATTTTTTTTGTCTTTTTTTATTAAACGGGGAGAGACTCGAACTCTTATCCATGTGCGTCGGTATGCCGAAGGCAGAGACGCAGGGAAATATAATCGGATATTTGCGAAGCAAACGAAAAGGCAGAGCCTTTTCGAGTCTCTTCTTCTGCGCCAAATAAAAGTCTGTATTTTCTGCAGGCTTTTATTTTTTTGTCTTTTTTATTGAACGGGGAGAGAATCGAACTCTTATCCATGTGCGTCGGTATGCCGAAGGCAAAGACGCACGGAAATATAATCGGATATTTGCGGAGCAAATGAAAATGCAGAGCCTTTTCGAGTCTCTACTTCTGCGCATTAAAGCACTTGCAATTGCAGGTGCTTTTTCTATATAATGTAATTGTTTAGAGAGTTATTATTTATTTCTGAGAGGACTTTGTAATTATGAGTTTGTTTTCAAAATTGTTAAATTCAATTAGTTCTAAAAATAAAAGCAGTGCTCCTGATAACAATATTTCTAATAATATCAAAAATTATTCTGATTATTTGAGTACTACAGATAATTCTGATATTCCTCCTTTTCAGGGTGATTATGCAAAGGCTGTTTTTTTGAACGCTTATTCTAAAGCATCTCATGTAATGAAGAAAACTGATTATCAACGATATTTGCTTTTTGAATGTGGGATTCGTGATGCAGCAGCTTTTCATATGCAGTTAATCAATGAGGGTTATCTTGTTAAGGCGAATATAAAGCAAATTCTCGAAACATATAATCTCACTGAACTTAAGAATGTACTGAAAGAAATCGGACAGCCTGTCAGTGGTAAAAAAGAAGCGATAATCAAAAGAATAATTGATAATGCTGACGAATCTGTACTTAAAAGATATAGCAAAAACAATTTATACGCTTTGTCTGAAAAAGGAGAGGGCTTTTTAGAAAAGCATAGTGATTGTGTGAAAATTCATAAAAAACATTCTAGTTGGGGAATTAGTTGGGAAGAATATAATCACTATCATATTGATGGCGAAAATTTCAATGATACAATTTGGCGAATTTTTAATGAGAGAATCTTAAATGATTTACAACACTTTGGCAGAAATGAGTATTATCATATGGCAGAGTTGCTTGAAGAGGAGAGAAAACGACGAGAAGCACTGTATTTCTTTTTGAGGGTTTTATATATTGATATTAGCGGTATAGATTGTTTACTTAGTTTGAACCTATATAAAGAAAAATTATGTACTCTAAATGACATAAAAAAACAGTCCGACGCTTTCATTCTTATTGCTCCTGCTATTCCTCCTATAATAAAAAAACATGCTGATGTATATACTGAAGATCTCGTGGACAGAGTGTATGAAAACGCATTGCCGATTATGGTATGTCCAAAAGAGTATTTTAAGGAAATTGTTAAATCAATTATTGATGATGAATTTGATAAAGAACAAGTTAATACAGAGTTGAAAAGATATTTTATAGACTATATAGAAAATATCAAGTCAGTTTGACGCAAAATGTTTTATATGCATGAATAGGGAATTCTTACTTATACTAATGAAAAATAATATATGAACGGAGTTCTTTTCATGAAGTATTTTGTTAATGACAACTGTATCGGATGCGGACTTTGCGCAGAAATTTGCCCCGAGGTTTTTGAAATTACAGACGCAGGCGTTTCAAAAGCCATTGACGGCGATGTGCCTGCAGGATACGAATCTGCCGCAGAGGAAGCGCTTAACAGCTGTCCTGTCGGTGCGATAGAAAAAGCTGATTGATTTTTGATTTCTCTATAAAGAAAATACCTCTTGACTTTCATTGCGCGTTCATGTTACAATATCGGCGCACGTTAGGCGTGTGACATGAAACGGGGTATTAGCGCAGCTGGGAGCGCGCCACACTGGCAGTGTGGAGGTCAGGGGTTCAAGTCCCCTATACTCCACCAGACAAAGCATCTGCATTTGCAGGTGCTTTTCTTTTTGCCATTCACTAAATTAAAAAAGAGGTCATAGTCTGTAATAAATCTTTATGGAGGTGCGGTTATGACCCTTGCGCTTTGTATGATTGTAAAAGATGAAGAAAAAGTGCTTGCCCGCTGTCTGGACAGTGTTGCAGGCCTTTTTGATGAAATAGTTATTGTTGATACAGGAAGTTCGGACAAAACAAAATCTATTGCCGCTGAATATACTGATAAAATATATGATTTTACCTGGATAGACAACTTTTCCGCCGCCCGTAATTTTTCGTTCTCTAAGGCTCAAGCCGATTATATAATGTGGCTGGACGCGGACGATGTTTTGCTGCCCGGAGACTGTCAGGCGCTTAAAGACCTTAAGACATCAGGGAAAATGGAAAATACCGACGTCTGGATGATGCGCTACAATACAGCTTTTGATGAAAACATGAACCCCGCTTTTTATTATTACCGTGAGAGAATTGTTAGGAAAAGCATGAATTTTAGGTGGCAGGGCAGAGTTCACGAAGCGCTGGAATACAGCGGAAAAATTTCTTATTCTGAAATTGCAGTCACTCACCGCTCAATAAAAACAACTTACAGTAAACGTAATCTGATGATTTATAAAAAGCAGATTGAAGAAGGCGAAAAATTATCCCTGAGAGATACATTTTACTACGCAAGAGAGTTGTATTATCACAAATACTACGACGAAGCGGAAAAGATACTGAAAGCCTTTGTTCAAAACGAAAATGCATGGTTGGAAAACAGACTTGAAGGGGCAAAAATCCTTTCGTATTGCCTGCGTGATACCGGAAAAATCCAAAAGGCACTTGAAGTTCTTATTTACACCTTGTCTTTTTCAGAGCCAAGAGCAGATATTTGCTGTGAAATCGGCGAGATTCTAATGATGCAGAAAGAGTTTAAGAAAGCTGTTTTCTGGTTTGAACTGGCTTTGCGTTTGCCGCATTATGATTGTTCGGGAGGTTTCGTTAATTCCGACTGTTTCGGCTATCTGCCTTGCATAGAACTTTGCGTTTGCCATGATAAAATCGGAAACCGCGCGCTCGCCCAACAGTACAATTTAATGGCAGGCACTTATAGACCTAATTCTGAGGCATACCGCCAAAATCTGATTTATTTTTCTACTCATCCTGTAACAGATAAAAGCAGGGAGGAATAAACTGGTTTAGAGGGCGTATGTATTCTGGATAAAGAGATGTTATGTCCTAATTTATCAGAAAATGAGTGATACGCCCTAAGGAGTGTATGCTATTGAAAACCAATATTTACAGCAATCCCATGGCTGACTGCGACTGCTGTCATCATGACGACTGCTGTTGTAGCCATAATTGCTGTATAGGCCCAACCGGGGCGACAGGACCTAAAGGCGCAACAGGTGCTACCGGCGCTACGGGTGCAACAGGTGCGACAGGACCCGCAGGTCCGTCAAGCGGAGTAACAGGCCCGACAGGCGCTACCGGCCCGATAGGTCCTACAGGTCCAACAGGCTCAACAGGTGCAACTGGCGCAACAGGCGCGACAGGTGCAGCGGGTGAAAACGGCCAAATGGGTCCAACAGGACCTACGGGCCCCGTAGGTGTTAACGGAAGAATGGGCCCCACAGGTCCGACAGGACCTACTGGTCCCAGCGGAGAAACAGGCCCAACAGGACCTACAGGACCCAGCGGTGCAACAGGTCCGACGGGACCCACAGGACCCAGCGGTGCAACAGGTCCGACGGGACCCACAGGACCCAGCGGTGCAACAGGTCCAACAGGACCCACGGGCCCCAGCGGTGCGACTGGACCGACAGGGCCCACTGGTCCCAGCGGTGCAACTGGACCTACAGGCCCCACAGGTCCCAGCGGAGCAACAGGCCCAACAGGACCCACAGGCCCCAGCGGTGCAACAGGTCCAACAGGACCCACGGGACCCAGTGGTGCAACAGGCCCAACAGGATCCACGGGCCCCAGCGGTGCAACTGGTCCAACAGGACCCACTGGTCCCAGCGGAGCAACTGGACCTACAGGCCCCACAGGTCCCAGCGGTGCGACTGGTCCGACAGGACCCACAGGTCCCAGCGGAGCAACTGGTCCAACAGGAGCCACAGGACCAAGCGGTGCGACAGGCCCAACAGGACCTACTGGCCCCAGAGGAGCGACAGGACCCACTGCTACAATTACCCCCGGTCAGGAGGTTGACCTTTTGTCAACTTCAGCTAATCTTTCTCAAGTAATTACAACTGTCAACGATCTGATAGGCTCGCTTAGAAAAGCAGGATTTCTTCAATCATAATTTTATCCCTCGGCTTGCTATGAGCCGGGGGATAATCATATGCGTTGCAAATTTGTTAAATTTTTTCCGCCATTTCACTTATAATTTGCGCAAGATATGTAAAAATTAAAAATCTTTCGATTTTTTTTGATTTTCTCTTTTCGTATGCGTCTGTTTTTGATATAATATCCCTATTGGAATTTTAATTAAGAGGTGTAATGTATGGGCGGTTTTTTCGGTGCAGTTTCTCAGGATGATTGCGTTTTCGATTTGTTTTTCGGCGTTGACTATCATTCCCATCTCGGCACAAGACGTGCAGGAATGGCGGTTTACAGCCCCGAAGACGGATTTGACAAGGCAATTCATAATATTGAAAATGCTCCTTTCAGAACTAAGTTTACCAAAGAGTCAAACACAATGCACGGTACTATGGGCATCGGATGTATCTCTGATTTTGAAGCTCAGCCGATTTTGGTGCGCTCCCATCACGGCACGTTTGCTATAACTACTGTCGGCAGAATTAATAATGCTGATGAGATCGCCGAAAAGATTATCAGCACAAACACTCATTTCTTTGAGATGCAAAACGGTGATATAAACCCAACCGAACTTGTCGCTTCAATTATTAACCAGAAGGACAATCTTATTGACGGTATACGCTACGCCCAGGAGATTATCGACGGCTCAATGAGCATGCTCATTCTTACTCCAAAGGGAATTTACTGTGCCCGCGACAAAATGGGCAGGACCCCCATTGTAATCGGCAAGAAGAGCGACGGTTACTGCGCAAGTTTTGAGAGTTTTGCTTATCTAAATCTGGGTTATAAGGATTATAAAGCGCTGGGACCGGGTGAAATTGTTGTAATGAATAATGATGGTGTAAAAACTCTTGTAAATCCCGGCAAAGATATGAAGATATGTACTTTCCTCTGGATTTATTACGGCTATCCGTCATCTTCATATGAAGGTATTAGCGTTGAAAAGATGCGCTATAACTGCGGAAAACTGCTTGCTCGCCGTGACTCCGTAAAACCCGACATCGTTGCCGGCGTTCCGGATTCAGGTATCGCCCATGCTATCGGTTACGCAAATGAATCCGGCGTTCCGTTTTCAAGACCTTTTGTAAAATATACGCCGACTTGGCCCCGTTCTTTTATGCCTACTCACCAGAGCAAGCGTAATCTGATTGCAAAAATGAAACTTATTCCTGTTCACGATCTGATTGAAGGAAAGAGCCTTCTTCTTATTGATGACTCTATCGTAAGAGGTACTCAGCTTCGTGAAACTACGGAATTTCTTTATGAGAGCGGAGCAAAAGAGGTGCATATCAGACCCGCATGTCCGCCTCTGCTTTACGGCTGTAAGTATCTTAACTTCTCTCGTTCAACTTCAGAAATGGAGCTGATCACCAGGAGAGTTATTAAAGAACTTGAGGGCTGTGATCCAGACGAAAAGATGCTTGAGGAATATTCTGATCCCGACAGCGAAAAGTACCAGAAGATGGTAGATACAATTTGTGAAAAACTTCATTTCACATCTCTTCGTTATCACCGTCTTGATGATATGATAGAATCCGTCGGTATCGACCCGTCTAAACTTTGTACTTACTGCTGGAACGGTAAAGAGTAATATTAAACGGCGCGTTTTACGCAGAAATGCGAAGCGCGCCTTTTTTTAGTTGATAAATTGGTGAGATTATGAACAGAAGAGATAGAGAAATTACTGATATTAAGGATATAAAGAGTGTGCTGGAGCGTGTGAAGTTTTGCACGCTGGGCGTAAATGACGGCGACGTGCCGTATGTTTTGCCGATTTCATATGGATACGAACTCAGCGATGACGGCTGTGTTCTTACTCTCTATTTTCATTGTGCACAAAAAGGAAAGAAGTCTGATCTTTGGTCAAAAAGCGGCAAAGCATCCTTTTCTATTGCGTCAATGGATGGTCTGATAGAAGGGGAGAGGGCCTGTGATTACAGCTGCCGTTATGCCAGTGTTATCGGCAGCGGGATAGTTGAGCAGGTTTCAACTGTTGAGGAAAAAGTCCATGCACTAGAAAAGATTATGGAAAATCAGACTGAAAGAAGTTGGACTATTGAAAATAAAGCCGCAAACGGTGTGGCTGTTTGGCGGCTTGTCTCATCAGATTTTACAGGAAAACAGCGAAAATAACTGTTTATATTCCAATTCTGTTTTAACAAATAGAAAATTCAAGATAAAAGAACAAAAGCCATCCTTATCAGGATGGCTTTGTCTGCTATTGAAAGTAATGCTGTGGATACAATATTATATCAATAACATGATTACTCTGCTTTTAAGTTCGCGAAACACTCACTGCAGTAAACAGGGCGTTCTTCGCGAGGTTCAAAGGGAACCTTGCAAGCCGCACCGCAGTTGGCACATACAGCGTCATGCATTTCACGAGGAGCACGGGCAGCCGCTTTTCTTGCGTCACGGCAAGCTTTGCAGCGCTGTGGCTCGTTAACGAATCCTTTTTCAGCGTAGAACTCCTGTTCTCCCGCAGTGAAAACGAACTCGTTGCCGCATTCTTTGCAGACTAATGTCTTGTCTTCGTACATTGGATTTTACTACCTCTCATAATATTTTGCCTGGGGAAATTATTCAAAAAGAAGCAACAGCTTCTTGCGAATACGTTGCAGTGCATTATCAACTGCCTTTGATGTTTTGCCCAGCCGTTTTGCAATTTCGCTGTAACTGCAGCCCACAATATGCAAACGAAGCACTTCGTACTCAAAGCCTGAGAGAACTCGCTCAAGCTCTTCGGTCAAAAGTCTGACACTTTCTGAAGCAAGAAAATCGTCTTCTGCGCTGTCTGCGCTGCCTAGGGTCTTAAGATAATCCTCGTAGGAGACCATGCTGTCCTGAGGAACGTCTTTAATCCTGTTGAATTTTCTTAAAGCGGTCTGAATGGAGTTTTCAATGCAAATGCAGGCGAAGGTTTTAAATGAAGCGCCTTTGCCTGTTCTGTAGGAGCGTATGGCGGCTAGAAGTCCTATCATGCCCTCCTGGACAAGGTCGTCCTTTTCCAGCTGAGAGGAGATGTATTTCATTGCTATCATCTCAACGGTCGGGCGCATATTCTGAATAATTTTATTCACAGTTGACGAGGAGCCGCTCTGGGCCGAAGCAACTGCGTTTTCAAAATTAAAGTCAGATGATGCCGTCATATTATGTATCCTACCTTATCAATCATAATACATTATTTTTTGGTTATAGTCAACAATTTTTGCAAGAATAACAGAATTATATTATTCAAACTAAACAGTAATGAACACGCAATGACAATGTGTTCATAAAAATAAATCACGGGTGTTTATTCCCGTGATTTATGTATTATTATGCACATTTATACATTAAATCTGAATAAAACAATATCTCCGTCCTGCATTACGTAATCTTTACCTTCACTGCGGACAAGTCCTTTTTCTTTTGCGGCTGTCATGCTTCCGCAGGCCATCAGATCGTCGAAAGAAACGACTTCGGCGCGGATAAATCCTCTCTCAAAGTCAGTGTGAATTTTGCCTGCCGCCTGGGGAGCTTTTGTTCCTTTTTTGATTGTCCAGGCTCTTACTTCCGGCTTTCCTGCGGTGAGATAAGATATAAGTCCGAGCAGAGCGTAGCTCTTTTTGATAAGGCGGTCAAGTCCGCTTTTTTCAAGCCCCATGTCTGCAAGGAACATTGCTTTTTCTTCCTCGTCAAGTTGAGCTATCTCAGCTTCCATTTCCGCGCATATCGGGAGCGTTTCAGCGCCTTCTTCGGCGGCAATCTCACAGACGGATTTGTAATATTTATTGCTCTCTATTCCGTTGGTAAAGTCGTCCTCGCCCATGTTGCAGGCATAAATTACAGGCTTTATTGTAAGAAGAGAAACGTCCTTGAGAAACGCTTTTTCATCTTCTGAAATGTCAACGCTTCTTGCCGTTTTTCCGTTTTCCATTTCACCGGCAAGGCGTTCAAGAAATTCAACTTCGTCTGCAAGGGTTTTGTCGCCCTTCATTGCTTTCTTGCGTGAGTCGATGCGGCGTGAGAGAATTTCAAGGTCGGACAAAACCAGCTCAAGATTTATCGTTTCAATGTCTCTTGCGGGGTCAACCGAGCCGTCAACGTGCGTAATGTCGTCGTTTTCAAAACAGCGGACAACGTGAATTATCGCGTCAACTTCTCTAATATGGCTGAGAAATTTGTTTCCCAGTCCTTCGCCCTTTGACGCGCCCTTAACAAGGCCTGCAATGTCCACAAATTCAATGGTTGCGGGAGTGAATTTATCCGGCTGATACATTTCTGCCAACTTGTCCAGTCTCTCGTCGGGAACGCTTACCATTCCTACATTTGGCTCAATGGTACAGAAAGGGTAGTTGGCGCTCTGGGCGCCTGCGTTTGTGATTGCGTTAAAAAGAGTGCTCTTGCCAACGTTTGGCAGTCCTACTATTCCTAATTTCATGTCTAACTCCGATTTTTTTAATAGTTTTGTTTATTTGCACAAATAAGTATATACCAACATCAATCTTTTTACAAGCATAAATTTTCCTTGACATACAGATGTAAATAAACTAAAATATATATTAAATTTTATGTGACAGGAGAGGATTAGAATGGAATTAAACGGCTCGCAGATTGTTCTTGAAGTACTTAAAGAACAGGGAGTGGATACCGTCTTCGGTTATCCCGGCGGTACCATTCTTAATATTTTTGACGAACTGTATAAGTACGGCGATACTTTCAAACATATTTTAACCGCTCACGAGCAGGGCGCTTCCCATGCGGCAGACGGCTATGCCCGTGCTACAGGCAAAGTAGGCGTTTGCTTTGCAACCAGCGGCCCCGGCTCAACAAACCTGGTAACAGGTATCGCAACAGCGTATATGGATTCAATTCCGATGGTAGCGATAACCTGCAACGTCGGCACTTCTATGATCGGCAGAGACTCTTTCCAGGAAGTTGATATTACCGGTATCACAATGCCGATAACAAAGCATAACTTTATTGTTAAAGACGTTAAGGATCTTGCAGATACAATGAGAAGAGCTTTCCGCATCGCTATCAGCGGAAGAAAAGGTCCTGTTCTCGTTGATATTCCCAAGGATGTTACAGCCGCAATGTGCGAATATACTCATCAGCCTGCCCAGCAGCCTGAAGAGCCTGTTCATCCTAAGAAATCCTGTGTTGAGCGCGCTGTTGAGCTTCTCAGTAAGGCTGAAAAGCCGCTTATCTATGTAGGCGGAGGCGCAATTTCTTCAAATGTGGGCGAAGACCTTGTAACGTTTGCAGAAAAGATTGACGCACCTGTTGTTTCATCGCTTATGGGTCTCGGTGCGTTCCCCAACGGTCACGAGCTTCATCTCGGACTTATCGGAATGCACGGCCATTTTGAGTGTAACAAAGCGGCTCACGAGTGCGATGTACTTATTACATGCGGCGCAAGATTTTCCGACCGTGTTGCGGGCAACCGTGCAAAATTTGCTCCTAATGCGGAGATTTTACATATTGATATCGACGCCGCTGAAATGGACAAAAATATAAATTCTAACTATCACCTCAGAGGCGACCTTAAGGAAGTTATTCCGATGCTTACTTGCGCTGTTGAACAGCAGGATCATTCTGAGTGGAAGGCGCTTGTTAACAGCTGGAAACGTCCCTTTATCCAGCAGGAGATCGGCGATTTTGTTAATCCCCAGAAGGTTATCGAAGCAGTTGACAGAAAGACGCCGGACGATACTATTATCGTAACAGACGTTGGCCAGCATCAGCTTTGGGCAGCTCAGTTCTATAAATATAAGCTTCCACGTACTCTGCTTACCAGCGGCGGTTTGGGCACAATGGGTTATTCAATGGGCGCTTCAATCGGCGCGGCTGTTGGCAAACCCGGTAAGAGAGTTGTCCTTTTCGCAGGCGACGGCGGCTTCCATATGAACCTTACTGAACTTGCAACAATGGCTTCTTACAATGTGCCGGTTATCATGTTCATCATGAACAATACAGTTCTGGGAATGGTACGCCAGTGGCAGAAGATCTTTTACGGCAACCGTTTTGCTGATACCGATCCTCACCGCGCAACTGATTTTGTTAAAGTTGCTGAGGCTTTCGGTGTTAAAGGCATGAGAATAAGCACCAACGACGAAATCGACAGTGTTATTGATACCGCTCTTACTATTGACGGTCCTGTACTTATTGACTGCAGAATTTCTCCGGATTCAAACGTACTGCCTATGATTCCGCCCGGCGGCGCACATTCAGATATTATTGAGAAAATGTAAGGAGGAGGCTTTATCATGACTGAAAAACTTGTATTATCAGTGCTTGTGGAGAACACAAGCGGTGTTCTTCAGCGTGTAGCCAGCCTGTTCAGCCGCAGAGGCTACAATATCAACTCGCTGACAGTTTCGGCAACGGAAGACCCGGCATTTTCAAGAATGACTATTTCAACTACTGCCGAGCCTGAAATGTTCAGACAGATTGAGCGTCAGCTTCTCAAACTTGAAATAGTAAAAAAAGTTGCCGCTTTGACAGAAGAAAATTCTGTTGCTTCGGAAATGCTTCTTGTAAAAGTTCCTGCAAAGGGCGTTGACGTAAAGAATGCTGTGCTTGTATTCAACATGAAATACGGCGCTCGCGTGCTGGATGTTTCCACAGAGTCAATGACTCTAGAATTTACGGGAATTAGCCCGCTTATTGATGAGTTTATCAGCCAGATCGACCGTGACTACGGCATTATCGAAATGGCTAGAACAGGACTTACCGCTCTTGAAAGAGGCGCTGAATCTTTCTCTAACGACGTTTAATGAAAACAGGTGATATATTATGGGCATGACTATGACTCAAAAAATACTTGCCGCCCACGCAGGTCTTGAAAGTGTAACGGCAGGTCAGTTGATTGAAGCCAAGCTTGATATGGTGCTGGGTAACGACGTTACGTCTCCGGTTGCTATAAATGAAATGAATAAGTTCGGCAAAAACGAAGTGTTCGACAAAACAAGAATTTCTCTTGTAATGGACCACTTTACTCCTAATAAGGATATTCAGTCTGCGCAGAACTGCAAGCAGGTTCGTGAATTTGCCCGTTCCCACGGCATTCTTCATTATTATGACGTAGGCAAGATGGGTATCGAGCACGCACTGCTCCCCGAACAGGGTATCGTTGCATGCGGCGACTGCATTATCGGTGCGGACTCTCATACTTGCACATACGGCGCGCTGGGTGCTTTCTCAACAGGCGTCGGCTCAACAGATATGGCGGCAGGAATGGTTACCGGCAAAGCTTGGTTCAAAGTTCCTTCAGCTATCAAAGTTGTTATTACAGGCAAAAAGGCTCCTTATATCAGCGGTAAAGACGTTATCCTTCATCTTATCGGTGAGATTGGCGTTGACGGCGCTCTTTACAAGTCCCTTGAATTTACAGGCGACGGAATAAGCGAGCTTTCTATGGACGACCGTCTCTGCATAAGCAATATGGCTATTGAGTGCGGCGCTAAAAACGGAATTTTCCCAGTTGACGATATTACGCTTCAGTATGTCAACGGCAGAGCTGAGCGCGAATACACAATCTATGAGGCTGATGATGACGCTGAATATGACAGCGAAATTGTTATTGACCTCAGCACATTAAGACCGACAGTTGCTTTTCCGCATCTGCCTGAAAATACTCATACTATCGACGAGATTGATAAGATAGATATCGATCAGGTCGTTATCGGTTCATGCACCAACGGCCGTATGGAAGATATGCGAACGGCTGCTGAGATTATGAAAGGTCATAAGGTTGCAGACGGCGTAAGAGTAATCGTTATTCCTGCGACCCAGAACATTTATCTTCAGTGCATCAAAGAGGGACTGACGGAGATATTCATTGAAGCGGGAGCAATCGTTTCAACGCCTACCTGCGGACCCTGTCTCGGCGGTCATATGGGTATCCTTGCAGCGGGCGAGCGTGCTGTTTCAACTTCCAACCGTAACTTTGTGGGCAGAATGGGCCATACAGAGTCTGAAATTTATCTTGCTTCTCCCGCTGTTGCGGCTGCTTCTGCTATTAAAGGATATATTGCAGATCCGGCGGAGGTTTGATTTAGTTTTATTTCATCAGCCGTCGGTTGTGTGACGGCTTCAGGAGGTACTTTTATGATAGCAAAAGGAAGAGTACATAAATTCGGAGATAACGTTGATACAGACGTTATTATTCCCGCCAGATATCTTAACAAGAGCGACGAAAAGTGGCTTGCTTCTCATTGCATGGAAGATATTGACAAGGATTTTGTTAATAAGGTAAAACCCGGCGACATTATGGTGGCAGAGGCTAACTTCGGCTGCGGCTCATCACGTGAGCACGCCCCCATTGCTATTAAAGCAAGCGGAATAAGCTGTGTTATTGCTTCAACGTTTGCGCGTATTTTTTACCGCAATGCTATAAATATCGGCCTTGCCATTCTTGAGTGCGACGAGGCGGCTAAGGATATTAAAGACGGAGACGAAGTACAGGTGGATTTTGACAGCGGTGTCATCACTAACTGCACAACAGGCAAAACCTACCAGGCTCAGCCCTTCCCGGAATTTATTCAGAATATTATTAAAAACGGCGGTTTGATGAAATCAATCGGCTGATAGAAAGTCTTTGTTTTTTTAAAGGATATCAGGTACTCACTATGCAACTTGTTCTTAATGAAGAGAATTTACGAAAGGGTTGGGGCAGTGCTTCTGAATATTGGTTTTCCCGCAAGGATTACCGTATCTGCAACGTTTCCGACCTGAATTATGAGGAACATTCCGGCGATGTAAGCCAAACTGAATTTTTCCTTTCACAGGGATTAATTCCTTATTTTAACGTTACTAACCGAGAGGTTATGCACGCTTTTATTACATCCACCGGAAACAAGAAAATCATTGAGGTTTTTGAAAAGGTCGATGAGGATAATTTCGTTGAAACGTTTTGGAAATACTTTAACGCGTACAAGGAATTTTCTGATAAATACGACGCTTTTGAAACCGAATATGTAAGAAAAAAAGCGGCAGACTGGTGTTATGAAAACAGCGTGAATTTTACTTTTGACGAAGAATAATTCGCGGATATTCAATCCGGTACATAAAAAAGCAGGGCGTTTTGCCCTGCTTTTTGTGTTTTGTTTATAAGGTTTTTATGTGAATGAATGTTCCATTGTTGCCACGATGAAAATCGAGTCGTCTTTTTCTTTTACTATTTTTCTTATATCGGCCAATATTTCGCTTCTGTGTTTCTTGTGATTTTTCGGCACAACAATGTCAAAAATCAGGTTGGTATGAGTTGGACCGTTAACTACTCTGAAATCGTGGAAAGTAATTTTCGGGTCATAATCATGGAGTATGTCAGCAATGAACTTTCTGTATTTGTCAACCTTTTCATCGTTTACAACTATCGGGTCCATGTGAATACAGATTACAATGTTGAGTTCTTTGCTTATTCGTTTCTCAACATTGTCAATAATGTCGTGAATTTCCATAATATTGACGTCTGCCGGTACTTCCGCATGGGCAGAAGCGATAACGCGCCCCGGACCGTAGTCGTGAACTATGAGGTCGTGAACCCCGACAATCATTTCTTCACTTAGCATAATATTCTCTATCTTCTTTACAAGTTCTTCGTCAGGAGCCTGACCCAGCAGAGGATTTACAATGTCTTTAAGTATTCCGACGCCGGCTATAATTATGATGACTGCTACAACAAGACCGATTATTCCATCCGCACGCTTAAACGGTGTAAAGCTTGAAATGAGAAGAGCGGCTATTGTTGCTCCGGTTGCAATGCAGTCATTGAGACTGTCCTGCTTAACCGCTTTCATGTTCATGTTGTTGCTCTTTTTGAACAGTTTGTCGTTAAAAAACGCCATCCAAAGTTTTACACAGATCGCGCAGATTAGAATTATAAGCGAAACCCAGCTGAATTTTATATCCTCAGGATGAATGATTTTTTCAACGCTTGTCTTTCCGAGTTCAAAGCCCATTAGAAAGATAAAAAATGAAACGATAAGGGCGCTGATGTATTCCATTCTGCCGTGGCCGAAGGGGTGATCCTCGTCAACAGGTTTTCCCGCGATTTTTGCGCCGATGATTGTTACTATATTTGACGACGCGTCGGAAAGGTTGTTTGCCGCGTCAGCTGTTATTGAGACAGAATTTGTAACCGTACCGATAACGAATTTGAGTATTGATAAAAGTACGTTACAAAAAATGCCAACGGTGCCGCTGAGTGTGCCGAATTTTTTCCTCGTTTCCGGCAGGTTAGGGTCGGCGTTGCCTATGAATTTTTTTATCAAGAATGACGCCATAATTCTCACTCCGAAATAAAAAATAACTAGATTTTATATTCTAACACAAAAAAGTCTTTCAAACAAGAAGAGATTATGATAAAATACATATGAAATAATTTTCGGGTGATGAAATGAAGAATTTACTTATAATCGGCGGTTCGCCGCGGCCGGACGGCGTCAGCGAAGAACTTATAAAACAGGTTAAGCCGTATTTTGTTGACTGCAAAATAACGGAATATAACACATATAAGCTAGCACCGGCTCCTTGTACGGACTGCCGTTACTGCGAACAGCACGACGGCTGTTCAAATAAAGATTTGGACATTTTTTTTGAGGATTTTGAGGACGCTGATTATATTGCTATTTTTACTCCGGTTTACAACAATTTCTTTCCTGCGCCCCTTAAGGCTGTTATCGACAGGTTCCAAAGATATTACAGCGCGAGATTTAAACGCGGAGCAAAACCTCCTATTGCCAAACCGAAAACGGTGGGCCTTGTTATCGTAAGTGGGTCAAACGCCCGTCAGGCTGCTGACTATATGACAAATACGTTAAAACAGGCGTTTACTGTTCTTAACGGAGAGGTAAAGGCACGCTATTATATTCCGGGAACAGATTCCGGTAAATATACTTTCAACATTATTGAACTTCAGAAATTTATACACCAAATGCGTAATATATGAAGTCTGACCGCAGGCGTTTTAGCGCCTGCGGTTTTTTAACATAATATAAATAATTATATATATTATTGCAAGGGAATATGATTTGTGATATAATCAACTGAATATAAAAATGGGATAGTGTGCATATGGTCATTCTCGGAATTGACCCCGGTTACGCAATAATCGGCTGGGGCGTTTTGGAACATAAAGGAAATAAATTTAGCGTTGTAGACTACGGCGCTATTACTACTGAGGCGAAAACGCCTTTCCCTCAGCGTCTCCAAATTATCTATACCGAAATGTGCCGGCTTTTCAGCGAGTATAAGCCGGACGCCATGAGCCTTGAAAAACTTTTTTATAACAACAATGCAAAAACGGTTATTGACGTTGCACAGGCAAGAGGCGTTATAACTCTTTCAGCCCAGCAAAATGACGTTCCGATTTTTGAGTACACTCCGCTTCAGGTGAAACAGTCTGTTGTGGGTTACGGCAGGGCTGAAAAAAAGCAGGTTCAGGAAATGACCCGCATTATTCTTAATCTTGAAAAAATACCGAAGCCTGACGATACGGCGGATGCTCTTGCAATGGCTATTTGCCACGGCCATGCAAGCGGAAGCATTCTCGGTCGTCTCGGCAATATGTGTAAATAAAGGACTTCAGACGATATGATTTATAATTTGAGAGGAACACTTACTTACTGCGACCAGAATTTTGCTGTTGTTGAATGCGGCGGAGTAGGGTTCAAATGCTTTACAACGCTTACCACTCTGCGTGAGATTGGCAAGGTAGGAAACGAGGTTAACCTTTATACCCATCTTTCAGTTAGGGAAGACGCAATGGACCTTTTCGGTTTTGCATCAAAAGAAGAACTGGAAAGTTTCAGACTTCTTATATCGGTTTCAGGTATCGGACCGAAAGCGGCAGTGGCAATTCTCTCTGAAATGACCCCGGACAGACTTGCAGTATGCATTGCCAGCGGTGATGCAAAAATGCTGACAAAAGCTCAGGGCGTAGGTAAAAAGACAGCGGAGAGAGTAGTGCTTGAACTTAAAGACAAAATGGGCGCAATCGGCTCGTCGGATGTTGCAGCCGCAGCGGCGGCAGGTTCTGCAGAAGGAACAGACAGCGCCGAGGCTGTCCAGGCACTTGTTGCTCTCGGATATACCCAGAGCGATGCCGCGGTGGTTATCGGAAGGCTTGATCCGTCGCTGTCAGTTGACGAAATGATACGAATAGGACTTAAAGAATTGGCAAAGAACCTTTAACTGAGGTACAGAGATATGGACGAAATGGATTATGAAAACAGAATAGTCTCAACCGGTCTCAATGAAACAGAGGCTGAAATGGAACTTTCTCTCAGACCAAAGACCCTTGATGATTATATCGGTCAGGACAAAGCTAAGGAAAATCTTGCGATTTATATTGAAGCGGCAAGAAAGCGCGGAGAATCACTTGACCATGTTCTTCTTTACGGCCCTCCCGGCCTTGGAAAAACTACCCTGGCAGGAATTATCGCTAACGAAATGGGCGTAAATATCCGTGTTACCAGCGGCCCTGCTATCGAAAAGCAAGGCGACTTGGCGGCGCTTTTGACTAATCTTCAGGACGGCGACGTATTGTTTATTGATGAGATTCACCGCCTTAACAGAAGCGTTGAGGAAGTGCTTTATCCCGCAATGGAGGACAGAGCGCTCGATATAATTATCGGCAAAGGTCCTTCCGCTCGTTCAATACGCCTTGATCTTCCCAGTTTTACTCTTGTGGGAGCAACTACCAGAGCAGGTCAGCTTTCGGCTCCTCTTCGCGACCGCTTCGGAGTAATACTGAGACTTGACCTTTATACTAACGAGCAGCTGGCGACTATTGTTAAGCGCTCTGCCGGAATACTGGGTATTCCTCTTGAAGACAGCGGTGCAATCCAGATTGCGTCACGCTCCCGCGGAACACCGCGTATCGCAAACCGACTTCTTAAACGAAGCCGCGATTTCGCCCAGGTGAAATATGACGGCGTTATCGATGAGGAAGCGGCAAATGACGCTCTTTCAAAGATGGAGATTGACGAACTCGGTCTGGACAGTATAGACCGCAGACTTCTTACAACAATGATAAAGAATTATAACGGAGGCCCTGTAGGTCTTGAAACAATTGCCGCCGCAATAGGCGAGGAAGCGGTAACTATTGAGGACGTATATGAGCCTTATCTAATGCAAATAGGATTTCTGAGCCGTACTCCGAGAGGAAGATGCGTTACCCCGGCAGGATACAGACATCTTGGTTTCGAACAGGACGGCCAGCAGTCACTTTTGTAAATAATAGTAATGAAGTGAAAAAATCAAATAAAATTTTTTGAAAGGAAATGACATTATGGGCAGATTATTCGGTACTGACGGCGTTAGAGGCGTTGCCAATAAAGAACTCACAAATGAACTTGCGCTTTCTATCGGTAAAGCCGCTGCAAAAGTTTTGGCAGGCGAGTTGGGCAGAAAGCCAACAGTTATGATCGGCAAGGATACCAGAGCATCAGGCGATATGCTTGAGGCGGCGCTGACAGCGGGTCTTTGTTCTGTAGGCGCAAATGTTCTTGCAGTAGGTATCGTTCCTACTCCCGCCGTGGCTTATCTTGTTGAAAGATACGGCTGTGACGCCGGAATTATGATTTCGGCTTCCCACAATCCATGTGAATATAACGGAATTAAGATTTTCCAGTCAACGGGCTATAAGCTTGACGATGCAATAGAAGAGGAAATTGAAGCGATCGTTCTTGACAACGCTGAGGAAATACCTATGAAAACCGGCGGTGAAGTGGGCAACAGACTGTACTGCAAAACTGCCGTTAAGGATTATGTTGATCACGTTGTTTCAACTACCGACGTACGTTTTGACGGAATGAAAATTGCTCTTGACTGCGCCAACGGTTCAGCATCCGTATGTGCAAAAGATATTTTTACTGCTCTCGGAGCACGCTGTTATATGCTTTCAGATACTCCGGACGGTGAAAACATAAATCTCAATTGCGGTTCAACTCATCCCGAGGAATTGATGCAGTTCGTTAAAGGAAACGATCTTGATTTAGGCCTAGCTTTTGACGGCGACGCTGACCGTATGCTGGCTGTTGACGAAAACGGCGAACTTATTGACGGAGATAAAATCATTGCTATCTGTGCAAAGCGTATGAAGAGCGAAGGAACTCTGGCAAAGGATACCGCAGTCGTTACCGTAATGAGCAATATGGGATTTTTCAAATTCTGTGAAGACGAAGGTATAAACTGTGCCAAAACAGCCGTAGGCGACCGCTATGTTCTTGAAAAAATGCTGGCTGACGGATATAATATCGGCGGCGAACAGAGCGGTCACGTTATCTTCCTGGATTACGCTACAACCGGCGACGGTGAACTCACAGGTGTTCAGCTTCTTAAAACCGTTGTCAAGAGCAAAAAGAAACTGTCAGAACTTGCTACGATTATGACCGTTTATCCTCAGGTGCTTATTAACGTTGAGGTAACGCCTGAAGGAAAGCAGAAGTACAATAACGACGAATATATTATTTCCGCCGTTCAGCAGGCAGAAATGGAGCTTATGGGCGACGGCCGAGTGCTTGTCAGAGTAAGCGGAACAGAACCGCTTGTGCGCGTTATGCTGGAAGGCAAGGATTATGAAAAGATTACCGTGCTGGGCAACAAAATTGCCGATGTAGTGCGTGAAAGGTTAAGTTAATGAGAGTAGCTCAGGATTGGAAAGATTACGAACTGATTGACTGCAGCGACGGTGAAAAGCTTGAGCGCTGGGGAAGCGAAGTTCTTGTAAGGCCTGACCCTCAGGTCATCTGGAAAAGTGAAAAGAACCATGCTTTGTGGTATAAACCTGCCGCCCGTTACTTTCGCTCAAAAAGCGGCGGCGGCCAGTGGCAGGTGTATCGCCATATGCCGTCTGTTTGGCAGATAGCCTATAAAGACCTTAAATTTAACATAAAGACTATGGGCTTTAAGCATACCGGGCTTTTTCCTGAGCAGGCGGTAAACTGGGATCTTACTCGAAAGATGATTTCAGAGTGCGGCAAAAGCGATGTTAAGGTTCTTAATCTTTTCGCTTATACCGGGGGTGCAACAGTTTCCTGCCTTAAAGAAGGTGCCTCTGTTGTCCATGTTGACGCGTCTAAAGGAATGGTTCAGTGGGCGAAGGAAAATGCGGCGGCTTCAGGAGTTGCAGGTGCAAGCGTTCGCTGGATAGTCGATGACTGTATCAAGTTTGTGCAGCGGGAGATTCGCAGAGGCAATAAGTACGACATAGTTATTCTTGATCCGCCAAGCTACGGCAGGGGACCAAAAGGCGAAATATGGCACCTTGAAGATAGTCTTTATGACTTCATCAAACTTGTATCCCAGGTTCTTTCAGACAATCCTGTGGCAGTTCTTCTTAATTCATATACAACGGGACTTTCGGCTTCCGTTATGAAATATATTTTAGACGACATTTTAGTTAAGGAAAAAGGCGGAAGCGTTTCTGCAGACGAAATAGGTCTGACGGTAACTGCCTCCGGCGGTGTGCTGCCATGCGGTGCAACCGCAATCTGGAAAGCAGATAATGAGTAATCTTATAGAATTCAAAAACGTAAATTTCGCTTACGTTGTGGATAACGGCGAAACGTCAGACGAAGTTGAAGCAATCCACAATCTTAATCTTGCAATTGAAAAAGGTTCGTTTACAGCGATACTCGGACATAACGGTTCAGGTAAATCAACTGCGGCAAAACTTTGCAACGGAATTTTGTTTCCGAAAAGCGGCAAGGTAATTGTCGACGGCCAGGAAACGAAAGACGACGAAACAGTGTTCGATATAAGAAAAAAAGTCGGCATGGTGTTTCAAAATCCTGACAATCAGATAGTTTCTTCGATTGTTGAGGAAGACGTTGCTTTCGGCGTTGAAAATCTGGGCGTTCCTGCCGAAGAATGCCGCCGCAGAGTCGACTGGGCGCTTAAAACCGTGGGCATGTACGAGGAGAGGCTTAAATCTCCCGCAAAACTTTCAGGCGGTCAAAAACAGCGTGTGGCTGTGGCAGGTATTATAGCAATGCGGCCGATGTGTATCGTGCTTGACGAACCGACGGCAATGCTTGATCCCAGCGGGCGAAAAGAAGTTATTGATACAATAAAAAAACTTAACCGTGAGGAAGGAATTACAATAGTTCTTATAACTCACTATATGGACGAGGCTGTCCAGGCAGACAGAGTTGTTGTCATGGATGACGGCGAAATCAAAATGGACGGCGTTCCGTCAGAAGTGTTCAGCAGAGTTGAAGACGTTAAGGCTCTTGGGCTTGATGTACCCCAGTCAACCGAGCTGGCTTATCGCCTTGGCTATGATTGCTCAGGCGTTTTAAATGCAGATGACTGCGTTGATTTATTATACAGTAAATTGGAGGATTAGCAGGTGAGTGTACTTTCCTGTGAAAACTTAACATATCTTTACAGCGTCGGCACTCCTTTTCAGACATCGGCTATAAAAGATGTTTCATTTGATGTTGATGAAGGCGAAATAGTTGGCATAATCGGTCATACAGGTTCGGGAAAGTCAACTCTTATTCAGCATCTCAACGGTCTTCTTGAGCCTGAAAAAGGAAAGGTTTTTGTTGACGGAAAAGATATTTGGAGCAAAGAAAACAGGCGCAGCATCAGAAATGTGAGATTTCAGGTTGGTCTTTGCTTCCAGTATCCTGAATACCAGATCTTTGAGGAAACCGTTTTTAAAGAGATTGCTTTCGGCCCGAAACAGATGGGACTTGACAGCGACGAGATAAAAAGACGTGTGCTCGAATCAATGGAGTATGTAGGCCTTGATAAATATTTTCTTGAAAAGTCGCCGTTTGATTTGAGCGGCGGTCAGAAGAGACGAGTTGCCATTGCTTCAATAATTGCAATGAAACCGAGAGTGCTTATTCTTGACGAGCCCTGCGCAGGTCTTGACCCGAAAGGCCGCGACGTTATTCTTGATCTTATCCGTGATTACAGAAACAGAACAGGATCAACGGTTTTGCTTGTTTCCCATTCAATGGAGGACGTTGCCAAAATTTGCAGCCGAGTTCTCGTAATGAACCACGGCGAGGTGGCAATGTTCGGCTCTATAGATTCGGTCTACTCCAGAGGTGAGGAACTGAAAAAAATGGGACTTAATGTTCCCGAAGTTACAGACATTTTTCTTAAACTTCGTTCAAAAGGAGTGCGCTGCAGAACTGATATATATACTGTTGAAGCGGGCGTTAGGGAGTTTAAACGTCTGCGTGAAAGCGGGGTGTTGTCATGATTTCGGATATGACAATAGGCCAGTATTTTCCGGGCAATTCTTTCGTTCACCGTATGGATGCAAGGGTGAAAATCGTGCTAACGTTTCTTATTATCGTAGCCGTTTTTCTCTGCCGTAATTTTCTTTCTCTCGGACTTGCGTTCGTGTCGATGATATTGCTTATTGCTGTTTCAAAAATTCCTTTCAAGACGATTTTGAAAAGCATTAAGCCCCTAATAGTGATTATTATCATTACAGGCGTAATCAACCTGTTTTACGGCGAAGGAGAGCCCCTTGTAACGATTTGGCGGCTAAAAATTACAATGGACGGCATTATGACTGCAATCTTTATGGCTTTCAGAATAATAGATCTTGTAATTGTCGGCAGTCTTCTTACGTATACCACTTCACCCACAGAGTTAACAGACGCCCTTGAAAGACTGCTCAAACCTCTGAAATTTTTTAAAATTGATATTCACGTTATTGCTATGACGATGACGATAGCTCTTAGATTTATCCCGACCCTTGTTGAAGAGATAGACAAGATAATGGCGGCTCAAAAGTCAAGAGGCGCCGATATGGAGTCGGGGAATCTTTTCAAGAGAGCGAAAGGGCTTGTTCCGATTATTATCCCTCTGTTTATTTCATCTTTCCGCCGTGCAAACGAGCTTGCCGAGGCGATGGAATGTCGCTGTTACAGAGGCGGCGAGGGCAGAACAAAAATGAAACAGATGAAGATGGCGGGAATTGACTATATTGCACTTGTTGTTGTAATTGTTTATTTTGGCGGCATTATAGGTCTCAATTACGTTATGCCTGCCGTAATTTCAATCTGACAAAAATTGAAGAGCGTGGCTTTCTATGAGAAATTTGCTTATGACAATTCAATATGACGGCTCGGCTTATCATGGATGGCAGGTCCAGAGCAACGCTCTTACTGTTCAGGAAGTTTTTCAAAACGCTGTGGAAAAAGTATTCAGATCTCGTCTTGACATAAAGGGATGCAGCCGTACTGACAGCGGCGTCCATGCCAATATGTACTGCGTATCGCTGAAGACAGATATGAATATTGACTGTCTCGGCGTTCTAAGAGCGATGAATACGGCGCTTCCGCAGGATATAGCGGTTATTGATTGCCGTGAGGTGCCTTCCGATTTTCATCCCCGCTATTCCTGCAAATCAAAAGAGTATGTGTATAAAATTTATAACGGAAGTATCCGTAATCCGTTTTTACAGAAATATGCTTTTCATTACCGATATGCTCTTGATGCAGAACTTATGGACAGAGAAGCTCAGGCTTTTCTGGGGAAACATGACTTTTCCGGATTTTGCAGTGCAAGAAGCGATATTGAAGATACGGTAAGATGTGTTAAAAACGTAAACGTAAAGCGAGAAGGGGACATGGTCTTATTTACTGTTGAAGCAGACGGTTTCCTTTACAATATGGTCAGAATTATGGTGGGTACGCTTCTTTTTGTCAACGAGGGCAAGATAAAGCCCGGCGAACTGAAAGACGTTATTGAGAGCAAAGACAGAAGCCGTGCAGGAAAGACAGCTCCACCCCAGGGACTTTATTTGAACAGAGTTAATTACTGATGAAAGGCGGTGTCGCAGTGGCATCCGAACAGCGCGCTGAAGAGCGCAGAGAGCGTAAACGTGAAAAAGACAGAAAAACACGCCGCATAGTATGGATTGTGCTTGCGGTGCTTGTTGTAATTATAATTGTAATGAAACTTTGCGAGATAGATTATAACCAGATGAAGTCTGTTTTGTCCGGAGGCACTCAGGCTTTTTCTGATAAACTGGACGGCGATTTTCCCTATACTCTTGATTCGTCTGACAAAGTCAGCGTTCAAAAGCAGGGAAGCAGACTTGCTGTTCTTACATCATCTTCCGTTTCCGTGCTTGATCCGGGAGACGCTAATGTTGAGTTTACGGCTGTCCATGGTTACGCAAATCCGATTATGAAGGTTTCCGATTCATATCTCGTTACTTTTGACCAGGGCGGTAAAAAGTTAAGACTTGATTATTCAGGCGAAAATCTTTACGAAATCAACAGCAAAACTTCCGTCCTTTGCGCAGACGTTGCGGATAACGGAAATGTTGCTTACGCCACAACTTCCGAAGAAAAGAGAAGCGACGTATATATTCTTTCAAAAACCCAGGATGAAAAGCTGAAATACAGTGTTTCCCACGGCTTTGTTACTAACATCGCAGTAAGCGACAACGGCAAGAAAGTAGCGTTTTTGGCAATGAATAGCCAGGATGCGAAACTTATGTCAAAACTGTACCTGATGAATGCAGGCGACAGCGAGCCGTATGCAGAATTTGATATTTCAGGAAGCACAATTTTAGATATTGAATTTGATTCAAATAAACTTTTTGTTATCGGAAACGATTTTCTCAGCGTCGTTTCCGGCGACGATATGAAAAGTGTTATCAAGCAGGGAAGCATGAACAGTGTGTGCTTTGACTATATGCCCGGCGGCGAGCTTGTTCTGGCTTATAACACATATAATAATTCCACTTCAAACAGTATTGTAAGAGTTAGTTCCTCAGGCAGTGTTAAATCTACAATTTCTGTTGACGGAACTATAAAAGACATATCCTGCTCATCCAGCGAGGTTAGTGTGCTTTTCAGCGACAGTATTGTTACATATAAGCTGTCAAGCGCCGAGCAGGTCTCAAAAATCGAATGTACGGACCTTGTGCGTTCTATAACAAGAATGTCCTCAAGTCTGTTTGTTCAAAGCCAATCATTACTTGATAAGGAAGATGCATAGCCTTGAATATTGTAGATATTATTCTTATAGTGCTTATTGTGCTGTTCGTTCTTTGGGGCTGGCGCAGAGGATTGCTCTCATCAATATTCGGTATTTTAAAATACGCGGTTGGTGTGCCTGCGGCGCTATATGTCAGCGAGCATTATTATAAAAGCGTATACCAGCAGTTTGTTTATGATAAAGCCCTTGAAAAAGTGAACGAGCGAATAGACGGAGCGTTAAATCTTGATACTTTCGTATCATCAGTAGAAACGTCTCTTGACAAACTTCCCGAGTTTTTCCGCGAGGGAATTGATATTTCTGCTCTGCAAAATGCTGCCGATTCAAAAGCTGTTGCAGAGTTGATAATGCAGGATTTTGTTCAGCCTGCAGCGTATGTATTAATAAAATTTGTATTATTTATCATTACGTTCATAATTATAGCCTTGATTTGTTCTTTAATTTCGGCTACTCTTAAAGCTAAGAAGGATAAACATACTGTCTTAACAAAGGCAAACAGCGCTTTCGGCGGAGTTCTCGGCTTAATAAAAAGCCTTTTGCTTATTTCACTTATAAGCGCCGCTTGGCAGTATTTATCTGTAAACGGTATGGTGCCTGCTGACGATAAAATAGTCAAAGCAATGGACACCAGTGCGATAATTGATTTTGTGGGAAATCTGCTTCCGTTTGAATTTAAGATTTAAGAAAAGATATAGGAGGATATAAAAATGTCAACACTAAAGGAAAACATGAAGGACTTGTTTAAAGGCTGGAACACGATACCAAACTGGCTGTCCTTTATCCGTATAGCGTTAATACCTGTTTTTGCCGTGCTTTTCGTTCAGGGTCACCAGCTCATAGCGGTAATAATAATGATAATCGCCGCCCTTACCGATTTGTTTGACGGAAAAATTGCGCGCAAATTTAACCAGGTCAGCAATCTTGGAAAATTACTGGACCCCATAGCAGACAAACTGTCGCAAATGGCTATTGTTATAGTTTTGCTGTATTCTTATTGGGACAATCCGATTAAATATCTTTTCTTCTTCTTTATTGTGAAAGAGGTTGTAATGATCTTAGGCGGCGCGCTTCTCCTTTCAAAGGGTATGCGCCCCACAGCCGCTGAAATCTGGGGCAAGGTAGCGACAAATGTGTTCTACATTGCAATGATTTTCGTTCTTGCGTTCGGTAAGAACGGAGCGCTCTGCGACGTTACCGGATTTACTCTTCCGGATGTTGTTACCTGGATTTTGGTAATCCTTTCCGCTCTTTCAGCTCTGATTTCACTCCTGGGTTATGCCCCCGGATTTATCAGACAGTTAAAGGAGAACAAAGCAAAACAAAAATGATTTTCAGGAGACTCAGTATATGAAACATGAAATGTGTTCACGCTGCGGCGAACGCCCTGCCGTGATTTATATTCAGAAGATGGAAGGCGACGAGGTAAAGCCCGAAGGACTTTGCATTAAATGCGCCAGAGAACTGAATATAGGCTCAATTAATCAGATGATTGATAAACTGGGTATTTCAGACGAAGAACTTGAAATGGCGTCTGAGCAGATGGCCCAGTTTATGGACAATATGGGCGATTTTAATTTCGGCGATATGAGCGAAATGTTTAATCAGGAAAATATGGACGGCGCCCAGACAATGCCTTTTGCGAATCTTTTCGGCGGCAACGGCGAACTTGCGCCTACTGACGGCGATGCTAAGGATACAAAAAGCAAAAAGAAGGGCAAACGTTCTAACAAAAAAGGCAAGGACGACGGCCTTAAATATTTAAATACCTATTGCAATAACCTTACCGCCCGCGCAAGAGACGGCAAGCTTGATAATATAATCGGTAGAGAACAGGAGATATCAAGAACAGTTCAAATCCTTTGCAGAAGAACTAAGAACAATCCCTGCCTTATTGGTGAGCCGGGTGTTGGTAAAACAGCAATAGCCGAAGGTCTTGCAATAAGAATAGCAAAAGGCGAAGTTCCTGCAAGGCTTGCTGATAAGGAAATTTATCTTCTTGACCTGACCGCTCTTGTTGCAGGAACTCAGTTCAGAGGCCAGTTTGAGGGCAGAATTAAAGGCCTTGTTGACGAAGTTAAAGAACAGGGAAATATAATACTGTTTATTGATGAGGTTCACAACCTTGTTGGAACAGGAGACAGCGAAGGCACAATGAATGCCGCCAATATTTTGAAACCCGCTCTTTCAAGAGGGGAAATTCAGGTTATCGGCGCAACAACCTTTACGGAATACAGAAAATTCATTGAAAAAGACGCCGCTCTTGAGCGCCGTTTCCAGCCGGTAAAAATTGAGGAGCCGTCTATTGACGATGCTTATAAAATGCTGCTGGGAATTAAAGAATATTACGAAAATTACCACAAGGTTAAGATTTCCGACTCACTGGTTTATAAAGCGGTGCTTATGTCAGAAAGATATGTAACAGACCGCTATCTGCCCGATAAAGCTATCGACTTGCTGGATGAGAGCTGTACCTGCGCAAACCTGCGTAACCCCGCAATAAGCAAGGCTCAGATGCTTGAGGATAAAAAGAATAACCTTCTTGAAAATATCGAAAATCTTTCAGAACCTACTGAGGAAAACCAGACCATCGATTATGAGCTTATCAGCAAGCTTAAAAGCGAAGTTATGGCTATCGACCAGCAGCTTCCCGAATTGCAGGAAAAAGCGAAAGATAACCAGGTGCTTGAGGCTGATATTGCCAGCGCTATATCCATGTGGACCGGTATTCCCGCATCTAAGGTAGAGCAGGGCGATATTAAGAAGCTTGCCCAGCTTGAAAACCAGCTTAAGGCGCATATTATCGGTCAGGATGAAGCGATTGAAAAGGTATCTGCCGCTATTCGCAGAGGAAGAATACAGATAAGCCCCCAAAAGAGACCCCAGTCTTTTATATTTGTAGGACCTACAGGCGTCGGCAAGACAGAACTTGTAAAACAGCTTGCAAATCTTCTTTTCGATACTCCGGATACGCTTATTCGCCTTGATATGAGCGAGTATATGGAAAAATTCTCCGTGTCGAGAATAATCGGCTCGCCTCCGGGATATGTCGGTTATGATGACGCAGGCCAGCTCACAGAAAAAGTAAGAAGAAAGCCTTACAGCGTTATCCTGTTTGACGAAATAGAAAAAGCGCATAAAGATGTTCTTAACATTCTGCTCCAAATCCTTGACGAGGGAAGAATTACCGATTCTCAGGGAAGAACAGTCAACTTTGAAAATACGGTTATCGTTATGACCTCAAACGCAGGCTCAACTGACGCCGCTACTGTCGGCTTCGGAAAGTCGGAAGGCGATATAAACAAGGACGTTACCATGAAAGCCCTTGAGCGCTTCCTGAGACCTGAATTTCTCGGTCGTGTAGACGAGATTGTTATCTTCAATAAACTCACATTTGAGAACTTTGAAAAGATAGCAAGACTTATGCTAGACGAACTTGTTCCCAGCCTTAAAGACAAGGGAATTGACTTGTCTTATGACGACAGCGTTCCCGTTTTCCTTGCAAAGAAAGCCTACGGCTCAAAGAAAAATGCCCGCGGTCTCAGAGACGCTGTACGCCGCGAGGTTGAGGACAAACTGGCAAGCGCAATTGTATTTAATCAGGATGTTGATATTAAAGCGTTTTCGCTCACTGCCGGTGACGACGGTGTAAATGTTGTAATTAATCCGTAAGAAGAATCAGAAAATGAAGCCCGCTTTTTGCGGGCTTCTGCGAAAACTTTAAAAAATATTTCCAAAAATACTTGACACATCCCACTTATTTGGATATAATAATGACCGTTGCATACGCGGGTGTAGTTCAATGGTAGAATCCCAGCCTTCCAAGCTGGTCGTGTGGGTTCGATTCCCATCACCCGCTCCAGCGTATTTGCGCTTGTAGCTCAGGTGGATAGAGCAACTGCCTTCTAAGCAGTGGGTCAGGGGTTCGAGTCCCTTCAAGCGCGCCATATATGGTGGGATTAGTTCAGTTGGTTAGAGCGCCAGTTTGTGGCACTGGAGGTCATCGGTTCGAATCCGATATCCCACCCCATTTTAATAAATCAAGAATCCCAAGATATTGGGGTGTCGCCAAGTGGTAAGGCAAGGGACTTTGACTCCCTCATGCGTGGGTTCGAATCCCGCCTCCCCAGCCAGCGCCCCGATCACGGGGCACTATATGATCCATTAGCTCAGTCGGCAGAGCACTTGACTTTTAATCAAGGTGTCCGGAGTTCGAATCTCCGATGGATCACCAAAATTAACCGGTCGCATTTTGCGGCCGGTTTTTTGCGTCTGTTTTTTAATGTGAATATTGTTTATTTTTGTCGATTTTATTTTTACGTCATAATTTTGTAATTTTTTGTATCTTTGGTATTTATTTTGTAACCGATTTCTGTTATAATACTTTCTAATAAGTATCTATATACTTTAGTCGTATGAAAGGAGAGCGAAAATGAAAATCGTTAAGATATTAATTCCGATTGTCTTTATTGCTTTCCTGTTTTCGGGTTGTAAGGGCTTTACTCTCGAATCTTCCATTGACGACCTGATTTCTCCCGTTTCTCCTGCCGGAGACGACGCAGGCGTACAAAGCGCAATGGATGCTTACTGCAAGGGCGGCTACTCTGTTAAGATACCCGCCGCCGGGGAACATACCACATCATACATTTACTACGATTATGACGGCGACGGTCAGAACGAGGCTGTGGCTTTTTACGAGCCAAATGACGCTTTGGGCAAGATAGATATGGCTGTCCTTGAAAAGAATAAAAACGGCTCTTGGCACGTTGTTGCTAATGCTCAGGGAGAGGGCTCAGACGTTTACAGCGTTGATTTCTGCGACGTAAACGGTGACGGAAGATATGAATTTCTTGTTTCCTGGAACGTAATAAGCAATTCAACATCCCATCTGCTTTCTATTTACAAATATACCACTGACGAAGAACAGCAGACAAGCCTTGAGCAGATTTCAGATTCGATTCAGTACAGCGCTTATATTCCCGTGGATATGTTGGGGGACAAAACGCCTGAACTTCTTGTCTTTACCGTTGATCAGCTTAAATCTATTTCAGCCAGCGCAACACTTTATTCTTTTAACGGCGATGAAAAATCTACTCTCGGCGAAACCAGGGTAGACGGTCATATTTCATCATACAAGAACCTGCAGGTTGGCAAGGCGGATGATAATACGGCGGTATATGCAGACGCCGTTAAGTCTGACGGCGCTTCTATGGTGACGGAAGTTATTTATTGGTCGGATTATTACGATTCAATAATTTCACCTTTTTACAGTTATTCAACAGGCCTGACCTCAGACACTACACGGGACGCCATGGTCACAAGTTTTGATATTAACGATGACGGCAATGTTGAAATACCCACTGACGCGGATGTTAAGAAGATGCCGTCTGAAGTCAATGCCGTTGACTGGTGCGTATATGAAAGTTCGATACTTATCCATTCCTGTTATTCTCTTTCAGTAGTCCATGATAAGTATCAGATACTAATTCCCGATAAATATTTTGATAAGATTTCCGTTTCCTATGACGAGAAAACAAAAAGCATGACCGTTTCTTCAAAAGAAGAGAAAAAAGAAGTGTTTACGGTAATGCCCGTTTTGAAATCACATTATGATTCAAAATCGAGTACATACGCCGATTATACGCCTCTTGTTTCAGATTCCGGCTATGTTTATCTGGCAAAAACGGGCGACGCGTCCGATATTAAAATATCAACAGATACTCTGAAAGAAATGATTAAAACAATTTAGGAGGATACCATGAAAAAGGTACTTGTTGCTGAAGACGAAGAATCGATTCGCGAGTTTATTGTTATAAATCTTACTCGCAGCGGATACACCGTTGAGCAGGCGGAGAACGGGGCTGTAGCCCTTGAAAAATTCTCCAAGGATGAAAACGGCTTTGACGTGGCTATCCTTGATATTATGATGCCTGAGGTTGACGGCTTTAACGTCTGCAAACAGCTCAGAGCAAAATCGTCTGACCTCGGAATAATCATGCTCAGCGCAAAAACTCAGGAGATGGATAAGGTTACAGGATTGCTTTTCGGCGCCGATGACTATGTAACTAAGCCTTTCTCTCCAAGCGAACTGATGGCGAGAGTAGACGCTGTTTACCGCAGAGTTGAAATGACCCGCGGTTTCAGAAAGAACGATACAACAGGGGACAGCATTGTCCTTGACGAATTTGAACTTAATCTCAGGAACAGAACTCTTTCCAAAAACGGAGCGAATATTGAACTTACTCAGGTCGAATTCCAGATTATTGAGTATTTCTTTAAAAATCCAAACGCCGCTCTTACAAGAACCGATATTCTTAAAACGGTATGGGGCAATAATTATTTCGGCGACGAAAAGATTGTTGACGTAAATATTCGCCGTCTGAGAATGAAGATTGAAGATAATCCTTCTACCCCGGTACGCCTTATTACAATCTGGGGCTTGGGATATAAGTGGGTAACTGATAACCAGTAAAAGCAGTAATTATTGAGGAATATGCAAAGGCAACAGATCAAATGAAAGAAAAACTGATAGAAAAACTGCATATTACCAAAATTCAGGGCATCACACAGCGTTGGCTGATAAATATTATCGGCGTAATTGCGCTGTTTTTTGTCATTGTTTTTCTCGTTTCGTCAGTAACAATCAAATCTTATTACTATAATTCAGTTGAAAGCATTCTTAATTCCGGTGCTTCAACAACCGCGATAAACTATTTTGCCGGACGTCTTGACGCCGGCAGTTCTCTTGAAGAATCAGCAGCAGATTTTATTGACAGTTTCAGTTACAAGGACAAAACCACCGTTTGGATAATAGATAATGACGGAAATGTTGTAACTTCTTCCAGCGGATTTGCAATCGGCAAGGTTGATATGCCCGATTACCGCGAAGCGCTGACGAATGAAACCGGCAGAAGCCGCTATGTAGGAAAAATCACTGACGGCGGCGAGAAAGTCATGGCTGTTACCAGAATAATTACCACTTCCAGCGGAGAGCCTGCGGGCGCCGTAAGGGTAATCAGTTCTCTTGAAATGATTGACCACCAAATTTCTACTATCATTCTGTTGATATTTATCGCATTGATGGTGATTTTTGCCGTTATTCTTTATTCCAATCTTTTCTTTATTCGTTCTATCCTTATTCCTATTCAGGAAGTCAACGAAACTACGAAGAAAATTTCCGAAGGCGACTATTCTGTTCGTATTGAAAAAAAATATAACGACGAAATAGGCGACCTTTGCGATTCTATCAATACCATGGCGGAAGAGATATCCACCACGGATAAAATGAAAAACGACTTTATTTCAACTATTTCTCATGAACTGCGAACTCCTCTGACTTCAATCAAGGGTTGGGGTGAGACGCTGGCTTACGCTGAGAACGAATCGGCCGACGAAATTACAAGAAAAGGACTTCAGGTTATTGTCCGCGAAGCAGGCAGACTTGAAGGCTTTGTTGAGGAGCTTCTTGATTTCAGCCGTCTTCAGAGCGGCAGAATGAATCTTCGCCTTGCTCCCACCGATATTTTCGCCGAGCTTGACGAAACTGTATTTACTTTCCGCGAAAGAGCAATGCGAGAGGGAATAGAACTTAAATACAGTATCCCCGAACTGCCTGCTCCCGCAAATGCAGACGCCAACCGCTTAAAGCAGGTATTTATGAATATTCTTGATAACGCTCTTAAATATTCAAGAGCTCCGTCAAAAATATTTGTTAAGGCTGAGTTTGCCAAGAAAAACGGCAGTGACTATGTTAAAATTGCCGTTGCAGACCAGGGATGCGGTATTTCCAAGGAAAACCTGCCCCATGTTAAGGAAAAATTCTATAAAGCCAATATGTCCGTAAGAGGTTCGGGTATCGGCCTTGCGGTTACTAACGAAATTGTTGAGCTCCACGGGGGCACTCTAGAAATAGACAGCGAAGAGGGAACAGGAACTCTTGTAACGATTTATCTCCCGATTAACAGCGCTCCCAGCAAGAAGGAAATAAAAAATCAGGTTGAAAATCAGGATACAAAGGAAATAGATGAAAGCATTGAACTGAGAGGAGCTTCAAATGCAGAAAAAAACTCATAAAACTTCAGTAGGCGGACAGGCGCTGATTGAAGGTATCATGATGCAGGGCCCCAAAGGAATTGCCACCGCAGTGCGCAAACCCGATGGTGAGATAGATACAGCGCACCATGAATTCCACCACATACGTGAAAAAGTTAAATTTCTCGGCTGGCCGCTGATAAGAGGCGCCGTCGCGTTTTTTGAATCAATGATTTTGGGTTATAAAACTCTCATGTATTCCGCTGAGGTTTCCGGAATGGAAGAAATCGAAGAGGAAGAAATGAGCAAGTTTGAAAAATGGCTCACTGACAAGCTGGGCGACAAACTAATGAGCGTTATTACCGGCATTGCCTCAGTATTGGGAATTGCGCTGGCGTTCGTTATCTTTTTCTACCTGCCTGTGCTGTTTTTCAATCTTCTTAATACTCATTTTGACGGCGCGCTTACATCCGCTCAGGGCACAATTGAGGGCGTAATGAAAATAATTATTTTCGTTGTATATATCGCTCTTGTCAGCCAAATGAAAGATATAAAAAGAACTTTTATGTACCACGGAGCGGAGCATAAAACCATTGCGTGCTACGAAGCAGGCGATGAGCTTACTGTTGAAAACGTTCGCAAACACTGCCGTTTTCACCCGAGATGCGGAACTTCTTTCATATTCGTAATGCTGATTTTCAGTATTGTTTTTTATTCAATACTCGCAAAGGTGTTTCCGGTAATTGCAACCCAGCGCCTTTGGTGGATGTTGCTTAAATTAGTATTTTTGCCGTTTATCATGGGTCTTGGTTATGAGTTTATCCGCTATGCCGGCCGCCATGATAATCTGCTTGTAAAAATTTTAAGTGCTCCGGGACTTTGGATGCAGAGACTGACTACCCGCGAGCCTGACGATGAAATGATGGAAGTCGGTATTGAAGCGCTTAAGGCTGTAATTACCGACAATCCGGAGGATGATGAAATCAAGTGACCTTAAAAGAAGCGTATAATTACGGCGTTTATTTTCTTTCCGCAAACGGAGTTGACGAAGCGGAGTTTAAGTCTCTTTGTCTTGTGTGTCATTTAGACGGAATAAGCAATTCTGAGTATTCAGCACATAAAGACGATGATATAATTATGAAGCGTTTTGCCGATTTACTCTGGAGGGTAAAATCAGGTGAACCTCTTCAATATGTAATCGGCAAATGGGATTTTTATGAAAGCGAGTTTTATGTAGGTCCCGGAGTTCTTATTCCGAGACCTGAAACAGAAGAACTCGTTGAACTTGCTTTGGAAAGTATCGACAGTTCCGTTGAAACCGTTATTTATGATCTTTGCAGCGGCAGCGGATGTATCGGCATCAGCCTTGCTAAGAAACTTCCCAAAGCAAAGGTTTATCTGCTTGAAAAGTCGGAGGAAGCCTTCCAGTATCTCAAGAAGAACTGCCGCGGTGTTGAAAACGCTTTTCCTGTTCTTACCGATATCAGCAATGCTGACTTTGAAACGGAACAGCCTGATGTGATTATTTCAAATCCGCCGTATATTCCAACCTCTCAGCTGCCCGAACTACAGGCTGAAGTACAGAAAGAACCGTCAATGGCTCTTGACGGCGGCGAGGATGGTCTTGATTTTTATCGAATTATAAAGAACGTATGGTTACCGAGATTGGCTCCCTGCGGACGTATCTTTCTTGAAATAGGGGAAGATCAGGGCGAAAAAGTGCTTGAAATGTTCAGCGGCTGCGCTGAGACGTCACTGAAGAAAGACATTTACGGCAATGACCGTATGATTACTGTGTTAAAAACGTCATGATATTTAATTTGTCTTGACTAATATCAGTCTAAAATGTTATTCTATCTAATGACGTTATTTACTAATAATTAAGGAATGATTCTCTATGCTGTCCATCATATCCTATTTGAGAAACGGCGAGTACCTTCTTGCCGTGATTTCAATATTATCAAGCTGTTTTGTTGTGTTTTGCTGTTTGCCTGTTCATGAACTGGCTCATGGCTATATTGCATATAAACTCGGCGACGATACGGCTAAAAAGCAGGGCAGACTTACATTTAATCCGTTTGCCCATCTTAACCCTATCGGTACTATTATGATTTTCCTGTTCGGAATTGGTTACGCCCGTCCGGTTCCGGTTAATCCTAACCGTTTTAAAAATCCAAAAGGCGGTATGGCGCTTGTAGCAATTGCAGGTCCGTTGTCTAATCTTCTGATGGCATTTGTGTTCAATTTCGTATATATCGCACTTGCGGCAAATTTCAATATGACCGGTTTCATGGGCGCAGTAATGTATTTCTTTTACTTTGCGGCGTGGGTAAATATTACTCTTGCAGTGTTTAATCTTTTTCCGATACCGCCCCTTGACGGCTCAAAAGTGCTTGCGGCATTGCTGCCTAACAGAATTTACAATAAATACATGATGTATGAAAGATATATCATGATAGCGCTTTTCGTTTTACTGTTTACCGGCGTGCTTGATAAGCCGATCTCCATCGTTTCCGGCTTCTTTATGAGGCTGATATCTTATCTGCCCGCTTTAATCTTTATGAGGTAATATGGAACAACCCAGTTATAAGTTAGAAGTGTTTGAAGGTCCTATGGATCTTCTGCTTCATTTGATATCAAAGCATAAACTGAATATCAATGATATTCCGATAGTTGAACTTGTAAACCAGTATCTTGACTATGTGCGCCAGATGCAGGAGCAGGATTTTGACGTTGCCGGAGAATTTCTTGAGATGGCGGCAAGATTGATTTATATCAAAACCGTGTCTCTTCTGCCTCGCCACGAAGAGGCGGAAACTCTTAAGAAAGAACTTACCGGCGAACTTATCGAATACCGCGACTGCAAACTTATGGCGGAGAAATTAAGCGAGCATACTGACGGTTTCGGCAGGTTTGTAAGAAAACCCCAGGAGGGATATGTAAATTATGCCTATGAACGGTTTCACGAAGGTGAGGAACTGCTTCAGGCTTATATAAGCGCCGCAGGACGTGCTCAGCGCAAACTGCCGCCGCCCCTTGACAGCTTTAAGGTTATTGTTGCCCGTAAGTTTGTAAACGTTGCAACAAAGGTACAGACTGTAATGCGCAAACTTTGGAGCGGTAAAAAAGTACGCTTTTTAACTCTCTTTGACGGCGCACAGTCTAAGAGCGACATTGTCGCAACATTTCTTGCAGTTCTCGAACTTGCAAAAACAAAAAAAATAACGATCGACGGCGAGATAGATAATCCCGAGGTTCAGATCGTTAACGAGGTAAATGTAATTGAGCAATAAAAACAATATCATCGCTAAATTAGAAGCAATGCTTTTTGCGGCTGGAGACCCAGTAGAGCCTGAAAAGCTTGCAGATGTTCTTGAACTTGATATTGAAAATGTAATAAAAATGCTTGGCTATCTTGAAGCGAAGTATGACGAAAGCCAGAGCGGACTGAGACTGATACGAGTTGACGGAAAATACCAGATCTGTACTTGTGAGGAATATTCAGACGAGGTCAGAGGACTTCTGGAAATTAAGAAAAATACCCCTCTCAGCCAGGCGGCATTTGAAGTTTTGGCAATAGTGGCGTATAATAAGGCGGTAACCCGTTCTTTTATTGAACAGGTAAGAGGCGTTGACTGCAGCGGCCCAATTTCCGGCCTGGTTCAAAAAGGCCTTATAGAAGAGAAAGGCAGACTTGATCTTCCGGGCAGGCCTCTTGTTTATGGCACTACGGACCGCTTTTTAAGATGTTTTTCTCTTAATTCTCTAGATGATCTTCCGGATTTACCACCGGTAGAAGCCGTTGAAAAAATCGCTGAGGATAACGGCCAGACTTCTCTTTTTGAAAATGAAGATAAAACTTCCGAATTGCTTACTGAGAAAGACGGCGGTTTGTCCGATGATTTGGAAGAAGACGGCGAGTAAAAAGATTTTTAATTTCTGACGAAAGGAGTGCTTAATATAGCCTTTTTAATTGTTGTTGCGGTTATTGTTGTTTTGATAGCGGCTCTTATGGCTGTTAAAGCAACCTTAACGCTTATTTATGATAACGGTTGGCACACTTCCGTTCAGGTTTTATTTTTCAAGAAAGATATTGTGCTTTCTGAACTTCTTTCATTCGTTCTTTTCCCTGAAAAGAAAGCCCAGGAAACAAAGGAAAAAATAAAGGAAAAGAAAGAAAAAGCAGAGGCGGCTGGCGACGATGCCGCTGTTCAGGAGCTGGAAGCCAAGGAAGAAAAGGCCGAAGAAAAAGTCCAGCAGGTTCAGGAAAAGCAGGAAGAAAAGAAACAGAAGCCTAATTATTTTAAACAGCTTTGGGACCAGCAGGGTATAGTCGGGATAATGTCTTTTGTATCGAATATGCTAGAGACTGCTTCATCTGCTGTATCAACTTTAATTAAGGGCTTCCATATTTACTCATTTTATGTTAAAATAATTGTCGGCGGTTCAGATGCCGCAGATATCGGCGAAAAATACGGCACACTCTGCTCGTTTTACTATCCGTTCAAAGGTGTTATTCTCAGTAACATGAAAGTGGATCAGTACGACGACTACATACAGCCGGACTTTATCGCTCCCCGTTCAGAATATGAATTTCAGCTTATCGGCAGCATCAGCGTAGGATTGATTTTCAAGATGCTGTTCAAAGCAGGTATTGTATTCATAAAAAATTTTATTAAAGATAAATAAGGAGAAATTGTTATGAAAGAAACTCCGGTAAACAGAATTATGGAGAGCACACTGGAAAAAATGCGTGAGATGGTAGATGTATCTACTATTATCGGCGAACCTCTTGTTACAGGCGATACAACTCTTATCCCCGTATCAAAAGTTTCCTACGGATTTACCAGCGGCGGTACCGACCTTCCCTCAAAGCAGGCTAACGCTGAGCTGTTCGGCGGTGGCGGCGGCGGTGGTATCACCATTTCTCCCGTTGCTTTCATTGTTATCCAGGGCGATAAATGCAGAATGATGCAGATCAACAACTACACTTCATCTGCTGACCGTGCGGTTGCAATGATTCCCGAACTTGTGGACAAACTTACTGAACTCCTCAAGGCAAAAGACGGAAATACCGCCGAAGAAAAGGCTGAAGAAAAAGCAGAATAATTATGGCGTAATCACCCGCATATATTTGTGTGGGTGATTATTTTGTTGAAGCGAATAAAAAGTACTATACTGATATTGATGGCGTTTGCCGCTTTTATTTCTCCCATCAACTGCTCTGCCTCAGTTAGTGCGGCAAGCGCGGTTGTCATGGACGCTGAAACCAACACGATTTTATACGAAACAAATGCGTATGACGAGAGACCGATGGCGTCAACCACTAAGATTATGACCGCCTTGTTGGCTTGTGAAAGCGGTAAGTTAAGTCAAACGGTTACTGTTACTGATGAAATGCTTCTTGGCTGTGAAGGCTCGTCAGTTGGTCTTAGAGGCGGCGACAAGATAACCCTTTATGACCTTACGGTAGCTATGCTTCTTGCCAGCGGAAACGACGCCGCAAATGCTGCTGCTTGTTTTCTTGCCGGAACGTTAGAGGAGTTCGCTTCGCTTATGAACCAGCGAGCCGCGGAAATCGGAATGAATAATACAGAGTTTGTCACCCCGTCAGGGCTTGACTCCGGCAACCACCATTCAACTGCTCATGACATGGCGCTTCTTGCGGCGCAGGCGCTTACTAATACTGCCTTTTCTGAAATCTGCGCTATGCAGAAATGTGAAATTACAATAAGCGGAAAAAAGCAGACTTTGTATAACCATAATAAACTTTTGTCTTCGCTAGACGGCTGCGTCGGCGTTAAAACAGGATTTACTGAAAAAGCGGGAAGATGTCTAGTTTCCGCTGTTGAATACAAAGGAAACACACTTATATGCGTTACTCTATCAGATCCTGACGACTGGGACGACCACGCTTCCCTTATTAAGCAGTGCAAAAAGAAGTACAGTGAAAAACGCTTTGCTTCTGAAATACAAATTCCTGTTGTCGGGGGAAAAGAGGACTTTGTTACAGCTTCTTATGAGTATTCAGTAATAACAGTAAGTGATGAGTTTTCACAGCGGATATTCTATTATCCGTTTGCTTACGCACCGATAAAAAAGGGCGACACTCTTGGATATGTAAAAATAAATAACAAAACAGTGCCTCTTAAGGCACAAGAGGATGTAAAAATATATGGCACAGAACAAAAATGAGGTAAGACTTCAGAAATTTATGGCTGAATGCGGCGTTGCCTCCAGAAGAAAATGTGAAGACCTGATTGCCGCAGGGAAAGTTAAAGTCAACGGTCATGTTGCGTCAATCGGCGATAAGATCAACCCGAAGAAAGATATTGTTGCGGTACACGGTAAAAAGATAAATAAATCCGAAAAAATGTACTATATAATGCTCAATAAACCCCGTGGATACGTTACAACTGTTTCTGATGAACTGGGCAGAAAGACGGTTATGGAGCTTGTCCGGGACATTCATGCTCGAATTTATCCGGTAGGCAGACTTGACCGCGATTCCGAGGGCTTACTGCTTCTTACAAATGACGGCAGTTTTGCCAACGCTATGACTCACCCCAGACATGAGTTCAGCAAAGTATACCGTGTAACAGTAAGGCAAAAGGTGAGCGATTCCGCGCTTTATAATCTCAGAAGCGGAATTGAACTTGACGGCCGCAAGACGGCTCCATGCGAAGTTACAGTGCTCACCGAAGAGGAGAACAGAACCGTTCTTGAGTTCATTATCCACGAAGGCAGAAACCGTCAGATAAGACGTATGTGCGAAGCTGAGGAACTTGAAGTAGCAAGACTGAAGAGAACTGCGATAGGTTCGCTTAAACTCGGTATGCTTGGAGTAGGGAAGTGGCGCGAACTTTCAGACAGCGAAGTTACCAAACTCCTGCGTTCTTCGTCAAGAAGTGAAGAAAGCCGCTAATTGAAAGCAAATGAGGAATAATCATAATCATTTTGCATAAAATTTGACTGAATTTTTTTATTTTTTGTATGGAATGACATATTGATATTAAATAATATAAGTGTTACAATTTAGAGTAGGTGAGTTTGGAATATTTTGCTTATTTCCTGCTCCCAGAATGTTAAATTTCAGGAGGACGAACAAGTGAGTAAACTTGCACAAAAAGACACAGATGCAAGAAAAAGACTTGTCGCTTTGTTTGACGACGGTTCTTTTACTGAAATCGACGCTTTTGCTAAGTCGGCTGACGGCGAAGTTGAAGTTGTTGCCGGTTTCGGTACTGTGAATGATAATACAGTTTATGCCTTTTCACAGGATGTAACCGCAAACGGCGGTGCGATAAGCGTTGCACAGTGTGCTAAGATTAAAAAGATTTATGACCTTGCTGTTAAAACAGGCTGCCCGGTAGTGGGTGTATATGATTCCAGAGGCGTTAAGATCAGCGAGGGCTTTGAGGCACTTTCAGCCTACGGCGATATTGTTAAAGCCTCAACTTCTATCAGCGGTGTTTGCCCTCAGATTTCTATTATCGCAGGGGCTTGCCTTGGCACTTCCGCTCTTATGGCAAATATGGCCGACGTTGTAATTGCCGTTGAGGACGCTGACTTTTATGTAACTACTCCCAGTGAAGTTACTGCTGAACAGTGCTTCAAACAGGGCACAGTGGACATGCTTGCAAAAGATTTTGACCAGGCAGTAAGTTATTGTCAGGACGTTATTTCTCTTCTTCCCGGCAACAATCTCAGCCCTGCTCCTATCTTCAACTTCGCGTCACCTGCAGAGACTGTTGATACAGGCGCAAAGGCTATGGATATCATCAAAGCAGTTGCAGACGATGCAAGCGTCGTTGAACTTAAAGCAGGCTACGGCGAAAACGTTATTACTGCTCTTGCAAGCGTTATGGGTTCATCAGTAGGTTTTGTCGCTTTTGACGGCAATGCTCTCTGCCCGGCCTGCGCTTATAAAACAGAAGCGTTTGTAAAACTTTGCGACGCTTATAACCTGCCGATTATCACAGTTGTTAATGCTGACGGCTTTGTTAAGGATGCCGAAAACGCAATGCTTACAGCGGCAACAAGAATGGAGACCGCTTACGCTGCAGCTACATGCCCCAAGATTTCTCTTGTAACAGGCAAAGCAATCGGCGCCGCTTATATCACTCTTGCTGGCAAGGGCGCTAACGCAGACCTTGTATTTGCATGGGATACAGCGGTAATTTCTCCCCTTGATGTTGAAGCGGCTGTCGCATTCCTTTACAATGACCGCCTTGCTGCCGGTGAAGACCGCAAGGCTCTTGAAAACGAGTACAAAGAGAAGATGGCTTCTCCTTATACAGCAGCTGCCTGCGGTGCTGTGGACGATGTTATCGTTCCGGCAGAAAGCAGAAACAAGATGATCGCAGCTTTGGATATGCTTGCCGGCAAGCGTGAAACAACACTGCCTAGAAAACATTCTGTGAAATAATCTGGAGGTTAAAATAATATGAAAAATTACACAATTACCGTTAACGGTACTGCTTACAATGTTACAGTAGAGGAAGGCTCTTCAACAGGTGCCGCTCCCGTTGCTGCTCCTGCCGCAGCTCCCGCACCCGCTGCTGCTCCGGCTCCCGCCGCAGCTCCTGCACCTGCAGCTACTCCCGCTCCTGCAGCTTCTGCTGAAGTTACAGGTTCTGTAACAATCGATTCTCCGATGCCCGGTACAATTCTTGATATCAAAGTATCTGAGGGAGCGGCAGTAAAAGCCGGCGACGTTCTTTTCATCCTTGAAGCAATGAAGATGGAAAATGAAATTGTTGCTCCTCAGGACGGTACAGTTTCTTCAATCAACGTTAATAAGGGCGACAGCGTTGAAGCAGGTCAGACCCTTGGCTCAATGAACTGATAAGAGGTAAAGCGATATGGCAAAAATCGGTATTACTGAAACCGTACTTCGTGACGCTCATCAGTCTTTGATTGCGACACGTATGCGTACGGATGAATTCGAGGGTATACTCGAAAAAATGGATAAAATTGGTTTTCACTCACTCGAATGCTGGGGCGGCGCTACTTTCGACAGCTGTCTCCGCTTCCTCGATGAAGACCCGTGGGACCGTCTGCGTCTTATCCGCAAGAAGTGCCCCAATACTAAACTTCAGATGTTGTTCAGAGGTCAGAACATGCTTGGCTACCGTCATTACTCTGATGAAGTAGTTGACTATTTCGTTAAGAAGAGTATTGATAATGGTATCGATATCATGCGTATTTTTGACGCTCTTAACGACGTTCGTAACCTGCAGACTGCTATTAACGCCGCTAAAAAATACGGTGGTCACGTTCAGGCAGCTATTTCTTACACAACAGGACCTGTATTTGATATTGAGTATTACTGCCATTATGCAAAACAGCTTGAGGATGCCGGTGCTGATTCTATCTGCATCAAAGATATGGCCGGTCTTCTGACCCCTTACGGCACTTACGACCTTGTAAAGGCTCTTAAGGAAACAGTTAATATTCCGATCCAGCTTCATTCTCACTATACGTCAGGTCTTGCTTCAATGGTTCACCTTAAAGGTATTGAAGCAGGTGTTGACGTTATTGATACTGCTATGAGCCCGCTTGCTATGGGTACTTCTCACCCTGCAACCGAGTCTATGGTTGCCGCTCTTAAGGACACTCCTTATGATACAGGACTTGATCTTAAAGCACTTACCGAGATTCGTGATTTCTTTGTACCGCTTCGTGCTAAGTATATCGAATCAGGACTTCTCGACCAGAAAATGCTCGGCGTAGACGCAAATACTCTTCTTTATCAGGTACCAGGCGGAATGCTTTCTAACCTTGTAAGCCAGCTTAAGCAGGCAGGCAAGGAAGATAAGCTTGACGAAGTACTTGCAGAAGTTCCGCGCGTTCGTAAGGACAGCGGTTATCCTCCGCTTGTAACTCCTACTTCTCAGATCGTTGGTACTCAGTCAGTATTCAACGTAATCATGGGCGAAAGATATAAGATGGTTACTAAGGAATTTAAAGACCTTGTTGCAGGTAAATACGGTAAAACACCCTGCGATATTGACCCTGAATTCCAGAAGAAGATTGTCGGCGACGAGGAAGTTATTACTTGCCGTCCTGCTGATCTTATCAATGATAAGATTGAAGACTTCAAAAAAGAGATCAGCGAATTCTACGAGCAGGAAGAAGACGTGCTTTCTTACGCTCAGTTCGGTCAGGTTGCCGTTAAATTCTTTGAGAAGAGACGCGACAAGAAATACGGTCTCGACGGCAAACACGACGATATCGAAAATAAAATTCACGCAGTTTAATATTAATTCGGGGCAGTTTTTACCGACTGCTCCGAATTTTTGCGCCTTTTACTGACCGTTTTCCTTCTGTTTTGACTATTTTATAAAAAATAACATTTTCCTTAACAGATTGTGGTTGACGTTCACTAATTTGGGTGCTATAATCTAGTGGTAAAAAAATTAATGTCGGAGGGGACAAAATGAACGTATTGATTTTTGGTGGTACCGGTCTTCTTGGTTCCGCCGCAGCAAAGATTTTCATTGACAGAGGTCACAAAGTTAAGACTATTGCGCTTCCGCCGCTTCCGGAAGGTGCTCCTATTCCTGAGGAAATGGAAATTGAGTTCGGCAACTTCCTTGAACTTACCGATGAAGAACTTGAAAAAGCAATGACAGGCATGGACGCTTTTGTTTATGCGGCTGGTGTTGATGAGCGTGTTGAATTCCCGGCTCCTGTTTACGAAGCTTACAAGAAGTACAACATTGACCCCGTTGACCGTTGCCTTGCAATGGCTAAGAAATGCGGCGTTAAGCGTTGCGTAGTTCTCGGTTCTTATTTTGCTTGGCTGGCTAAGGCTAAGCCCGAAATGCAGCTTTGCGAGAAACATCCTTATATCCGTTCTCGTGTTGATCAGGAAAAGGTTTGCGAAAAATATGCTGATGAAAATATGGGCGTAGGCGTTCTTGAACTGCCTTACATCTTTGGTACACAGCCCGGCCGTCGTCCTGTATGGGTTATTCTTATTGAGCAGCTTCAGAGATTTGAGAAGATGCCTTTCACAATGTATCCCGCAGGCGGTACTGCTATGCTTACAGTTCGCCAGGTTGGTGAAGCTATTGTCGGCGCTGCTGAGCAGGTTAAGGGCTTCAGAGCATACGGCATTTCTTGCTACAACATGCACTGGAGAGAGTTCCTTAAGATCGTTTACCGCGCAATGGATAATATTCCTGACCGTAAGATCGTTGACTGCCCCAAGGTATTCTTCCAGATGTTCGGTCACGTTATGAGAAAAGATTATGCTAAGCGCAACGTAGATTCAGGTATCGATCCCGTTGGTCTTGCTGATATCATGGGTATGGACCTCTTCATTCCTACTGATGATACAAAAGAACTCGGATGTACTCCTGATGATATCGAAGCTGCTATCTTTGATTCAATTGCACTTTCAAAAGCCGCTTTTGAAGGTAAAGCAAAGCTTCTTGAAATGAAGGGCGAGTAATCTTTTACATATTTTGATTTAGCAAAAATCGTTAATTTTATGGCACAGTCATAATGACTGTGCCATTATTTTTTTTTGCCGATTTTAACGAATGTTTTGTAATATACAATTTGTTGTTGGCAAATTTTAGCCCGTGTGATTATGAATTGTGTTGTGTGAAGTTGGGATGAAAAATAACTTGAAATCGGGCAAAATTCGACATATTGGATAAAACATATAAACAAATTGTAATATTTTTGTTGACATTGTACATGTGTTATGGTATTATTTAGTCAATCTCAGATTTGTTTTAGTTGCTTTGCAAATCTGGGATATAGTTTTTACAGAGAGAGGGATTCAATGAGAAAAAAGTTTAAAGGAGCTGTCAGCGTATTTCTTGCTGTTTTGATGCTGCTTTCAATGCTACCGATGACTGCTTGGGCAGATACGGCAAATGATTACAGCATTAGAATTGTTAATACGGATGACGCTAATACCGACGTTTCTTCCGATACACGCGCGGTTATAAATGTTAAAGAGAATGACCGTGTCCAGTTAAAGGCAGTACTTGCAAACGGTGAAGAAATTCCGGAAGGTTATCAGGTTTCCTGGTATTCTCCCACACCTTACCTTGCAAGCGTTGATGAGAACGGCCTTGTAACAGGAAGAGATAGTTCAAAGGGTGCTATTTTCCGTGTTTGGGTTGACACAAATATCGCTTCAATCTGGCTTATCGGTCCGTCACTTGCGGATTCGATTTACAGCGCGTTTGACGGTATGAATCTTGACGCAATGGACGGAGAAGGCATTGTTGAAACATTCAAAACAGTTGCAACGCCAATTCTCGGCGAAACAATTGCAAACAGCCTTTCCGAGTCTTTGTTGAATACTCTTTCAACAATCAACGTTGAAATCAAAGCAACTCTCAAGGACGCAGACGGAAATGAAGTTTCTTCTAATTCTACTCATGTTAATGTACTTAAATCAACAGAGTGGTATGCGGACTTTATTCCAAACGGAACAACTATTACTAATAAGGAAAGCCTTCCCACTACAGTTGAGGTTGGCTATAAAATGAAAGCTGAAGGAATTACAACTCCTCTTCGCCTTGAAATGGGCGTTAAATGGGAAGTATCAAGCTTCCCCAGCGGAGTAGCAACGGTTGACGAAGACGGAAACGTTGAGTTCCTTAAAGCAGGTAAAGTAAAGCTTACTGCTTCACCAAGCACTGAAGGCCTTTACAATAAGATTACAAAGATGTTTGAGTTTGCAAAAAATGCAGGCAAACTCATTAACGGTGAACTTATCGCCGATATCCTTGTTGACGGCTTTGGCCTTAAACTTAACAAGGACATAGTAGCAGGCATTCTTAATTCATTTGGCAATCTCGGAGAACTGGGAACAAATGAAAACGCAGAAGCTTTCAAAAAGGTTGTTGCTCAGATCAGCGACTGGGTTCTGAGCTTCAGTGTTAATGATTCAATAACCATTACTGTTGTTGACCAGCTCGATATTACATCATTTGATATTATGGGTGATGTTAATAACCTTAGCACATGGGGCGGAACAAGACAGATGACTGTTACAAACGTTCAGCCTGAAGGCGCTGTTATCAATGACATCGAATGGAAGTCACTTAATACAGACGTTGTTACTGTCGACAACGACGGTATTCTTACAATTCGTGACGGTAAGGGCAGCTTCGCCTGGGACAAGGCAGGATTTGAACTTACTGCAACGATTGACGGTATAACAAAGAGCATCAACGGTACTGTTATGGGAGGCAATATTTCCAATCCCACAGACCTTGAATTCAGCGGTCCTACCGAATTAACGAAGGGTGATGCCGCCCAGTACGAGTATACGGTATATCCGTCAACACTTACAGACTCCGGTCTTATCCATTGGAATAACGTTCAGTTTGGCCTTATGGTAGACGGACAGGTTCTTTACGGAAATTCCATAACAGACGGTATTCTTAGCATCGATGATTATAAGACAGGTAAGATTACAGCTGTAGGCGGCGGCGAAACAACTCTTTACTGCCGCACCGAGACCTCAAGAAGCAGCCTTTACAGCGGCGAGGGCGCAGGCACTCAGATTGTTAAAGAAATCAAGGTAAATGTTACTGAGCCTGTTGAAGGCGTTACAATTACACAGGGCGATAAGATTACTGTTGAATCAAGCGGTCTTACTCCTCTTGGCGCAAAGACACAACTTGAAGCAACTGTAAACAACCCCGGCGCTACAAATAAAAATATCATTTGGTCAACTAGCGATAAGTCAAAAATGACAGTTGATTCAAACGGTGTTGTTACTTGTAAATCACTTAGTTATCCTACAACAGCCGTTATTACAGCACAGTCAGAGGACGGCGGATATACAGCTTCCTGTAAGGTAACTTTTGTAAAACATAAAGTAACAGGCGTTACTGTTGACAGTACAGACGTATCTATCTATGAAGGCGCAGAAAAGACAATTTCAGCAGTTATTGAACCTTCAGACGCTACTGTTAAAGATGTTACATGGACTTCTTCAGATGAGTCAGTAATTACTGTAGATAACGGCGTAATTAAAGCTGTCGGCATTGGCGACGCATTCGTTACAGTAAAGACTGAGGATGGTGATTTTACAGCTATCTGCAACGTTAAAGTCAGAGCAGACAAGTCAGCACTTGCATCTCTTATTGACAAAATCAACGGCGAAAATCTTGCTGAAGCTGATTTTGGCGCAGATGTTTGGCAGGCTTTGACAGCGGCGCTTGAAAACGCAAATGCTGTAAATGATAACGAGCTTGCTCCTCAGGCAGCTGTTGACGAAGCTGTTATCGCTCTTGAAAGCGCATACAACGCTCTTGGTATTGACCAGAAGATCACAAGCGTTACAATTGTTTCTGACGGTGCGTCAAGAGAAGGCGACGCTCTTTACGTTAAAATTCCGTGGTATGCTCTTTATAAAGGCAAGAGCGTTGACCTTGGCATTGAGGTAAACGAAGGCGTTAATATTAAGAACATAACTTGGTCATATGCCAATGATTCTCCTAAAGCTGCTCTTAATGCAAACGGAGATAAGGCAACTGTTTCATCAACATCAATCGTTTCCGCTTCAACATGGATTACGGTTACTGTTGAAGATTCTTACGGAAATACTGCTTCTGATACGGTGAAAGTAAGTTTCATCAAATACGACTGGCAGAAATAATTCCGTAAAAAATAACTAAAGCAACAAAATAACCTCCCGTTCGGAAATCCGTTCGGGAGGTTTCGTTTTGCTATTTTGTATAGAACAGTGACGATGTCTGCGATTTGCTGTATCGGAAAACACTCATTTCAATACCGAGTGCAAGATAAATGCAAAGGGATGATGAACCGCCTGCTGAAAATAGGGGAAGGGTAATTCCGATACACGGCAAAAGACTGAGTTCCATGCCTATGTTTATAAACATCTGGGCAAAGAGCATTACTGAAATTCCGGTACACATTAGATAGCCGGTGTTGTCTCTTGCCTTAAGTCCGGTCTGACCTACTCGCAAAATAAGGATGGTAAGAATAAGTATGACTGCAAGTGCTCCGATATAGCCGAATTCCTCGCCGGCTACGGATAGGATCATGTCGTTTTCGTTAGCCGGTACGGCGCCGCTTTGGGTCATATCTCCGTTAAGAAATCCTTGACCAAGCAATCCGCCGTTGCCCATTGCTATCTTACCGTTAGTCTGCTGAAACATTGTGTCCTGATATTGTTCGGGATAAAACAGAGCAATAATTCTTTCTCTCTGCAAGCCTTTAATTATGTTTGCTTTCCATGCAACAATAAAACCGACAACCATTGCACATATTCCTGCAATGAAGTAGCCGATATTTACTTTGGCAAAGAAGAGCATACCGATAAACATGATAAGGAAAATCAAAGCAGATCCTGCGTCGCCGGTAATCAGAACCAGCGCAAACGGTATCATTCCGTGAATAACAAGGGGAATGATTGTGCGGATTTTGTTGATCTTGCTTTTTACCATGTCAAGGTGGTATGAAAAGGAAATAACAAAGCCTACTTTCAGCAGCTCAGATGGCTGAAACGTAAATGAACCGATACGAAGCCAGCTTCGTGCGTCCTGACGAGCTTCCGGCGCAACACCGAAGAAAAAGGTAAATATCATCAGACCAACGCAGCCGGCGGCAATCAGCGGCCATAGCTTTGAAATAGCTTCATAGTTAACGTTTGACAATACGAGACAAATTAACAGGCCCAGAGCGACTGACATAAACATTGTTTTTACTTCGCCGGAAATAACCTGTCCTTCTTTTAGAGACGAATAAGTGGCGCTGAAAACAAGAAGAAGTCCGTAAATAGAACCTGCAATGGCAGTCAGCAGTGTAACGTAGTCAAGACCTGAAAAGTATTCAGACAGCGGTGTTCTCTTTTTGCTGCCGTCCATTATCCGCCTCCTTTCTGAGTCTTTATTTGTTATTATATTATGATTTAGGAAAGAATTCAAGTAAACTGGCCAATTATTACTTGGAATATTTCGTAATCTGTGATATATTATTACTAACGAAAAAAAGTGAGGTAATTTTTATGTTAAGTGATATTGAGATTGCCCAGCAGGCCAACATGAAAAAAATAAGTGAAGTGGCTGCAGATATCGGTATCGAGCAGGATGAACTTGAGCCGTACGGTCACTATAAAGCGAAGCTTTCCGACAAATTGCTGAAGAGAATCAGTTCGAGCAGCGACGGTAAGCTTATTTTGGTTACGGCGGTTAACCCCACCCCTGCAGGTGAGGGCAAGACTACCGTTTCAATCGGTTTGGGTCAGTCAATGGCTAAAATCGGCAAAAAAGCCATTATTGCATTGCGCGAACCCTCTCTAGGACCGGTGTTCGGAATTAAAGGCGGTGCCGCCGGCGGCGGATACAGCCAGGTTGTTCCTATGGAAGATATTAATCTTCACTTTACAGGAGATATGCACGCTATAACAAGCGCTAATAATCTTATGTGCGCGTTGCTGGATAATCATATTCAGCAGGGGAATGTCCTCAATATTGACCCAAGACGTGTTCTTGTTAAGCGTTGCCTTGATATGAACGACAGAGCCCTGAGAAATATCGTTTGCTCCCTTGGCGGTAAGCTTAACGGTGTGCCTCGCGAGGATCACTTCTGCATTACAGTTGCCAGCGAAGTTATGGCAATCCTCTGCCTTGCTGAAGACGTGTTTGATCTTAAGAAGAGATTGGGCAATATTCTCGTTGCATATACGTATGACGGCCAGCCTGTATACGCTAAGGATATTAAAGCAAACGGAGCAATGACAGTTTTGCTTAAGGATGCTATAAAGCCAAACCTTGTTCAGACCCTTGAGAATACGCCTGCAATTATGCACGGCGGACCTTTCGCTAATATTGCACACGGATGTAACTCTGTCCGCGCAACAAAAACTGCGCTGAAACTTGCTGACTATACAATTACGGAAGCGGGCTTCGGCTCAGACCTCGGCGCTGAAAAATTCCTTGATATTAAGTGCCGTTTCGCAGGATTGAAACCGAATTGTATTGTTCTTGTTTCGACAGTTCGTTCAATGAAATATAACGGCGGCGTTCCAAAAACAGAACTTGCCAAGGAAAATATGGAGGCTCTTGAAAAAGGTTCTGTTAACCTAGGAGCTCATATTGAAAACCTCCAGAAATTCGGAGTTCCGGTAGTTGTGGCTATTAACCATTTCTATGCGGATACTGACAGGGAAATCGAGTTCGTAGAAAAGTTCTGCCGTGAAAAGGGCGCTGACTTTGCAGTAACAAAGTGCTTTGCAGAGGGCGGAAACGGCGGCGTTGAGCTTGCTAATAAAGTTGTTGAAGCCTGCGAAAAGGAAAGTAATTTCCATCCGCTTTACGATATTGACGCTCCTGTATATGAAAAGATAGAGACGATTGCCAAGGAAATATACGGCGCAGACGGCGTTGATTATACAAAGCAGGCTCGCCAGGCAATTGACGGCTTTATCGCTCTTGGTGCCGATAAAATGCCTGTTTGTATGGCTAAAACTCAGTACAGCCTTTCTGACGATCCCACAAAGCTCGGAAGACCGAAAAATTTCAGAATTACTGTAAGCAGTGCCAGCCTTTCAAATGGTGCAGGCTTCCTCGTTTGCCAGACCGGTTCAATCATGACAATGCCGGGCCTTTCAAAAGAACCTGCCGCTAACAGAATTGACATTGATGAAAACGGAAACACGGTAGGTTTGTTCTGATGAAAGTTTTTCATTCTGAAAGTTATGACCAAACTCTGCAAATTGCAGAAGATTTTGCCAAAACGCTGAAAAAAGGCGCTGTAATCGCTTATATAGGCGGACTTGGCATGGGAAAGACTGCCTTTACCTGCGGCATTGCAAAAGGGCTTGGGATTGATTGTGACGTAACGTCGCCGACATTCGCGATCTGCAATACCTATATCGGTGAAAACGCTGTTCTCCACCATTTTGATATGTATCGCGTGGATAGCTGGGATGATCTGTATTCAACCGGTTTCTTTGACTATTTGGATACAGATGCATATATTGCAGTTGAATGGAGCGAAAACGTTTACGGAGCACTGCCGGACGATGCTGAAATAGTCGAAATAATTAAAACCGGTGATAATTCCCGAGATATTAAAATTTACAAAAAACAGGAGGTTGAGCAATGATTTTATCTGTTGATTCTTCCTCGGTTACAGCCGCCGCAGCTTTATGCGACGATGATTGTAACATCTTAAACAGTGAGTTCTCCCATTCAGGGTTAACCCACAGCGAAACGCTTTTGCCTATGATAAAGAGAGTTATGGGTGATAGGAGTTTTGACCAAATGTCTGCTGTTGCGGTAACAGTGGGTCCCGGATCGTTTACCGGCGTCAGAATTGGCGTTGCCACCGTTAAAGGGCTTGCATTTGCTTCTGACATCCCGTGTGTCCCTGTTTCATCCCTTGAGGCTGTTGCGTATAACTTTATTGAAGAAAACGCCGTTGTGTGCGTTGTAATGGACGCAAGGAGACAGCAGTATTATAACGCTCTGTTTGAAATAAGGGACGGCAAAGTTATAAGGCTTACTCCTGACAGAGCTCTCGGCCATGACGAACTTGTTGATGAACTTGAAAAATTCGATAACGTTATTGCAGCAGGCGACGGAGCAAAACTTCTTCAGGAAAGATGGGGTAAGTGCATTTTGTGCTCTGAGGACAAGCAGTATGTGACCGGCCGAGGAGTAGCGCTTGCCGCAAAAGATAAAGAAAAAATTTCAGCCGCTTCGCTGATGCCTGTTTATCTCAGGCTTAGTCAGGCAGAGCGGGAACTTAAGTTGAAAAGGAGATAAATTATGAAAGTTGCAATGGGTTGTGATCACGCCGGATTTCCGCTTAAAAATGAGCTCAAAGAACACCTTGAGAGCCAGGGCTACGAAATCGTAGATGTCGGCTGTTATTCGGAGGATTGTTTTGACTATGCTGTAAGCGCAAAAGCCGCCTGTGAAAAGGTTGTCAGCGACGAATGCGACAAGGCCATTCTTTGCTGTGGAACAGGTATAGGTATCTCCATGGCGGCAAATAAAGTTAAAGGTATCAGAGCCGCTTGCTGTTCTGATTATTTCAGCGCTAAGTATACACGCGCTCACAACGATGCAAATGTTCTTTGCATGGGAGCTAGAGTAGTCGGCGCAGGCCTTGCTATTGAACTTGTTGATGTATTTCTTAAAACAGAGTTTGAGGGCGGCCGCCACCAGATAAGAATTGACCAGATAACCGCAATTGAAAACGGCGAGGATTTTAAGGAAGTTACTTATTAATAATTTCTATGAATAAGAAAAAGCAGAGGTTTTGAACAAGACCGTGAAAAACGGACAATAGAAAAAAAGCACCTCCTATGGTAGAAT